>Ga0213870_1000017_pt1 | contig 94970 bp, 88 predicted proteins | sample WICALVC2017_Meta_FD_160119 | JGI IMG/M metagenome (GOLD analysis project Ga0213870, IMG submission 160119) | Freshwater microbial communities from subterranean cave lake in Wind Cave National Park, South Dakota, United States - WICALVC2017 | ecosystem: Environmental > Aquatic > Deep subsurface >...
GCATGGAAATCAATGTGATCAGTACAGCAACCAGTCTTATGGAGACGATGCGCATAAGCCAATATCCTTTACAATCTAATTATTCGTACTTTTTTAAAAATTTCTTTACTAGGATTTTGCGCCTCGTTTTCTTTTGCAGCACATATCGGGGGCGGGTCCATTCCATTGTTGCCGGAGAGTAACGTATCAATTTTTGCCGATCAGATACCGAAAGTTTGACTTCTGATCTGTTTACCGATTCCCATAGCCGATCAGTTTCTGATCTGATGTTGATTTCTTATTCTTGCTTTACAGGGCAGGTCCATACACGGTCCCGTTATAAACCGAGATATTGCATTTAAGTTCTACTGCGACAACCAATCTGCGGCGCTATTGCAGGGACTTGCCGAACACCCTTTCTGCTGCAAATTGTCCTTTTGTGCTACGACTGCGTCAGCTTTGTGTAAAAGCCGAGCATTATAGTGCTCGCCTTTCGGCGAGACGTAGCGAATCTGCTACGTTTTCACTCCTTTTACTGCATCTTGCTTGTCTCGCTACTAACTTAAATGCAATATCTCGGATAATAAATTCTCCAAAAAATAATGCACCTCAATTTCATGTGCTGAGTTAACAAATTTGTTAACTTGCCACATAAAGTAGGGGTATGTAATATTTACAGTGTCTTAAAGTACTCTAAAACATTGTAAAAAATTCTGCCAAATTTGACGCAACACTCTCCAACGAGTAAAAATCTGTTTTGCCTTGGAGAGATCTCCGAATATGATAAACCGGATATGCAACCCTCAAAACTATGTCAAAAATGAACTTTAAATTTCACATTGTTTTAATTGAGCCAGAAATCCCTCCTAATACAGGCAATATTGGAAGGCTTTGTGTAGCAACGCAGAGCACGCTTCATCTTGTAGGCCCGCTTGGGTTTTCTTTGGAAGACAAAGCATTAAGAAGAGCAGGGCTTGATTACTGGAAATATGTGGATCTTAAACAACATCCTACATGGGAAGACTGGTTGCATTGGCGCAATACAAACTATCCACAAATGCCTTTTTATTTTTTTACTAAAAAAACCAATCAAAGTTTTTACAATATCCGACATACAAGTCCTGCAGCTTTTATTTTTGGAAAAGAAACCTGGGGGTTACCACAAAATTTAATAGATCAATATCCAGATCAAACCTTTCAAGTCCCAATGTTTTCTAATCAAGTTCGGAGCTTGAACCTTTCTAATGCAGTTGCTATTGTTCTGTATGAAGCAGTAAGGCAGCAACTATGACTACATATAAACTTAGAAAACAAATTATTCATTATTGCTATCAATTAGACATAAAAGGATTTGTTGCAAACCATGATGGAAACTGCTCAGCACGTCTAGCAACAGAAGACCGTTTTCTTGCAACACCCACAGCACGTGCAAAACGCGATCTCAGAGAAGGTGACCTCATCAGTGTGAACTTAGCAGGTCAAACTAAGTCTGGAAGTGCACCTGAGTACTCACGTGATGTGAGTACGAAAAAGAGTAATGTCTTTTCTGAATGGGTGTATCACGCCGAAATATACAAGCAAAGAAAGGATATCCATGCAGTCGTACACGCTCACCCTCCATGGGCTTCTAGCTTTGGCTTAGCAGGTAAAGTTTTTGAATTAGATTTTTGGCCAGAAGCTTTGGTGACATTAGGGCAAACTGTTCCTTGTGTGTTGCTAGGATTGCCTGACCATAAGGAATCCATTGTAGAACTTGGTAAATGCTCAAAGAAAGCTTCGGCTTGTTTGATGCAAGGAAATGGGGCTTTTGCTTGGGGAACCACGTTAGAGCAAGCCTACCTGCGCCTAGAGCTTGTGGAGCATCTTTGCCAGATTTTCATGCTTTCGCTTTCTTATGGAACTTTACAAAAATTACCATCCAATACGGTGCAGCTGCTTTTAGAAAAACGAAAAAAAGCAGGGCTTTTTTCTCCTGAGGAGGTCGCTCATGTCTAATGCAATCGGGATTATTGGAGGAAGTGGGCTTTATGAGATGGAGGGGTTTCAATCCAAAAAAAAACACACGGTTGTCACTCCCTTTGGCAAGCCATCGGATGCGATTGTCGAAGGAAAGCTTCACGGAAAAACTGTTTTCTTTTTACCTCGCCATGGGGTTGGCCATCGAATTTTACCCTCTGAAATTAATTTTAGAGCAAACATATTAGCATTAAAAAAATGTGGAGTGCGAAGCATTTTTTCAATTAGTGCAGTAGGATCTCTACAAGCCCAATACCAGCCTGGACACTTTGTGTTGCCGGATCAATTTATAGATCGCACAAAAGGAATTAGAAAAGCTACATTTTTTGGAGAAGGGGTGGTTGGACACATCCCTCTTGCACAGCCGATTTGTAGAAAGCTTTTAGAGCTTGTAAGCCAAGCATCAAGCTCGCTGCCTTTGACTCTCCACAAAGGTGGAACCTATGTCTGCATGGAAGGACCTGGCTTTTCTACACGAGCAGAAAGTGTTGCAAATCACAACTCAAGCTTTTCGGTAATTGGCATGACCAACGTCCCCGAGGCTTATCTAGCAAGAGAAGCAGGACTTTGCTATACAACGATTGCGATGGTTACAGACTATGACAGTTGGAACGAACAGCATGATGCGGTAAGCCTAGAGGCCATTCTAAAAGTGATGAAAGAAAACATTGCTAGAGCTAAGCAGCTGATTTCAAAAGTAGTAGATGGTTTTGAAGATCATTCAGAATGCGCCTGTCGAAAAATGAATAAGCAAGCTGTCATTACAGATACAAAACAAATCCCTACTAAAAAGAAGGCCCTGCTTAAGCTTCTTTTAAATGACTAACAAGCATATCCCAATCTTAGTAAAAGAAGTGCTTGAAACCTTTGAGCCCTGCAAAGAAGGAGTGGTTTTAGATGGAACATTGGGTGGAGCAGGGCACGCCGAAGCCCTCTTAACAGCTTATCCACATCTTAAGATTTTTGGTTCTGATCAAGACGAAAATGCTTTAACGCTCGCAAAAATAAGACTTCAAAAATTTAATGATCGTATCGAATATTTTCATGGAAATTTTGTTGAGGCTGTAAAATCTCCTGTCTTCTGGGATGGGATTTTATTAGATCTAGGATTTTCTTCCAATCAATTAGAAGCTAAAGACTACGGACTTAGCTTTCAAAATGATGCTTTCTTAGACATGCGGCTCTGTAGACCTGCACAAGGAAAAACAGCTTGGGAAATCTTGTGTGAAACTACAGATCAAGAGCTAGCAGAAATTTTAAAAACATATGGTGAAATTCCAGGCTCCCATAGAATATCGAGAAAAATCCATGAAGGAATTTTTGGGGGAAAAATTCATAACTCTACTTTAAGTTTAGCGAGGTCTTTAGAGTCTTTAAGTTTTCTTAGACATTCTTCCCGCACCCACCATCCTGCTACTTTAGTATTTCAAGCATTGAGGATTGCAGTAAATAATGAGCTTGAGAATCTAGACCGATTCTTAAAAGCTGTTACAATAAAACTAAAGCCAAAAGCACGAGTGGCAATCCTCACATTTCATTCACTCGAGGATAGAATTATAAAAAGGTGGGCAAAAGATAAGAATATGAGAGCCGTTTATAAAAAACCACTACTACCAACAGATCAAGAACGGAAACAAAATCCAAGAGCACGCTCAGCAAAACTGCGGGTGTATGAAGCTTAAGTTTTTTATTTTCTTATCTATTGTCACGGTTCTCACTTGTTCGCTTGTTTGGATTAGGCTTCAAATTGTAAATATAAGCTATGACATTTCAAAATTAGAAAAAATGACAAACTTTTTAAAGGAAGACTGCAATAAACTTTCTTTAAAAATAAATGAATTAAAATCACCAGAACATTTAGAAAATCTTGCTCGAACAAAATTGAGTATGCATCCTCTACAAGCTGGTCAAATTATAGTTTTAAAAAAGTCACACCAGTGACAAATTTGGGCACTTTCTTGGTGTCAAAATTTGTCAGGCTAACTAGGTAGTTTTTGCTTTTCGCAATAAAATTTAGGACTTAAGTTTTGGCCTTTTTGTTGCATTTAAAATAAACAAAAAGGAGCGTGCATATGAAAAACAAAACACAAGGCTTTACATTAGTAGAATTGATGATTGTTGTAGCAATTATTGGTATTCTTGCAGCAATTGCCATCCCGAACTATCAAACCTATCAAGCTAAATCTAGAACTGCAGAAGCTAAAGTTCAGCTTGCAGCTGCTTTTAGCGCTGAAAAAAGCTTCTCCGTTGAATACTCATCTTACTCATCTTGTTTAAACGCAGCAGGATATGCTCCTGATACTGGAGCACGTTTTTATGGAATTGGTTTTTTAGGTACTGTAGCTGGTGGCGGTACATGTGGAACCGGAATAGCAGGAGGGGCTGCTTGCAATGGAGCGTTAGGTGTAAATGCTCCCTCTTGCACAACAGGAGAGGGCGCATCCCAATTTATTGCTCCAGCAGGTGGTCTAAGAGTAGCTCGTAACGGAGCAATCGCAGTAGCAGATGCTGATCTTGTGGGTACCGTTGTAACCGGCATTGCTTTTACAGTCGCAGCAGCAGGTAGAATAAGTGGTAGCAGCGCTACCTTGCTCGACCGCTGGACGATCAATCAAGACAAAGCTTTAACTCAAACTAGCGTTGGGTATTAATTTAATACTTGCTTATGTAGCCTCATGAGGCTACAATCATATTTAATGCTAGCAGTAAATATTAGAGAACTAAAAGATAAAATTAGTTATTATATTCGTGAAGTAGTACATGGCGAAACCATACTCGTAACAGATCGTGGCAAAGTTGTTGCTGAATTAAGACAGCCTTCTTTAAAATCTGTAGAAAATACAGACCCTATAGAAGAATCGCTTTGGGAGTTAGCAAAAAAAGGGGTCTTAAGACTTGGATCTAAAAACGATCCAAATCTCTATGAGAATCCCAATATACATGTGCCAAGAGGAACAGTAGAAAAGTTATTATCTGAGACTAGAGAAGATAAGTGATTGTTTATGTAGAAACCAGTGCAATGTTGCAGTGGCTTTTAGGTCAGCCAGACTATGAAAAAGTGTTATCAGTTTTAAAAACTGCAAATTTAATTCTAAGCTCAGAACTCACTATAGCCGAATGTAAAAGAGCTCTTGTCCGAGGCTTATTCAATGGTGTCCTAAAAAGACAAGACCATGTTGGATGCATTCAGAAATTAGAAATGTCTATCTCAAGATGGCATTTAATGCAGGTAACAGATGACATTTTAAAAGCGGTAACCATGGAATTTCCAGAAGAACCCATAAGAACATTAGATGCAATTCATCTCGTGACGGCTATGGAATTTAGTCGTGCTATTACAAAAAATATTACAATTCTTACCTGTGACAACCGTATTCAATTAAATGCAAAAAAATTAGACTTTGATATTGAGCCAAAATCCTAATGCACTGGTGTGCTAACGATTTTTCCATTTAAATCCAGAAATAAGTACTTCCCGTACAAGTCTTTTCCAGAGTGGCTCATGGAACGCAAAAAGAGATTAAAGACTCGATTACGGGAATAATGGTAGCCTCCGGTCGTGAGTAAAAATTCAGAAAAGCGTTCGTTTAAATCTAAAAGCTCTTGCTTGTGAGCAATGGTGAGCATTTTTTTTTCAATGCGTTTTCTTTTTTCAGCTGCCAATTCTCCAGCTTCTGTTCTTAAAGTACGTTGATGCAAGTCTGATAAAATCCTGGCCCCTACTTCAAGGCGGCCTTTTTCTGTAGAGATTCTTTGCGCAAGACTTTTTAAGTATGGTGGAGCTTGTTCATACTGAGATGCTTTTTGAATCCAGTGCGCACCTTCTTCTATGTTTTGTTCTTCAAAAATAAGATTATATCCAAGTGCAAAAGGAAGCCTCCAGCTATCTGAGCGTTCAAGATTTATGCCTTCTAAATAGTTTGCTCCTTCTTTAAGAATGTCTGTAGATCCTGCAATGTCATCTTTAATGACAGAAAGATACATCCCTGAAAAATAATAAACATAAAGATTATTGGGATCCAATTCTATAATTACTTTTGCTGCATGATAAAAATCTGTAAATGATTTTTTTTCTCTAACAATATCTGCCTTGTAGAGAGTATCGACCCAAATGAGATCAGCAACTAAAAATCTCAAACCCAAAAACTGGCGTACGATTTTAGGATTTACCGTTAAACCTACGTACTGGGGTGGAAGCTCTACAGAGCTAACCAAATCCTTAGTATACGACCGCACTTGAGATTGCAAAACTGCAGTTAAAAAACACAGCAGGAACCATAGGATTGTATCGGATTTGCGTCCTACAAATCCTCTAGCAAAAAAGTACATTATTCGTCTACATCTCCCTCAACATCATGAATGCCATGCTTAGTAATTCGGTATCGAATACTACGAAAAGTAATCCCTAAAATTTCTGCTGCTTTTTTCTTTACTCCACCTGTTTTTTCAAGAGCTTTTAAAATATATTCTTTTTCTAGTTCTCCTACAATTTCCTCTAAGTTTACCTTACCTCGTGATAATGCTTCTGCAGCAGCTTCCCAAGGTTTTGAATAAATCGGTAATTCATGGTCCTCACTTATAGAAGTCAACTCTACATCTTTTGTTTGAAAGTGTGCTGGCAAACTATGAACAGTAACTTCTGATGTTCCTTCCAACGCTACGGTTCGCTCAATTAAATTTTCAAGCTCTCTTACATTTCCAGGAAAAGGATGATCTAAGATGAGTTGCATAACCACTGGAGAAACTTTTTCAATATTTTTCCCCATAGCTAAAGAGTATTTTCTTAAAAAATGTTCCATGAGTAATGGAATATCTTCTTTTCTTTCACGTAGTGGAGGCGCATGAATATGAATAACATTTAATCTATAAAACAAGTCTTCTCTAAATTTGTTTTTTTTTACTTCTTCTGTAAGGTTACGGTTTGTTGCACTAATCACACGCACATCCACAGTTTTATTTTCTGTCCCACCAACAGGACGAAATGTTTTATCTTGAAGAACACGCAAAAGTTTTACTTGCATAGTCATGGGAAGCTCTCCGATTTCATCTAAAAAAATGGTGCCCCCATCTGCTGTTTGGAAAAGCCCTTCTTTGTCTGTTACAGCTCCAGTAAAGGAACCCCTTTTATGACCGAACAATTCACTTTCAATTAATGTTTCAGGGATCGCTCCACAGTTCACTGCTACAAATGGCTTGCCTTTAAGAATTCCACTATAATGAATTGATCGTGCGATGAGTTCTTTTCCTGTTCCACTTTCACCTGTGATTAAAATATTAGTTTTTGTTTTTGCAACCCTCATAATCATTTCTATGAGACGCTCAATGGGTTTTGATTTTCCTAAAATATTTTCTGTCGCATATTCTTTTTTAACTTCAGAACGCAAATGTTCATTTTCTTTTTTTAATTCATCCCCTTCTAAGGCACGATTTAAAAGAAGCTCTAACTCCTCAAGTTTAAATGGTTTAGTGAGATAATAAAAAGCACCTAATTTAATAGCTTGAATTGCAGCATCTGTATTTCCAAAAGCTGTCATCAATAAAACAGGAGGATTTTCAGGTAGTCCCTTCAAGCGGTTTAAGAGTTCAACACCTGTTCCATCTGGAAGCTTTACATCACTTAAGACAAGATGGACCTTGCCTCTTTCGAGAGCTGCAACCCCATCCTTTAAGGTATGCGCTGTTTTTACCCGATAGCCCCATTTTTTTAAGGCCACCTCAAGCATTTCACACATGCTTTTTTCATCATCAACTACAAGTATAATTTTAGATTCTAGTGCCATTTTTATTTCCTAAGCAGGAAGAAAAATTTTAAAACAAGCCCCATGCCCAATGGAGCTTTCTAATTCTATTTTACCAAAATGTTCTCGAATAATCTTGTGGACTTGCGCTAAGCCCAAACCCACTCCTTGTGGTTTGGTTGTAAAAAAGGGTTCAAAGGCTCTGATTTTATGCTCTGGTGCAATACCAGGACCATTATCAGAAACTACTATTTTAATGTATCCGCTAGTTTTTTCACCTTCAATAGTAATTGTTGGTTTTTTGTTTTTACCTAGTTCTTCAGAAAAGGCTTGCAAAGCGTTAACTAATAGGTTTGTAAATACTTCATAAAGTTGATCAGAACTTCCTTGCGTAATGAGCGGATTTTTTATTTTGTTAAAAACTTCTATTTTTAAACTTTGGTAATCTTCTCTAGTTCTAATAGTCTCAATGCACTCTTGTACAATTTTAGTTAAATTGATTTGTTCTTTTTTTAAGACAATAGGGCGTGAAAATTGTAAAAGCTGAGAGACAAGTCGATCCACCCTTTCTGTTTCACGTAAAATAATTTTCAATAAAGTTTCTTTATTTTTTGTCGCATCCACATCACGTTCCCGCTCCGATTCTTCTCCGGAGCTTTTACACGATGTAAAAGCAACAGAATCTAAAGTAGGTTTCGACAATAAAAGTTGTGCGGCACCAGATAAAGACGCAACTGGATTTCGAATCTCATGAGCAATGCCTGTAACCAATCGACCGATGACTGCAAGATGTTCATTTAATCGAACTTGGTCTTCAAGTTCCAATATGCTAGAAAGATCTTTTAACAAAATCATGCTTTGATTTTCTGGCAATGCGACATGGTTAAGCAGAATACGAGATTTTTTTCCTTGAATAACAATTTCCCTAATTCCACTTTTTTTATAATCTCCGAGATAAGGTAAGACTTCTCTTAATTTTTTTCCATAAAAAATTTCTGCGCTTGGGATACCCAAAAGATTTTGTGTTGTTTTATTCATTTTTATAACACTGTCGTTGGTATCCAATCCTATTAAACCACTATCTAACCTTTCAACAATCTCTTCACCAAGACCCTCTAGTGCGCTGACATGCTTTCTTGTTTTTTGAAGTTCCTCTATGAGCTGTCCTGATAAAAGTGCCATTGCTATCAATGCAGTAAGGATCGTGAGGATAGAGAGCCGTTTTTCTGGAAATATAGAATCAGAATGAATCCAAACTAGCAAAACAAACAAAGCGCCACTAAAGAGCGCAGCCAAAAGCGCTCCACGGCTATGGAAGAGAAATGCAGCAAACAACACATTTAAAAAATAAAAAATAATGTAAATGGAATCATAGGGACCAGTATAAAAAATTAGACTTGTTGTAAAAAAGATATCATAAATAATTTGACTAGCTAGAAAATATTTAATTGTTTTTGCTTTTTCATAAAGCAAAATAAAAACCGTGGTTAACAGAAAAGTTAAAAATGTTATGCTATAAGCATTAAAAAAGACACTCTCAGGAAGAATTTTAGATTTTTGGAAAAATACTGCTGAAACAAGAACAGAATAGAGCATCAAAAGTCGCAAAAACATATACAAACGAACTTCTGAATATTCTGAGTCTTGTACGGATATAGAGCTCTTAGATGTACTCTTAAACTTGTTTGCCAAGGGTGTGTTTACCCTCCTCCAGCCATCTTAAATATAGGTAAGTACATTGCAATCATAAGACCACCAACAGTTCCTCCTAGGACTACCAAGACTAACGGTTCAATAAGTTTTGTTAGATTTCCAACAAGCCCTTGCACTTCTTCTTCATAAAAATCTGCTACACGCTCTAGCATTTTATCAAGATTACCGGTGTTTTCTCCAACAGTAACCATCTGTATTACCATGGATGGAAAGATTGTAAGTTTTGACATCACTCCAGATAAAGTTTTACCTTTTTCAACCTCAATTTTTATTTTTGTAAGCGACTCTTCAAGGGATTTGTTTCCAACTGCTTCTCTGCAAATTTCAAGTGCATCCAGTAAGTTAATACCGCTAGATAATAAAGTTTGCATCGTTCTAGAAAATCGTGAAACTGCAACTTTTAAAAATAAGGGACCAAATAAGGGAAGTTGTAAAGAGTAAAAATCCCAAAACCTTCGACCTTCTTTGGTTTTAAGATAATAACGAATAAAATAAATTCCTAAAACAATCCCACCAACAATAAATAAAATATTACTTTGAAAAAAATGGCTAACATTAATTACAAATTGAGTAGGAGCAGGGAGGGACTGATTTGAGCTTTGTAATAAAGCTTCAAACTTAGGAATTACAAAAGTCATCATTACAATGACAACAATTAACCCAACTAATGTGATAACAATGGGATAAATCATTGCACCTTTAACAAGTTTTTTTAATTTTTCTATGTCATCTAAATATTTAATCAAGCGTTGTAAAATAATGTCTAAATTTCCAGATGCCTCACCAGCTTTTACCATATTGATATATATTTCTGGAAACACGTCTTTATAAGCTGCAAGGGATTGCCAAAGAAACCCACCTTGAGAAATTTTTTCTTTTGTCGAAAGAATAATACTCTTCATTGCAGCATTTTGTATTTGTTCTGCAATCAAGTCTAAGCCTTGTACTAAGGGTATGCCTGAAGAAATAAGAATATGCAGTTGCCGAGTAAATAAAAGTACATCTGATCCTTTTACTTTTGAAAATCCAATTATTTTTGTAAGGTCAATTTCTAAAGCGCTGGCTTTAGAAATACTCAGTGGACGTAATTGTTGGGAGCGCAGCGTGAATCTTGCTTCTACTTCAGACGGAGCATCGAGTAGACCTTTTATTTTTTCTCCTTGTTTGTTTACAGCAATGTAATTAAATTGCATGATTTTTTATTATTGCATTTTTGTCATGCCAAAAAGTTTTGCTAGCTCATCAGGGACAAGACTCGCATCTAGTGCCTCTGGTTTACTAAGCTGCCCCGCTTGGACTAGCTTTACAAGAGATTGATTCATTGTAATCATTCCAGACTCGCCCTGACCTGCTTGCATACTAGAATAAATTTGATGGAGCTTATCTTCCCTAATCTGATTACGAATTGCCATATTTGGTACAAGAACTTCTAGCGCTAGAGCTCTACCTGGTTGGTTGCTACGTGGTATGAGTTGTTGAGATACGGCTGCTTGCAATACAAAGGCTAAAAGCTGCCTTACTTGTGGCTGTTGGTGTGTAGGAAAAACATTAATAATACGATAAACACTTTGAACAGCACTATTGGTATGTAAAGTTCCAAAAACCAAGTGTCCTGTTTCAGCAAGAGTAAGAGCGCTTTCAACAGTTTCAAGGTCTCTCATTTCTCCAACAAGCACATAGTCTGGATCTTGGCGTAACAAACGTTTGAGAGCATCTTTAAAGGTTCTCGTATCCGAGCCCACTTCTCTTTGATTCACAACACTTGCCTTGTGAGGATGGATAAATTCAATGGGATCTTCAATGGTGAGAATATGAGCATATTCCGTATTGTTTAAAACATCCAAAAGCGCAGCCAGTGTTGTGCTTTTACCACTTCCAGTTGGACCTGTAACTAAAATCAGCCCATTTGGTCTTTTGATAATTTCACGTAAAATTGTAGGCAACCCCAATTGTTCAAAAGTAGGAATTTGTAATGGAATAAGGCGAAAAACACCACCAACCGATCCTCGTTGATAAAAAATGTTTCCGCGAAAACGTGCTACATCTTTTACTCCAAACGAAAAATCCAATTCCCAAAATTTTTCAAAATCTGCTTTTTGAGAATCTGTTAATACACTATAACAAAGCTCTTTTGTCTCTTGTGGAGTTAAGGGATCAATTTTCGCTCTAACCATTTTTCCCTCAATACGAAATTGTGGTGGACTTCCTACAGTAATATGTAAGTCTGAAGCTTTTTGATCTAGCATTGTTTTAAGTAAAGCAGGCATTGGTACTTTGGCCATTGGCGATCCTTTCTTAGTCAGAAGAAGTCATTGCTAGCGCTTCCTCTAAAGTTGTTTTTCCTTCTGCAACCTTTTGTAAAGCCGCAGATCGCAGGGTACGCATTCCATCTTTTACTGCAGCTCTTCTAAGCTCAATTGCATTTGCACCTGAGAGTACAAGCTCTTTTAAGTTTGACGTAAAATCTAAAACCTCATAAATGGCTACTCTTCCTTTATATCCTGTATTGTTACACTGGCTACAACCTTTTCCTGAATAAATTTTTATTTGAGTTGCAACGGTTTCAGAAATACCAAGCTCAGTGAGTTTTTGTATAGGCACACTCATTGGCTCTCTACAGCGCAAACAAATCGTTCGAAGCAGTCTTTGAGCAACAATTGTATTTACAGAAGCTGTGACTAAAAAAGGTTCAATCCCCATGTTCACCATACGAACTACTGTTCCTGGCGCATCATTGGTGTGTATCGTGGATAAAACCAGGTGACCTGTAAGCGCTGCCTGGATAGCAACTTCAGCGGTTTCATAATCCCGTATTTCTCCAACTAGTATAATATCGGGGTCTTGGCGAAGCAAAGTTCTTAAAACTCCAGCAAAGGTAAGACCTATTTCTTTGTTCACTTGGACTTGATTAATACCATCTAAATTATATTCAACGGGATCTTCAACCGTTGAAACGTTATCTGCAACTTTATTGAGCTCAATAAGAGCTGAATAAAGAGTTGTCGTTTTACCACTTCCAGTTGGGCCTGTGACTAAAACCATTCCATGGGACTGACTGATTCCTTTGCGAAAAAGTTCCAATGGCTTTGACTCAAATCCAAGTCTTGAAAGATCAAGTTGCAAGTTGCCATGTGAAAGAAGTCGCAACACAGCTTTTTCACCAAAAAGACATGGCATCGTTGAAACGCGAAAATCTACTTCACCACTCCCAACTTTAATTTTAATTCTACCATCTTGAGGGAGTCTGCTTTCTGAAATATCAAGCTTGCTCATGATTTTTATTCGTGCAATGAGCGGTCTTTTCATTTCAGTTGGAATAGTTATAATATCTTGTAAAACCCCATCAATACGCATTCTCACACGTGCCCTAGCCTCATAGGATTCAATATGAATATCGCTTGCACTACGTCTCATTGCCTCAACTAAAATTTGATTCACTAGGCTAATAACAGGAGCATCTTTGTCTGTAGTTGCTCCAACATCGATTTGGATTGCTTGAGCAATGTCAATTCCTTCACTTTTGTCTGCTGTTTTTTGAAAAACACTTACAGCTTCTGCCATCATGCTTGAAGAGCCATAGTATTTATTGAGAGCTGTATCTAAGGCGCTATAGGTCGTAAGCACTGCTTCAATATTTTGTTTTGTATGAAACTTTAAATTTTCAAGTTGGATCAAAACAGTAGGATCACAAATGGAACAAACTAAAACTCCCTGGCCTTGCTGGACTGGCACAACATTGTATTTTCTAGCTAGTTCAGGTGTAATTTGACGGATGACTTCTGGTTTAATTTCGTATTTTGCTAAATTAATAGCGGGGATACTATATTTTTGACTTAAGTATTGTAGGAGTTTTGATTCTGCTAAATATTTTTTGTTAATCAAGTAGCGAATAATGGATGCTTGAGGTGATTTTGCAGCACTTAAAGCTTCTTGATGTTGCTGCTGTGTAATAAGCTTATCATTTAGAAGAACGTCTGCTAGCGCTCGTGACATAATTTAATATTATCTTAACAGGATAGATTTTAATATCAGATTTCATATGAGCGAAGTGTAGCAACCATGCCTAGCCCACCAGCAGCACAAATACTGATGAGTCCAGATTTTAATTTTGAGTCGGATAAGGTTTGAGCAAGTTGCATAACAAGTCTTGCTCCTGTAGCTCCAAATGGGTGCCCCAAAGCAACAGAACCACCACTTGGGTTGATTTTATCTATCTCAGGTATTTTGGTGGATGGAAGTGCAACACGATTTAAACACCAGGTTTCATTTTGCAAAGCTTCAAGATAACACAAAACTTGGACAGCAAAAGCTTCATGAATTTCCACAACATCAAAGTCAGCAAGTTTTAAGTTCTGTCTTTTTAAAAGTCGAAGAGTTGCATATGCGGGAGCCATCAACAAACCTTCTTTTTTTAAATCCACAGCTGCTATTTCAAAATCATCAAGCAAGGCTAAAATAGGCCATCCTTTCTTTTGAGCATATTGCGTATCTGCTAACAGGACTACCGCTCCACCATCTGTTAAAGGGCTTGCATTTGCAGCAGAAACTGTTCCCGTTTTTGAAAACACTGGCGGCAAGTTTTTTATTTTCTCAAGGCTAGTATTTCTACGAACTAAATTGTCATTATATTTTATCGCATTCACTAAAAATTTTTGATGAAATTCTCGGGCTTGATAAGCGCGAGAATGAGACATCACAGCCCACTTATCTTGTTTTTCACGAGAAATTTTCCACTCCTCATTCATGAGTTCACAGTGCTCACCCATCGACAAGCCTGTCGTCCGTTCAGCAACACGAGGAATTTTTGGAAGGAAAGGAAATTTCATGGGGATGCCAATTGTAATTTGAGACATGCTCTCTGATCCACCAGCAAGTGCCCATTTAATAGACCCAGACTGTATCCACCGCGATGCCTCGGCTACACAAGCTAAGCTTGTAGCACATGCCATAATTACAGAAAAAGCTGGAGTCTGAGGATAGAGACTGCTTTCCAAAGCAATTTCTCTTGCAACATTGCTAATGTCTGGATGTTGAAGGACCGTACCCCAAACTAATAACCCATGGGTATCCGCATTGAGCGCGTAGCGCGAGACAAGTGCGTTAACCGGGCCAGTCGCAAGTTCAATTGCAGAAAAGTTTCGCTGAGTTGTCTTTGCTTTTGTAAAAGCAGTCCTATTACCTGCCACAATTGCTATCGGCATTTTTTCCCTCAAAACAGTTTTGGTTTTTCTTTCTTCTCTTTACAGCATAGCTTTCCTGCTGCTAAAACATAAACTTTATTAATAACATTTTTTCTCAAGAAGGAGGAAATAATTATGGTTAAACTATATCAAAGAGCGCCGGAGTTTTCTACAGAAGGCTACTATGAAGGAAAAATCTCAAAGTTTTCATTAAGAGATTGGCATGGTCGTTGGACTGTGCTGTTCTTTTATCCTTTAGATTTTACTTTTGTATGCCCAACTGAACTACAGCAGTTTAGTGAAAGACAAGACGCTTTTAAGCGCCTTAACACACAAGTTGCGAGCATCAGTGTAGATAGCCCCTATTCTCATCAAGCATGGTCCAAAGCAGATCTTAGGGAACAGCGCTATCCAATGTTATCGGACTTAAACCATTCCATTAGTACTTCATATGGTTGTTACTTAGAGGACAAGGGATTGGCCTTACGTGCAACATATATTATTGATCCAGAAGGCAACGTACAGTGGTTTGAGCACAATCCATTGAACGTAGGGCGCAGTGTGGAGGAAGTATTACGCTTACTTTCTGCTCTTCAAACAGGGGATCTTTGTCAAGCAGGCTGGCAGCCAGGCCAAGAAACTCTTTCTAAAAAGCTTGGTAAAAGATAACTGTAGCTTCTGATCATATAAAGCGGGCCTGTCAAGCGTTACAGCGCGAGCTGTTCTAATGACAGGCCTACTTTGAAACCATGAATAAAGTTTTATTTTTAGATCGAGATGGAACAATTAATGTAGACCTGATGGGTCAGTATGTAAGCACTGTAGAAGAAGTTAAACTTATTCCAAATGCTGCAAAAGCTATTTTAAAAGCAAAAAATGCTGGATTTAAAATCAGTGTCATCACCAATCAAGCAGGAATTGCAAAAGGTCTTATCCTAAAAGAGCAAATTTCACTTATCCATCGTAAAATCGAAACACTTATAGCTACAGAATGTGAACTTCAGGATTTTATATTTGATGATATTCAAATCTGTCCTCACCACCCGGATGATCAATGTAAATGCAGAAAACCGAAAACAGGACTGCTTGAAGCCTCCATTCAAAAATTAAGTGCAGACATCCAAAATTCTTTTTTTATTGGAGATACACTTGGTGACATTCAGTGTGCTAAGCGCATGGGAATAAAATCGATTTTAGTTCTTACAGGACATGGAGAAACCACAAGAAATGAACTTTTGCCGGAACACGCACAGCCAGAGCATTTATCAAAGGATTTATTGGAAGCCATTTGTTTTATCTTAGAGTCCACTTAGAACGCTCTTAAGTAGTTCTAAAAATAATATATAATCCCAGGTCCAAATTTTAGAATAGTTTGGCTTGTAGATGAGTTTTTAGTAGCACCTTTAAAAGTGGCAGAGTACAGTTCTATTTGTGCTCCACCTCGAATTTCTATGGCAGTTAAAAAACGATAATATCCACCAATAAAAAACTGCATCGCTGCTGGAGATGGAAGAATACCACCATCAGATGGAGTTTTTACATTCCCTTCTTTTAAGCTTGGAAAAAGAAAAATATTCATTGAAAGAAGAGCCCCCCAATTCAAATTACCAAGAGGCATTCCTCCGCCTAAACCAAGATCAAGGCCTGAATATTTTTTTGGACTTAAAATATCTCCACTCGAAGAAGGCGTGTTCCACTCAAATGTGCTATAGCCAAGCTTGATATATGCATGTGGTCCAGCCATAGAATTGCTCGCGCTACCGCGCTCAGCAGAGGAGCCTCGGTATTTTTCAGCATCAATCCAGTGCTTGTATCCGCCATGAATATTGAAGGAAAAAGTCGTTGTACTATACGCACTGCTTTTAATATTCGTTCTTGCATTTTCTTGGCTGTAAGACACAGAACCATAACTGAAACTTGTATCTGCAAACCAATTTTTTGTAAGCCATAGCTCTGCTTGCAATTGAGCAGCTAAATGCGTTCCAGAGCCTTCAAAGTTTGTAGCTCCATCGTCTTGAGAAGTAGAGTTAGCAAGGCTTCCTAAACTTGGAGTAATGCCAACATATCCTAATTCTGGACCTTCTTCTTTTAATGCATCCCTTTCTTTTTGAGACCGCATTTTAGGGTGTGTCGTTACAGCATCAGGAAATTGAGAGCGTGCTTCGATAGCAGTTAGTTTATGAAGTTTCTCTACTTTTTCCCCAACAATTTCGTCGTGAATGTGACCAAAGGAAATAACCTCTTCGACTTCTTCTATCGCAACTGAACCGACAGGCACAAGTTGTGTGTCTACAATCGTTTTCAGCAAGGGGTGCCGTCGGACTTGATCAATCCTTGATATCTGGACAATGTCTCCTTTTTTTAACCCTTGTTTTGATCCAATATCTAAAGTTATTTGAGCCCCATCACGTCCTGTAATTGTTCCATAAAAAGGAATTCGTCTTAGAGATGTTTTTAAAAGTTCTTGTACGTGGCGTTTGATGTCTGCTTCTTCAAAATTGACTGGTATAGTTGTACGGTCTTTAGAAAAAAGTTCTTTGGTTTGAGTCAACACAAGAGAAATTTCTAAATCAATACCAGTAGATTTTTTTTCTACTTGAGTACGTAGGATCGTATCCGAAAGAGACTCTTCGTGTGTTAATTCAAAACGAGGATTTATTTCTAAGATTTCTAAATAAGCTTTTTTAACAATGTACCCAAAAGCACCTTCTACATTGTCTTGAGTTTTTTCAAGGTAGATTTTCTTAAAAGTTAAAAGCTTATTGAAGTCAACGTCTGCTATACATACAAGCGGTTGTAAGAATACTATACTTGCAAAAAGTGCATTTAAAAGCGTACTAGCATTTAAATACGTCCTAATGAGCAGTACCTGCAAGCCTTGTTTCATATTGGGCAAGTTTTTCCTCATAGATGGCAACAAGCATATTGAGTTCATTAATCTGCTCATGCGCTGTTAGAAGCTTATGCTCTAAGTCCTGACCATTGTTTTTTGCTACATTGTCTAAATTATTTTCTTTAACAAGAATGTAATATTTGCCCCCTTCTATTTTATGTGGAATTTTTCCTGCTTTAATATAGCGGCGTAATGTGGATGTACTAATACCATTGAATACAGCATAGTCTAAAAGCGGTAACCATGCTTGGCCTTCATTATATTCTGCATATTCTGCCGCTTTTACATCGGGCCTTGTCGCATGTAAAAGCTCCGGCTCTGGTTTTTGTCCTGCATGGAAAGTGCCCATAATCCCCCCTGTATTTAAGGACTGTTGCCCCGTTCATTAATTTTATTTCTCAGACTTGAGAAAGTAAAGTACCATTCAAATTAATGTGGATAAGGATCAACGAAGACATCGCACCATCATAAGCCCGAAAAAAAAAGTAGCTTTTGTATGTAGTGGTGGAGCAGCAAAGGCTGGAGCTTTTCATCTTGGTGTAGCCTTAGCATTACAAGAAAAAGGCTTTAACTTTATTGGTGGGCTTAAGAGGCCAGAAAAAGAAGTCTTAACAACAAACTTAGAAAATAATAAAGACATCCGTATTTATGTGGGATCAAGTGCTGGCAGTATTATCTGCGCCTATTTGGCGAGCGGTTATACCTTAGAACAAATTTTTAATTCCTTTTTAAATAAAAAAAATAAAGATGCGGGGGCAGAAAAAGATCTCAAACGCTTAAATTATTCGACTATGTTTTCACTAAAAAACGACTCCACCAGCTGGTTAGAACTATTGCAGCCCATTGCAAGTGCATTAAAGCCTTCATCATTAACTAGCTTTGTACAGTCCCTGACAAAAGGATCTTATAATAATGTCTTTCGCTGGAAGTGGTTAAAATGGTCTGGGCTTTTTTCAACATCTGGCATTGAGAAGTATTTACGAGAGCATGTTTTGCCTGCAAATGATTTTCAAAGTTATGAAGCAGACTTTTTTGTAGTGGCAACACAACTGAATCATTCTAAAAAAGTTGTTTTTGGAAAATATCATTACTCGCCCCCCGATGAAGACAAAACCGTTTTGTATGTCAATGATATTTCGGTTTCACAGGCTTGTGCTGGGAGCACTGCCTTACCACTGATTTTTTCTCCATTTCCTATTAAAAATGATAAGGGTCATGTTTTGTATTACTTCGATGGAGAAATTCGAGATACTCTTTCAACACATGTAGGATTTGATGCGGGAGCAGATCTTATCTTTGCTAGCTACACACACCAACCCTATCACTTTTCTCGAGAAATTGGATCGCTGCATGAGTATGGAATGCCTGCAATTATGATTCAAGCACTTTATTTGCTCATTGAAAGAAAGATCCAGAGCGCTTTTTCAATACAAGAAAGGATTTCTGGAGCTTTGGATGCAACATCCCGTTTTTTTAAAGAACACCATTTATCCGATGATCTCCGAAAACAGTGTCTTGACGTGCTAGAGAGAAAATTAGGGCATAAAAGTGGTGTGGACTATATTTATATCCATCCCAAATCAACCGACTATCAAATGTTTTTTGGAGACCATTTTAATCTTTCAGCAAAAAAACTAGGTGAGACCGTAAGGCTTGGTTTTCGTTGTGCCATTGATAGTTTAAGAAGGTATGAGTTTTCTTAAATTTTTACTATGCTTTTTTTAAAAAAACTTTTATTCTTTAGGAATTAGATTTATTAACATATTAAAGGAGATCTCATGAAACTCATTGCACTATTAGTAACATTGGCCCTTTTGGGAATAACAAGCTGCTCAAAAAAAGAAGTTACAGAGCAACCACCTGCTGAAACAGCAGCACCTGCTTTCGATTCTTCTGCAAGCATGGCTGCTCCAGAGATGCCAGCACCAGCACCAATTGCTAAGAAATCCAAAAAAGCTAAGAAAGCTAAAAAAGTCGAAACTACTCCAGAAATTAAGTAGCACTACTCCGTTAAGTGAGAGGTTTTATTTTGCAAAGTTAACCTTGCCCCACTTATCATAGCGGCGGTTAACGATTTCAAATAAAGTAAGGCTGCCTTCACCGCTAATCCCATTGAGGTTAGCGGTGGCAACACCTTGTCCTCCTTGGTCTATGCTTGAGTCACCAGACAAGCCACGACGAAAACTAGATGGGCCTCCGCCGCCCTCTGCTCCAGTAAACGTAGGACCAGAAACGCCAGCAGTGTAAAAACCTCCCGCGCTATTACCATCAGAAGTAGCTGTGTCGTTTGCTGCTGTATTTTCTCCACCCGACCCAAATTGAAAACCTAGTGGATTGTTGTTCGAAGACTTTGAGCTATCCCCTCCACTTCCATCATGAGGACCACCAGCAAGCTTTGGGCTCTTGGACTTATCAGGTCCTTGTTCTTCTTTTTTGGGTGGATGATTGAGCGCATCTTTAATGCCTGCTGCATCTGCAGCTGAATCAGCCATTTGACCTGTTCTTCTAGGCACCGATGCCACATCTGTAGCAATTGCATTGGGCGTAAAATCTAAAGGTGATAGCTCGCTTGCTGCGTCTGCAAGCGCTCCCATCGCTGGAGCTTCAGGAGATTCAGCGCCAACTGGTAAAGCAGGGTCCTCAGGTGGAGGAGGGCACTGTTCTTCTAATTGCCTAGCAACTTCTTGTTCATCATCTCCTGAAATGCAAGGCATAGATGCTGTAGTGGAATTTTCAGACTCCATATTACAGTCATTACATACAGAAGTGCTACTACATCCGCCGCAGTTAAAATGCGCTACTATAATCAGTAGTGCTAAAAATCTCACTATGTACATTTTCCAAGATTTTCGTATTATTTTAAATTTTCTTCTGCGCCGAAACAAAGGAATTAAACTCAAGCTGCTTAAACTACTACAAAGTGGAATATCTTCATCTCTTTCTCCTTGCATTCTTAAAGATGGATTTAATATTAATGGAATTGGGTTTTGAACAGCTATTCCCCTCCTTATCTCTCTTGTAAAAAGACCGATAATACCACCCACTGCTTGTGCCCTTTCTAAACCATCCTGGTCATTTTCCCCAGGCTCACCATTTCTATAGCACCTTTTAAGATGCCCATATGCACAGCCCCTCCAGCAATCCCAGTCCGCTTCATCTTCTGCGTGATTAATACATGGCTCAACAACTTCGTCCCGAATCACTCCAAGCAGAGCATCTAAATTAAAGTAGCGGCTATAAAACTCTCTTTTAGTACGTGTCATAATTTCACAAACAGCTAATCTTTCAAAAAGATATTCGGCGTGTTTTCTTGCATAAGCAAGATTACAAAAGCTTTGTGAGATGTGTTTATTATAACGAGTAATTCCTCCACGATCTTCAGTAAAATTAGAATTGTCTAGGGAAGAAGTGTCTCCCTTTTCTGCTTTAAAACAGCCCTCCGTATTATCCGTATTGAGTTCATCCGCCGTAGCGCGGTATCGACTTTTAATTTCAGTTTCTACATATTTGATTCCAGGTTTTCTGATAGAAGGATCTGGTGAATCTATCCCATTAATAAGATTGCTTAGCGCTACGCCAAAAGCTCCACAAGGTCTTGTGCTAGAACCTCCTCCTGCTGTTTCAATGCGAATCTTATTTTGGTCTCGAATTTCCCTTTTAACTTCTTCAAAATACTTTTGCCAAAGTTGTACACGGGCGCCTCGCACCCACGACATTTCTCTAGGGCAGTTTCGAAGGCTAAACTGATCTCCACTGGTTAAAGCACAAAAACCATCTGAGTTGCTGTCTCGCCAGTCATTACATTCAGACATTAGTTTATTCACCATTTCGGATCTATTAGAAAGGGTCGCTAAAGCTGCAACTGCTCGACCTGGAATCATTAGGTAAGATCTTGCTTCATCGATTGTAGAAGTAGCTAATTGATATAAAGTTGATCCACATGTGGATTGTGCTGATGCTGGTAAAGACATGGTTGTTTCGTTATACAATTCAAAGCATGTACGATTACAGCTAACGTTGGATTGACCACATCTGTCACCCTTGTGATTTCTTTCATTAGATCCATTTCCTTCACCTTGTGCAATATTGCACACCGTGCCTACTTGAAGCGGCTGGCCACTTTGGTCTGCCGTACAAAAATGTCCGCGTGAGGTAGGATCAAATTCTAGTATTTTTCCACGGTAATAATGATAAATTACATTTTTAACTTTGCTTTCAAGATTAGCAGCTAGTCTAGTTCTGTAAGCTTGTGAACCACCATCACATTTTCTTAATCCATATTTTTCAACGCCATTTTCTGCACAAATATCAAAAACACTAATAAAAGATGGATCAGCTCTTAATACAGCTGGTATTTGTAGAATGAATAAAAAACATGCGAAACTTTTAAACCGCATACAACCCCCATTTACAGTTGATTATCCCTTATCAAAAGTGTATCATTTAAATCAGGTAAATATCAAGCGGGGGATTTTATAAATGCAACTTATTAAAATTATTGTTGTTTTTTATGTATTGGTTATATCTTTTGGTCATGCAGCAACTAAGACTGATGGTTGGGGGTCAAAATCAAGCAAGTATTTTGAAAAATATGCTGAAGCTTTTCGTGAAGTTACAGGATATTCGCAGGAGCATCCAAAAAAATCTCCTGAGGAAATTGCTGCTCGAAAACAAGAATTAAAAAAAGAGCTGAAAAAAGCTCATGCTAAAGAAACAGCTGCACTGTTTGCTCGTGTAAAAAAACTCTTAAAACAAGGAGTAAAGCTATATAACCCTAAACAGGCCCCGTTGGCAAAAAAGAAGGGTTCAGAAAAAACTAACGAAAAGACTTCACGCGAAATTGCAATAGAAGAAACTAAACCCACTAAGAAAATAAACAGCACAGCGATAAGAAATACAAAAAACTCAGAAAACCCAGTTGCAACAGGTGGTGCAGAGAGCATTTCTTTTAAAGCTTCTTCAAACAGTGGCGCAAACGGCTCTGAATCACAAAAGCCCTCAACTAAATCTGAAGGTGATCAATCGGGTGGTGCTGAAAGCATTTCTTTTTCTAATCCTTAAGAAGACCGTTCCGTCAATTTTTGACGAGTGTGTAAAATTGACGCGTCAATTTTTGACTAGTGTGTAAAATTGCCGTATCATAGCGCTTATGGTGAAACAGCAAACTCGCTATCTTCATGAACAAATCAATAAGGATTTATCCAAAAAAATGGTCTTTATTGGAGGCCCAAGGCAAGTTGGTAAAACCACTTTAGCTAAAGCAATATTACTTGAGAAAACAAAAAAACTTACAGGTTATTTGAACTGGGATCACAATGAACATAGAGAAATGATTCTTAATGGAGAACTCCCGAAGTCCTCGCTATGGGTATTTGATGAAATTCACAAATACAAAGTTTGGAGAAATTATCTTAAAGGCCTTTTTGATGTTAAAAGAAACGAAAAACAAATCCTTGTGACGGGGAGTGCGCGATTAGACTTGTACCGCCGAGGTGGAGACTCACTTCAGGGACGATATCATTTTTTAAGGTTGTACCCATTATCTTTTGCTGAACTTAAAATGAAAAATTCTGTAGATTTAATGGAACTCCTAACATTGGGAGGATTCCCAGAACCTTTTTTTAGTAGTTCTGCTATAGATGCTAAAAGATGGTCTCGTGAATATCGAGCAAGAGTTATTCGAGATGATGTTTCAAGTTTGGAAAAATTAGAAGATTTAGGAAAATTAGAATTGTTAATGTTGCGACTACCTGAACTTGTTGCATCACCCCTTTCAATAAACAATTTAAGAGAAGACCTGCAAGTCAGTCACCAAAGTGTTGTAAAATGGATCGATGTATTAGAAAAATTGTTTGTTTTATTTCGTATTCCTCCATTTGGACCTCCTAAAATCCGAGCATTAAAAAAACTCCAAAAACATTACCATTATGACTGGACACTGATTTCAAATGAGGGAGCAAAATTTGAAAGTTTTATGGCTTGTCATTTGTTAAAATGGGTTCATTTTTGTCAAGATACGCAAGGAAAAGAATTAGATCTTCATTATTTTCAAGACCGTGATGGACATGAAGTGGATTTTGTAATTACTGAAGACAAAAAACCAATCCATTTTATTGAATGTAAGTTAGCAGATGATTCATTAGGCAAGGGGTTAATATACTTATCTGCAAAATTTCCTAATGTAAAAGCATGGCAAATTTCTGCTACAGGCACAAAAGACTATTTATCCTATGAAGGCATTAGAGTGTGTCCAGCGTTAGTTTTTTTAAAAGAATTAGTATAAAAATAATTTCATGGTTTTATTAAAAATTTACTTGTAGAATCTACAAAAAATTATTCGTAAAGGAGTCTTATGGGAAATCATGCGGAAAATATTTTGCAAAATTTAAAAGAAAAAAATATTGAAAGGATTAAAGTAGGGGCCTTTGACACAGATGGAATTTTACGTGGCAAGTATCTAAGTTTTGATAAATTTGTTTCTGCTCTAGAATCTGGTTTTGGGTTTTGTGATGTCGTGTTTGGTTGGGACTCTTCTGACGTCCTTTATGACAACGCTCAGTTTACAGGCTGGCATACGGGTTATCCTGACATGCTTGCTAGACTTGATCCAACTACACTCCGGGTTGTACCCTGGGAACCCAATACAGCTTTTATGCTTGGAGATTTTTATAATGCTGCGGGATTGCCGCTAGAAATCTGTCCACGTCAAACCTTAAAGCGCATTGTTGAAAAAACGAAAAAACTTGGATTTGAGCCAATCGGGGCACTAGAATTTGAATTTTTCTTTTTTAAAGAAACCCCTCAAAGTGTGCGTGAAAAAAATTATAGAAATCTTACTCCACTCACTCCTGGAATGTTTGGCTACAGCATTTTACGAGCTTCTTCGCAGCAAGAGTTGGTGCATGCACTCCTAAAAAATTTAAAGGAATATGACATTGAACTAGAAGGCTTCCACACTGAAACAGGCCCTGGAGTTTATGAGGCAGCCATTCGATATGATGAGTTTTTAAAAATCGCAGACAAAGCTGCTCTTTTTAAAACTGCTGTTAAAGAAATAGCAGCAAGAAATGGGGTCATGGTTTCATTTATGGCTAAAACAAGCCCCAATCTTCCGGGTTGCTCAGGCCACATGCACCAGTCCCTTTGGGATAAAGAAAAAAAACAAAATCTTTTTGCAGATCCTAAAGATGAAAATGGAATGAGTACACTTTTTAAGAATTACGTTGCCGGCCAACTAAAATACATGCCAGAGACAACTGTATTTGTTGCTCCAACAATTAATTCATATAAAAGAACAGGTAAACATACACTAGCTTGGGCACCCTGTAATGTCACTTGGGGGATGGATAACAGAACAACAGCTCTTCGGGTAATCTTAGGACCAGCAGGCCTTTCTAGTGTAGGAAAATCCACTCGGGTTGAATATCGGCTAGCGGGTGCAGACATCAATCCTTATATTGCTATGGCTGCAAGTTTAGCCAGTGGTCTTGCTGGCATTGAGCAAAAACTATCTCTAGGTAAACCACTGAAAGGCAGCGCTTACACTCTTTCTGTAAAAGAAGCTACACCCTTGCCACGATCCCTTGAGGAGTCCACTGCCCTATTAAAAGAAAGTAAATTTGCACGAGATCACTTAGGAAGTAGTTTTGTAGATCACTTTGTGAGTACTCGGGAGTGGGAAGTAGAGCAGTTCAAACGTGCTGTGACCAACTGGGAGTTAGAGCGATATTTCGAGATTATTTAATACAATTCAACGAGCAGTTTAAGCTGTGAACTTTTCCCAGGGCTGGACTAAAACCGTATTGATTTTTATAGATTCAAATATAGGAGCATAAACACAGCCCTTAGTAGCAGGGTTTCTTGATAAAAAACTTCGCATCAGCTCTACATCAGTTTTTTTTATCCGTTCAAAATCTACTAATTGAAAGGCATTGTGATTATTGTCTAAAGATTCTTCAATAAGATGAATTAAATTTTTACTTGTAGAGCGATAGTAATAAAAGGATTTCTTTTTTTCATTACTGTAAGTATTTTTGCAGAGCCTTTCATTTAAAAGTGTAATATGCAGCCTGCGTAATACTGTGGCGCCTAAGTAATTTGCAACACCAGGATCTAGCAATAAGTAAAGAGGTTTGCCTTTGCTGGATGGATACGCATTTAAGCAATGCAGTACAAATAGCTCACACAAGCCCTTAAGGTGCGTTTGTACACGCCTTGAATTTTCTCTTAATGCTCTAGCGATACTAGGGCTATCGGGCCAGTCCTGTTTAGCACATTGTACAAGGATTTGGTAAGTAAGGTCTGGGTCTAGCTTCAAAGCCTTTAATTGTAAAAGATCCCTCGTGCAAGTTAATTGTACCCAGTCTTCAAATAAAGCTGTTTTAGCCTGAGAATCACTGATGGAAAAAATAGCTGGCATTCCTCCACTTGCTAAATATTGAATAAGCTGTTTTCTCGTTGGAACTAGTTTTTTGAGATGATGCCCAAGAGTTTCTTTTATATTCATGGGATACAATCGAATACGTCCTAATCGCCCCGTGAGAGACTCTCTAATTTTAGTTAAATGAGAGAATTCAGTGGAACCCAATAAAAGAAAACGCCCTGGCCTGTTTTGCGTGTCTACTTCATATTTAATAGCATCAAAAATATGTGGTACTTTTTGTGCTTCATCAATAATGATTGGAGAAAACACAGAATACTCTTTTAAAAAAGAGTGGGGCTGCTCTTTAGCATAAGTTAGGGTGGTTTGTTGATCAAAACTGAGGTATTTACTGCTTTTAAATAATTTCCTTAAAAGCTCTCTTGCTAAAAAACTTTTCCCAGTTTGCCTAGCACCTTGAATGGCAACTACCGGGAAGTATCTCAATCTTTTAGCAAGTATGGTTAAAGCGAGTCGATTTCTAGAGTGAATCATACTTTAATTATACCCCCAGTGTTTTTTGCAATCAATGCATAAATTGATGGGGGTTTAAATAATCTTGAAATATCGATCTCGCTCCAAGATACTTACTTGAATGGAGGAGTTGAATATGCAAAATCTAAGCTACTTTGGTTTTCCAACACGAATTTGGTTTGGCCCACATGTGTTGGAGGAAAAACTTCCTGAAATCATTTTAAAAGAAAAATACGGAAAAGCCTTGCTACTCACCGATCCAGGGTTTTCAAAAACCAATAGTTTTAAAAAAATCACTCAAACTTTAGAACATGCAAAAGTCCCATTTACAATATTTTCTGAAGTACACGGCAATCCTACTGAAAAAGATGTTTTAGCAGGAGTGGCTACATATAAAAACAATCAATGTAATTGGATTTTGGGTGTGGGTGGAGGCAGTCCATTGGATGTCGCTAAAGCTGTCCGCTTAATGGCTACACATCCAGGAAGCATTTTAGATTATGATGAAACAATCGGTGGCACTGACAAAATAACATCTCATATTCCACCCTTTGTTGCTATTCCAACAACTTCTGGGACTGGAAGCGAAGTGGGGCGATCTAGCGTAATTACTGATGTTAAGACAAAAACAAAAAAAATTATTTTTAGTCCACATCTTTTAGCAAACTGGGTTATTGCAGATCCCACTTTAACTGTAGATCTTCCAGCCCATATCACAGCCGCAACAGGAATGGATGCACTGACACATAATATTGAAAGCTATCTTGCAAAAGGGTTTCATCCTATGGCTGATGGGATTGCTTTAGAAGGGATTAAGTTAGTCGTAAAATATTTAAAAAGAGCTTGTGAAAATCCACAAGATATTGAGGCTCGTGGGGGGATGCTCATGGCTTCAATGATGGGAGCAGTTGCTTTTCAAAAAGGCTTAGGCGTCACTCACTCACTAGCTCATCCACTTTCAACACTAGCAGGACTTCACCACGGTCTTTCAAATGGCGTCATGTTAGTTCCTGCAATGAAGTTTAACGAAAGCGCCTGCAAGGACCGCTTAACTGAAGTCTCAAGAGCTATTTATAGTGCGTTAGGGCAATCCCAATCTCCTTCTTCGAGTGCAGCACTTGCTTACTTAGATGAACTTTGTACTGAAATTCAAATTCCAAAAAAACTTTCTGCTATAGGAGTGCAAGCTTCTCTTTTAGAACATTTGGTCGAGCAAGCTGTCCACGATCCTTGCTATGCTTCAAATCCAAAGCCAGTAACAAGAGCGGACTTTGAAAAACTTTATCGGGAGGCCCTATAGGAAGGGCTATCGGGCGTATGTCGAAGCCAAAACAATCTAAACGACTCGGCTGTCCAGTCCGCCCAATGATCGGAGTAACAGCAAACCGTTTTCCACCCGATCCCAAGCGACCTGTATTTAAAAACATGGAGCTTCACTATGGCGAAGCTAATATGTTTGAGTGTATTTATAAAGCTGGTGGGTTGCCTGTTTTAATCCCAGACTTAAAAAATAAAAAATCTTTTGAAGAGTATTTAGAAAAAATAGACGGGGTTGTCCTTTCTGGGGGGGCCGATGTTTGCCCCGAATCCTATGGGAAAAATAATTTTGATGCGCGCTGGCCGGGTGATAAAATTCGTGATGAATATGAAATTTCTTTAATTCAAAATGCAGATAAAAGTGGGAAGCCAATTTTTGGTGTATGCAGAGGGTTACAGGTTTTAAATGTGGCCTTTGGTGGTACTCTTTTTCAAGATATTATTACTGAAAAACCTAACTCGTTTACTCATCGGGATTGGAATATTTACGAGCAAAACCATCATGAAGTAAAACTTGAAAAAAATTCTTGGATAGAAGTACTTTATAAAAAACCAAATCTTCGTGTGAATTCTATCCATCACCAAGGAGTACAACAGTTAGCACCTTGTTTTAGGCCTGTTGCAACCTCTCCGGATGGGATTGTAGAAGCCATAGAAGAAAAAAGCGGCAAGCCCATTCGTGCTGTTCAATGGCACCCCGAGTGGGGCTCCCTTTTTTTGCTCAATGACCGAATTGATAGCACGCAGATTTTATTTGAGGACTTTATTGCCCTTGTTCGTAAACTTAAAAAAACTTAAAAAATAATTAAATTTTCCGAAAAGTATAAATGATGAAAAAGGTGTGTGTTACATTTTTTTTAGGAAGTTTTTACCTAGGTTTTTTTAATTTTAGCCATTCTGAGATCAAGTGGCCACAACGTTCTAAGGATTTGAGAGAACGCAAATCCTCCAGCCCACTGCCCCGTTGGATGGCAACGCCTACTCACATCCTAAAAACTACTCATGGCAATATTGAAATGAAAATTCTGGAAAGATTTATTTTCACTGGTGACACGCATTTTTCCATTGGAAACATTGCCTATCTCAAAGTTCCAAAAGATCAAAAACAAGCATTTTCAATAATCAATACTGCAGAAAAAGTAAGAGAAGCTATGGGGTTTTCTTCTTGGAAACACCGCAGATACAAAGACTCCTATGTTTTTGAATCAGATTGGGATAAAGTCCACCGCTATTTTAAGCTATTTATATTAGAAGAAAAGGATTCTATTATTTATGTTTCAGCACTTTTGAGGAGTGCATACTTAGACAGCACGCTGCTAGAATCGGAATATCTTCAGCGCTCATTAGTTGATCCAACAGAAAAGTTATTAAAAAGAATTTTTAGTTTTTTAGAGAGTCCTTTAGATTCTTTCATCCCATCTGTCTTTGCTGAACCAGCCGCTTGTAATCGCAACTGCCCTCCAACTGACAACGCTTGCCTTATCGCAGCCACTCAATGCCAAAACCAGCTGCTAACTGAACAGTTAGAAAGACTTAACAGAAATTTTGAAAATAATTCAAATCCAGCATTGAATCAAGCTGAAGCGACCTCTCAAGAGTGGAACCGCTCAAATGATATTATCGATAACATTTTTAGTACAAAAAACATACTATATGGATCTGCTCTTGCTGCAGCTGGAGCTACTCTTGGAGTCATGATTGCTAATGTCGCTGTAGATGGAATAGTTGGTGGAGCTGGGGCTTTGTATGATCTCATTACTGGCGAGAAAGAAAAAGAAAAAATTTGGGAGCGGTTTAAAAAGGCTAGAGAAAACTGGGAAGAGATCTCTACTTTTGCAACTCAAACCGAAGAAGCCTTAGACAGCATGATTTTGCTCAAATCTTTAAGTAAAAAATTTGGAAAAACTCGCGAAGAAATCTTGATGGAGTTAGGTGCCATGAAAATTAAAGGTAAGCTGCAACTTGAGGCTCTCGAATCAAAAATGAAAGCACGCGCACTGAAAGATGAAATTGGGAGTTATATCAGTTCAAGCGATCCCTGCATTTTAAAGTGGAGTAAAGAAGCAGGTGGACTTGCAGCATTTATGCAGGTTCTAGGAAGTCTAGAGGAACATCTTACTCCAAATGCTGAAAACCAGCTTTGCATAAAGCTTTTACATGGCCTCAGTAAACTGCGGGAAGCAGAAAGCAAATTACAAGCTGTGAGAGCTTATACCGGAGATCCTGTAGCTCAGAAACGTTGGGAAAAAGAAATTGCAGAAGAGTTTAAGCAAATGTCACTGAGTATGGAAAGAAGTCGCGATACTGACAATCAATTAGAACTTTATGAAACAAGAGTAGAAGAAGCTCAAAATCGTTTAATGGAAGGGTTAGAGGAAATTAAACCTATCCAGCAGCGTGGTATTGAGTCCTGTGAAAAGAAAAAAAATATTTTTAAAAGAATGTGGCAAACTCTTGCCTTAAGCAGTGATTGTGCAGAAAAATTCTTTGCATCCAAGGAGGGAAAACGATATATCAAAAATTGGCTACAAACTTATCGAGCCTATGATTTAACAGTCGCAGCTGCTAGTAAGGATTATCATTCAGCAATAAATCCTAAGCATTTTCCTTACGTTCATGACATGACTTTAGCTGAACAAATTAGAAGAGACTACGAATGGTTTCAGCATAACAGAGAGCATCAAGCAGCTCTTATGGAGCATTTTGATAAAATTGAAACAAAAGCAAAAACCATATTAGAGCTTTGTCCGAATGAAATTTAGAAATATAGTGAAATGTCGACTCTTTATTACTCTCTTAAGTTTTTTAGTTTTTCTTAGCACTCCAATATGGGCACAAAATCAAACTCAAACCCGTTATGTTTATCTCTTAGATAAACCTATCGACACCACTGTTAAATTAGGACCGGTAGCAAAGTCACTGCATTATGGCGTTGAAATAGGCTTTCAGTTCGTACAAGCAGGCGTTTGGTATTACGCAACGGGAGAACCCATATCTACATTATTATTCCTTACTTGGGAGTTAGCAAAAACCCCGCCAATGCTTACAGCTCAAAGCTTAGCAGACCTTGAGGCGCGTTATCGTTGGTTGCAAAGGAAAGGCCTTCAAAGTCTTGCTAAAATTCCTGCTGTTTCTAGAATTACTATACTCACATCTAGTGATGTGGAATTTAAAAAATTTTTAGCCCACACTCAAAATAGTCGTGGATTGGTTTTTATTGAAACCTCACAACCTCTTCCTCCCGAAGTGCGGGATAACACTTATGGTAACTTAATACCCATACTGGACTTAGAAAACACAAGATTGAGAATACGCCTTACCGTTGGTGAAACAGCAAATAGTGTAGAATGGAATCCTTCGCTAAAAGATATTTTGGATAAAACTCCTATCCCAAAAGAAATTGCAGACGCTTGGAGGAAAGAAGTGAGTCCACCAAAAGAAAGAGTATCTTTGTTGACAAAGGTAAGAAAAGGACTCAAACCAGCGCCTGTCATACCGCTACAACTCGAAGCGTCCCTTGTAGGACCTACGGGTGAGCAGCAGTATCTAGGTGTAATTGCACAAAGCAATTCTGTTAAAAAAATCTTGGGCGAAACAAAATCTCAAAAAGCACTTGAGAAAGTCCGTTCTTTGCTAACCAAGAAGGAACCTAAAGAAAGACCCTTATCTTTAATACAAGCAACAGTTTATGAAAAAGGTGGACTCCGAACTTGTCTCCGCAATGTTTTACAAAATCTTTTAGGGCATGCTGTTGTTCGACCGAATTGATCATTACGCAGCAATCCGACGTGGCAACTGTCTAATATTTAAGTTTGCTTTATAAAGGTCTACAGCTCTTTGGGCATTAAGCCAAAATTCAGCAGTATTTCCAAAACTAGCTGCAAACTTAATAGCCATCTCAGTAGTAACTATAGTGCGTTCATTGATAATTCTATTAATCACCTTCACGTCACAGCCAATGTGCTTAGCAAGAATACTTTGAGTTAAATGCATTGGTTTAAGAAATTCCTCCGAAAGAATTTCTCCAGGACTTGTTGGTTTGCGCATTTTTAGACTCATAATCACCTCCATCTCCGGACATTCACGTTATGTGAGTGCGACAAAATTTAATGATAATCAGTAATCTTAACCTCTGTAGGACCAAAACTAGTCCATCGAAACACAATTCGCCATTGGTCATTGATGCGAATGCTATATTTACCTGTCAACTCACCTGACAACGCTTCTAGCTTATTTCCAGGTGGAACCCTTAAATCTATTAACCTTGAGGCATAGTGAAGCATGTCAAGTTTCCGTTTGGCTATGACCCTCAAATTTATCCAGCCCACCTTACCAGCCCTTCCAGTCTCAAAGAATATCTTGGTATCATGATCAACAAAGGACTGGATCGCCATATAACCTGTTATACCATTAAACGGTATACCTCGTAAAGGTATAAAAAATCTAGAGCCTCTCTCCCTATCCCTTCTGTCCCTCTTCTCCCTAAACCTTGCAAAACTAACTTTATGTTTAAGATTCATACAGTGTTTTAAAGTTATACAAGATTTTATTCCCCAAAATCTGCACAGCAAACTGTATCTATTGAATACAAAAGCAGAACCATTAAAACTAAAGATTGGCATAGATCTTGATATATTCCTCCCCCCAAGGAGGCTTAGCCATGAACGTTCTTAAGCCCAAACTCTTGTTCTTATTATTAGCCTTAGGATGTAGTCCTGTTACGCCTAGTGGTTATAAGAAAAAATTTTTAAAAAAAGAAACTGTGGAAACGATCCCATCCACCAGCATTACTCTTACAACCTCAATACCGGAAACTATTCAGAATGCAGAACTTACAACAAGTTACAAAATTATTTTGGACGAGCAATCCGAAGAAAAAACCGATACTAAAGAGCCTCCAGAATTAAAAACCCCTCTTTATACTTATGAAATACCTATAGAAAGCACAAAATTATTTAAAGAAAATGGATCGGTTTTAGTTTTTTTACATGAAATGCAGGACTTCCCAAAAGATAAAACCACAAAACACATACACTTGGACTTCAAAATAAAAGATATCATTAATAATGAAACAGAACCACTGTTTGAATTTACTTCTATACAATTTGTCGAGCCCAATCGTGTGAGCATCTCCAAAGGCAGCTACTCAATAGAACTAAAAAAACCCTCATTATCAGGTGATCCAGCTTTAGACACCGATCCTAAAAATCTAAGAAATATTTTTCTTGAGCAAGTCACAGCGATAAAATTAAGCTTTTACTCAGAGTCCTTATTAGCTAAATAGCTTGGCGGAAAATAATCCTTATGAGTTGCAATAAAACGCTTCAAAGCTGTTGTAATCATTTCAGCTTGAGAAATTTTAGTAAACCCTTCCATAGTTCGTAACTGATCAATTATTTTTTTATCTATTTCAGCTTCTAATTTAGCTGTAGCTGTTGGTTGTTTTGTTATGTTTTTCTCAGGTCGCATAAGGATTTACTTTACTCAATTTTTACAAATGTTAAACCAAAAATTTAAAAATATTTTTAATGCAAGAAAGTTAGCTTTAAGACATGGTGCTTCAGAGCTTGCACAATTTGTTTGCTGTGCTGATGTCCTTTTGTCTCTAAAGTAAGTTCCACATTCGTTTCATGAATCCCAACACCTGGACTGTCTCGATCATGGATGACTTGTAAAACATTGCCTCCATTATTTGCAATAATACTTGTCAACTGGCTTAATGACCCTGGCTTATCCGGTATAAATACATTCAAGCGTACACGTCTTCCATTTTGAATGAGCCCTCGATCAATAATTCGAGAAACTAAGTTCACGTCAATGTTGCCCCCGCTAATTAAAAGAACGACCTTTTTTCCTCTAAAATGATTTTTGTGCTTTGATAAAATCGCCAACGGGAGTGCACCAGCACCCTCAGCAACTACTTTTGCTTTTTCAAGAAGCATGAGAACTGAGGCTGCTATCAGCTCATCTTCAGCATCGTATGCTTCATCTAGCAAAGAATTTAAAATATTGAACATAGCAGGACTGGTACTTATTGTTTTAATCCCATCAGCAAAAGTATCTGCTGTTTTTGTTGAAATAATTTTTTTGTTTCTAAAGGATTGTATCACACAATTTGCTCCATGTGCTTGTGACCCAATAATTTTAGTTTGTGGTCTAATACTTTTTACTGCTGTACCCACTCCACACATTAAGCCACCACCACCGATAGAACCAATGACAACATCTACATCTGGCAATTGCTTTAAAATCTCAAGTCCAGCAGTTCCTTGCCCAGCAATGACATATGGGTCTTCATACGCGTGGACAAAAACAGCTTTTGTTTTTTTAACTAAATCCATTGCTACTGTATAAGCTTGTTCATAGTTTTCACCACTTAACACAATCTCAGCTCCTAAAGCTTTCGTGTTTTGGATTTTAGTCAAAGAAGCATTCTCAGGCATTACGATCGTAGCCTTGGTTTTAAATTTTTTAGCGCCCCAAGCTACCCCTTGAGCATGATTGCCTGCACTTGCAGCCACGATACCTTTTTTTCTTTCAGCAGCAGATAAGCTTGCAATTTTGTTAGTGGCTCCTCGAATCTTAAAAGATCCAATAGGCTGCATGTTTTCAAGCTTAAGATACACTTTGCAATTTAATTTTTCTGAAATCCAAGAGTTCAATAAAAGAGGCGTGGGCTCTAAAAATTCTTGTAAAATATGTTGGGCTTTTTCAATATCCTCTAATTTTAATTTTATTTGAGACATAGAATATTTTTTGCTTCCTCCACAGTTGCAATAGGTCTTTGTAAAAGATTTGACAGGTTTTTTATTCTTTCCACAAGCTGTGCATTACTTTCCGCTAAAACCCCTTTTGACCAATAGATGTTATCTTCAAGTCCAACACGCACATGCCCACCCATTAAAATGGTTTGAGCTGCAACGGGAAGCTGATAACGGCCAATCCCTGCAGCAGTCCAAGTATAATCCGTAGTTAAAGCTTCAGCTAGGGCACAAAGGTTTTTAGGCTCACCACTTATTCCATGGGTTGTACCCAGCACAAACTGAAAATGAGCAGGTGTTGAAAGCACCCCTTTTTTTATAAGTTTTATACCAAATTCAAGCATCCCAAAGTCATACACTTCAATTTCTGGCTTTATTTCTAAAGCTTTCATTTTCGCTGCAAGAGCTTCCACATCTTGAGGATGGTTATAAAAAACATCGCTTCCAAAATTAATAGACCCAATGTTGAGACTTGCCATTTCTGGTTTAAGTGCGAGTGGACTCATCCTTGCTGTAATTGTTTCACCTATTGCTCCACCTGTAGAAATTTGAATTATTACAGGGCATTTTTTTTGGATTTTTTCAATTACTTCCTTAAATCTTTCGACAGATTGTGATGGTTTTCCAGCTGCATCCCGAACATGAAGATGAATAATAGATGCCCCTGCCTTCCAGCACTCATACGCTTCCTCAGCTTGCTCATCTGGTGTAATAGGCAAGGCAGGATTTTGCTCCTTTGTGGTTTCTGCACCCGTTATTGCACAAGTAATGATTAATTTTTCCATTATATTTTGTCGCATTTGCCTCACGTACATGCTCAAGCTGTAAATGCTCTGTAGCAACCATTGTACTGAAGAACCCCTCACTGTACAAACATTTTACAGATCACTAAATCCCAAACAGTTTTTATTTATGATTTAAGCAAAAAACATAAGAAATTCAATGTCGTACTTTTTGGCCCGAGTGTTGCATAAAACCTTCATTAAGGAGTAGACTATGCTGGATATAAAAATACAAAAAAAGAACCTTGGTGTTTTATGGCTATTAGCTTTAGGTATGCTTTGTTATGCAGAAGACCCTGCAGCTCCGCTTACTGATGCGGTTGTTACTAATACAGCGCCTATCGAAGCACCAGAAGTTTTTACCTTAGATAAAAATGCGGCTTATCCTATTGAAAAATCCAAAATATCAAGATGGATTAAAAATTTAAAAATTAAAGTAGATGCCGATGGCAATATTGCAGCAGAAGGTTTAGTGAATCCAGCTTGTGCACAACAAATTACTTTATCCTTAGATGATTTGGACATAGAAAACTCTGCTAAAATTGATGGCAATGAATATCCAAAATATCCAATACGGATTGTGCGTTATAACTACATTGGATCAAAAGGAGGCGTGAAATCTCAAGAAGAAGAATGTGCTAAAATAACAAAACAGTGCACACTCCATACTTGTATAAAGCTTAGTGATGCAAAAGATACAGACGGCAACAGCATTCTTGCAGGATTTAATTCCACCTTAAATAAAACAGGCGTATTAGTCTTCCGAAAAGAAAACATTGAAGAAGAAAATGGCACACCAAATGATGAAGACATCAATAATGAGCCTCTTATTTTCAAAGACAAACTTACTTTAGCAAAAGAAGAAGCCCAAGCTCAAGAAAAAGCTCAACTCGATGAACTCGTAGAACTTTGTGAAAAAGTAATTAAGCAAGCAGACGAAGAGGCACTCGAGCAGTTAAAAGAGTCGGGCCTTGATCCTAAACTCATTACAGAGCTTGAGAAAGATTTAAACAACAGCACGATAGAAGCCTTAGAACATAAATTAGAAAATATTAGCCAAGCTTCTGATCTGATGAAACTTACAGATGAGATCATTAAATTTGGAAAAGAACACAAAGAATTCAAAGACAGGGTTGTAAGCTTATTAGAAAACATTGTTGAGAAAGCAAAAGACCCAGACACGATAGACCGTCTTATTGATAAGTTTGCAAACTTAGGAAAAGAGCAATCTGCTTACGAACAAGAAAGTGCAGATTTACTTAAAAAAATGGTTGAAAACATCGATGAAATTGAAATCGATACCGATAGCCCTGACAAAAGAAATCTTTTCATTCATAAAAAATATAAGCTAGCTAAAAAAGCTTTAAAGGCAGCAAGAAAAATTTCACCAAAAGATAAAGACATTACTATTGCTCTACATGAAAGAACTTTAAAGCATGCTAAACTCATCGCAGGAACAGGGGATGCAACCCTTTATAAAGAGATGTCTGCTGACTCTACAAGCGCATATAACAATCTTAGTAATTTTCACTTAGGTACAAGCGATCCAGATTTAAAGCGAGAAGCAGCACGTGTATTAGATACTTACAAACGAGATTTTATTGCACGTCAAATTGCTCCCACACCTTATACCAATCCACAAGGCAGTATAGGCAATGGACTTGATGAAACTTTCATTATGGCAAGAGAAAGAATAGCACAACAATCTGTCCAAGAAGAACTTAGAAAATATCAAAGTCAAAATGGAATTACATATTAAATTATAAATTTTTAAAAATTTTATTTGACCGTTGCAAAAACCTTCGTTAAATCATGAATTATAAACAAACGGGGGTTACGTATTATGACAACTGGATTAGTAAAATGGTTTAACGATACAAAAGGCTATGGATTTATCCAAGCCGACGGCACAGAACGTGATGTGTTTGTCCATTACTCTGCAATTACAGGGGATGGATTTAAAACCTTAGCAGAAGGTCAAAAAGTGGAGTTTGAACTTATCGAAAGCGGTAAGGGTCCTCAAGCAGCAAACGTATCCAAACTTGCTTCTTAGATGCACTTTTAAAAATCGCGAGTACTGAGCGAAGCGCAGGAAACTCGCGTATATCATTAACTCCAATTTAGTCCTGGAAATTTTTTATTAGATTTTGTTGGACTTGCGGTAAGCAAATCCTCCGAAGATTTTTTTGGCTCCGCCACTTCTAACGATGCAACAGGGTATGTGCAATAGGAGGTGGCGCTGATTGCTGTTGGAAAGTGATTCCCACTCCGCTTTAATCCACCAAAAGGTAGTTTTGAAGAGGCTCCAATAGTTCCGCGGTTCCAGTTTATTAAACCTGCTTGTAAGTTTTGTGCAACAGCCTTGTATTGTTCTTCACTAGCTGTAAACACGCTAAAGACCAAGCCATACTGTGTTGCATTTGCAATGTTGACTGCTTCTTCAATTTGATCAAATACATAAATAGCTACATTGGGGCCAAAAATTTCTGTTTGTTGGTACACACTTTTTCGGATGGAGCTTAACTGCTGTTGTCTAACCAAACAAATAGATGGAGTCACATAAAATCCTTTAAAAGGGAACTCGAGCACTTTACCACGCATAATGACATCGCAGCCCTCTCTAGTGGCAATCCCTAAAAATTTTAAATATTTCTCAACAGCATTGCGATCAATCAGTGGTCCCATAAAAGGATCCTCTAACGGGTGTCCTATTGAAAAAGCTTTAGCACGCTCATGGAAGCTTTTAACGAATGAATCAAAAATCGAGCGGTGAACTAAAATGCGACTTGTAGCAGAACATCTTTGTCCAGCAGTTAAAAATGAGCTAATCAAGGTTTCATAAACCGCACAATCCAGATTAGCATCTTCCAACACTAAAGCAGCATTTTTTCCACCCATCTCTAAAACCAAAAGTTTCCAGTATTGATGAATCGTATCTTGTTTAATTTTAAGTCCAACCTCATACGATCCTGTGAAAAGAACTCCGTTTACTCGCTCGCTAACGACAAGGCGTCTGCCAACTTCTTTTTCTCCTTGAATCAGATTAAAAACACCTTTTGGAAAACCCGCCTCATGAAAAGCTTCCGCTATAATTTGTCCTACAGCACAACTTTTTTCAGAAGGTTTAAAAACAACTGTATTTCCAGTTACAAGCGCTGGAACAATATGGCCATTTGGAAGGTGGCCTGGAAAATTAAAAGGACCTAAAACCACAAATACTCCATAAGGCCGAAACCGACATGCTCCCCTAGTGTTGTCCATCACCCCAGGAATTTCATAATCGGTAATATTTCTCATTCCTTCATTGAGTGTGACATCCACTTTATTGATCATTGTTGCAACTTCTTGTTTTGCCTCCCAAAGAGGTTTACCAACTTCACGAGCAATGGCTTCAGCTAAAAAAGATTCTTTTTTTCTTAAAATTTCTTGATATTTTTTTAATAAATTGACCCGATAGTCGAGGCTAGTATTTTTCCATTCTTGAAAAGCGCGCTGGGCAGCTTGAGTGGCATCTTCTGCTGCACGATAAGAATAAGGGAAAACTCCTAAAACATCTGTTTGATCTGCGGGCGACTGAGAGACAAGTTCACCAATTTTATCTCTTACTTCAACAAAGCTCCCGTCTATGTAGTTTCCAAGTGGTTCTAACAAAGGAGTCGTTTTTGAGTACATACTTTAATAATACGGCATAAAGTAAAAGAGGTCACCTGGCTTTATATTGATAGCTGCAGCTTTCTGCTCAGAAAAGCACGCTTCGGTTCCTGAAATTTGAACCTCAACCGAAATCCCAGAAAAGAGGTCGGAATGTTTAGCAGTTACAAGGCCTTGGAAGCTCTGCTGTGGCACTGCTAGATTGACGCCTGAGCTCGCACCCACATACTTAATCTCCTGAATTTTTTGGATGGGTAAAATTTCCTCTAAATTTGCAGTTAAATGAGGGCCACCATCAAATGGATCTACCTGGTTATCATAATTAAAACCAATTTTAGTCAGCATATGCATAACAGGCTCTGTATCAGGACTCACTTTCCCAATAGCATTGCGTGCTTCAGCTGTTAAAAAGGTTGTATAGATTTTTTCAGTAGGGATAAGTGAAAGAATAAATTCTTTATCTTTTGTACTAAAAGCATCTGCTTCTGCATAGTCCATATTCATAAAACGTCTGCCCACAGCTTCCCACAAAGGTGACTTTCCTTTTTTTGTTAATGGAGGAAGAAGCTCCGCTAAAATCTTTTTTTTAAATTTCAGCTTATTTAAACCAATATAAAGAAATCGAATAAAAGAAATTTGCCTACCTATTTTTTCGTCCGTATTTCGATGTTCAGGATCAACCAATAATCCACCAATTTCTGTGGGGCCATCGGTATCATAATTTAATTTTAAAGTTCCATGAATAAAACCAGTATTAATTGTTTTGCTGAATTTTTGCTCACTGCCTACTTCAAAAAAAAAGTGTGGAGATTGCATTGTTCCATGCTGTGCAGAAACCATAGACAGTCCAACAATTGTTTGTAAGTTTAAATCTTCAGCGACAAAAATATATTTAGATGCATTTTTTTCTACTTTATTCAAGAAAGAGTTGTTTGAGTGCTGAACTTTGCCTTTCCACTGATCTGCATCTTTTGCAATGTTAATAAAACCTGGATACCGCTCTGCTGCTAGCTGAGACAACGCCTCTAAGCCATCTATATCTTTTTCTAATGCTTGCCTTAACAAAATCATATGCAAAATCTTTCAATCATTCTGTCATAAAAATGCACTGCTTTATCTAGGTGCTCTACTAAGTTATGTTCATTTGGACTATGGCTGTTTCCCATACTTTGACCAGGACCAAAAACAATTGCAGGAAATCCTGCACCAAAATATTGAGCTGCTTCTGTACTCGTAGATTTTTTATCTAGCTGTGAAGACATCCCAATTGCTTGCTGTGACTCGCAAGCAGCAACCACAAGTTCATGGTCTTGTTTAATATCTAAAGCAGGATTAAACCGCTGTCTTAAAACTTTGAGAACTAAATTAGGAAAACGTGCGTTAAGCGCTTGAACTATTTCTTTTAATTTATGATCAAACTCATCTGGTGCTATCTGAGGAAGCAATCGGATATCAAAAAACATATCTATATTTCTTAAGGAATACTGAATCTTTCCAAAATTTATAGTAGAGCTGGAGGGGTTAAAACTTTCATCTTTTTCACTTAAAAAGGTGTTCTGGAGCTTGTCAAAACACTGCTTTATTTCTTCTATCGAGTCTAACACATTATCTGGCATGAACCGCATCCCACTCTCTCCAAGTCCACCAAACTCCACTTGGATTGCTTCATCATTTAAATGTTCGCCATAAAATTTTTTGAAATCGTCAAAACTAGCAGAAGAAAGATAAAATTCAATACCTGCTTGGTCTGGAACTTTATTAATACTATCTCCTCCATAAACTTTACTTAACTTAAGCTGAAAATGAGCAGCTCTTATTTTTTGAATGACAGATAACATTTTGTGGATTGCATTATCTCCAATATGTGGATAACCGCTATGAGCAGATTTACCTGTACAGTGAACTTCTATCCTTGTATTATAGCCACGCGCATCTTTTTCTAATTCACTAAATCCAATACTAATTTGATAAATCGTATAAGCTTTGTGAGCATGTATTACAGCTAAATTACTTGGCTCGCCAACGATACAATATTTTGGATTTAAAATTCGAGACTTAATAAGAAACTTTGCACCCAACATACCGATTTCCTCTGCGGCTGTGCCAACAAGATAAATGGGCATCTTTAGTTTTCTATTTCTGTATCTTTCACATGCTTTTAATTTGCATAAAAAATCCAACTTTACATCTGCAGTTCCCAGCCCGTAGATTCTATCTTCTCGGATAGAAGCACAAAAAGGATCGCCACTTGTCTCAGTCCAATGAGCTCGAATGCCAGGCCCCACTGTATCAATATGTGTATTTAAGAGCAGTCCTTTAGAAGTCGTACTATCTACAAGTGTATCTCCAAGAAACCCAATAATATTGAATTGCCTTTTACTGATGCTTTCTAGAGAGTGTAAAACTTCCTGAAGAATAGTTTTAAAGCCTTCTTGATTTAAAAGCGTTTGTAAATAAATTGCCACTTCCTCATTACCAGTATTGCTTACAGAATTAATACGAATAATTTTTTCAGCTTCTTCTAAAAAACGAATCATTTTTCAATTTCCTTAATTGTTTGCTCTAATGCTTGAGCAATCAGCGCAAACACTTCATGCCACTGTTCATCTGAGATCACTCCAAACGGTGGCAAAAGCCGTACACGGTACTTTTCGTGCCCACAGTAAAAAGCAATTGCTCCACAATCCCAAAACTTATGAAGAAACTTTTTTACGTACTCCAATTCTCCTTGAAAAATAGTGAATGCAATCATCCCACCCATTACAGTATAATCTAAAAGTATTTTTCCCAAAGGACCTGATTTTAATTTTTTAAATTCCTCAAGTGTGATTTTTTCTAATTGTTGAATACGCCCTTGTGGACCGATACAGTGTGTTTTTAAAAGATCTAAAACCTTATATCCTGCTCTTAAGCTAGAAGTAGCTCCAGCAAAGGTTCCTGACACCAATCCTGGTTTAGGATTGTACTCCCCGCTATACAATACAGCGCCTGTTTGTAAAAGTTTTGCAACTGTGACCACATCTACATATTTATCTAAACCTAAACGCTGGAAACAAAACATTTCACCTGTTCTTCCAAATGTTTGAATTTCATCTATCCAGATTGCTAAACCAGCATTTTTTGCTGCTTCAAGAATGGGAACAAAAAATTCAGGCGGTGCAGTTTTAAACCCCCCTTCACCTTGTATGATTTCAAATTCCAAACATGCAAATCGCCCTGGATATCGATTGATTTGTTCTCGCATCAAAGAAACTGTTTTTTCTGCTTGAAGTTCCGGTGGGCTATCATCCTCCATGTTGTAAAAAGGCAAATAAAAGACCTCGCCATAGGTAGGCTGCCCCTCACGATACTTTGGATTGTCTGTAATCTCTTGCAATGCAGTTGTTCTGCCAGCAAAACAATTACTAAAAGTAAAAATTTTCGTAGCAGGATATTTTTTTTGGCGAATAATTTTAAGTGCCACTTCATTGGCTGTTGACCCGCAGCTGGTAATCCAAACATGCTTCAAAGAAGATTTGGAACCACTGGCTTGCAGCAAAGCTTCCATCAACATGCCATACTCAAAGTTTGGCTGAAGATTGCCTTGCATGACATCTCCCCAAATACCATCAATTTGCGCATCTAATAAATCCAAATTTCCATGCCCAAAAAATGAAACGCCAATACCTGTAATGAGGTCGTATTTTACACTTCCATCCAAAAGCTCTACTAAAGCGCCATTGCCTGCACCCGATCCAATATATTTATAAAATAATTCTCTACCCCTTAAACCCTCTGTCTTTTCTACAGCTTTTTTATAAGCGTCTGTAAGCTCTACCAAAGAAGGTTTTGGGGATCGGATTTGGGATAGATTTTGCTTGAGGACTAAATGAAAACCTTTTTTAACTTTCTGATATGCTGTGGATTGCAATATTGACTCGTATATTGTACTCATGTAGCTGAAAACTAACATGAACAAGCCACACAGAAAAGCAATACCCACGTTATTGTTGATTTTTTTTGTCTGTTTAGACTCGTGGGGACAACCCACTGCTCATGAGCTTTATAACCAAGGCAAATACTCAGAAGCCATAGAAATTTTAGAAAAAGAAGGTCTCAACACAGCAGCTCAATATTATAATGCTGCTAATTCTCTGTTTCGTTTAGGAAAGCAAGGAAAAGCCTTAAGTTATTATGAAAAAGCGAACGTCCTCTCTCCACAAAACGAAGACATTCTTTACAATTTAAATCTTACAAAAAACTTACTTACTCAAACAGGTGGACTACCCATTGAACTTTCTATTTGGAAAAAAACTGTGATCCCATTATCGCAAACTTATCTATTGGAATTTCTTTTAATCTTGTTTGCTTGCTCAACCGGAATTCTAGCCTGGATGATTATTCGATATCAAAGACAAGTGTTAAGGAAACCACTTGCAGTTTGTTTTTTAGTATTATGTTTGCTCACGACAACAACTGTTGCTTTGCTTGGCACAGCACGAAACACTGAAATGGCTGCAATTATTTCAGATCGTGCAGTTGTGCGTAGTGGTCCTAGTGAGAGTTTTAGAGAATTGATGTCGCTTCCTGCTGGATCAAAAATAGAATTAAAAAAAGCTTCACGAGACGGCTGGACACAAGTACAGTTTGCCAGTGGAAGTTTGGGATGGCTTGCACAAAAGGACTTTTTACCTCTATGAAAAAAATGCACACCGATTTTTGGATTTATAGTACATTACTATTGGCTATTTTTGGTGGATGTTCTGGAAAAGGCCTTGATGAAAACAACCCTCAAGCTGTATACGAAAATGCAGAAGAAGATATTCAAGATAAACACTATGAATCTGCATTAGAAAAAATGAAAAATGTTAAAAATAAATTTCCTTACAGCAACTATGCAGTAAGAGCAAAACTTCGTATTGCAGACATTCACTTCTTGCAAGAGTCTTTTATTGAATCTGCTGGAGCTTATGAAAGTTTTCGTGATCTCCACCCAAAACATGAAAAAGCAGATTATGTTTTATTCCAAATTGGTGAATCTTATTATTTCCAATTGCCTAGCACTATTGATAGAGACCTCGCTCCTGCAATAAAATCTATTCAAGCCTATAAAGACCTCAAGACTATATACCCGCAGTCACAGTATATTGGAAAAGCCAGCGAACACATGAAAGATTCAACTGAAAAATTAGCGTTAAAAGAAAAATATATTGCTGACTTTTATTTTATTCGAGACCAGTTTGATAGTGCTGCCAAACGATTTGAAAAAATTACTGTAAAATATCCTGGTGTTAGTATTGAGGAAGAGGCGTATTGGAAATGGGGACAAAGTTTGTTGTTCTTTAGTGAGCTTCCAGAAAACTTAGATAAGAAAGAGATAACTACAAAAGAAGCAAAACATGTTTTTCAAGTGTATCTCAGCCGATACCCCCAAGGAGTTTTTTCGAAAAAAGCAATTCATTGGTTAAAAGAACATTAAATATTTAATATTAAACTCTAAACCTTTTATGAAAACTGAAATAGAAAATATTTTTAGTGCGGGTCAAAATTATTATTTACAGGGGAATGTTAAAAAAACCATCGAATGTTTCAAAAAAGTTTTAGATTTAAACCCTAAACATACTCATGCAGCAATTGCCTTAAGCATTGTTTACAATGACATCGGACGATATGAGGAAGCTAAAAACATCTATAAAATTGCTCACCAATCCTTGCAATTCAAACATCTTGGAGTGGATAGTAATCTTGATAAAAAATTTGCTCTAAAACACATCGAAGTTGGGGATATGTATTTTAAGTTTCATCGCTATGATGAAGCACTTGAAGAATATTTGAAAGCAGTGAAACTTTCTCCTCGATTTTTAGAAGTGCGAATAAAAATTGCTCAAATTTATTCAAAGAAAGGATTTACTAGAAGGTCTATACAAGAACTAAAACAGCTCTGTAATGAACAGCCTAGTTTTATCCAGGCTCGTATCCATTTAGGGAGAATGTACTATTCTCAGGGTAACATTATTGATGCTCAACTCGAATGGGAAAAAGCACAAAAACTCGATCCCTCTAATCAAGAAATTTCAAACTATATTACGCTCACTAAGCAAGCTTACGAAACTAGTTTATAATTGTTTTACTTGAGTGCTGGCAGTCATGCCATTCAGACTAATTAGTGATGCCGAATTATTTTTTCTATAAGAAGCTTGTTGTGCTAATTTTGAAGATTCAATAGTTACAATATGAGTTTTAAGTTCCTTAAACATAAAATGTTTTAAAGTGTACTCATTTTCCTGTAATACCACTTGTTTTCCAACTTGCTCATTTAAGTTAACTACAAGAGGCGCCTTAAGATTTGCGCTCATTTGAGTTACGTCTTGTGGGATAGTTAAAATTGTAAATACTGCAGCAGATTGGCTTGCTAAGTTTACTAATTTAAGATCTTTGAGTTCTACTGGAGAAAGCCTTACAATATAATTCTGTTTAAAAATTTTTGGCTCTAAAACTGGAAACGCAATCCCCAAATCTTCTAATGATTGCAGCCAAACTATAAGAGTATCTTCACCAGGATCTACTAGACAATAACGATGGAGTTCTGGAAAACCAAAAATTCCATTAGGAAAAGTCACTACATCATTAGGCAAAAGATCTAGCTCACCGAAACGCAATGTTTTATATATCATACCTTCACCCCTTTACAGCTTTAGACAAATCCTTGAGTAAATCTGGCGATGTGTATGCAGCACTCTGATTTTGCTCTTGGATTGCCAAATAAACTTCCTCACGGTGAATCTTTGTTTCCTTTGGTGCTCTAATTCCTAGTCGGACTTGCTTCCCTTTTATTTGAACCACAACAATTTTAATGTGGTCGTCAATTGCAATGCTTTCACCAAGCTTCCTTGTTAATACTAACATGATTAAACCCCATTTCAAAAACTACTTTTTGCATTCCATAGCTAGGGAATTACTTACCGTATAACCATTACCTAAGGCAACATTTTAATTTAATAATTTAATTTAATAATTACTTAAACCCCTTTCCTTTCCCTATCTTAAAAACTCAAGTAACGTTGGCTGGATTAATTTTTGTGCGGCGCTTAACGAAGACCTCAAAACAGTTTCCTCCTTTGCAAGGTTGGACCATAATTCTGCATAATCTGCATCCTCAAGCTGACTCATGAGTTCTGCATTTGCTAAATCTAACTTTCCCGTTTGTCCAATAGCAGTATCAATTCCACTTACTCGAGAACTTACTTTCGAACGTAAAATAATAACATGATTAATAATCGCATCTAAATTTTCTAATGAATCACGAACAGTAATTGTATCGTTTGTCAGAAGCCCTGTTCGTAAAGCATCCAACTCTTGAAATAAATTTAGTGCTCCCGTGGGCTTCAGTGGTGCTTGCTGTGTGCTTAGATCTTGTCCTCTCTCTTGAGCAGCTATAACACGTGCCTTATCATCGGGATGGAGGAGCTTTGCCTCAAACACATGCGGACCCGGCAAATTCATTGCGATAAAAACATCTTTCTGGATTTCCACAGGGATCTCACCTGAATCTCCCTTATATTCACCTAAAGCTGAATAAGGATTCGTAAGCGTTTTATATCCACTAAAAAGATACTGCTGTCCAACACGACGGTTAGCAACAGATACAAGTTGCTGGTAGAGCGCTGAAATTTCTTGCGCTACACCTAATCGTGAGTCTGCATTTGCACTGGCATCACTAGATTGACCTAAAGCAATTTCTTTAGCCCTCACAAAAATATCATAGAGCTCTCCTAAAGCAGCGTCAGTCATGATTAAGCGATTTTTTGCAATATCACCATTGGATGAATATTGGCTGTGCATCGTGGTTTGTGTTCGAATATCCAAAATCTTTGTATTTGCAGCGGGATCATCGCTAGGAACAGTCAGACGCTTTTGCGTCGCGTTTTTAATTTGCAGACCCTCCATCCTGCTTCTTGTTTTTCTTAAAGCTTCCTCTACAGAAGCTCTTGCTGTATTGTCACTTACTCTCATAATTTATTACTTACTTTCTTAAGCTTAAAATTGTTTCTAGTACTTCATCTGCAACTTTAATTACTTTTGCTGAAGCATCGAATGCATGTTGAAATTGCACGAGGTTGGTTGTTTCTTCATCCAAGCTTACTCCGGAAATACTTTCACGAAATTTATCCAGTTGCCCCACAATATGTTTTTGGTGCTCTAAAACCTCTTTGTTTTTTTGTGTTACGGTTGCCAAACTTGCTACTGTTGAATTGTAATGCTCATCAAAAGTGCTTTGCCCAGAGCCCATAATTTTTTGATGTTGAACCTTGGCAAGCATTTGAATCAGCCGATTATCACCAGGAGAGTCCGGAGCAATCGCAGTTGCAATATTATTAGAGTCTTGCTCAATCATGCTTCCAAGTGAAATCTGCTCTGATGCTGCATATTGCTGACTTAATGGTTTAAAAAAATCCACTCCTGTTTTTCCATTAATCGAAAAACCCTGTCGATGAATTTCATTTATTTTATTAGCAAAATTAAATGCAAGTTCATCTACTTGGTTGGCTGATTGTCCAATTATTTTATCTCGTGCCTCAATCAATCCACCCAATCTACCGTTTACTAAACGTTGAGTAATATTCGGTTGAGCGGAGTTTTCAAGCAAAACACTAGTACCCCCTTCTGGCTTTCCTGTCTCAGGATCTGCAGGACTACTTTCAAGAAAAAGCTTATTGATGAGAACTCCACTTACTAAAGGCCCTACACCTGCAAGACCAATCGTAAGCTCACCTCGTTCATTTGTAGATACATTGACATCTATGATTTCGGAAAGCGTTCGTATGGCTAAATCTCTTTTATCTCTTAAGTCTGGCGCTTCAGATCCATGAATCTCTTGTTGTTTAACTTTTTCATTTAAATGTGCAATCCTCTCAACCAGTTCATTGGTTTGGCGCACATTTGCATCAATACGAACATTTAAGTTATTTTGGATCTCTCGCAAACTTCGCGACACTCTATGAAAATCTCCCGTTAGCTGCGAGGCAGCCTCTTTAACAGTAGCGCGTAAGGCTTGGCTCTCAGGTTCATTTCCTAACTTTCTAAACTCATTAAAAAACTTAGTAATGAGGCGATTCATTCCTTCGTTTTGAATTTCATTAAAAATAATTTCAGCTTGGGTAAGAGCTGCATTTTTTTCTTCATATTGTCCTAAAAACTTGCTCTCTTTGCCAATTTGACGGGTTATATATTCATCATTAATACGTTTGATATTTTTAATATTCACACCTGTACCGTATACAGTTGCCCCTATTTGTTGGGATGGATGAGCGGTTTGCTCTACCCGTTGCCTAGAGTAACCATCTGTATTTACATTAGCTATGTTGTGGCCTGTGGTTGCTAGGGATGCACGGTTTGCGAAGAGTGCTGACTTTCCTGTATTATAAAGATTAATAGAACCTGGCATACCATGTTTTTAAGCTTCTGTGGAAAGAAGCCTACCTCCTGTTTGATTCAAGGTTTGTCTTGTTCCACTGCTAGAATAGTTTTCTTGATTGTTGTTATTGAGGCCTAAAACATTTCTCTTCATTTCTTCAATTCGCACAAGAGATTGTTCTGCAAAAGCTTGATTCCTTTTATTGAGTTCCTTTGTTTGAGCTACAAGCATATCTAAAACTGTTCGATAATTTTTTAAGATCTCACTTTGTGTATGGGACAACTGAAGTGCAATGGATGAAACAGTTGCATTTTGAATTGGAATTTCTAGAAAAAAACACAACTCTTCTGCAGATCTAATCCGACTATTTTCACAATTCCAAATTTCATTGAGTAAAGCTTCTTTAGTACGAGCTACTTCCTGTAAGCTTTTTACATCCACATTGCCCATATGAGAATACTCTTCCTGTAGAGCATCTATAAGATTGCGATGTAAAAGAACAAGCTTGTCTAAAATAGAGAAAAGTTCTTTTCCTTTTTCTAGAACCTTATTATTTTCTTTCACGAAGCCTCTCAAACTAATACGGGGACCTTAAGTGTTCATCAAGCATCTTGTCTGCTACTTTATCAGCATCAACTTGATACGTTCCTGCTTGAATTGCAGATTTTATTTTAGCTATTTTTTCTTCATTGGTATCGGATGTGGATTGAGCAATTTGTTTTGCTCTTGCAGCATCTCTTGCTTTTGGAGAAATACTTACCTTTTCTGAAGTTTCAGCGCTACTTGCTGCATCACCTCGAGAAGCTCTGTTTCTTTTTTTAATCTCTGACGTTGCTGAAGTTTTACCAGCACGACTTGACTCCTGCGTTCCCTCTGTTGCACCTGTACCCGAACTTGTTACCCTCATGCGACCTCCTTGTCGTTCTTTATATACTACTTCTTCCTTTTTATCTCTGCAAGAACGAGGTCAGAAATACCTAGTGTGTTTGATTCACTGATAATACGCGAATATTCAGAATCAAGCAGCTGTCGATAAACCTTCTCGCCCTGTGTTAACGGAACAATATCATTTTCTGGAACTGTTTTTCTCATTTCTTGGATCATATGATCGATGAGCAACGCCTCAAGTCCACGCGCTGCTGCAATTTCTTCATCGGTTACAGGAACAGCAGACTGAGGCGCTTGAAAACCAGTTAGAAAAAAAACTAAAAACAGCAAGGCCCAACCATGGGCCTTGCTGCGGACAGTAAGCACACGTCCTGCTTCCCTGCAGGGCTGACGCAGCTTAATATTTCGTATCTGATGTCGTGCAAAAGCACGCATCCCAAGGATTTGACCTACCATCCTAGCAGGCTCTGTGCCTTGTCTGTTTCCTGTGTGCGCCATCTCATCTTCCTTAATGTCCATGTGCTGATGTCCAACTCTGTTAAAAATAACTTTTTAACCTCCTATAAAATTTCTAAATCTGCTTGAAGGGCTCCTGCAGCCTTTAAAGCCTGGAAAATTGCAGTCATGTCTTTTGAAGACACCCCAAGAGTGTTTAGCCCTTTTATTATATCCTTAATGGTCGGCCCTCCAACAATCCCAATTTTCTCCTTTGGCCCCTTGCTCGCACCTCCTCCACCAACTTCAATTTGTAAATCAGCGTGAGCAATGGCTACATTATTTACTTGCACCGCATCTCCAATGACAACTGTCCCTGTTCTTTCATTGAGAACAATTCGAGCTTTAGTATCAGGATGGATCTCTAAGCCCTCAATGGTTGCTAAAAGCTCAACACCACTGCCATCATAGTTAAATGGTGTAATCACATCGAGTGTACCGGAATCCCTTGCAACAGCATATTTTCCACCAAGCTCGGTGTTAATAACTCGAACCATCCTTGCAGCAGTTGTGAAGTCCGGGCGATGGAGAGAAAGCACAAATGTTTTCTTTTGTGTAAAGTTGCCATCTACTTCTTTTTCAATCATTGCACCACCAACCACTCGTCCTGTTGTAGGAAAGGTCACACGACCGCCACCACCGCCACCTCCTCCTCCATCTGTAGGACCTCCCAAAGAAACAGATCCTTGAGCAACTGCATAAACATTCTGATCACCTGCTCTTAAAGGAGTAATCAATAGTGTACCCCCTTCCAAACTTGCAGAATCTCCAATACTTGAGACTGTAATATCAAGCTTAGAGCCAGCACGCGAGAAGGGTGGAAGCTTTGCTGTAACAATAACAGCAGCAACATTTTTAGATTTAAAATCCAAGGACCCTGTTTGAATGCCTAATTTTTCAAAAAGACGTAGCATGGAGCGAGAAGTAATATCTGTACCAGAATCACCCGTGCCCTTTAAGCCAACGACAACTCCATAGCCAATCAATAAGTTTTCTCGAACACCTTTAACTTCAGCAATATCCTTAATCCGCGCTGCATGTGTTTCAAGCGCGATGGAAATAAAAATGAAAAAAACTACAAGATGCTTAATCATCGATAAAGCTCCACTTTTTTCTCAAAAAAATGTGAGGACTTTACAACATCATCTTCTGGAACAGCGGAAGCTTTTACAATAGCTGTTATTTCAAGATCTCGAGGATGTCGTTTAAACGGGATGTGCTTCATTCCACGGACTCTTAAATTACCATTGGGATACACTTCGACCACCTCTGCTGTAAACGTATCGTCTGGCAAGCGCTTTGAAGTACCCGCCGAAGGGCCTGAGGTTGTGGGTGCCGCTGGAGCACGCTGTTTAGAATCTGGACCTGGTTTTTCTTCTGTAAGCCCAGGAATAAAAACTTCTTGATTGCGGTGCTCGGGCGGAAGCAACTTTCTTTTAACTTCATTAATCATTGTTTTTTTTAGATCTTCTTCAATTAAGACTGTAATGAGATCACCAGGCATCTTCAGTTTATTTCTTGAAAAAAAATAATTACTTTGCCCATCTTCTGACCAAAGACTGTTTTCATTTTTTGTTGCTTCTTCTAGAAAATCTTTTTTTGTAATTCGACCCGTTTTTGCTCGTAAACCACTATAATCCACAGGAGTACCAGCAATGGGCATCGTCCGATTATCTTTAACTGTTGCGGGTGGGGGCGGAAGCTCTCTTTTCTTAATCCTTGCATATCCTCTTTCTGCTATAGGTGCTGCAACGGCAAGCTCTTCCTCTTCTTCAAGTTCGTCTGCAACTTCTTCACGTAAACTATCAAGAAAAAAGCCACAAGAACTAAACAGGATCAACGCATAAAAAAAGAAGGGGCTCTTTTTCCTCATAGCCAAACCTCCACTAGTTTCCCATCTAAAAGTTTTCCACGGAATGTCCGATTATACCGAGACAACTGTACAGTAACCATATCTCCAACTGCAGCAGAACCCTGAACAACGCCTCGAGTAGAAATACGCAGATTATGAGAGCGTAAAATCAAAGTGACAGAATCACCTAATCTAACAATTGGGTTTCGCTCAAGAAGGCCATAAGACAATGGCGTACCTACAAAAATACTTTGTTTGGCTTGTTGGCCCTCTGGAAACACATCCTTGCCATACACCATGTTTCCAGAAAGATACGAATTCAAAACATCTGTTTTTTTAAGTATAAAATCTTCTTTTTGAATGAGTTGCGTTGGAGAAATGGTTTTCTTAGCTACATAAACTTCTTGAAACAGTGCAAACTTCACTTGAGTAAAACCAAGATTTTGTAAAAATTCTTTCTTTAAAACAATTGGAAATTCTAGTGGATTTCTAAGCTCTTCAGGCAGCTTAAACTCCCAGCGGTTTTGATCCTCAAAAGAAACATAAGTAGGAATACGCATTCTACACTCATTTAACTTGAGCTCTTGTGAAGTCCCCAGACCTAACTTCTCACGAAGAAGAGGAACCAATCGATCTTCAATATCTTTACATGTCAACTCACGACCGGTTTGTTTCACTACAATAGAATTATTTCCACCAACTTTTATTGACCATCCTGTAAAATCCATCTGAGCTGCTTTTCGTTGAATCTCTTCCTTAGAGATTTGTGTAATCAAATTAGACCCAACCCGCCATCCACAACATTTCTTTTTTTCAAGATGGCATCTTGTTTTTAGCCATGCTTCTTCAATCATGTCATCCAAACAAATATTATTGGACCAAACTTCTGCTTCTTTTTTTAAGGTAACGGTTCGTTCAATAGCAGCTTGAGTTTTGGTTAAAAAGGGTAGTACTAAAATTAACAATATTATTTTTGTCATATTATCTGTTCCCTATATTATTTGTGGTAGACCACATTTGATCTGCGACTGTTCCAATACGGGCATTGGACTCATACCCGCGTTGCGCGCGAATCATTTCCATTATGGATTCTGTTGGTTTTACATTTGAGGCTTCGAGTGCTCCTTGTTGAATTGTACCCAAACCATTTTCTCCTGGGACCCCTTGTACTGGAGGTCCTGCTGCTACAGTAGGAGTAGCAAGGTTTTGTCCAACTTTTTTCAATGCAGCGGGATTTAAGAAATTTACAATTTCAACTCTACCTACAGTTTGTTCTCCGCCTTCATTCGTAGTGACTCTTACCTCACCATTTCCTAAAATATTTACGGCTGCGGATCCTGGAGGAATTTGAAGCGAAGGGATTAGGGGAAAACCAGTAGAGCTCACAAGCTTGCCATCTTTATCCATCTTAAAGGAACCATCTCGTGTGTACGCTACTTGACCATTGGGCAACTGAACTGCAAAAAAACCCTCTCCATTAATAAGCATGTCAAACAAGCCATTTGTAATTTTAGTTGGACCTTGATCGTAAACAGAGTATTGCGCTGCAACCTTTACTCCTGTTCCAACTTGAACGCCCACTGGAGCTTGATTGGTGCCCGCTTCTCCACCTGGCTCTTTTATGGTTTGGTACATCAAATCTTGAAACTCAGTCCGTCCTCGCTTAAAAGCCGTGGTATTCATGTTTGCAAGGTCAGCTGCAATTTGGTCTAAATTTGCTTCCTGTGCTTGCATCCCCGTTACTGCTGTAGAAAGTGCCCGTATCATAGTTTACCAACCTCATTTGCTTCTTTTCCTGCCATCTCATTATAGGTGCGAATTGCCCGCATATTGGATTCAAACAAACGATTTGCTTTTAAAAGCTCCATTAGCTCAGTCACAGAGTTCACATTGCTCATCTCTAAAAAACCTTGCTTAACTTTTGTTTCATTTTGAGCAAGCTTTGGAACATTCGCTGCATTGGGATTTGCATAAAGTGTTGTAGTGGTTTTTTGTAAAAGTCTTGGATCGACAAACTCTGCTATAGCAAGCGTCCCCACTTGCTCATCTCCTGCATAAACTTTTCCATCTTCTGAAATTGTAATCTTGCGTCCACTGGCAATCACATCACTAACGTTAAGTTCTTGAAGTGCGGGTGGCTTACCTGGGGGTGGCGTTAAGGGTTGTGTAAAAGGATTAAAGGCTGCCGGCTCACGACCTGGTTCAGCCTTAAGCTCCTCAGGAGGTGCCCCTACAGCCAACAGCGGATGCCCTCCACTAGTAACAACTCTGCCTTGCCCATCTACCTTAAAGTCTCCTGCTCTTGTAAAAGCAAGCCCAGAAGGCGTTTTAACTGCAAAAAAACCATTCCCATCAATGGCTAAATCTAAGGGTGAGTTCGTAAGTTTCAATGCCGACTGAGTATGATCCGTATGAACACGGTCTAGATTCACAAGTGCATGCTCTTGTCCATTTAGATGGAAAAAATCAGACTCTTTAAAAATCGTTCGAGGAATATCTACATTGGGAGAAACAGGACGCTCATTGACAGTAAGATACTCTTTAAAGGTTGGAGTGTCTTTTTTAAACCCAACAGTATTTGCGTTTGCAAGGTTGTTTGCAATAATGTCTGCATTTTGGCTTTGAGCTAGCCCACCAGATACGGATGTCCAAAGTCCACTTGGTGATCCCATTTTTAGCCTTAACCCTCCATAACCAAGATAAGCAAACTCTAGGCCAGGAAGGCAAAAGGGAACTTAGCCTTTTTTTCCCCCATGTTTTGTATTGGTTTTTTTTGAAATCGCAAGAAATTCTCAGGCACAAAATTCCACTAAGAAGCTTTGAAAAATTGACACTTGCTTTTGAACGCCAAAAAATTAACACTTTTCTCAATGGTACTTTTATTAAAAGCAAAACCAGTTATAGAAAAAATCTATGCAACCATAGAGCAAGCACTAAAAAAGATCGACACTCAAGCTCGGTACATTCCAACCCTAGCAACAGTTTTAGTAGGATCAGACCCAGCCAGCCAATTATACGTATCTAGCAAAGGATCTCGATGTAAAAAATTAGGCATAAAACATAAAGACTACAAGCTGCCACAAGACACTACACAAGCTGAGGTTTTACAACTTTTACAAACACTCAATCAAGACAAAACCATTGATGGAATTTTAGTTCAACGTCCACTACCTTCTCAGTTGAATGCGGGACAAGTTTTTGACATTTTATCACCAGAAAAAGACGTGGATTGTTTTTCACCATACAATACAGGGCTTCTTGTTCAAAACCGTGCGGTTTTAAAACCATGCACACCTGCTGGAATACTCTCCCTTTTAGAATTTTATAAAATAGAAGTTGCAGGGAAAAATGCTCTCGTTATTGGAAGAAGTGAAATCGTAGGAAAGCCCACAGGACTCCTTTTACTGCACGCAAATGCAACGGTTACGTTTGCTCATTCAAAAACAAAGAATCTTCCAGCTCTGATTCAAGGCTCAGACCTGGTCATCTCAGCTATTGGAAAGCCTTGTTTCTTAAAACAAAATCTTCCTTGGAAAAAAGAAGCCGTTGTGGTGGATGTTGGGGTAAATCGTCTGGAGGATTTGCGACCGGAGCAAGCGCAGCCGGAGCATTCCCAGGACGGGAATGCGACAATGCATCATGTGCAAGCGACAAGTGGGGATGCAAATCCGACACAATCTAAGAGTAACAAATTATATGGAGATGTGGATTTTGAAAATGTAAAAAATCTCGTTTCAGCTATTACCCCTGTTCCAGGTGGTGTTGGCCCCATGACTATTGCAATGCTCATGCTCAACACAATCAAGGCTGCTTTTTTAAGAAAAAACCTTTCCCTATAAAAAACCATGTTACACTAAACACATGGTGTGGGCCACCTATAAAGAAAATATTAAACGCCTCTCAGAAATGGTAGTAGAAGCGCAGCGACCAATCCGTATTTTAGATGCCATCAAGTGGTCTTCTGACATTGATGAAAAACTTCAAAAATCTAAATTTAAGGAAATGCCAAAGGTCGATAAAGAATACTACGACAATATGCCGCTTGGATTTGATCCAGATAAAAAAATAGATGAATTTGAACAAATTATTCAGCAAATAAAAAGCCAATTAGGTCCATCCGATGAGCTTGGGCAAGCCATGACAAACAATTGTTTGGAATATCAAGACGTTGCTAGAATGCTCAAAGTGAGAGGGACAAAAGAATTTTATCAGTACTCTAAAAAGCTATATGGATCTCCCAAAGACACTTTTAGAGATGAAAAAACAACGATTAATGACCTTGCACAAGTTATGTACAACATTTTGTCTGTTTTAGATGACAGTGTATTAGGACCAGAATATCCAGAAAATATTACTGCAGAAGAAACTGTTAAAATGCTTAATAAACGCTTTGAGGGCTATTTTACAGACAATCCTGTTCGAGCAAAAATTTCAGACGGAATCATAGCTGACGCAGCTGCTGGCAGTGACACAGTAAAAATTAAAGAAGGGGCTACTTTTTCTAAACGCGATATAAATATCCTTGAGGTCCATGAGGGATGGGTGCATGTCGGAACTACTTTAAATGGACAAAATCAACACGTCTGTCGCTTTTTATCTAAAGGTCCACCCAGAATGGCTCCTACTCAAGAGGGACTTGCTATTTTAATGGAAATTTTTACTTTTGCTAGCTATCCCAAACGCGCCAGGACAATTAATGACCGTGTATTAGGTATTGATAAAGCAGAAGATGGTGCAAATATTCTAGAGCTAACAGAATTTTATCGTACAGAAGGTTATAGCGAAATCGATTGCTTAAATAATGTAAAAAGGATTTTTCGAGGAGGGTTAGTTGGAGGAGGGGCTCCATTTACAAAAGATATTGCCTATATCAAAGGTTTCATTGAGAATTATAATTTTATGAGAGCAGCAATAAAGGCGGGGAAACCAGAGTATATTCCATATCTTTTTACAGGTAAGGTCCATACCAGTGAAGTTCCTCTTTGGTACCGCAAACACAAAGAAGGGGTGATCGATCCACCCAAATATTTGCCACCTCAGTTTCAAGATTTGAATGGAGTAACGGTTTGGATGAGTTTTTCCAATGTATTTAATATGATTGATATGAAAAAAGTGCAGGAATATTTTTCAAAAATATTTTAAGGAGGCATACAATGCGTACATTTTTATTACTTTGTTTTGTTTTTACACTATGGATCTCTTATGGGATCTCTCATGCCGCGGTACTTGCTAAAATTGGGTCTACAGAACTTACTACAGAAGAATTAAAACAAGAATACGACATGGTCACAAATGAACAAAGAAAGACAATCAACCAAGATCCATCCACACGCCGCAGTCTTGTAGACAACATGGTCAATGCGGAAATCTTAGTCCAAGCAGCACAAAAAACAGGCCTCGACAAAGATAAAGATTACAATAATGCGTTTACTCGCTTTCGTCGACAATACCTTGCTACAAAATTTATGCAAAAAGCTGTGGAATCCAAACTATCTCGTGATGACCTTAAAAAGTTTTTTGAATCTCACAAAAATCTTTTTGATACCAGTCAAGCTTGTGCTTATCACATAGTTGTTCAAGATGAACAGTTGGCATCAAAGCTAGTTGAACAAGCAAAGGCTAAAGGAGCAAATTTTGAAGGATTAGCAAAAAAACATTCTATTGACCCGTCTGTTCAGGAAAACAAAGGGGATCTTGGATGTTTCACAAGAGATCGAATGGTACCAGAGTTTACTCAAGCTGCTTTCTCTATGAGAAAAAACGAAGTGCGTGGTCCTGTCCGAACTGTTTTTGGGTATCATGTCATTAAACTTGTCGATATCAAACCAGGTAAGGTCCCAGGTTTTGAGGAAATAGAACAAAGGGTAAAAGACACCTATCGCTCAAAGCTTGTACAGGACCTCATTACAGACTTAAGAGCAAAATCCCAAGTGCAGGTCAATGAAGAAGAAGTGAATAAGTTTAAACTGTAAAGGATTGCTACCAAAAACTTTTTACTGCTTTATAAAATCCCTGGCATTAATGCCGTATTTTTCAAGCTTTCTTAGAAGTGTTTTCTTTGGGATGTTTGCATGTAGGGCGGTTTGATTAATGCGACCATTAAATGCTTTGAGAGCATTGATTAAAAAATGCTTTTCAAATTCCTCTTTATTAGCTTGAAAGTCTAGCTTTTGAATATCTAGTGTAAATCCAATGGAATCTATCTTAACTCCGTCCCTAGTTGTTTGATCCGTCTGCATTAGAAGTTTTTGGCCAGACTCTGTTAACCCCGTAGGCAATAGGCTTGCATGTGTTCGGTATAATCCCCGATGTACTCCAACAACAGACTCGGGCAATGAATCCACTGTAACACTTTGAGAGCTTTCAATCACAAAAGCATGCTCAATAACATTTTCTAACTCCCGAATATTCCCAGGCCAGTTGTGCTGCTTTAAAAGAGCTAAGGCTTCAGGCGAAATTTCTTGAATATCTTTTCTATGCACTTGATTAAATTTTTCTACAAAATACATCGCAAGTACCTCAATATCATCACGGCGATCTCTTAATGGAGGCAAAAACACAGGCAAAACATTGAGCCGATAAAAAAGATCTTCACGAAACTCATTGTTTTTAATCATGACCTCAAGATTTCGATTCGTAGCTGCAACAATTCGAACACTCACTTCAATTTCTCGATTTGAGCCTACGGGTGTAAATCGTTTTTCCTGTAAAACCCTTAAAAGCTTAACTTGCATTGCAGGAGAAATATCCCCAATTTCATCTAAAAAAAGCGTACCCCCATCTGCATACTGAAACTTTCCAATCTTACGAGAATCCGCTCCTGTAAAAGCTCCTTTTTCATGACCAAAAAATTCACTTTCAATTAATGTTTCAGGAATAGCCGAACAATTTACAGTTACAAACCGCTCTTCTTTTCTTGGACCATTAAAATGGATCGCTTTTGCAACAAGCTCCTTTCCTGTTCCTGATTCACCACGTATGAGAACTGCTGTGTCTACGCGAGAGAGTTTCTCAATGACATTAAAAATTTTTTTCATTTCTGAACTTTGTCCAACAAATGTCGTACCGCCAGGCAGTTGAACTACGGGAGCAGAAAACGAAACAGAGCGCACCATGCTGTGTGCTTTTAATGCTTTATCTACAAAATAAACTAAGTTCTCCGCTTTGATTGGTTTTTCAAGATAGTTGTATGCCCCTTCCCTGGTAGCTTCAACAGCATCCCGAATATTAGAATAAGCAGTTAACATAATAACAATAATGGAGGGATCATATGCTTTAATTTGCTTGAGCGCTTCAATACCATTTAACCGCGGCATATTGACATCTAAAAGGACGAGATCGTAATTATCTGCTCGGATTTTGTTAATAGCTTCTTCTCCATCTTGTGCTTGCTCAACGATATAATCTGCCTCTCCTAGAGCATGACTGACGGTAAGCCTTAATCCACTGTCGTCATCAACAACAAGTACTTTAAACATATGCCTTTCCTCCTTGTTTTCGTTCTGTAATTTGAGGATGCTTAGTTGGAGTGAGCTTTACTCGTGGTAACACTTTATCCTCAATTGGTAATAAAATTATAAAAGTGCTGCCCCTTCCTTCCACAGACTCAATGTTTAATGAGCCATTGTGAAGCTCAATAAAATATCTACTTAAATATAGACCCAGACCTGTCCCTTTTGTTTTCAAAGTAAAATCATTTTTAGCTCTGAAAAATTTTGAAAAAAGACTCTCTTGATCTTTTTGAGATATCCCATAGCCTGCATCTTTAACTTTTATTTGAATAAAATTTGAGTCAAGCGCTTCTTTAGACTCAATTTCAACTTTAGTCTCTGCTGGTGAATACTTAATCGCATTATCAATAAGGTTTGAAATTACCTTTGTAATCATACCGCTATCTACAAGAATAGGAAAAAGGGGTTCTAAATTAGTACTGATTGACATGTGTTTCGCTCTTGCTTGAAAGTGGAATTTTTGCACGCAATCTTCAATTATTTTATTAATATCCTTGCCATGCTTAGTGAGTTGAATTCGGTTAGACTCAATTTGGGCAAGTTCTAAGATACTTGTAATAAACCGATTTAACTCTTCAGTACTGCCCAATATTTCTGAAACAATTTTAGAGTCCGCACCAGACCGAACTAAAATTTCTGCCATGCCTTGAATGCGAGCAACAGGCGTCTTGAGATCATGAGTAATTAAGCTCATAAAATTACTTTTGAGCTCTTCTACCTGAGTTAAAATTTCGTTTTTCTTTTGAAATTTCCAGCGCTTTTTGTACTCCATAATAAGGCGGTAAGGAACAAAAAGATAATATGCAAAAAAAACACCCAACAAGGGATATGCAAGTGGCAACCAAATATTTGCAGTGTGAAAAGTTAAAGTAGTAACAATCACTACTATGAGTGCAGAAAGAATTGTAACTAAAACTCCTTTTGCAGGACTGGTTCGAAATACAATTCCAATAATGAGGGCCGTTAAGAAGAAAGTAAAAATTAATTCAAATTTTTTCGAGATTTTTTGAATAGCACTATCGTGGATTAGAGTTTCCAAAATATTTGCATGCACCGTTAGCTTTGAATTTGTAAAAACATTTCGTGAATATGGTGTATAGACATAGTCACTAGAATCTTCTTTTGTAAGTGTCCCAATCAGAACTAACTTATCTTTAAAAAAATCTGGGGAAACTTTTCCATCTAAAATATCTATTGCACTAATTTCAGGAAAAGGATGCTGATGCTCTTGCGTAGGCCCGACATAATTAATAAAGAAATAATTTGCATGTATCTCTGGAATCTCATAAATACCGCGGTATTCTTCTGATTTCGATTTATTTGTAAAAAGCTTAGAAAGCTCTACATGCAAAACTGGTTCGCCATAAATTGAAAACAAAGCACGCCTTGTCACTTTATCTTCTGCAAATGCAGTCCCGTCTTTATGGATAAGAGCCACTTTATGTGGAATTTTACTCAGTGGATAAGGCGGAACAACTTCTCCTGTAATATCCACATCCGTTCCAATCCACACGGGGATATTGTTATTTTGCAAAAGCTCTTGAGTTGTACTTACAAAAGTTGTGGCTTCTTCAACGTTTGTGGAACTTTCAGAAAAATCTACAAAATATGCAATTGCCTTAGGATTTGATTTGCCAATAATACGCAAAAGTGACGTGTGGTATTTTAAAGAAAGTGGGGAAAACTCATTTAGCTTGTCTAATGTGCGTTCATCAATTTTTACTAATACAGCATGGGTAGCATCTTTCTTTTTAAAAGGATACCGCATGCGAAAATCATAAAAACCTGCTTCAAAAAGATGCAATTCAAAGGAGTGTAATACAAAGGTCAACAAACCACCTGCCAATACTGCTAAACAAAAAAGCTTAAAATGCTTCATAATATTTTGTCGCATGTACATCATCCTATTTCGCATTTACATCCTCAACGCTTGTGTTTTTGCCGCACAAGCTGTCTCCGGATAGAGCAAGACCTATGCCATTTTGACACCAGGACTATATAGCTGATTTGTTAAGATAAAATAATTTTAGCTGAAGAACAAACCCTGTATAAGCTTTGACCAGCATGTAAAAAATACAAGGTACTTGATGCATATTTTTCTGATTAAGTTTGTTATATACTCGACGTCAAGTATAGAAGTACCAATATATGCTACTTAAAATAGAAAACCTAAGTTATCGATATAAAAAAAATACACCATTGGTGTTAAAAAAACTCAATCTTAGTATTGAAGAAAACGGGTTTTGGTTTGTTGTGGGACCTAATGGTTCAGGAAAATCTACCTTCTTAAAAATGCTTGCTGGACTAGTCCCATATGAAGGTTTGCAAGGCACCATAGCGTGGAACAATTGTCCAATTCAAAGCTGGACAAGGCTAGAGCTTGCAAAAAAAATCGCTTTTGTCCCAGGATCTTTTTATACGTCCTTTCCTATTTCAATTATGGAATTTGTATTGCAAGGACGGTTTGCTTACTCTGCAATTTGGAAAAAAGCTACTGAACAGGATAGGAGTCTAGTGCTAAGTATTTTAGATAAAGTTGGAATTTTACAACTCCAAAACACCCTGCTTACTGAGCTTTCCTTAGGCCAGCTACAACTTGCGCTTATTGCTAGAGCATTAGCCCAAGAGCCAAATGTCCTCTTATTAGATGAAGTCCTTGCGCACTTGGATTTTTACTATCTTGCAAAGGTAATAGAACTGCTACAAAAACTAGTTAAAGAAAATAAAACTATTTTTCTTGCCACACATGATTTAAATTTAGCACTAGAAATGACGAACCATGTTCTTTGGTTTTTTGATGGGACTTTGAGTACTCAAATCTCTATAGAAGATTTGTTAGAAAAAACATATCCTGAGTTTTCTAGAAAATTTAAAATTGGAAAAAATCCATTTACACACAAGTCACAAATTTTTTGGAATCAAGTTACATATAAAGATCTAGCGTAAGAGCATGTTGAAAGTGCGTTTGTGGATAAGTTTTGCGCTGAAATCCATAATTTAATGCAATTTTTGGCCCAACCCAACCCACACCAGTTCCCCAGCCCTTCTCTTTTTTGAATCCTAAAAGTCCTCCTCTAGCAAAAAAATCATTCCCCAAAGCAAACTCAGAACCCAAAGTAAAAAGAGGATACGCTTTAGCAGATATTGGAAAATGCCCTAGAACATCGCCATAAAGCAAAAGAAGTTGATTAATATTTATTTTTGTTCCTGCCCCAATTTGACGCGGACCAAGAAAAGGTTCGTGAGATATTTTATTTAAGAGGTTATCAGAAGTAAAACCAATTTGGATTGGTATAGAACTAACTTCTGGTGGAGAAACGATTGAAAACGAGGCGCCACCATCAAATCCTGTTTTGGACTTTCCTGCAGCAGCATCGGAATTGGACTTGGTAGAAAAACGTTTTACAGAAACACCCACTGAAAACCATTGAGCTACTTTTTTTGCTAATGAACCATGAAAAACATCTAACGAAGGTTTTCGAGTAAAAGATACTCCCGCTGCAACATATTCATTCTTTCCATCAACGACAGATACATTAAAATTTTTATGTGCCTGTGGAGAAGGACCAGATGGGGAGTTTAACCAATTCATGGTTCCTGACAAAGAAGCAATGTTTTGGAAGCCTAAAAGACTTGGATTTAAAGTAATGGTATCATTTAATAATGCTCCACCACGTCCTCCTTGAGCTAAACTCAATGTTCTGGCAGACTGGAAATCCAAACAAAAAAGATAGGGAATACTTGTCAGATTAAAATACACGGATATACAAACTATGTAAGCAAACAAGGCTTTACATTGGTACTTTCTTGAGTTAGTAAATGTGGCCTTATGAATAAAACAAAAATAGAACATTTTAAAAAACTTCTCATAAAGTGGCAGAAAACTCTTCTTCATGAAATGCGACAAACTGTAAACCAGATATCTCATGATGATGAAGTTTACGCAGACTGGACCGATATTGCAACAGTAGAAACAGATAAAGCAATGCAATTAAAAATTCGAGATCGTGAGCGGATGCTTCTTACAAAAATACAAGAAGCATTAAACCGAATTGAAAATGGAATATTTGGTGAATGCGAACGCTGTGGAGAAGAAATCTCTGAGCAACGTTTAAAAGCTCGCCCAGTTACAACACTATGTATTGATTGCAAAGCCGAGATTGAAAGCACAGAACACCGCTATAGTTATTCCTAAAATCAGCACAAACACATTGCTTCTTGTCTAAAGCTTCAATCCAGACTAAGCTCAACACAACTATGCGCGTTCGAAAAGCTGTAATCCCTGCAGCAGGTTTTGGCACACGATTTCTGCCTGCCTCAAAAGTCATTCCAAAAGAAATGATTCCAATTATAGATAAGCCAATGATTCAATACATCGTTGAAGAATGTGTAAATGCAGGTATCCAAGAAATTATTATCGTGATTTCTAAAGGAAAAGAACTTATTTTGCAGCACTTTCATCCTTCTTATTCATTAGAAAATTTTTTAAAAGAAAAAAATAAAGAAGGACTACTACAGGAGTTAGATGTGCTAATCAGTCATACAAAAATTAGCAGCATTGAGCAAAAAAAACCATTAGGATTAGGTCACGCAGTCCTTACAGCTAAAGAGAAGATTGGAAATGAACCCTTTGCTGTTTTGCTTGGTGATGACCTCGTAGATTCAAAAATCCCATGTATTAAACAACTTATTGATATTTTTGATCAATACGAAACCTCTGTTTTAGGTGTAATGGAAGTTCCTAAGCAGGAGGTGTCAAAATACGGCATCGTGGGAGGAACTCAAATTTCTAAGCAGCTCTTGCGAGTTCTGCAAATGGTTGAAAAACCACTAGCAGAACAAGCTCCATCCCAGCTAGCTTGTCCGGGGCGATATGTTTTAACGCCAGGCATTTTCAAGATATTAGAAAATACAAAGCCAGGCAAAAATGGAGAAGTCCAATTGACAGATGCGCTTGATAAGCTTGCACAATCTGAAGGATTACTAGCATACCAATTTGAAGGAACCCGTTATGATACGGGCGATAAAATTGGATTTATTGAAGCAACTCTTGCATTTGCCTTAAAAAGACATGACTTAAAAGTAAATGTTCGAAAATTTTTAGAGAAATACTAAACGTTATGATTTCAAAAACTATTTTAAAATCTTTTTTATTCTGTAGCATCTTTACTTGGACAGCAACTAGTGAAGCCTATATTCCACCAAGCTTCTATGTTGTTCGGATGCTTGCAAAAAAACACTCCTCTGTTAAAAATGGCGTTGTCATAAAACACAAATTGTCTTTTTTTAAAAAAAATGGTGACACAGACCAAGTTTTCACAGAAACCATTTTTATAAAAGAAAATCAAGATGTCACGATACAAGTACAGGAACAAGACCAAAGTTTGCTGTATATTTTTAAAAGAAGCCTGGAAGACAACTTAAAACTAAGACCACTACTTTACGATTTACTATTCCTATCTGATGGAACAAAGGTTTTTAACTATTTTAAAAAATTAGGCCTCCCTTTAAAAACTGAAAAAGAACTCCAAACCGAAAAAATGGAAGGACAAAATTATGTTATAGAAAAATTCCTGTCTCTTTCGCGAATTGAAAATCGGATTGCAATTACAATTAATAAAAACGATGCCGTTGCATCTTTGTTACCAACACCCTCATTATGGATTGAAAAAGACAGTTTTTTGCCACTAAAAGCAGCTTGGGATCAATTTGAATTTCAATTTTCTAGCTACTATGTGTATGAAAATGGGTTTCTATATCCAAGAAACATACACGTACTTAAAAATAATACTTTATGGTTTAAACTTGAGACCATTGAACTCACTTTAAAGAAATCCATGGACTCCATTAAAATCCCAGAAAACAACCAAGACTCATTTTCTGAACCTTTTGATCTTTATTTTAAATGGATACGTTAAGTGAGCACTCAATAGACCTGTATCCTTTCCATGTTGCTGAAGTAGTAATCCCTACTTCAATTCCAAAAATCTTAGCCTATAAAATTCCCTCAAACTTCAGAAAAAAAGCACAAATTGGTGCCCTTGTAGAAGTATCTTTTAGATCAAAAAAAATATTTGGATTTGTGCTCAATTTAGTGGAAGAAAGAAAATATAAGGATATCCCATTAAAAGATATCCTCTCTTTTCCTTTTGAAACTCCATTTTTTACAAAACATGATCTTGAATTTTATAACTGGATTACAGAGTATTACCAGCTACCACTTGGTGACGTATTGCGATGTGCATTTCCCAAAACTGTCTTAAAAAATATTCAGGAAACTACAAAGGATTTACAAGATGCAAATCCTTTGACTGTAACCGTTCCAGCAGGGCCGGCTACAGTAAATCCTCAATTTACATTAACCTGTGATCAAAAAAAAGCCTTAACTCAAATTCTGGAAGCCTTAAAAATTGGGCAATTCAAATCATTTTTATTGTTTGGGATTACAGGCAGCGGAAAAACAGAAGTTTATATTCAAGCTGCAAAAGAAGCGTTAAGCCAAAACAAAAGCGCGCTCATACTAGTGCCTGAAATTGCTTTAACTCCACAGTTACAAAAACGTTTTGAGGAACGCTTTTCAGGTGAAGTAGCAATTCTTCACTCTGGACTTTCAAATAAAATAAGACGCCAGTACTGGTGGGATATTTTTAACGGAAGAAAAAAACTTGTCGTTGGAGCAAGATCCGCACTTTTTGCTCCACTTCAAAAAATTGGGTTAATCGTTGTAGATGAGGAGCATGAGCCAAGTTATAAGCAGGGAGATCACTTGAGATACCATGCCAGAGACTTGGCACTTGTAAGATCAAAATTACATCAAGCTATTACAATTTTAGGATCTGCAACACCTGCAATAGAAACTTTTTATACAGCTCAAATGAGCAAACACACCCTCTTAACTCTACAAAACCGACCCAATGCTCAAGTACTACCTCAAATTCAAGTTGTAGATTTAAAAAATGAAAAAGATAACTTTATCTTCTCAAAAACCTTGTTTAGTGAACCCTTAAAACAAGGCCTTGCAGATACTTTAAAAAGAAACGAACAAGCAATCTTGTATGTTAACAGAAAAGGTTATGCAAACTTTTTGCTCTGTAGTGACTGCGGACATGTTCCACAATGCTTAAATTGCAGTGTATCGCTTACTTATTATTCAAGTTCTAAAGCATTAAAATGCCATTATTGTAATTTAACTAAAAACACTCCGGACACATGTCCGAAGTGTACCTCTTATAAGCTTCGTTTTATGGGATTAGGAACTGAACGGGTTGAACAGGAGTTAAAAATGTTATTTCCTGAAACCAAAGTAAGTAGACTCGACGCAGATGCAATCAGCTCATCTAAAATTTTAGAAAAAACCCTAGACCTTTTTAGAAAAGGTGAAACTCAAATTTTAGTTGGCACACAAATTTTAGCAAAGGGGCATGACTTTCCAAATGTTACTTTTGTTGGAATTGTTTTTGCTGATTTTAATTTACATTTACCTGACTTTCGAGCCAGCGAACGAACTTTTCAGCTTCTCACTCAAGTGTCTGGGAGGGCTGGCAGGGGGGGAAAAAAAGGTTCTGTGGTTTTACAAACTTTTTTACCCAATCACTATTCCATTCAATCTGCTTCTGAACACAACTATGAGGAGTTTTATAAACATGAATTACAATATAGAAAAGAATTTGGATACCCTCCTTTTTCAAGAATTGCACGTTTAGAGTTTAGACACTTAAAAGAAGAAAAAACTATGCAGCAAGCCAAGCGGGCGGAACAAATTCTCTCAAGCTTAGGTGCTCATTCGAAAAACTTTACCTATCTAGGCCCTGCACCAGCTACTGTTTTAAAAATTTCAAACCAATATCGTTGGCATATACTTGTTAAGTCGGAAAAGTTTGCCGCTCTTAATGCCGTTTTGAAAACTTTGCGAAAAGAAGGTGTAAGATTTATTGATGTAGACCCCATCTCTACGATATAATTTATAAATATGGCAAATCCCTCAGGAAGTACTGGCCAATGCCCAGCATGTATGGTTGAAAACGTTGCACTAAAAGATGTCGGAGGTGGTGTGCTTGTATGTGAGCGCTGTGCCTCTAAATCTTTTTCAACAAAAGTCCGCAAACATATTCAAGAAGCTTTTGATCGGCAACAAGCAAGAAAACGAAAAGAAGCTTGGGTGAAACGTATGGAGGTTGCCAAAAAAGCAGTTAAACTTTATGAAACAAAAAAATTGCCTGAAGCCTTACAGCTGTTCCGTGAGTATGTGGCAATATTAGAATATCGTCATAATGTACCTGCAGGTGGTCTGAGGTCCGATTTATTTGACGCAAGAAAAGAAACTGCTGAACTCATATTATGCTCAGGTGTGTATTGGGATATGGCTAAAATTTACGATAAAATGAAAGGGCAAACTGAAAATTTAAGAGCTTGTTTAAACAAATATGTTGAATTTTCTATTGACCGCCCCCATTTGGTTTTAGCTTCTGAAGCTGTAAGAAAACACATCACTACAGGTAATCCTATTAATAAGGAAGAATTTAAAAATGCTCATGCAGTTTTAAGAAAACATCTCGCAAAATGCTTTATTGCAAGCGCCATATTTGGACCTCTATCAAATGAAGTAACTATTTTTAGAAACTTTCGAGATACAGTTCTTATGTCCTTTCTTGTTGGAAGGCTATTTGTAAATTGCTACTACAAACTTAGCCCCACTCTAGCAATGCTACTATTAAGATTTTCTATATTATCTTTTCCCTTTAAAATAATTCTTAGAAAATTAGCACAACTCTTAAATAAAAGGTTTAACTATTAATGGATCAGAGTGCCTATACGCGTTGGACGGAAATAATAAAGGCTTTCACTAAAATCCAACCACAGTGAGAGCCAAACCACCATTGCCTTTCCACGAACATTCTTAAATGGGACATATCCCCAAAAACGACTGTCGTTTGAGTAGTCACGATTGTCACCCATTACAAAAAAGTGATCTTCAGGAACTGTAATTTCACCGTAGTTTTCAATGATGTAGTTATTTTTATCAATGAGCGTGAGATACTTCTTCTTCGTTGTAGGATTGGTCTCCTCATAAAGCTCTAATGAAGTTTTGTCATAATGACGTCCTTCTAAGTTAGAAATAATCTCCGGTTTATCTATTGGGACGCGCTCAACAGGGATATCATTAATAAAAATTATTTTATTTCGAATGCGAATACGGTCTTTAGGAACTCCAATAACTCGTTTAATATAGTAATAGGACTCATCTTTTGGAAATTTAAAAACAATGATATCTCCATGTGCAGGTATATTACGTTTAATAATGTAAACTGGGCGGTCTGTAAAAAAATCACTGAATGGGATTTTAAGTCCATAAGCAAACTTATTTACAAAAATATGATCCCCCACTAAAAGAGTTGGGATCATGCTGCCTGAAGGAATTTTAAATGCCTCAATAACACTTGATCGAATTATCAAAACTAATAAAATCGCTACGCCAAAAGATTTGATATTTTCAATAAGCCATTTTTTTGTATATTTTTTAGGCTTTTCTAAAGGTGCTGTCATACGTGAAAACAATAACGTAAGGATATTGCCTTTGCAATGCCATTACTTTAAAAAAGATACGAGTACCGTTAGGAAACTCATCCATACAGAGTTAAGATGAAATACGTATGCGGATTTTAGATCGATATATCTTAGTTGAATTTTGCAGATACCTTCTTATTTCGATTACCGTTCTAACAGCTGTAATGTTTATTGCGGACTACCTTGGTGGAGTGTGGGATGCAGAAGTGTCTGCAATTGTCCTTCTTAAATATGCTGCTTATCAAGCTCCACAACTTTTTTGTAGAATGGTACCCGCAGCAGCTCTGATGGCTACTTTAGTGACTCTATCCTTGTTAAATCGTAAAAGTGAACTCATTGCGATTCATTCCATTGGAATAGGATTAGGGCACATTTCTTTTCTTATCTTTGGATGTATATTTATTGCTTGTTGTTTTACTTTGGTGGTCTATGACCGTATTGTCCCTCCTTTAGCAAAACAAAGAACAATATATTACTGGAAAGTTATTAAGGGTCGCCAGGATTTTACCATGGATATTAAAACCACTAAAATCTGGTATCGCAGTAAAAACTTAATATATAATTTAAGATTATTTGATAAAGGCACAAACACTATACAAGGAATTGGAATTTATTTTTTTGATCAGAATTTTCATCTTATGCAACATATCGAAGCTGAAAATGCTCGATATGAAAACTCGGAGTGGAATTTAAAAAATGGATTAATTACAATTTTCCCTGAACAAAAAACTTTTCCGCTTAGTAAACACTTTCAAGAAAAAAAACTAATCCTTCCAGAAACTCCACAAGATTTTTTTGAAATTGAACGTCAAGTTGAAACCTTACGATTAAAAGATTTATATACTTTTATTAAGAGAAACCGAGAAGCTGGTTTAGACACAAAAGTTTATGAAGTAGATTTACATTCACGTATTGCTATCTCCTTTGTTCCCCTAGTAATGGGGTTATTGGCTATTCCCTATTCAGTTCGACCAAAACGACAAGGTGGGCTAGGGCGTGATTTGGGAGTTTGTGTTGGATGGATTTTTATTTACTGGCTCTTGTTTAGTATTAGTATGTCTTTAGGAAGATCCGGTGCAGTAACGCCATGGGCTTCTGTATGGGTGCCTTGTATCTTTTTTTTGTTCGTGGCATTGTTTTTAATAACGCGGAGTCGAACGCAATAGCGTGAGCAGTGTAATGTACGCAATAGCGTGAGCAGTGTAATGTACGCAATAGCGTGAGCAGTGTAATGTACGCAATAGCGTGAGCAGTGTAATGTATATAATTGGTGGAATTTAAATATGGCTACCCCCTTTCGAATTGTATTTATGGGAACTCCTGAGTTTGCGGTTCCCACACTTAAATCTCTAACCTCCAACAAAGACCTTGTGAAACTAATTGCTGTATACACACAGCCTGACAGACCTGCAGGTAGAGGACAAAAACCCACTGCCTCACCAATAAAATTGATTGCACAAGAGTTTGGCCTACCTCTTTACCAACCAGAAAGAATTAAATCTCCTGAAGAAGCTAGAAAACTTGCAGATCTGATGTGTGACCTTGTTGTAGTCGTTGCTTTTTCTCAGATTTTTAACCCTGGCATTCTCAACATTCCAAGATTAGGCTTCCTCAATGTGCACGCTTCACTGCTACCTAAGTATCGCGGAGCTGCACCTATTCAGTACGCACTATTAAATGGTGAAAAAGAAACTGGAATTAGCATAATCAAATTAATTCCTAAAATGGATGCAGGACCACTTTTACACCAAAAAGCAATCCCTATCCAAGATGGAACAACATCTCAAATGCTCTATAATGAATTAGCTATTTTGGGCAGTGAAACAATCATTGAAACTTTAAAACTGATTCAAGAAAAAAAACTTATAGAAACAGTACAAAACGAACACCATGCCTCTTATGCACCTAAAATTAAAAAAGAAGATGGATTAATTCACTGGAATAAAACAGGTCTAGAAATTCTAAGACAGATCCATGCTTTTTCAAATTGGCCTGGAACTTTTACAAATTCAACGAAAGGGATTTTAAAAATTCACAAAGCAAAAGGTTATTCTAATTTAATTGGAGCTCCATCCCATATCAAACCGGGGGAAATTTTCATAAGTAGTGGTGCTTTTTTTGTAAAATGTCGCGATGGATGGCTAGAACTTATTTCTATACAGATGGAAGGTAAAAAAACCGTTTCAAGTAATGAATTTTTAAATGGGCTACAAAAAGATGATGAGCTCAAGTTTATATGAAAAAAAATAAACTTTTGGAACTCAACCTGGATACAAAAGTGAAAAAATATATTGCACCATCTATTTTATCTGCTGACTTTTCTAAGCTTGGTGAAGAAGTAAAAAATGTAACCAATGCTGGCGCTGACTGGATTCATATCGACGTTATGGATGGCCATTTTGTGCCTAATATTACAGTGGGGCCTATGGTAGTTGAGAGTATAAAAAAATCCACTAATCTTCCACTAGATGTGCATCTCATGATTAAAAATCCAGATTATTTTATTGAGGATTTTATTGCAGCAGGAGCAAAATCCATTACCATACACCAAGAAGCTGTTCCCCATTTACACAGAAGTGTGAGCGCAATTAAAGAGATGGACGCTAAAAGTGGTGTAGCCATTAATCCAGCAACCCCAGTTGAAACCCTTATAGAAATTTTGCCTTATGTGGATCTTGTTCTCATCATGACTGTAAATCCTGGATTTGGTGGCCAAAAATTTATCAATAACTGCTTACAAAAAATTGAAAAATTAAACTCTATACGAAAAGAAAAAAAATATAACTTTCTTATTGAAGTAGATGGAGGAGTATCAGAAAAAAATGCCACTGTTCTATCAAAAGCTGGTTGTGATATTTTTGTTGCTGGATCTGCTATATTTAATTCACAAAATTATAACACTTCACTTGAAAAAATACGGAGTAAATTATGAGTGAAGATTGTACTTTAGATGGTTCTTCTCTTACATTAGAAGCAATTGAACACATTGCTTATGATCAAGAAGCAAAAACAAAAATAAAACTTTCATTAAGCGCACAAAAAAAAATGAACCAATCAAGAGAATTTTTATGTTCAAGGCTTGACTCGCCTATCTATGGAGTAAACACAGGATTTGGCCTTTTAAGTAAGGTAAAAGTCAGCGATGAAAAATTAGGACTGCTTCAAATCAATCTTTTGCGCTCTTCAGCTGCGGGTGTTGGCAAGCCACTCTCAATACCAGAGGTAAGAGCAGCTATTTTACTGCGTGCAAATACACTCACACAAGGCTATTCAGGAGTGACTCCTGAACTTGTAGATGCCTTGCTAGCACTTCTCAACTATGCAGTTCATCCATGGATTCCAGAACAAGGTAGCGTTGGGGCTAGCGGAGACTTAGCTCCACTTGCACATCTCGCTTTAGTTTTAATTGGCGAAGGGAAGGCTTATTATCAGGAAAAGCTTTACACAGGAAGCGAGGCTTTAAAAAAGGCAGGACTTAAGCCTTACACTCTTTTACCTAAAGAAGGGTTGTCTCTTATCAATGGAACACAAATCATGACTGCCATTGGTGTGCTAGCTTTTTTAAAAGCAGAAAGCCTTTCACAAATGGCAGACATAGCTGGAGCTATGACGGTGGAGGCTTTTGCGGGATCTAAAACACCGTATGATCCTGCAATTCATCGGATACGTCCTCATCCAGGGCAGGTTGAAGTTGCAAGCCACATGTTAAAATTACTTGAAAATTCAGAGATCATGCAAAGCCATGAACACTGTGAAAAAATTCAAGATCCCTATAGCCTTCGCTGTATCCCACAAGTGCATGGTGCTATTCGGGATGTTCTTAAACAAGTACGAAAAACTTTAGAAATTGAAATTAACAGCGTTACAGACAACCCACTTGTGTTTACTGACGAGAATAAAATTTTAACAGGTGGAAACTTTCATGGGGAGTACATCGCTATTGCCATGGATCTACTCTGCATTGCGGTAGCAGAGCTAGCAAATATTTCAGAACGAAGACTTGAAAAACTCATTAATCCTGCATTATCAGACTTACCAGCTTTTTTAATTAAAGAAGGCGGACTCAACTCGGGCCTTATGTTAGTGCAAGTTTCTGCTGCAGCACTCGTCAGTGAAAATAAAATCCTTTGCCATCCAGCTTCAGTTGATTCTATCCCAACATCTGCAGACAAAGAAGATCACGTCAGCATGGGACCTATCGCTGCAAGAAAAGCCCGTGAAGTTGTAGAAAACACCTGGAATGTAATTGCCATGGAGTTTTTTGCTGCTTCTCAAGGTCTTGAATTTAGAAAACCATTAAAACCAGCGCGTCTTGTAGAAAAAGCGTATACAGCAATCCGAGAAAAAGTGCCGCCTGTTACTGAGGACCGCGCTTTTTATGAAGATATCCACGCTATTTCAAATTTAATGAAACTCAAAAAACTTTTATTTTAAAACTGGTATAGAAACTGTAAATCGAATATTTTGCATCTGGCCTTCATAAGTGAAGCGATGCGCTTTTGCTAGTAAAAAGCACGGGGCTTTTGCTGCGAAGCGACGGCAGAATTGAGGATGTTTCATGATTTTGATTTGCAAGTTTCATAAATCCTAACCCATTTTGATTTAATTCTTTAAGCTTACCTTCCACAGTAATAGCTCCTTGCCAGCATACTCCAACAGGAAATGGTTTTAAATAAATTTGCTGGTTTAAGACTTGTGGTTTTATCTCAATTTCAAGACCTAGACTTTCAAAATAAAATCTTCTCCGAATAGGATACCGTCCCTTTGTTTTAGGTGAAACCCAATACTCTAACGTCTCACATTTAATGTCCGAAGAAATTAAATGTGTTACGCTACTATCACCATCTATCCAGGTTCCAGCTGAAAAATAGCTTAAACTTTGTTCTTCATCATAAAAAAGATTTAAAAGTAATTCTTGATTGTTATGAAACTGAATAAAGAAAAAATCAGACTTTTTGGACAGAAATGCAGATTCTTTTTCATGCAATAAAAAAGCTAAACCATGCACATCATGGAGCTTATCTTCAATTAAAAACTTCCCAGACACGCGCATGCGTGGCTGACTGCAAAAATAGGACGCGTCAAGTGCTGTGGTATCTTTTTGAAAGTAACCATTTTGACCATGGTAACAAAGGGGTTTAATTGGCAGTAATTCTAAATGAATACTATACTGTGCATGGGACGCTGAAATCAGGAAAGCTCCACTTTCTTGTTGATATGCGCACCAACTCCCAATTTTTAAATAAAATTTTTCTTCTGAAGTAAATCCTTTTGCAAAAGCAAAAGGAATATACTGATGCCAATGTTGAAATGTTTTTGATGCCTCTGAATTAAAGGGGTCTGTAACTATAAAATAGCTGGAAAAAAGCTTCGGGAAAAAATATGGAATATTGAAATTAAAATGTCTTTCCTCAAAACCAAGCTGTAAACTAAACGGTCTATCAGATGCATTTTTTAAAAATGCACTAAAATGCCAATACTGTAATTGTTTGTTTTGCCACGAAAGTAATGCCTTAGGTAAATCTCGAAACTTTTCAATCTCATCACCATGTGGGTTAGGTATTGTAAGTAAAGAAGTCCGTTTAACTGGGAGTGCGCTTACAGTACGTATAAAATTTCTTTGCCAGCTCGTAAGCTTTTGAAATAGCTTCTTACTCAAATGCTTCCTTTGGGACATATAGGAATCACAATCGGAGTTGTTCATGCTGTCAATCGTAAAGTGGATTTACGCAAAGTGGCAGTCCTTGCCATTGCACCAGACCTACTTGACAAACCTTTAGGCCTTTTGTTTCCAAAAATTTTCTTCAATCATACACATATTTTTGGACACTCCCTTTTATTTTCTATTGCTATCCTTATTGGTTTTTTTTATTTTCGAAAACAACTTGTTTTTCCCTTTTTACTTTGGGCTTCTTATTTTGGTCATATGGCGTTGGACCGTATTTGGAAATTTACGCCACATACATTTTTATGGCCATTTTTAGGACAGGTCCCGCCCGAACAATTTACAGCTTTAGAGCGTTGGAAAATAGGGTTATTTAATTCCTATAATCTTATCGGTGAACTCATCGGACTTAGTGTAATCATTTTCTTAGCTTGGTACTATAAATTATATACCTTAAAAAATTTTAAAACTTTTATAAAATCAGGAATAGCACGACTCCGTTAAGTGAGCGCTACCAGATACGATCAATAGAATATTTATCCCATTGTTGATCAATGCTAAGAACTGAAAGTTTTTCACAGATAGCTTGTGAAATAAGTAACCGATCAAAAGGATCTCGATGATGAAACGGCAAATTCCTCACGTAATATACATGTTCTAAATCTATGGATAGAAGCTGCGCGCTAGTATCTTTTAATCCAGTTTGAATAAGTGTTTCTAGGTTGGTGTGCAGCTCAAGCTTCCCTAAACTAGATTTAATGGCTATTTCCCATATGCTTACAATGCTGAAATAAAGTTTAACTTTAGGATTTAAAAATACTTCTTTTGCGACCTTGCTCAGTAAAGGAGAATCTATAAGGATCCAAAGAAATGCTTGTGTGTCTAACAGAATTTGAGAAGATACATTATTTTTCATATACAAACTACAAATTGGTTCTTCTTATTGATAATCTTTAAAATCCTCTATGGGAGCATCAAAGTCTAAAGGAATAGTAATAAATCTTTTTGCAGTTCCTAATTTTCTAAGCGGAGTACGTTCCTCAATAGGCACAAGCTTCACAATTGGTTTATTCCCTTTTGCAATAACCACTTCATCTCCACGCAATGTTTTCTGTATTAGTTTAGAAAAATGTGTTTTTGCTTCATGTATATTAAAATATTTTTTTGATTTAGTGGTCATTTTTATCTCTTCACTATTATAGTAGACTAAGTTATGTGACTTAGTCAATAAAAATTTATGTTCACAGAACAAATTGCCAGTTTTTTTCTTTAATCACTTTTTACGACCTTTGGTGTCGAGCCAAACAGCTAAAATAATAATAACTCCCTTAATCACTTTTTGATAAAACTCAGTAATATTGAGTAAGCTCATCCCATTATTCAACACACCAATAAGAAACGCTCCCAATACTGACCCGCCAATGCTTCCTACTCCACCACTTAATCTTGTTCCACCAATCACAACAGCTGCAATAGCATCGAGTTCAAAAAGATCTCCAGCAGTTGGTAAGGCTCCGTTGAGTCGTGCGGATAGAATTGCTCCAGAGAGTCCAGACAAGGCTCCCATCCATGTATAAACAGCTAAAGTAATGCCAGCAACGGGTACTCCTGATAAAAAGGCTGCTTCAGCATTACTGCCTGTTGCCACAACATATCTTCCCCACACGGTATTTTTTAAAAAGAAATGAGAAAGTAGCGCAAGCACTCCAAAAATCAGGACAGGAACTGGTGCACCTCGATAGCCTCCAAAAGCATACACAAAAACTCCTCCAACAATAAGGATTGCAACCAATACAAAAATATTTCTATGAGTCCGGAAATTAAAGAAAATACCTAAAAAAGTTGCTACACAAACTAAAGCAATAGAAAAAGTTTTATCAAAATAACCTTGTCCAAAAAAATTAAACTCCTCAGCAAGAGGGGCGACAGCAGCTCCATTTGAAAAAATTAAAGCTAAACCTCGTGCAATAACCATCAAACCTAAAGTAATAATAAACGGCACTACTTTAGTTTGAACTATAAAAGCACCATTGAACAATCCACATAAAAACCCTACACCAACAGCAGAACTAAAAGAAAGCAAAGCACCAAAATAGCCTTGAAAAAGCTCTCCTCCCTGTGTTTGTAAAAGCGCAGCTACAATCCCAGATAAAGCTACAACACTTCCCACTGAAAGATCGATTCCTGCTGTAATAATAACGTAAGTCATCCCAAGAGAAAGAATGCCATTGATACAAACCTGGCGTGTTAAGTTGGTAAGGTTACGGGCGCTAAAGAACTCGCCTTCTGTTAGCAGACCAACGAGCAAGACAGCCCCTAAAAAAATAAAAATGGAAAAATATTTTCTCATAAACTAGCTGCTCTCATAATTTCTTCAGGATGAAAATCCTGGTTTTTTGATTTCTCAAAAATCTGCGAAACTTCTCCTTGCCTTAAAACTAAAACACGGTCACTCATCCCTAAAAGTTCTGGCATTTCGCTTGAGATCAATAAAATACTCACACCATTTTTAGTGAGTTCTTGTAAGATCTCATAGATTTCAAGCTTTGCTCCAATATCCACACCACGTGTAGGCTCATCTAGGATTAACAAGCGCGGCTTGATTGCTAAGCATTTTGAAAGTGCTACTTTTTGCTGGTTTCCTCCACTATACAAACCCACTTCAACATCCAGTCCAGGTCCATGAATTTTAAGATCCTTTGCCAATCCTGCAACAAGTTGTTTTTCGTGGTTTTTTTTGATCCAGTTTGATTTTTTATAAACAAGTTTTTTTAACACGGTTACAGTCATATTTTCATAAGCAGGGCGATTTAAAAAAAGACCTGTATTTTTTCTATCCTCCGTTAATAATGCAACCTTGGACAGTAGTGCTTGATGAGGGCTTTCCCACAAAGTTTCATTATACTTTGTCGCGTCCACATCACGTTTCCGCTCCGGATACTTTGTCACATCCACATCACGTTTCCGCTCCGGATACTTTGTCACATCCACATCACGTTTCCGCTCCGGATACTTTGTCGCTTTCCCTGGACGGGAAAGCTCCGAGCCCTCAAAAAATATTTTTCCTGAAACATGCATATTTCTTGAGTAAGGGCTTTTTTTCCCAAAAAATCCAAACAAAGTAAGTGCTAGCTCTGACCTGCCTGAACCCATCAAGCCACCAATCCCAAAAATTTCACCCTTCTTTACTTCAAAAGAAATATTTTTAAGAATTACTTTTTTTTCTTTTAAAAGGTTGAGTTGAGACGCTTTCAATACGGTAGATTGCTCAAAACCTTCGACAACTTTACGCCTAGGATAAACATTAGATACTTCTCTACCCACCATCCAATTAATAATATGATTTGTGTTTATGTTTTGGATTTTATCAACACCTGCCACCGATCCATCTCGAAGAACCACAACACGATCTGCAGTTTTATAAATTTCTTCCATGCGATGAGAAACATAAAAAACTGTTTTTTGTTGGGATTTTAATTTTTTAAGAATCTCAAAAAGTTTTTGAACTTCATTTTCAGTTAATGCAGATGTGGGTTCATCAAAAACAAGAACAGTGGCATTTGTTCTTAAAGCTCTAGCAATCTCTACGAGCTGCCTCTTCCCCGTTGCTAATTCAGAAATTAATGCTCTTGCATCTACAGAAAAACCAAGCTCATCTAAAAAGCCTTGAGCTTTGTTAAAAACTTCTTTCCAAGAAATATGGAGCCCTAAGGCCCAATTTTGTCTTGAGAGTTCTTCTAATAAAAGATTCTCGGCCACACTGAGATCTGGAAAAAGACCCAGCTCTTGATGAATCATCGCTATTCCACAAGCCCTAGCAGCAGGCACTCCTGAAAATTTGCAGAGTTTACCATGTATACTAAAATGACCTGAATAGGTTTCTGTGGGATATACTCCAGCTAAAATTCTCATGAGTGTGGATTTGCCCGCACCATTTTCACCCATGAGCGCCAGAACTTCACCTTGAAAAGCTTGAAAAGAAACCTTATTGAGAACAGGGTGCTCACCAAAGTTTTTAGATATACTTTGGAACTCTACTGCAACAGGGCTTGCGGCATTGGATGGGGAACCAACCATTAATTGCCGTATACCGCCTTTCTAGAATGAAACCCTGTAGCAATAATTTGTTTTTCTATGTTTTGCTTATGGATTGCAAAAACAGGAGTACTTGTGGTTTTAACTTTCCCATATCCATTATCCACCATCATGTCATAGACAGGCTGTTCATTCATGGCTAGCGCATAAGCAGCCTTAGCTGCACGCTCAGCCATATCTGTAATAGAAATAAAAACTTCAAATTGTTGCTTGCCAGAAACAATATCACGAATAGCTGTAAGATCAGCGTCTGCTCCTGCTACAAAAACTTTTCCTGTAAGCTTTTGCTCTTCAAGTGCTTGAATAGCCCCGTGAGCCATTCCTGAGTTGTTGGCGATCACAGCATGAATATTATTTTTATGCTTAGTGAGAGCATTTTCTAAAGTCACCATTGCTAACTGTGGAGACCATGCATGGTGATATTGCTTAACGACGATCTTGATATCAGGATGCTTTTCTAAAACTTTAAGCACACCACGGGTTCTTGCTTCTGCAACACTGTGTCCTGCTTGTCCCATTAAGATCGCTAGATTTCCTTTTCCTTTCATATGAGAAACAGCAGCTTCTGCTTGTAACGCACCAACTTTTTCAGAGTCCTCTGTAACGTAGTAATCAATCGGTGCGTTTCGAATGAGCCTGTCATAATCTACAACCAAAACACCGTCTTCCTTAGCTTGTTTTACAAGTCCTGCTGCCGTATCACCATTTACAGGCTGAATGACCAATACCTTAACATCTTGTGAAAGGACGTTATCGACTTGAGCAGCTTGGGTTTGCTCATTGTTGTTGCAACTTGCAAAAACAACTTCTCCACCAAGTCTTTGAAGTGTTTGCTCAAAAACTGCTTTATCCCGTTGGTAGCGCTCTTCTTGCATGGTGCTTAAAATAAAGCCCACTTTTATTTTTTTTGCATATGCAAAATACGGAGTTGTAAAAAAAGTAATTAAGCTTAATACATAAATAATATTTTTCATAATCCCCCCAGAAAATTATTTGGTTTAAAGCGAATCCTAACCAATACTTATTGGACACTCAAGTAAATTATTCTAATTGATGCCGATCGTTACTCCAAATGATATCGAACGCTAGTTACAACCATCCCTTTCTTAAAGATCAGTGCAGCACGAATCAGCAAAGCTGTTTGATTGTGTAAAAGCTGTTGCCACCATTTCGCTGTCACAAACTCAGGAATCAGTATCGTAACAATATCATCATGCTGACTCTCTTCTACCTCATCTACATAGCGCAAAAGCGGACCAATAATGGATCTGTATGGAGATCTTAAAACAACAAGAGGCACAGCTCTGCCCCACGTAATCCATTCTTCTTGTAATCGCTCTGTTGCTCTAGGGTCTAACTCGATATAAACAGCTCGAACATCCGTTGCGATAGACTGCGCATAACTTAGCGCCTGTATGACTCCTTTGTGAAGTCCTGAAATAGGCAGTAAAACTGTGTGTTTTAATCCTTGAGGAAATTGTGCGGGATCAGTACCTGTAAGCGAGAGTTGTTTTCCAGTAGAAATATAGTGCTGATTGATTTTTAAAAAAACAAGCACAAACAAAGGAATAGCAACCATAATAACCCAAGCACCATGAGAAAACTTGGTAACAAAAAGAATCAAAGTCACAACAGATGTAATCACCATTCCTACAAAACTAATCATTGCATTTCGCTGCCAACCTTTTGTGTGTTCTTTAATCCAATGCCGCACCATTCCTGCCTGTGAGAGCGTAAAGGATAGAAAAACCCCAACAGCATAAAGTGGAATTAATGCATGCGTGTTTGCTTTAAACATCAGGATGAGCAATGCAGACAAAACTCCCAACATAATAATGCCATTTGAAAATACAAGCTTATCTCCTTGTGTTGCAAATTGGCGCGGTAAAAATCTATCTCTTGCTAAAATAGAGGCTAGTCTTGGAAAATCAGCAAAGCTTGTGTTCGCTGCAAAAATTAAAATTCCCATTGTAGTAAACTGAATAAAGTAATAAAAAAAACTTCGATCAAAAATAGAGCGCGAAAGCTGTGATAAAACAGTTTCATTCGGAGTGGGAATAATACCATTATAATAACTTAAAAATGTAATACCCAAGAACATAGCAGCTAAAATAAAGACCATAACCAATAAGGTATGAACTGCATTTTTAGACTCAGCAGGCTTAAAGGCGGGCACTCCATCTGCAATGGCCTCCACACCAGTCATTGCTGTACACCCCGAAGAAAAGGCTCTTAAAAGTAAAAAAAGTGTAAAAGGATCTTGCACAGCTATGGCTGGAGGAGCAGCTTGAATTAACTCCCCGGTAATAATTTTATACAAACCAACACCAAGCACAGAAAAAACTCCAAAAACAAATGCATATGCAGGAAACATAAAAATAGCTGCAGACTCACGTAGTCCTCTTAGATTTCCCAATGTGAGAATAAAAATAGCAATTAAACACAAAAACTCTTTATGCACACTTAAGGATGGGAAGGCAGATGTAATCGCTGCTATCCCAGAGGCAATACTCACAGCAACAGTAAGAATATAGTCAATAAGCAAGGATGCTGCTGCAACAAGACTGACTGTTTGTCCTAAATTTTCTTTTGAAACATAGTAACTGCCACCGCCTGTAGGATACTCATAGATTGTTTTTCTATAAGAAATAACAACAATAAAAAGTAAACCTACAATCGCTAAAGACAAGCTAGGAGCAAGATACAGGAAGGCGCTCCCAGCTAAAACTAAAACCAATAATATTTCTTCAGTGGCGTATGCTACTGAAGAAAGAGCATCCGATGAAAAAATTGCAAGTGCACGTTTCTTAGAAAGACGCTCCTGATGTGCTTGCGCTGAAGAAATAGGTGTACCAACCAGCGCACGCTTTAAAGATTTTAAAAAAATAAGAGCCCTCGCTTTCGCATAAAAGATGTTCTAGACTTGGAGGAAATACACCTTCTTTGAGGAGGCAGCAAGATGCATATTGTAATGCGTTGCATTTCGAGATGGAAAAAAGAACTTAAATCTTTAGCTTCAAAAAACGCAGTCCCTTTAGAACCTTTTACTAACGATGACATTTATTATGCTCTTTTTTTAGGTCTTATTTCTTTTATTCCCGCAGGACTAGTTTTAAAGTTCTCTTCACATGATACATTAAAAGCCTTTGCGCTTTTCTTTTCAACACCAATTTATTTTTTAGTCACGGGACTTCTGATGTCGTTTTTTGTGTTTGTGGGAGCACTTTTTAATAAAACCGATATCGAGTTTCCTAAAGCCATTAGCATTACTCTTCGGGTAATGAGCATTCACCCTTTTTTAAGTTTTATTTTATTTATTCCATATGGTTCAGTTTTAAATCTGCTTCTTTATGGATTCTTAGTGAGTTCCACAACACATAAAATGCTCAATGTACCACTTAGAAATGCAATGTTATTTTTTGGCGCTCTTTATTTAGCGTTAGCGTTTTTGCAATTAAGAGGGATCTAGCTTTATCGTTTTTACTTCTTCTTCTAAAACTATTTTAAACTTTTCGTATACTTGCTCCTTTGCAAGTTCAATAAGGCTTAGTACATCTACTGCTTTGGCTCCTCCTAAATTAACAATAAAGTTTGTGTGTAGGGGGCTAATTTGAGCATTCCCAATTTTATGCCCACGCAAGCCAGCACTTTCAATGAGCTTCCATGCAAAAACACCTTTTTTAGGATCAGGATTCTTAAACACACTCCCACAGCTTGGCTTATCGATTGGTTGTGTTTTTTTACGATTTTCTAAAAGAATTTGAATTTCTTTTTGAATTTTTTTTGGATCGCTATGCGCACCTTCAAGCTTTGCAGATAAAATCAGATCGCCTTCCTCCAAAAAATGCTGCGTTCGATACGTGTATTGGATTTTGTCTCTCGTAAAAACTTTTTGAACTCCGGACATTAAATTAAAAACAGTAATTTCTTTTACGACATCTTTTATTTCACCAAGTTTTGTTCCTGCGTTCATATAAAGCACTCCACCCATATTGCCTGGCACACCGACTAGAAATTCAAAGCCTGACAAACCCTGCTGCATGCAGTGGCGCAAAACCTGAATCACTAAAATACTTGCAGAGCAATTTAGCTCCGCATCCTTTTGAACAACAAAGGGATTAAGTTTGCTAGTATGAATCACGAGCCCTGAAAATCCTTCATCTAAGAAAAGAACATTGGATCCTGCCCCAAGTATAAAAAAAGGGAGTTTTTCATTCTGTATAAATCTTCCTAAAACCACTAGGTCTTCATTACAGCAAGGCTCTGAAAAAAAGCGAGCCACTCCACCAATCCTATAGTAGGTGCGAGGTGCTAGTTTTATGTTTTCTTGAATTAAAATATTTTTCAAAATATTTCCTGACTTATTTGATAAACTAAAAACCAAACTTTTTTTATCCACACAATTGACACGCAGCAACTTACAAGATAATGTGCGCTGCATTAAAAAGCAACTATATTAACAGCTCTCAGAAAAGGGGATCTTAAAGATGTTAAAGTCGTTAAAGTCGTTAAAAGCGTTCATGGCAATCCAAAAACAATTCTCAATTTTTATATTTGCACTATTTTTAATCAACCTTAATGCATATGCAAACACACCTGTTGATTGTGCAGCACTTTTAGAAAAGGCGGGTATTGCCCGCGACGCAGGTGACACAAACCTTGCAATTGGATTAGAAGAGCACCCATTTTTAAACCTTGTTTTACCCGATGCAAGCCTGAACCTTTTATCACGGTCACCCATGAATACCATGAGCGCTGCTCAAAGGATTTTAGCTATTATTAAATCTTACGGTTTTAATGACGTGCCAAATCCAGCTGGAATGGGTTCAATCCGCCGTTATAATCTTTTTTCAAATGGCCTAAAGGATGCCAAAGGCAAGTACTTAAGAATTGTAGGACACGAACAAGCAATTGAAGCCGTTGTTTCTCAACTAGAAACCATGGCACGCGGAGAACCTACTTACCCTGTATTACTCGTTGGTGTACCAGGAACTGGTAAAACCATGTTTATGGAAGTTTTACGTGAAGCACTTTTACAAAGAACTACTTCTGACACACAGTTTGCTACTCACACTTACGCATGGCAGGGACTAGATAAAATTCCTTCCCTTAACGAGTACACTCAAGAAGGTGAGCGTTGCCCTATTCATGATTCTCCATTTGTATTATTGCCTCAACCTTTTCAAGCTGCGGTTTTAGAAAAATTAGTCGGTGATCCTGTTCAAAAACTTGTTGGAGTTAAACCACAGCCTAAAAAAGAGATGTGTCCCAGATGTGCTCACATCCAAAAAGAAATTGTACGTCATTACTCTAGAGAAACAGGGCGTGCGCTCACTGCAGCTGAAATTGTAGAAAAACTAAATGATCACGTTGTCGTGAAGCGCCTTGTTTTAGGCGGACTTGGTACCTCTCCCATCATCCCAAGGCAAGCAGATGATGCAGATATTGGCGGACTGTTTATGGCAAAAGATCCTTTTGCGTTATCCTTGGGTCCAGACCATCCATTTTATTATCGTATTAATGGTGCAATTTCTGGCGGAAACGGAAGTGCTTTATTTTTAGATGAAGCCTTAAAACAACCAAAACAACTTTTAGACCTCTTGCTAACCCTGATACAAGGCAGCCGAGTTAAAATTGGTGGAGCCCCCGAACTGCCCTTAGATACAGTTATTATGATTGGCACAAACACAGCTGATTTGGTGGAACATCTTGCTCAAAACCCACAGTCTCCTTTAGTAGATCGGGTTAAACGAACACCGATGAATCATCCTATTGCACCAGATAAAATTATTGAAATTACTGCAGTCTCATTACCTGGTCTTAGCATGAAACCCCTCAGGTCTGCTGTCGACACAAAACCTGTGCTTGTAAACGAAGCCCCAGGTCAACTTTTTTCTACAGTTGGAAAATTTGAAGCTCCAGATAAGCGCTATTTTTTACAAGTAGGCGAAGGAGAAGACAGGGTCCACATCAGTCCTGAAGCTTTAAGTTTTTTATCACAGGTTGTAGCTTTAAGCAGAATGAGCTTCGATCCAGAAGCTGCAAAAAAAGCTGCAGGAGTTAAACCAGGCGAAAACTGGCCACTGCTTGAAGCTCCTATTTTTAGGGATCCTATTTTGCGGCTTAAAGCCATCATGGGACTTACTCCAATTACGCCCTCTCAAGCAATGGAACTTGCAAAGCTTAGCCAACTCTTAGATGAGGGGACTTTTGGTATCTCAGCTCGTAAAGTAGATGACTGGCTTAAAGATGCTATTGCAGAAGCTAGAAAAAAAGAAAATGGGAACTGCGTAACTCCATTACTTTTAAAGCAAGTTTTAGATAAAATGATTCTGGAAAAAGCATTTGGATCTGATCCACAGCAACTTGTCACGATCGCAAGGATTGCACGTATCATAGCAGACCACTTCACTGTACCTGCTTTAAAAAATGCGCTTTACGAGGCATTAGCTCTTTCAAAAGATAATACTCTTGAACAAGTGTATGAGGAAATTATCGATGAAATGATTGCTTTAAGCACTGATCTTCAAGCTACACACTATAGAAATGAGGTAACAGGACAAAACGTTTCAATTAAACGTGCACGACTTGCTGAAATTGAAGGAATTTATGTAAGAGAAACAGGAAGGCCCTTAGCGTTTACTGAAATTGCACAATTTCATCTCGGGAGAAGGCGTTTTCAAGATGGCGCCAGCAGTGGAGCCACAAGTAGTGTCCGACATGAAAATCTTATGAGTGCCATTGTACGGTGGCATGTTTCGAAACAAGCTGAATTATTTGGAACAACTTTTGGGAAAGTTTTGAAAATTGGTACACAACAAGCACAAGCTACTGCAGATGAAAGAGAGCTGTTTTCTGGCTTTATGAGAACTTTGCAAGACAGCCGCGGGTTTTGCCCTGTTTGTGCAGCTAAAGCCATGGAGATGATAAGCGAAGATCCTGGAGTCGTACGTACAAGTTCATCAGGAGAATAAAATGAAATTACAAAAGCTCACCGCTGTCACATTCCTGCTTGGAATCAGTGTGAGCTTTTTTGGTGGCACAGCTCACGCTAATTTAGAAGAAATTGTAACTAGCATCCATGGCGGCGCACCCTACATGGTTGTGTATCCAGATGATCAAAGTCCCTCAAAAAGAAACCCGGGCATCTATGTAAGAAATGGTGATGCCTTTGTGCAAGCCTTGCCAGGTGTGCTTACCCCAGCACAAATAAAAGGTGGCTTTGGAACACAGCTTAGCCTTTCTAAACTAACGAATCGCTATGAAGTGGTTGGGATATTAAACCAAAATCTTGTCGTTCTGTCTGTACACTCAAAAGACACTTCTCCTAACTCTTTTTTAGAAATTGGTCAAAACATAACACCTATTGTGAATCCACTAGATGGAACTACTTTTACGCTTCCTCCCATACAAAAGGCTGAAGACGTTTGTTTTTATGAAGGCCTAGTGCCTGATAAGGACGGAAATAAACTGGAAGTTGTTTTTGTTTCACTGAAAAACCCAAGCCCTTTAGGAAGTGGAATCACGTTTGCTTTAGTATTTAAACCAGATCAAAATACAGGGCAAGAGTTAAAGCTTGCTTATAGTCCTATTCTTTTGGATTGGGAGTTCAGTGACACACAAACACTATCGAATAAATTAATTTTATCTCAAACACATAAAATGGGGATCTTATCTTCAAACCTTTTGAGGCATTATTCTAAAGAACAACCCAACGACCAACCGCCTGTAAGAAAATGGAGAGAAACCTTAAAACAAGTATTAGAAGGAAAAATAAAAGCATCCGAAGTTCAATCCATGACCGATGCGTTACCATTCTTAATAATAACAAATGGACAAATAGAAGTGGGCCGTCTACCCAGTGTTGCAATCCCCAGATCTAATAACCATGCAATATTTGACCCAATCTATGGGAATAGTTTTGTAGGAACCGAACAAAATGTTTCACTTTCCGCGGCACAAACAATGCAACCTTTGGCTTCAGGTGTTTTAGATTGTGTGGGCACGGGCTGCGAAACTGCAACATCTAGCGACGCAAGTGATAAAAGCCTTCCAATTGACGCCAAAGCACTCCACCCCAGTTTTGGTGTATTTAAGCTTCAAACAGGAAAAGTTTTTCTTTTAATAAATTCTTCGGATGCCATAGAAATAAGACCCACAGATTCTTCCTTTTTACATAAAAGACCAACGCGAGTTTCAGTTTATTTCTGCGGCCCTAACTATTTGCTCGTGTCATGGGATTTTTCGGACTTTTCAAATTTTCCAGGGGGTCAGAAGGGCAATTCTTCTTCTCGCCAGTTCACCGCTTTGTATAAACTTGTAAATAGTGGTGAAGGTTTTAAAATAAAAGATTCAATGACTCTAACAAATCAATACTTTTCATCTGAGCAACTTTCTTGGCGACTAAGCAAACACGGAGATCTTGTTCTTTTTAATGACTCTACAAAGAATGTGGACTCTAAAGAGGAATATGACAGGCTTTATAGAAAAACAGCCCCACATCTTGATTTAGAGGCTACTTTAAAAACAGATAAACTACAGGTGTTTTTTCCAGAAGCACTGCAAGTGAAAAGTTTTTCCCCAAGAATAACTTTTCAATCTTTTGAGCCTCATCCACTTACAAATAGAACTGGATTGTATGCAACAAAACCAAACTCTCAAATTCTTGAACCTTTAGTTCAGGGAGAGCTTTTAATTTTAAATGGAACAAACCCAGAAATTATGGGTGCCTCTCTTAAAGAGGGCGTGCTTGACTCAGTTCAGTTAGAAATCAAAGAAAAAGGAAAATTTGAAGTCATAGCTGTAGCAATAGATTCAAGTTTCAGTAGAGGCAAAGCACAAGCCAAGCTTACAATCCTGATATCTCCAGACTCTCAAAACTTGCCAGTCATAGCTCACAACATTGGACTGCTTCAAGGAAAAGATACTCTTCAATCTTTTGTTTTTGTTAAACCACAAAAAACAGATAATATTCACACCGCCGTTGCAGTAATTGCTATAAAAAACCAGGGGACTTTTTTATACCCTCTAGCACTTATGCAAACACCTGAAGGAGTGTCAATTTCTACATCTGTTCAAGGGTTTCAAATTTCAGATAAAGACACTCCTATTAGTTTAAAGGAAACTCAAGCTAGGCTTCGTTTTGATACTAAAACACAAAGGCCCTTTTGGATTGAAACAACTGACATCAGCGAAACCTCTCAAGATTTTAAAGTTAAAGAAGTTTTTACTGGCAGTATCGTTTATCCCAATAGAGGAAAATCAGGCATAAAACTAACTGGAGGTGGATTTGGAGAAGACTATGTTGCGAGGTCTGCCCCATGGAGGGTTTATGGATTTGATGCAAAAAAAGCAGAAGCAGCAAAACCCAAAAATACAGGAGAATATCAAACTGATGTTTTCCCTCACATTAAAGAGCTTTTAGATGATTTAGCAAATCCAGAAAAACCAGCTCGTCATGTTGTACTACTGGTCCCACCAGAGCTAAGAAAATATATTGAAAGCTACATTTTAGCGCTCAAGGATCGGAAAACAAATAGACCGCCACACTGGAATAGCAAAAACTATGGTTTACAATTTTATGTTTTAGATCCAGCTAAAAAAACCCAAGACGACGCTTTGGAAAGCTTAAGTGAAATGCATAAATCTGTGGTGGGTTTAGCAAAAGCTAGATCCGTACTCTATGGAACTCTAGCTGATGTACAAGCTATGGGAAGACTACAAAATGAAGATCCTGATCCTAAAAAAATATTTAAAATTGAGGACAGAAAAATTGATGGCGTGGACTTTGGTACTGCAAGTGACGGAACGGAAGTTGGAGCTACTTCAGAATCCATATTTCCACACCTCTTATATCTTTTAGCTACTGAAGGCGAAAAAACTCCTATTCAAGAATTTAAACCCAGATCTCACTCCCCACAGTTTTCTACAATACTAGTGGGCACACAAAAGGAATGGGATGAAACCATTAAAGCAGCAGAGTTAGAAAAACGACATGGAATTGATCAAAGTTATGATGTGATTGAACTAGAAGCCCCTACTCAAGCTACAAGACAAAATTTTGTAACAGCTGTTTTAAATCGACCAGAACTAAAGCAACTAGACTACCGCATAGACATTCAAAGTTTTGACAAGAGCAAAGACCCCTCTAGAATAACTCCGGAAGAAACACTCAACATTGTTGCTGCTTATTTAGTAAATCGGGCAGAAAGCTTATCAAGCGCAAGTGGAGCACGCTTGTTTGAGGGTTTTATGCGAGCGCTTAATATTTTAGCAACAGAACTAACATCTAACCCTAAATTTCGTGCTAAAAAAGTGATTGATCGTGCACTGATTGAAACTGCCTTAAGCAAGGTATTTTCAATGCCATTAAGTTTAAACTTACTTGAGGAAGATGACCCTCTAAAAATCCTATCCCGTCCTGATGCAGCATTTTTATGGCAACAAACAGGCTATCAAGGCCCTTTAGCTTTAAAGAAAAAAGTAATTAAAAACATTTTAAACCAACTTACAGCAGATGAAGAAAAGCACGTACCCAGCTCAATGATTGTGTATGGAGACTCTGGCTCTGGAAAAAGCTACTTGTTTCAAACCTTAGTAAAAATGTTGCGCTTAAAACTATATAACATATCTGGTGACCATCAAGAAAACAGTGACTCCACGGCTTTTTTCTTATCTTTAAACCAAGTAAGAGATCCTGAAATTAAAGGAGCAGGCAACGCTGAGCTTGAATCTATGATAAATCTAGAAGATGCGGCCTCAGCTTTAGAAAAATTTTTAAGCCTACCCAATGGTCACCGCGGCTTTATTTGGTTAGATGATGTGCATTTAGCATCTCCAAAAGTCAAAACTTACTTTTTAAAGCGCATGAGGACATTGCTAGAAAATCCAACATACACAGCTACTGTAGATGGCGATGCCGTTGAAAGACCTACAAGAAACTTGTTTATTGGAATCTCAATGAACCCTACAGATAATCAAGAAAAAATAAAACGATTTACAAAAGGAGGTAAAACCCCAACGGATCATGAAGTTATATTAGCAACCCTTTCTAGTGGAGATGGATCTGAGGATCTAGATCAATCTTGGCTTAAAAGATGGGGACTTGTTTTAAATTTGAACTTTTTTCCTGTAGAAGCTAAAGCTCCAAAGCTATTAGAAAATACTCGCAAATCTGCAAAAACTGTTTTTGATATAAGCCAAGTTCATATTTTAGTTTCACCTGATGCAATCGAAGCAGTAGTCAAAGCTTTTCCTAACGAAGATGCAAGGACTTTCTTATCAACTGCTACAAGAACATTAGTGAAATCACCAAAAACAGATACAAATAGAATTATCATTCGAACTCCAAGAAGAAGAATTACAGATCTTCTTGCGGATATTGAAGCAGGAACTCTAGGAAGGTCGAGCAGTACTAGCGCCTCTTCTAGCTTTGCAGCTACAGGCAACGATGCGTCAGCAGCAATTGAAAGTTTTATTGAATCTGAAATTGAAGAAATTGCTGTAGATACCTCGATTCGTGGAAAAATAGAATTTACACGCTATGTTTTAAACAATATTCGTAGGCGAGCTTATGATATCATTCTGCGGGCAGCCAGTGAAGATCCTGCTTTCTCTTTGCATTCACAGGAGCAACGCTTAAAAGCTCAACCACTCTCTCGTGCAGTGTATCACCATTTAAAAAGAGAGCCCTTGCTAACGATGGAGTTTTTAAATTTAGACCCTGTTGACTTTGGGATTGTTTCTCAAGGCGATAAAGATCAATTTAAAAAACTCTTACGTGCACTCATACTTGAAGAAGGCATGGAAAAACCCATCGTGCCACCTGTTGGTGAACCTCCCGAATCCGGTACGTACCGCGCTTTTGTTGGAGACACATTGCAAGTGAAAAACCAAAGCAGGCAACATGTTCTAGCAAGACACATAGAAAATCTTTCTCGAATTTTTGAAAATCTATTAACTCAAATGCTTCAGGTAAAAAATCTCCATGAGGTCTCTTCATTTGATGCTTGGTTTAAAGATTTGCAAAACTCTGATGTAAATTTAACGTCAACAGTTGGGAATCCTGTATTGAGGCAGCTAGAGCAGTATTTAGCTGAAATAATTAACCCCATGCTAGCTGAAGCAGCAACTGCAACAAAAGAAGCACAGCTTTCTCAATACGATGCCATGAGGATTTTTACCCTAGCTTTTGATAGGGCTTTAAGCCGATTGCCATGGGGTAAAATCTCAAACTTTCTTATTCAAGTTTTAAAAAGGTCTGCAGAAGACCTAACTGTAGGTCAATCTCGGCTCATTCAAAATTTCCTGTTTGAAGGAAGGTCTTCCCCTTTTAGGCCTTTAGACATGGGACTTATTTTAGGCTTAGCAACTAGTATATCCGACGCTGAAGGCAATGAGGATGCCTTAAAAAGACAAGACGGACGTTTTATGAGCATATGCGAAACGTTACTTACAGGAGGAAAATCAAAATGAGGATATGTTTTGTTTTCCTATTTATAGTTTTTTTAAATACAAGTTTTGCGCAGGACCCTTGTGAGCGCTTATTAGGAGCAAAACAGCCCGACTCACCATCAATTCGAATTTCTGGAAGTGGCCAAACGGGGCCGGAAAGGCTTGCTCAAATCCAAGATGCAGCTAAAGAAATTTATGAAGTCGCTTTAAATCTTGGTCTTTATGTTCCAAACATGGATATCACCATGCTCAATCCTGCCGATCTTGCAGCTCTTATAGGAACCCTTGGGCACCCACGTCCGCACTGGCACGATGGGGCCTCTATTGTAGGGGCCTCAGGATTTGCAGCAGGAGTTTTAGAATTTGTCGAAGCTGGGAGTCCAGCCCACAAACAGTATATTCGAGATACAAACTCATTTGAAGAAACCCTTCTTGTGCTTGCTCACGTGGCAGGACATTACGATTTTTCAGGCCACTCAACGGTAAGAAGAATAGGAAATCCAGATCGATTACAGTATTCTTATGAACTAGCTAAGCTCATGCAAAAACTATATGTAGAATATGACAAAACTGAAGTTTCTACATTTTATCAAAGATTACTCAGTTTAGCTTCAATGCAAAACATGGCAAGAGGTACTGTTGAAGACCCTGCTCAATTTGAACCCAAACCATTAGATAGAAGGCCCATCGTAGATGAAAGAGATGGAAGAGTAAATGTGATTTACAAATCTGTTGACCATCCGGCTCATCCAACAACATCTATGCTTCAAGCTTTTGTAAAAAACCTTCCACCTACTGCTCAGCCTTGGCAAAGACAAATGGCTCTTCTTTTTGAAAAACTTCATAGGTCTTCACCCAGCGCTATTCAAACAAAAACCATGAACGAGGGCTGGGCATCCATGACAGAATTTTTACTTTTAGTACATTCCTCTTCTTGGGGGACTAGCAAGGACCTCGTAGAGTTTGGACAAATCCACAGTGGAATTGGTGGGGCAAGTTTAAGCAATCCTTATTGGCTTGGACTTCAAGGGTGGATGAGAATTCGCGAACGATTTTTAGAACGCTCTGAAATAAAAAACCTCTCTCCAGTAGAGCAAGATAAGGCCTTTGTTCAAGAGGCACACCGAATCATCGCACAACACACGGATTTTACTTTTTTACAAATGGCCTTAGATGCACCTTGGGTAGAAAAACTTAATCTTCTCCTTTTCCGTGAAGAAAAAATATCCTGGTGGGACACCGAATCACAGAATCTTGCCATTACAAGAGATCCAGAGCGCGTTATCCGCCTTATTGCTCAAAGAACAAATTTTGATTTACAATTTCCACAAGTTGAACTTGTAAGCCTTAACGCTGAACAAAATGGGATGGTTCTTTTAAGACACAAACCTGTTTTGGACATCCCTTTAAGTAGACAAAGTGTTTCTAAAGCTCTTTATGTTTTAGCAAGGTTTTTTGAAAAACCAGTATCACTTGAAACGATTGGCTCAAATCTATGGGAAGTAAAACAGCTCTCCCCATGGAATTTCTGGAATCCACAACCAGCCCAACCCCAAGACCCCCTTGCAACTTATTCCATAAAAATTACTGTAAGACCAAATGGAAAAGTTCACGTTGAAGGAATAAAAGACACAAAAGAACACACTATTACTGCACTACAAGAAAGACTCCAAAAGGAAGTGGATTTGTATCGAATGGATTTGTCGATGTCCTATACGGAAGAGCAAACAAAAGTAGACCAAAGGCAGTTTGGAGCAGCGGTAGATGCAGCGATTACGAATGTAGCAAAACAAGCATCTGATCGCATTGTAGAACTCATGTCGCATGCCCCAACAGCAGCAGAAGCAATGTTAGAGTACGTTCAAACTGTAAAATTAAGACTTACACAATCTTTGCGTTTAGCCGTCCAAGGAAAATGGCCAATTAAATTTACAAAAACAGGAGTTCGGATTCGCGTTTTACCAGAAATCCCTGAGTTTCAATTAGATGAGCGCGCAATGAAAAAACGAAATACGTTTTTACCACAAACTTTACCTGATGAACGATTTGATCCAAACAACAAAGTCAGCCTATGGGACGCGCTTACAACAAGAGCAGCACCAAAGAAAAACAAGAATAAAAATGTTTTACCAGACGAAGATCTCGAGATTGGACAAGGTCCTTACTTGCCTGGTGAGCGGTGGAAATCAAAGAAAAAAGGAAAAGGAGAAGGTGAGGAGGGAGAAGGGGAAGGCGAAGAAAGTGAAGGTGATGGAGAAGGGGAAGGAGAGGGGGGAACTAAACCCGGAAAAGGCAGTGGAAAAGGTGGTAGCGATGTAGGTGAGATTGAAATTCCAATAGAGCTTTATGGTGAAATTTTAGCTCAAGAACTTGAGCTTCGAAACTTAAGGAGAACAAGAACTGGTGATACCACGATTGTAAAATTAGCAAGGCAGGGAGGTATTCACAAACTTGGGGATGATGTCCTTTGGGAGAGAACTGCACCTGAAGCAATTGCTATAGGTATGGCTTTAGCAAAAAAAGCTGGAAAAGATCCTAGAAAAATGAGCAAAAGAGAACTGCTTACGCTTGGTTTAAAATATCTGCAGCCAGAAGATTATGTGGTAGCAGCAAAACAACCAAAACTGCTGCCGGATACAAAAGCCGTAGTTGTGTACATTGCCGACACATCAGGTAGCATGACAGCTGAACATCGAAAAATTCAGCGAAAGCTTGTAGCTAACCAAAGAGCACTTTTAAAAGCTAAATACAAAAAAATTCATGAAGTCTTTATTATTTATGATACCGCTGCTAAAGAAGTCACTGAGCAAGAATTTTTTAGTAACTTCTTAGGTGGTGGCACCAACGCTGTAGAAGGAATAAAGCTCGCCCAGAGCATACTACAAGAGCGATTCCCACAAGCTCAGTTCAATCGCTATGCGCAAATCTTTTCAGATGGAGATGATGGGGCGCCTTTAGAGTCCGCGTATGAGGGAAAAGCCCTTGCTGATATGTGTGAATATTTAGGATATGGTCACGTAGATCCTTACGGGTTTTATCAGCAATATAACCGTGGATTTGGTTCGTCACTATCTAAAGAATTTGAAACATTAAGTGGACAATATCCTGATAAAATTGGTTTTGCAATTTTAGATCGCTCATTTAATTCAATAATGCAAGCGATAAAAACCTATTTTGGTAAAAACCAACGAAAATAAAAAAGTATAAATTAAAGCATTGCAAAAAACTCTTTTTTAACCCTAAAATAGTCAATATACGCATTAACAACAGTTAAATAGGAGGAAATATATGCGTTTTACAAAATATATCGTCGTAGCATTAGCAGTATTTGTAGGTTTTAGTATGAATGTTAACAGGGCCTTTAGTGCAGACTCAACTGGCCAAGTTGGCTTGTTTTTAGGATTAACAACAGCAAAGTCTGGCTCGGGCTTAACGCTTGGCTTAGACTATGAAAGAAAACTAACTGCAATTCATGAAATGGTTGGAGCAGGAGTTTTTTTGGACCAAGCTTTTGGTAAGCCAAAAGGTACAACGCTTGGCGTTCCTGTGTATGTTTATCCATATGACAACGTGAAAGTATATTTAGGACCAGGAGTAAAATTTACAACAGGCGCAAGGACTTTCCTTGTAAGAACTGGTGCGGGATATAATGTTAAACTCAATGACGAGTGGAACCTAACACCTAATGTAAATGCAGACATTGCATCGGGTGTCTCATGGGTATACGGCTTAACACTTGGGATGGCTATTTAAGTCCACCATAAAGATTTGACAGTTTTTTGAATCCTTAGAATCCCATGCGTGGTTTTATGGCGCATGGGATTCTAAGAGCGCATCTTAGCCGAGTTCTAAAAGCTTTTGTCCTAATTGAGTAATACTTCCAGCTCCTAAAGTAATTAAAAGATCCCCAGGTTTTAAAAAATTCTCTAAAAAAGTAGCCGTTTCATTTAAAGAACCTGTAAATTGTGCATTTGGAATAGTTTGAGAAAGCGCTGCTGAACTAACACCCAATATAGGATTTTCACCTGCAGGATAAATATCAAGCAATAAAACTTGATCTGCTGGACTTAACGCAGCTTTAAACTGTTTCCAGCAAAGCTGTGTCCGTGTGTAACGATGGGGTTGAAATA
>Ga0213870_1000018_pt1 | contig 94159 bp, 105 predicted proteins | sample WICALVC2017_Meta_FD_160119 | JGI IMG/M metagenome (GOLD analysis project Ga0213870, IMG submission 160119) | Freshwater microbial communities from subterranean cave lake in Wind Cave National Park, South Dakota, United States - WICALVC2017 | ecosystem: Environmental > Aquatic > Deep subsurface...
GTAAGATCTGATTTCCATGTTTTAATGTAAACACTTCAGTACAGAAAAGTTTATATGTCCGATATCGGACATTATGTTTTGGTGGAAGTTATGGAATTTGTGTTAATCTACGACATACCAATGGAATTAGAAAGTATACAAAGACAGACTCATAGAATTTTAGTTAGAAATAGTTGTGAAAAAATACAAAGATCGGTATGGAAATCGAAAGAATTAACTAGTCTAATAGACGTTGCTACTTTCATCAAGAAATCCGGTGGTGACGCAAGGATACTGGAAGAAAGATTTGTTTTTTAGCCTTCAAATATAACTTCCAACTGGTTTTAACTCAGGATATCCAGTGCCAGCCGGAATAATAAATTTACCATAGTCCGAATTTCCATGGGGACGAGTTTTCTTATTGTAATAAGGATCTCTATTTTTAGGAGCAGTATAGCCTGGCATTAATAACGCTCCCAAAGAGGGCGCATATCTTGAATAAAGTGAATTTACCCAACCACCTAACTTTTGGACAGGGTTTTGCAGAACAGTTTCATACTCTTTCATGATCATCTTCTATTTCGTAAACTATTTAATCTTAACAACTTGGTCAAAATTCAGTATGGTGTCTCAATCTGCACGGTTTAAAGGATAAATAGTTTCTTATCAAAGAAGATTTATGCTCCAAAGATACAATGAAAGACTGGAAGACGCAAAGCTAAAATTAGCAAGAGCATGTCGACGTAATTTATCATTGTTGCTTAGAGCTGATTATTACGGTAGTGTAGGACTTGGTTCAGATGGAATTTTTGACGGTGATCCGTTTTATTTTTTAAAAGATGGGAAGTTATTAAGACAACGCTTAGCAACTACGTACCAAGATTTCTCTGGAGAAGAGATAAAACCTCGCGATGTACCTTTTGAGAGATATAGTGCAGCTGACTTAATTGAAATAGCCAAGAAAATAGAAGAAGCCCTACCACAACATAACATACCTCGAGCATACCTCTAGCAATAACGGAAGACTTGTGACCAAGAGTAAGATATCTACAAGTGTAAAAACATTTCATTTATTTTTCACAACTTGGTCAAAATTCAGCATAGGAATTTCAAATCTATCAGTATCATCAGTTCCTACTCGTGGACAGAGTGTTGATATAAGAAAATCCAATTTCAACCCCATTATCTTTTCTGGCGTAACCTCGTCTCCTGCCAATATGTAGGCTTCCTTACCAAGTTTTTCTTCCAGATATTTCTTTATGGCATAAGGCAAAACCAACTGTCCTTTCTTGAACGATACAAGTATACCGACTCTTTTTGCATCCTTGAAAGCAGATTTGTTCCATGCTATAATTTTTTGTATTCTTTTCTTCTCGTGATCAATGTTTGTAATTTCTTTTCGTTCAACATCAAGTGTGAGCATTGGTTTATTAGTTGAGAGCAAAATACCAATACCATAGAATTTAGCCGCAGATACACAAAGGAAAGCATCCACCTTGTCTTCAATAACTTTTCCAGCTTTTAATCTGCATCCAAGAATCTGTCCAGGATACTTCACACCCTCAACTTCAGCAACAAAAACTTTTTTCCCTCTTTTCTCCAGATATTTCTTGATTTCAGGTATCTTCTCCATGTACTGGAGAGAACCAACCAAACCAAGCTTTTCATAACCATTTAATTTGTGAAACTCTTTTTCCAAAATTGGTATAGGATCAGAATCAAGAAAATACTCCCAATAGACAACAGGCATATCCGACTCGACTCCGAACGAAACATGCCCAACGTGAAGTATCGCGTCGCACTGAAGTCTCTTCGCTTCGTCGTCTCTAACATCACATGCCCCGAATGTGCTTTCGATACAGAGTAGTGGAGTTATACCTTCTCGTTCTAGAGCTTTAGCTATATCCTGTATCTTTTCATTCTTCAGTCCTTCAGGAAACTGGATAAATACTTTCTTAGCTTTCAATTTTTTCAATTGTTCAACAACACCATTCAGTTCCATATAACCAACATTAATATTCAATTGAAAGTTATTTAAAATAACCGTGGAAGTTTAAAACCAGCGTGTAATTTTGAATTTTATGTTTACCCAAGAAGATTATTCGAAGGTTATTGCTACTTTAAATAAATGACATCACACTATATATTTATGTCATTGGAAACATTAGAATTTAAACCACCAGAATATTTAGGAGAACCCAAACTAAAAGGATATAGAGTCCAAGATACACCGATTGAAATACTTCTTTATGAAAATGGACCTGAACACTGGCTTCAAATCAAGACTTCAACTAGATTAACTTATGATGCGGCGGTAGACATTTTCAGATACATAGTGGAACAAGAGAGACCACAAGAGGAAACCCCTCCTCCAGCAGCGGCAAGAACTAGAAAATTTGTAAAAGGACCTATACCACATGTATATATTTCGCCAAGTGAAGAGGAAGGTGATGTAGCCTTATTGAATTTCCCTGATAGATATTTTTCCTGGTGGTCAAATCCACAAGGAGAAACGCCATTTTTTGATATGATAACAACTCGTATATTTCCGCACTATCTTTCCGATGTTATGAGAAGAGCTTCTAAAGATGATATACCATTTGATTTAACACCTGATTTTGTACAAGCTAGACATGAATTAATGCACACTCAAGATATTTAATTTCAGGGAAGGTAATAGGATTTGCCCTCTTAAATTTCACTAAGATGTTCGATAAACCACATGAAAAACAGATAAAATTGCCGTTAAAGATTGAGCTGAAAGAGATAAGCGACCTATAATTAAGTCTTGAGTAACAAATAAAATAATGCTCAAGCTAGAAAAGGCAACTTTTGCTGCAGGATGCTTCTGGTGTGTAGAGGCTGTATTCCAACGTCTGAAGGGTGTTAAATCTGTAGTCTCTGGATATACAGGAGGAACAAAACCAAATCCAACATACGAACAAGTATGCTCAGGCTCAACAGGTCATGCAGAGGCGATCCAGATAACTTTTGATCCTAAGAAAATCACGTATGAGGGGTTGTTAGATATGTTCTGGCAGTCGCATGACCCAACACAAGTGAACCGGCAAGGTCCTGATACAGGTGAGGATTACCGTTCTGTAATATTCTACCACAACGAAGAACAAGGGAAGATAGCCGGAAAATCGAAGGTCAAAATCGCAAAAAAGTTCCCCAAACCAATAGCGACTGAAATCAAACCTTTTACAAAATTCTACAAAGCCGAAGATCATCACCAGAATTACTACAATAGAAATAAGTTCAATCCTTACTGCCTTCTTGTGATTCGTCCAAAGTTGAAAAAACTAAAGCTAGAGTAAGAATTTAATCAAATAAGGCAACAAACTTATAAAACCTATGAGCAAGAGAAAGATTACTATTTTCCTAAGCTTGTGTTCTTCACCAGCTAATCCGAATAAAGCTCCAATTAAACCGCCAATTAAGTGACCTCCAGACGAAAGAGATATTTTCAGAACAAACAACCCATAAAAGTTAATCAAAGCATACAAAGCTCCTGCAACGATGAACGGCATGGGTATAGGGATAAACCTTATAGGCGACAGCATCCATTTGCCCGATAACTTGAAAGCACCTAGTCCAATGAGGCCAGAAATTGCCGCAGAGGCGCCCACAACTGTAACAGTGCTTCCGATCAAAGGCAACAAAATAACACCCAAGTTAGCTATTACCCCGCTTAGAAAGTACACCCACAGATAAACGAATTTGCCAATGTTCTTTTCGATTGCGCTACCGACAAAATATAGCACAAGCATATTGCCGACCAGATGAAGAATGTTAGCGTGCATGAACATAGCTGTTACAACATTAAGATACCTGCCTTTGGCGAATGAGTCCGAGCTAAAACCATAACCCTCTATGAAGTACGGCAAATTAAGAAAGGTGTAAGCAAACACGCCAACATTAATCAGAACCAGTAGCAAAGTTAATCTCATCTTATCAATTATAATTATGGAAAAGGTTTCTAATGAAATCATCTGGAAGGGGAGGATACTTTTAGAAAAAGGCAAAGTAACAAAAGATATTGATACAGAGAAAAGGACTTACTTCACTGTTGAAGGAGAATCAGAAAAACATTCGGTAATTTTTGAAAAAGGAAAAAAAGAATTCAAATGCGATTGCAAGTTCAGTTCATTGCATCATAGAAAATGCTCGCATGTTATAGCTTGCATGATGAAAGAAAGCATCATATGATTTATCGTCTTCTTTTCTTTGCCACCTTCGGCACCTCCATGGATATCCAGTTATAATATTATTTCGCATTCAGGACATAAATAGGTAACGGATTTTATTTGAAATTCCCAATTTAAGGCGTAATTCTGTTACGATCACGAGGAAACATCGTAACCTCACGAATGTTACTTTTATTGCATATGGTCATCGTCAACCTCTCCAGACCTATTGACCAGCCACTATGTGGTGCAGCTCCATAGCGGAAGCAATCTATATAAAACTTGAAATTATCAGGGTTCAACCCTTTAGTTTTCAACTGCTTCTCAAGCAACTCGGGTATATGAATTCTCTGTGTACCCGAGCAAATTTCCAGTCCGTTGTAAACTAGGTCAAATGCCTTGCAGATTTTTGGATTCTTCTCATACGGCATGGCATAGAAAGCCCTGGCTACAGTTGGCCAATCTATAATGAAGAAAGCTTCATCCTTCACGATTTCTCTGAGCATCTTCTCATGCGCTTTGGAGAAATCATCACCCCAGTTAATCTCCTCCTTCCTCTTGCTTAGCAATTCTATAGCTTCTGTGTAGGTCACTCTTCTTAACGGAAGTTTGGGTATCTTTAACTCCCTTCCAAGCGTTTTCAATTCTTTAGTACAATTCCTTTTCACTTGATTTAGAATATAGACAAAGCACTCTTCCAAAACCTTCCTTGCGTCCTCGTCATCAGCAAACGCCTGTTCGATGTCCATCTGTCTAACCTCATTCAAATGTGTCGGTGTGTTGAACTTTTCTGCCCTGAAAACAGGTACTATCGTGAAAACTTTTTCGAAAGATACGGCACACATTTGCTTGTATAATTGTGGTGATTGCGCCAAGAAGGCTTGTTTCTCAAAATAAGGTATGGGAAAAAGCTCAGCTCCCCCTTCGCTCGCAGATGCAATAATTACAGGTGGCTGAATTTCTAGATAACCTTTGTTAGTGAAAAATTCCCTGAAAGACTTGATTATTTCTGCCTGAATCCTGAATATAGCTCTTCCTTCCTTTGTCCTGAAATACATGAATCTCCAATCTAACTGAGTGTCAGGGTTGACTTTAGTTATATTTCTAGGATCTAATGGTAAGGAGGTCTCAGCTCTGTTAACCACTTCAATTCTTTTTGGTAAAATTTCAACTCCTGATTCGGTTTTCGTGCTTTTAACGACAGTCCCATTGACTACAATAACATCTTCTTGATGCAGTCCTTCTAGAACCTCCAGAATACTCTTCTTTACTTTATCTTTAGGTGCCGTAACTTGAACAACACCGTCTTTGTCTCGCAATAAAAGAAAACTTATACCTCCCATTAATCGGGTATCATGCACCCATCCGACTACAATAACGTCTTTCCCCACAGCTTTCTTCAACTCACCTGTATAATGTGTTCTTTTCATTCTCATCACAGGTTAAAAAGAAATATCCACGTCACCATCCAAACAAGAACAAACGTCAGTAGAGTGTTCAGCACATACCATGAAAATTTCTTACCCTTAATAAATCGCTTGGATATGAAGAAAGAGGCCGCATATGCAGCTGTGCCTATGCCAACAGACGTCCCCGCGCCCAAATAATTTGATAAAATCCCCATGGCGACACCAAGCACAAAATAAATTACAGTCAGTATCCTTTCACTGTTCATTTACTCCATCTCTTTCGGTTCGCATTCAACTTCGTTCTTCCTGAATATAAAGTCAACAACCTTCCTCTGCCATGCCTTTTCCTGCAGAAATTCCGTAGTCACCCAGGATTTTCTTATGTAGTCTGGAAGTTGCTTGCCGTTGGTTTCCTTGATTATCTTTTCTATGAATTGTATCGTCAAAGGATCATGCGGATATCCGACACCAAAATCTACGCCAACTTGTTGCTTTAGTTCTTCTATTTCTTTGTCGCGCTCGACTTTCGCTACAATAGACGCTGCAGATACGACTACAACAGACTCATCCATATAATTCTCAACTATAAGTTCAGCATTTTTGTTCTTTGTAAAACTAGTGACGACGGTCTTGAATCTTTTCGGATTGTGAGTCAGGGAATCTATGAACACTTTGCTGCTGCTGTTAAAATCGATTATTTCAGCCATCTTCATCGCTTCTATTCTGTCAAGGTTTATCCCCATGTTCCTGTAGGTGTCTATCCTGCAAGGCGCGACCTTAAGGACAAAAATGTCTTTCGCGATTTTTTGTATTAGTCCATAAAGTTTCTCTCTTTTTGCTGGCGACAATTCCTTTGAATCTTTCACACCCAAAGCCTTCAACTTCTTCTCGGATTTGATATCGATAGTTACTCCCGCCACTACTAAGGGACCTAATACCGCACCCCGGCCTGCTTGGCGCCTTTAATAAAAGGTTTCGTCTATGCCGGTAACAAAATTATTTGCAATACCGTTTCTGTCTTGTAACATAGTTCTCCTTTGTTTACATACTTATTTCTTCTTTGAAGAATATCTTTTTGTTCCTCTGTTTGAAAACAACTTCATACCTATCAAAAACGTCTTGTCTACCTAGTAAGGGAGGTACTTCCTCGATTAAAGACCGTGCTATTTCAGCCTCAAAAATCTCATTCCCGAGCTGAAGCTTTGCTTTTCTTGAAAGATAAGGGATGCTTCCTGTTATGCCGTGCATATGCTTTATTGTTTCAGCTTCATGTTGTCTGAATCCCAAGGCTTTGCCAAATCTAAATGGTATGAGCGTAATATCGGCACCCGAGTCTATGTACATTGCTACTTCAACCTTTAACTCATTGGCATGTATAATAACATCCGCTACTGGTCTGAATACTGGTTTTCCGTCAGAAAATTCTTCTCGATAATCAAACTCTGTCATAGAACCATTGCGCCACTTACAGGAATCTTAGCGACAAATGGTATTTTTTTTGGATACCGCTTAATAATTGTGGGGAGAATTTTATCTATCTCGCCGCCAGTAGCTATTATCTTACCGTCTATCATAACAACATACTGACCTCTATATTTTTTCTGTTCTCTTGCAGGTAGTCTGAGAAAGGCTTCAAAATTTCTACTCATAAACTGTTATTTGTTATACGCTCTTAAATAGATTAGGAGATTATTATGACTGAACTGGAAGAAATTAAAGTACAGTTAATGAAAGGAAAAACAATCGAGGATATACTCGAAAAGTTAGACTGGAAAAAATTCGAGAGCATAATAGCAGAAATCTTTCAAGAAAATAGATTTTACACGAAACAAAACTTCCGGTTCAAAACTAAGAAAAGATACGAGATTGATGTACTTGCAGTGAAAAGCAACAGAGTATTTTGCATAGATTGCAAATGGTGGGGTAAAGGGAGGTACAAGAAAACCGGTTTAAAGAATGCGGTTATCTCACAAGAAAAGCGTGTAAAAGGATTAAAAAAGTTTCTTAAGAAAAATCCCATCGCTAAAAGTATGTTGAAATTAAATCTCGTATATGCTGCATATCCGCTAATCGTTACGTTGCACGAAGAGGACATGATAAAGGAAAATGATACATTTATTGTGCCTGTGTGGAAATTAAATAAATTTGTTACTGAGATAGAGCACTATATTTAACCTTTGCGAAAGCAATAAAAGAGCCTTTAAATAGTTATCGGTTAATAATATATCTAATGCAGAAAGATTTCAAGATTCGTGTCGAAAATATAGTCGCTTCGGCCACTTTAAACGTGGTTATTCCTTTGGAAAAGATTGTTTCAAAACTAGAAGGCATGGAATACGAGCCAGAGCAGTTTCCCGGGTTAGTATACAGGATGCAGAAACCAAAAGCTGCTGCGTTAATCTTTGGTTCGGGTAAGATTGTCTGCACTGGCGCGAGAAGCGTGACAGATGTAAAAGAAGTTTTCAAGAAAGTAATCAGCATAGTCCAATCGGTAAAAGTCAGAGTTCCTAGAATTTACAAGACACAGATAGAAAACATTGTTGCAAGTGCGAAGCTGGATGCGAAATTGAACCTTGACGGTATAGCATTTAAATTAGAGAATTCTGAATACGAGCCAGAGCAATTCCCTGGGTTAGTATATAGGATGACTGAACCTAAAGTAGCATTTCTATTATTCGGTTCTGGCAAAGTTGTATGCACTGGTGGAAGAAGTGTGAATGACGTTAGAATTGCTGTCGACAAGCTTTATTTAAGATTGCGCAAATTGAAAGGCGCGATGACTAAAGAATAAGACTTGGAATTACTTCTGAAACATTTCAAAATAAAGTAATAAATTTATATCTGCAAGAATATTGCTATTCATGGACAACGCCGACCTTCTAGAGAAGTTTGTTGATTTTCTGAACGAGTTCTATAAAGACGAGCTAGTCAAAGCTGCGAATGAAGGGAAGAAATCCGTCGACATAGACTTTTCACTTTTGGAGAAATTCGACGTGAACATAGCAGACTATCTTTTGGAAAATCCCGTAGAAACTATACCAACCATACAAAAAGCGGTTAAGCAAATCGATGTCGGCAATATAGACGAGAACTTCCGGACCAGATTTTTCAATCTGCCAGAAAATAGGAATATTCGAATAAGAAATGTCCGCTCCGAGCATATAGGAAAAATTATTATTGTCGACGGTTTTGTCAAGCGCGCAAGCGAAGTCAGGCCTGAGATAAGCGAAGCTGTCTTCCAATGCCTGGACTGCGGCAGCAACATAACAATAATACAGACAGAAAGAATGATGCACGCACCGATAGAGTGCGAAAATCCCGCATGCAGGAACAGGAAAGCATTCAAGCTTGTTGGGCAGAAGTTATACGATGCGCGATGGGTAGTTGTGGAAGAACCGTTTGAAATTACAGAAGGCGAGAGGCCGTCTGACTTGCGCATTTACTTGAAGGAGGATCTGACAAATCCGAAAATGCAAAACAAAACTGAGCCAGGCAACAGAATAAAGATTGTGGGAATTTTGAAAGAGCTGCCCAGGCGCGTGAAAGGATCGCCATCGCGGCAGATGGAAATTTATCTTGAAGCCAATCATGTCGAATCTGTGGAAACTGAATGGGAGGAATTGGACATCACCCATGAGATTGAACAAATGATATTGGACCTCGCAAAAGACCCTGAGATTTATACAAAGTTGATGAATTCAATCTCACCCGCATTGTATGGTCTGGAGGATATCAAGCAGGCTATAGTATTGCAGCTTTTCAGCGGGGAGACCCATACACAGAAAGACAGGTCGAAGGTAAGAGGCGACATTCATGTCTTGCTGGTCGGTGATCCAGCCACTAGCAAGAGCGCATTAATGAAAGTTGTTTCTGGGTTAATCCCGCGTGGAAAATATGTGTCGGGCAAGGGGGTAACGGGCGCGGGATTGACAGCAACTGTCGTGAAAGATGAGGAATTTCTTGGTGGGTGGGTGTTGGAGGCCGGTGCATTGGTTATGACTAACAAATCGGTTTGCTGTATCGATGAATTTGAGAAAATTGAAAAAACAGACCAGGTAGCTCTACATGAAATGATGGAGCAGCAGACGATTTCTATAGCAAAAGCTAACATCGTCGCGACACTCCCTGCAATGACCGCTATTTTGGCGGGCGGAAATCCCAAGCTTGGGAGGTTTGATCCTTACCTTCCTATAAAAGAACAAATTGATATACCTGAAACTATATTGACCAGATTTGATTTGAAGTTCGCACTGAGGGATATACCAAATCCAGAAACTGATACTAAAATAGCTGAACACATTTTACAAGCACGGCATTTTGGCCAAGAGCAATCAAAACCAATCATCGATAATGATCTATTCAAAAAATATGTTGCATACGCCCGCAAGAATTGCCACCCCAAGCTTTCCAGGGAAGCGGCAGACGAAATAAAATCTTTCTACCTTAGCTTGCGAGAGCGTTCAGGCGAAGAATCTCCTATATCAATAACACCGCGACAGTACGAGGCCGTGATAAGAATGGCCGAAGCTTCTGCGAAGATTCAGTTGAAACAGGAAGTCACAAAAGAAGACGCATTGCGCGCAATAAATCTTATGAAAGCTTCACTCAGGCAATTCGGTTTCGAACCAGAGACAGGCCAGATTGACATCGATAGAGCTGAGGGTGCCAGGGCTACATCGGCACAAAGGAGCAGAATAAGGATTGTATCGGACATACTTGATGAGTTGGAAAAGACTTTCGGCAAGGATATACCATTTGACGAGTTAGTCAAGAGAGCTAGAGAGCAAGGTGTCGATGCACCGGATGATATTCTGAAGAAGATGCAACAAGAGGGAATGCTCTTCAGCTCAAAACCTGGAATGATAAGCAAGGTGTAATGAATGGTTGAAAGATCTCCAGCGAAGAAAGTTAGAGCCTCGGACTTATTTAACGGAAAATATTTCTATGGGAGCAAAGAAGAAATGAAACCGAGCTATGTGATAACTCCGTTTGGTGAAAAAGTTTCCCGGGTGAACTTGCTCGGAACCGTTATTGACAAGTTTGTAAATGAGGATGGAAATTACTCTTCTGTTACAGTTGATGACGGCACTGAAGCGATTAGGGTGAAATCGTTCGAGGGGCTGCCGTTTGAAAAATTTGAACTAGGCGATTCGGTCAGGGTAATAGGAAAGCTCAAAGAATATAATGGCGAGTTGTATATTTCGCACGAAATAATTGAAAAAGTAAAGGATGTTAATTTCGAAGTTTTGTCGATGATAGAGATTCTTAGCAGATTGATCAAGCAAAAGAAAATCGTTGATGATGTCAAGTCATTATCCAACCAGTTAGATGAAGTAGAGTTGAAATCCTATGCAAGAGATACTTATTCCATTGACGAGGAAACACTTTCGGTTATTATAGAAAGCAAGAAGAAAGAGATTGATTACAAGCCTGTGGTTCTTGAAGTTATACAGAAATTGGATGAAGGCAAAGGGGTTGAAATAAAGAAATTGTTTGAAATGTTAAATCTCCCGGATAGTGTAGTCGAAAGAACTCTTGACGAGCTTATAAATGATGGAAGTCTCTACGAACCTACTGTAGGATTTTTAAAGAAAGTATAGTAGTTGTGTAGCCTTGTGTGATAAATAAAATGTTTTCATTTAACAGGATAATATCGCACAGCTCCTCCGTCTCTTTCTTTTCTTACTAGACCTCGCTCAATGAGCGTTTTTCGATAACTCCAACTATGTTCGCGATTTAATTTGCGATTAATTTCCGAAGCTCTAATACCAGGATTTTTATGAGTTATTGAAAGCATTTTTTCCAACAATCTTTCTCTTGATTGCTTACTCATAGTTACAAATATACATTACCGATTTTATAAATTGTTCAGTAAGTGCTTTCTGGAATTACAGGTAACGGCTGTTATATTTCACTGAATACTTAAAAGTTGAGTTTTAGTGCAACGTCCGACGAGTGAAGATGATGTTAAACGTTTTACATTTGTTATATGTGTAACAAAACAACCTTACATTCTATCCATTTCGTATTTACTGACATCAATATCTTCTTTTCCCATGTCTATAACAAGCTTCCTTTTCTGCATTATGTCAACACCTACAATTATATCTTCAGTAAATCTGGTGCTACTAGAAAAAGGTCGCTTATATCACAACCATTTATTCTAATATTAACTGGCGATACGCCTTCAAAAGTTTTATCAATTATCCTGTCAACAATTTTCCACTTTCTGATTATTGGCATGCTAGCATAGCCGATTTTTTCTGCTACGTCTTTTCTAACACCACTAATTGTCGAACCCGAATCAAAAATTACTGATGCGGTAGCTTTACCTTTTGGGCCTTCTAGTTCTAATTCTTTTCTGATCAGCGACATAAAAAATATTTTGTTTTGCTACTATTTATTTTATACTTCTGATGTCCAACATTTTGTTATTCACAATTGTAACACATGTTATCAAATGTCTGACGTCAGACACCACAAAGAATTTAAATCAATTCGTTCAAAGCGATAGTATGGAAACTTACGAAAAACTTTTAGAATCGGCACTTGAAAAAATGCCAAAGAAATTGCACGAAAGAGAGAGGTTTCAGATACCAGAAGCTCTAACAGAAATACAAGGAAATAAAACTCTGATAAGAAATTTTACTGATATTTCCACCACATTAAGAAGGGATCCTAACCATCTTGCAAAGTACCTGTTCAAGGAGCTCGCTACACCAGGAAATATACAAGGCTCAGCACTAATCCTACAAAGAAAATTAACAACAGCATTAATACAAGAAAAAATTGTCAGTTACGTGAAAGAGTTCGTCTATTGCAAAGTATGCGGTGAGCCTGATACAAAATTTGTTAAAGAAGGAAGAATAGCATTCATCCAATGCGATGCGTGTGGTGGAAGGTCACCATATAAACACATCTGATGATTAGATGTATTGGACTAAAATATTTACAACAAAAACCGAAATAGTAGTGGCTCTATGTGATGAAGATCTACTTGACAAAGTTATAGAGTTTAAAAAGACTGGCGCAAAAATAAAAGTCAGCAAATATTTCTATGGTGAACATCTTGTCGACGAGAGTATTGTATTGAAATTACTTGATAAAGCAACAATCGGGAATTTGATAGGAAGAAATAGCGTAGACCTTGCAGAGAAGCATGGGTTTATATTAGAAAAAAACATCATAAATATTGATGGCATCCCGCATGCGCAGTTCGTCAAGCTTGAGTATAATGAAAAAAGTTAAAAAAGGTCAATTTTTTGTATTATCAGCAGTTGCAATTGTTACTATTTTATTTTTTGTAAGCAGATGGATAGGTCCGACAACACAAATTGATACATCGACGAATGCACTATCTGAAGAGCTATTCACTTTTGATAACATAAAAGAAAAGACAACTTCAGTAGTTAAGAATAGTGAAAGTTGTGACGATTTAAACTATAATCTTCAAGAATATAAAAATTTTATCGATAACTTTGCGCGCGAAAAAAATTATAAGATAGGTTTTACTTATACCATTACACCATGCTCTGAAGAATTAGGAGGAGCAGTCGCTGGTTTTAGTTTAAGAATTATTTCCGATAAAGTCGACGCAAGAGGAACTTTTGATATTTCATGGCCTTAAGGACAAGAAGCCTTAACAAAATAACCTTTGTATTTTTCTAAATTAGGGTTACCCGTTAAAACTTTCCACTCGTTTATTCCTGTGTCATAAGAAAGAATAGTATCAATACTTCCACCGCTACATTTGATAGAATTAAAATCGGGTTCGGTATTAGGAGAACCTATTTGGTTCCATCCACTAATCATATCTATATCATTGCTTAAAACTTCTTGGTTACCAATGATTTTAATTTCACATGCGTTAGCAGAATAAACCCAGTATCCTTTACCGCCTTGCACGTCCTCTACATTCTTCACTATATTCCACGTCTTTGTTACAGTATCATAATTATAAAAGTTTCTTCCACCTTCACATGTTGATAAGGCGAAACCAAATGTCTTGTACGGGATTGAGAAAAGATTCCACCCACTCTTTAATGGTATAGCTTCAGGTACCACCGATTTGAATTGCTGAGTAGACGATGATTTCATATTACCAACTTTATCGGTGGCTTCGGTGTAGTAGTGATAAGTACCAGGATCATATCTACTTATGTACAAGCACGGTGATGAAGTACATGTACGTTTCAATTGTCCCTCTACATAAATTTTAATATCAGATATACCGCTCAAAGAGTCAGATGCTTCAGATATTATTGTCACATCTATTTCAGGTGTGATAATATCTGGTGAATGCGTCAAAGAATCTATAGTAGGAGGTGTTAAGTCAATTGAAAAACTTCTTGTGACTTCATTTGAATTTGTAGATTTGTCTTTAGCATAAACTTTTATACTGCATGCATTTGATCCTTCGCTTGCGCAATATTTACCACTACCTACAGTTATTGTAAGTGTTTTTTCATTACCGCATGCAGTAGATCTCTCAATCCAACTTCCAACACCATCTTTTGTAGAGATCGAGCATATGTCTATGTTTACATCTGTTGTGTCATATTGCAGTGTGAAATCAGATTTGAACCATATCGAAGCAGCGGGCGAGTCTATATTAGTTACTGGAGGTATTGAGTCATAGACAAAAGATATTTCACTACCTTCAAAGGTATATGCTACTTTGTCAGTTGTTTTTGCTTTCGAGTAATAAGTACCGTCAGACCATGCGGGCAGTGTGGCAGAACTAGTCCATGTAACTTCTGTGTCGCCTGTAGTTGCAACGTGTACAGTTGGTAGCCATGTTATAGAGCTAGTCCATGTTGACCCAGTCCAATAATTATTATCACTTGCACTTTTGATATAGAATGTTACTGAATTTGCATTTAATCCCCCACCACCCGCGTTGTCTTTAGCTTTGCCGCTGAAGGAAGTTGGCATTGTAGCAGGTCTATAATGGTTAGTGTTGGATGGTATTTCTACAGTTGATCCTGTTGGCGGAGTGGTGTCCAAGTCAATTGTATCAGCAACAGCAGAGCCGTCAGGCATCCAATTGCCTGCGCCATCGCGGTAAACAACATAAACTGTTTTTGTGCCGTCACCAGAAAGAAGCGTCCATGCTTTTGGTGTTGCGTAGGCCTCTGCGGTTGCAGTTGAAATGCCAGAGAGTGTGTTTGAAACTTTCATGTGCGTGCATCCGCTTGCATCAGAACAAGATAAAGACAGGGTAACAGACGTGGATGATGTGTAGGCGGCGCCTCCGTTAATCGATACCGATCCTGTTGGCGGTGTGTAGTCTACATTAGTAGTAATAAAATTATCCCCAGATATTGTAATATCTCCTGTATTTCCAGCGACATCTGTTGCAAGAACCTGTATTTGACATTTATTAGATCCTTGGGTTTTGCAATCTCCGGTTGACCCTACAGTAACTGTAAAAGACGATGAGCATGTTCTTGCAGCATTTAATTGAGTCCATGTGCAAGAAGGATTATTATCACAAACATGATAACTACATGTACTTACCCCGGACCCGGTGTCAGAGTCTGTTACAGAAAGGCCTAGGTTACTTGTTAACCATGTGGGTGGGGTTGTTGTAATGTCTGAGTATGGTTTTGTTGTGTCCAAGTCAATTGTATCAGCAACAGCAGAGCCGTCAGGCATCCAATTGCCTGCGCCATCGCCGTAAACAACATAAGCTGCTTTTGTGCCGTCACCAGAAAGAAGCGGCCATGCTTTTGATGAAGTGTAAGCTTCAATAGTTGCAGTGCCAAGGCCGGCTAGTGTGTTGGAGATTTTCATGTGCGTGCATCCGCTTGCATCAGAACAAGATAAAGACAGGGTAACAGACGTGGATGATGTGTAGGCGGCGCCTCCGTTAATCGATACCGATCCTGTTGGCGGGGTCGTATCTTTTATAACTGTTCTACTTATCGTTTCTGTATTTCCTAAATTATCTTCGCTTTGATATCTAACATAAGTTGTCCCTTCGGCAGAAATTGTAAATGGTGAAGAATAGGTAGTGGACGGTGGGCAGGTGTTGGAGCTATCAGTACAATATTTTGGATAGCCGGAAGCGCACCCGCTCCCGCCAGCATTGTCTGCACAGCTGAGGGTCACTTGAACATTGTTAGTCGTAGGGGTATTGAAAGTGTAAGATGCTCCGCCAGGTGGTGATGTTGCGGATATACCAGTAGTCGGTGGAGTATTGTCATAAGTGTAGATTCTACTAGTACCAGTAGTTGGCACTCCAGCACCATTAGTTGCTTTAAAGTTTATTAAGTTTATTATTATATTCGAAGCTGGTGATATCAAATCTTTCTTGCAATAAGTTCCATCATAAGTTGCAGAAGATCCTGGAAAAACACCATTTAGAGTATATTCACAAACTGAGATTAATGACTCACTATCCGCTGCAGGCGCTCTAATGCTTACTGTACCTTTATACCAATAATTACTTCCTGATTGATATGTTGTTCCTGAATAGATTTCTGCTTGTCCTGCCGAAGGTGGGGTTGTATCTACCTTTGCTATACTGTCTAAATAGAAGCTACCGCCTGAAGTGTAGGTCGCCAGATTATACACATTATCTCGGACACTATACCTGTATTTGTAGCATTTAGCATGAGCAACATTTGTATCAGTCCACTTTGTAGCAGGATCCGATGCAACAATTGACCAAGAACCAAAGTTCCCACAAGTGCCAACCGATAGGGTAGCTTCTTGTCTTTCTATGTAATCCGATGCTATATTAATACCTGATTGTGTATCAAGTCCTGGATTCAAAATTATCGGAACACTTGTTGTGTAGTAACCATTAGTATAGATTATGCTTCCGCTGTACGGCGATGATGTGTCACGATAAACTCTAAAGCCCGTTGTGACAAAATTATTGGCGTTATCGTAACACAAAACATAGGCAATACTATCGAATGTGTCAAGAGTATCCCAGTTGTATGTCCAAGAATAAGGTGATGAAGAGTCAGTACCACCACTAGAAACAGTTGTAGGAAATTCAACATGTTTCACTCCAGAGCCAGAGTCAGAAGCAGATACAGCTACATCAAAAATTCCTGTTGATGCAGTTGAATAATATATAGTAGAGCCGGAAACATAAGCATAACTAGAGGATTCTGTTATACCTGAGATAGAGCACGTTGGTGGTGTATAATCAACTATCCAGCTGATATCAAGATTCTGACTCGAATTTTGTCCATTTCCTGCTGCATCTGCACACGCTACATAACGAGTGTACGAACCTGATGTAGTTGATACTGTGCAAGTTACCTGGCTTCCCAATGTCGTGCAAGCTGTTCCTGAACCGGGGTCATAAGCAACATCTGAAGTATACCATCTACAGCTCATTCCAAATTCGCCATTAATTACAGTTTGAGTAACCTCATCATTGACATTGTCATAATAAGGTGAAGAGGTATCTCCTCCTACACTAACGATTGAGGTAGAAGGTGGTGTTGTGTCGACAGTAAATGCTATCGGATAATCATCTGTATTTTTATTTCCTGCCGAATCTATGCATCTTACATAATAAATTTTTATCCCATCTGTTAATCCAGATAGAGGCTGTGAATGTAATGTCTCACCTGTGGTTGAGAATGTGTTTGTCATGGAATCGTAGCTTGTTCCAGCTGTAGTAGAATATTTACAGGTGGCTGATTCGTCTGTGTTCAATGAAAGCGTAGGGTTGGTTATTTTTATTGTTCCTTTTGGTTGGCCACTGCTTCTTACTGGAGGTGCCCCATCACCACCTGTACCAATAAATTCGACTTTATCTAACCATCCTCTATTGCTCCCAGAGAGAACATATCCATCTGTTTCATATCGCCATTCAAAAGTATGTGTACCTGCAGTAATAGGATATGTTTTCTGTTGCCAGTCTTCTTCTCCGCTAATTACATCTTTTTGTACGCCATCTACATAAAATATAAGATAATCCCATCCATCTTCAGAAGAAACTTTCCAATAAAATTTAATTTGACCATCAGAGCTGTAGGTTTTTGTTACTTTAAGGTACGTTGCTTGAAGGTGGCTTATAGCTCCACTAGCAGCAGAATAGGTTCCTTCAAATTTTGCCGAAGAATCTTCGAACCAATTAGCATCTCCTCCTGTCGTCCAGCCTGAAGGCGGGAATGTTCCCTCAAAACCTTCTGCTCCACTAGCAACTACAGGTCCAGATGTTATTTCAAAAGTTCCGTCACAATCTCCATGGCCTGTATAAACTGTATATGTGTGAGTCCCAGACGAAAGTTCGGTTCCGCTCATAGAAAATTCGTATTCTATACCAGTAAGGTCGGTACACTTCCCCAGAGAATCAGATGTCAGCAATCCTTTAAAAGTACCATCGATCAATAGACTAGGAAAATCATTCGTACTACCACAGAAATTAAATGTTGTAGATGTGTCGCCTGAAGATGGCGATACGGCAGAGCCGTAGCAGTGTGCGTAAGAAATACCAACAAATAAAAAGATAGTTACAAAAGCCGATGATAATAAAAGCGGTGTTCTCACATTATCTAATCATTATTTGACTTTCCTTAGTATTATTTTAGGTAATACCTAACTATCTGGGACCAACTTTACCAACATTCTAGCTAATAAAGGAAACAAATCCTTCTCTCTATTGTTGAACCTGAACTCTGTCTCCTTCAGATACAGATGGAAGTATTTCTTAGGCACTCCCCTGAAATGATAAAGCCAGTTCTTGGCATAGCTCCAGAATCCCTCCATACCGTTGATGTTCTCCCTTAGCGGCCTGCCTTTCTCCTTCAATATCCTCACGTGCTCCCCTCTTGTCGACAGCGACATGTATCCTTCATAGTCGTCAGTATAGTGGATGCTTCCCTGTTTAGTATGCGTCTCTATCAACGGCTCTAATGTCTCAGCCCTTCTGTCTGATACAGGAAATGTAATCACTTTTCCATTCCTCTGGCAAATGCCGAATACAAGCCTCTTTCCAGCCGCTCCCCAGCCTCTTTTACCCTTTCTATATCCACCAAACATAGCTTCATCCAATTCCAACTTGCCAGATAATTTCCTTAGTTCCATCAGACTATGATCATAGACAGCTTGTCTGAATAACCTGAATACCTTCTCTACAGTTGTTAAGCTTGCTTTTACATAAAATCTGATCCTGTAGGCAGGCACACCAAACGCAAACAAGTAAAGCAGATGGGACAGTATATCTAAGGATATCCTTAGGTTTCCGATATACGTGCCTGAAAAGTCGGTGAACTTGTACTTGCATCTACTGCATTTGAATTGGCCGGAGTTCAGCTTGTACATCCTTCTACTGAAGGAGCATCTCGGGCAATGCCTTCTACCGCTCCATCTTAATGCGCGAAAATATGCCCTGCTTTTTTGTGACACTAGCAGCCATGTCAATTGGCTGAATAACACGCATTAATAGAGATTATAGGGTGATTTGCTAAAATTGTTTAGTCCCAACTGCTTATGTATTACCTTATTTTATTCGGTTTGGCTTGAATAAGAAATAAGCTACTCCTGAAAGAGTTATAATCTGCAAGAATCCCATCAGCCCGAATTCAGGCAGGCTGTATTTTTTTGAGGTTATAATTATGAATAGTGACAAAACATCCGGACCTGCTGACAGGCTATCAGGATACACACTAATTTTAAGCACGTTAGGGCTTTCCGTTAGTGTTCGTATATTTGTAAATATAGAAATGCTCTCTCCAGGATTGAGAGTTTGCGTATGTATATCCCAGTTTGTTATATCTATTTCATTAGGTAAAGTTGCAGTCAGGATTAATCTGTAGTCAGTTGCAGAAGCGCCCCCATTCTGTATATCCATTTGAACAGTGGTGAGTTTGCCGACAGTTGTTACTATAGTTGTGGGAATACGATAGTCAATTATGTGCGATGCGTTAACTGTTTGTATGAATAAAAAAAGAAATGCTATAAATACAAAGTAATTGAGTTTCATGATTAATTTATCGAATTCCAACTTATTATCTTCTTTTTCTCTTTTTCTTGAACATTTTGTTTGCAAGCAGGAAATACACAACCGCAGCTATCGCAACTATCTGCAGGAATCCTATCAATCCAAATTCAGGCAGTGCAAACAAGCCTGGCGATATTTCTATATTTTTTGTTACAACTTTGCCTGATGTAAGAGAGGTGACTTTTACAGTAAGCGTCTCCGACTGGCCAACCAGCGGTGTTACAGATGAGAAAGTGCTGACTATTTTATTCGTTCCAACTATTGTTGTTGTGATTGTTGTGGGTGCTATATCTACAGTGGCAGGTCCTAAGACTTCTATCTTATAGCTGTCTGTCAGTTTTCCTTTGTTTGCTACATCTATCTTCAAATCAAATTGATGTCCAACAGTAGTTGTAATCTTATCAGTCGCTCTGATGTCAAAATCAATTGCTATGAAATCGTGGTTGATGAATGTCTCAAGGCTCGGATTAGTTGGGTCATAAAATCTGCATATCACCTTATCTGTAGAAAAGCTATATGCCGGTGATGATACGGCACAACTACCTTTCTTTATTTCTTCAGTCCCATGCGACACAGGATAGGGTAAGCATTTTTCATTATTTGCAGTACATGCATGCGCTACTATCCCACTCGGATCACAATTTAATCCACATTTAACTTCCATTGTTCTGAATGGTTCATCAGGATAGAAAGCCTCCCATTTCACACTCAATACTGAGGCATCACCTGAAAAATCAAAGAAGCCTATATGTGGAGGTTGTGTTGGGGCTCCTAATGGACCGACTGTGAATGATGGATCTAATTGAAGGGTGCCAGGTTGTGTAGGTTCTATGTTAAAAGATATAGTACAAAAATCATTACTCTGTCTTTTTGCAAAAACTTTAAAGGCGTTATTTGAATCGCCATTTCTTACAACTGAGAATTTAAATGGCAATGCAAGCTCTACTCCGGCTGGTGGGTTGGTCGTGCCTGTATAAATTCCAGTTTGAGTGTGGCACGTACCAGAAAGGGTTGTAGAAGGTACTTGATATTGTAACTTTCCGCCGACTTGTGGGCAGGATGTCGACGACCCACTATCTTTGAAGCTCATGCTCCATACCTTTTGAACACCAGTAAAGCTACCATGCTTAGTTGCTAAATCAAAGTCTGCCATAGGTTTTATTGATAACCTGTATATGCAGATGACCTCATAGCTAACACTTTTGATATCGAATTTCGAAGGATCAGCCGTGTTCTGCGCCTTTACATTTATTGTATTAATCCCTGCTGAAGCTGTTAATGAAGAGGTTATTGACAAGGTAGTTGTTGCAAATGAACCACCAGAAGGTATCGACAATGAGGGTGATGCGAATGTACATGTCCATCCAGCAGGACATCCCGTTGTTGTCAAATCAAATATTTCTGTACCACAGTTCAGGTCTTCGTTAGTTACTTTGATCGTGTTTGTTTTTGTATCTCCAGGTTCACCTTGATGTGCTAATGGTGGCAGAATTGTAACCCCCGGATTAGATCTTGCACATACACTAAACGATATGGTACCGCAATCTGTTGCTGGACCGGGACAGTCATTCGAGTTTTTATTGCTTGCAACATCTTTGCACCTGATATAATAAACATAATCAGCTGGTGTCAGCGGTCCCAATGACCAGGAATGCGATGTACTTGACGGTGTTTGAGTTAATGGTGACATGGAATCATAGTCTGTTCCAGCTGTTGTTGAATACCTGCAATTTGATGCTTCGTTTGTATTTAACGACATGGTTGGGTTAGGTGTAGTCACCATCCCAGTTGGCGCACCACTAGTTCTTAGTGGTGGGGTAATGTCTGAAATCCATGTTCTTGATGCTGGTGTAGGATCAGGATTGCCAGCTTGGTCAATCGCTCTTACTTCAAATGTGTGAGAACTATCCGGCAAACTAGTATATATTTTTCCAGCATTCGGACATGAAGAAAAGGTGGGGCTATCCAATTTACATTCGAAAGTTCCAGCTTCTGTGCTTGAATATGTAAATGATGCAGAATTGCTATTAACTATTGCACCTTCTGAAGGTCCGCTGGTGATAGCTGTGTTTGGTGGTGTGGTATCTGTATAAGCTGCTTTAGTTGCTTCATTCGTAGGATTGACGTTAGTTGCTGGATTTCCAGCGGTGTCACTTCCTGAAATAGAAATATCTTCAAGCGTTACACCAACTGCGACTACATCAGTAGAAATTATCCTTGTATATTTGTAATCATTGCCACCAACAGAAGTGGTAGCAGCATTTGTTACATCATTAGCCGTCCCTTCAGCATTTATGCTTATAGTCGGTGTACTACCTAGAGCTTCGTTTGAAGTTATCTTGAGATAGTATGTGCCAGCTTTCAATTTTGGATTATTACCTAAAGAACTTGTTAAACCCGAACCTGAATAATATTGGATTGTAAATGATGGCGCTGTAGTATCTTTTATGATCTCAAATGCACCAGCGTTATTCGGAGTTTCGTATGGTAAGTTATTAGCTTCGTCTGTGATTCTGAAATAGATGTAATATACCCCATCAGAAAGAGAACTCCAACTACCACAGTTATTGACAGACCATGATGCAATATAATCCTTCCCCGCGAAACTAGAATCAATAAAACCGTATGTCCCTCCGGCATTGAACTTGCACTCTATCTTTTCCAGTTCTTTATTGTCGCTGAAATCAATGTCCAAACTCGGAGCAGAATTGAATGTCAAACTTTCCGCTGTGTTATACGTAGGTGCAGTCGGTGACGTCCCATCATAAATAACTCTAATTGGCGTAGATTCAAAACGTATATTGCCAACATTGTCAACACTGTGAAAACCGTACCAATAGTCGCCGCTTGTAATCGTCTCTGGCCATGAGCCTGAAGCAGCACTTGCATCTTGGTGCTGCATTATCCAGGTGCATGTAGGTTCTGTACCAGTCGGACAACTTATAGCATAGCCAGCACGCCATACTTCAAACCACTTCGATCCAGAATCAATGTCAGTAAATCCGGACCATGTATGGGTCAGCGGTCCTTTTGTGTAAACAGGTCCACTCGATTGAGCACCTTTATGAGGGTTGCCTGTGATTGTGTAAGTTCCGAGAGGCGGTGGTATTATGTCAATGTCAAACGTCATTGAATTTGTTACAGTATTCAATCCGTCAGAAACACGCAATTCTAACTTACATCTACCAGTTCCCGTATCTCTGCACTTCTGGCTTGCTCCCATCCCCAAAGAATCGCTTGTCGATACAGGCGAAGTTCCACTACAAGCAATACTGTGCCACCCGATAGCAGGAGAAGTCTGTACCCATGACACGCCATTATAACTCCAAATCTTCCATTCACATGTGTCCAATTCATTATCGGCTGTAAATGTAAATGAAACAAGAAAGCTGCCACCACCAGGTCCTTGCCATCCGCTGGGTGGAGAATCGAATACTGCAGTCGGGAGTTTGCAACTAGATACAGCACTAACCCATTCATCTGTATTGCTAGGCGTTTTACAACAAGTATAACTTTCGTTAACATCCTTGTAATTAAGTGACGAACATAGCTTCCATATGTCCGAACCCCCGGCGTCTGATAAAGGAGCGAAAATAATTACAGAAATAACCAAGATAAAAGTAATTCCTATAAACTTCATACATTAATTTTGTTTTGCTTCTAAGATAAAGATATTTTATTGTCGGCTATAAACTTAATCTTTTTATAAGGGCAACTTAATTCTTATTAGATGGTCAACAAGCTAGAAAATTTCCTGTTATCGCTTTTAGACAAACTACCATTCCCTCATTTAATTAGAAAAACCTATTTCATCGTCAAAAGATATGTGATATTTATCATTGGCGGGTTTATAAGCTGGCTAATTCTGATCAGCATAACAGCCTTCATCGTTAACAACTTCCAGGCCCAGCCGTTTGTAGGTTATACATTTGGACTGATGGGCGCCATCGTATTCGCATTTAACTACCACAGATACATCACTTTTAAAAAGAAAACAAACTGGCAAAGCCGTTTTACGAAATTCGCGCCATTAGAGCTATCGCTCTCAGGGTTTAACTGGCTGTTGTTCTATGTGGTTACCGAACTTTTCGGATTTAGCTCTGGGCTAAACTATGTGGTGGCAAGCTTTTTTATAACCTGGGGGATTTCTGTGGTTAATTTTAGTTTGAACAGACTCTGGATTTTTAGGTATTGAAATCATGAAAAATAAATTTTATACTGGCAGAAATCAAATTCTAAAATATTGTAAACTTATCACGTCGTCAACTTGGTGATCTTGATGGTATAGCTATCTTCTTCTTTTCCATGCCCAATAATCTTGACACATGAAGTATCTCCACACCTATTATATTGTTATCCTTATCGAGTTCTACATTTATACCTGGCACTATCTCTTCAAAATTCTCTTCTCTACCTTCCTTTAGCCATATGAAAAGCGAATCTGCTTTCTCATCGTAATGGTATTTTTCATTCATTTTTTTATCCACCTTCCTCTTATAACCCTGTTTATTATCTGTTCATCTCGTACAGGGTGTATGGTTATTATTTCTACCTTATCATCCTTTTCTTCGTAAGCAATCATCATGTTTCTTAGCTTGTTATTATATCGTAGTTTTTTTATGTTAATAAATGCCTTTTCTAGAACATCAAAGTATCTTTGTTCAGGGCTTCTGTAAATTACATCAGGATACTGTTTAGGTATTTTTCTAACTTTGAGTCTTAGCTTAAGATGATCTGTACGGACAATTTCTTTCATAGATTACTATTGTTACCAATTAAAAATAAATCAAATACCAAAAATAAACTTTATACCTCCAGAAACCAAATTGATTATATCGTGGACTGAACCCTAAAGAACCTTACCACCAAATTAGGAAAAAGTACCCAAATAAAAAAGTTGGAATAGCATGGAAATCAAAAGATGAAGATATTAGAATCTATTTGTGCTCATAATGTTGGAAATTCCTTATAAAGATGAAGAAAGTAAATTTTTTGGGCAGATTAAAAGACCTAGGATAGATTTTGAACTGTTTTCTAATCTCGAAAGGGAATGGATCCTGATTGAGGATGCACTGGCAAATACAGGAGCGGACATGAGTTTAGCACCACGTTATTTAGGTGAAATTTTAGTAGAAGAAGCAAAGGCAGATACGTCGAGATAAAAGGTATATATCCTTCAAGTGTTGTAATAGCTTTTCTACATAGACTAAAGGCTAAAATTGGCAATAAGGAGATACTACTACCGGTTGCTGTTGCAGACTCAAACGATGTCCCATCTGTCTTAGGCCGAGTAGATGGGCTAGATTTTTTCAACGCTAACTTTTCTAAAGAGCGAAAATTGATTTTGTCGTACTAACCTGGGATTAGTAAACTTTATACCTTCAACCAAATTCTAAAACAGAAAGATTTTATACTAGCAGTCGAACAGCTGCAACTCATCAACCAAGCTATGCGTAAATTCTTCTGGAGATATGAATAATTCTATTTGATAAAGTTCGTTGCTTTGTTTGCAGTGAACAAGATAAAATATTGCGCGATATTTCACCAAGTCGTCCGAGCACACGCCATACGTAAATCTGTCATTCGCATACAGGATGTAATAGAAAGAATATTTAACATTTGAATGCATTTAATGTATCGTCCAAACTCATTGCAAAATTCTAAATCTAATCTTTACTGCAGTTATCAAAAATTTTAATTGGTCTAATTTGGTTAGCTTAGACTTTCCATACTTCCTACCATAGAAGATTATTGGTACAGTGCCAACCTCGAATCCCTTATTTATTGCTTTAGCCAGCATCTCCAACTGAAAATCATAGCTGCTTGATTTAATGCTGTCTAAATCTATAGCCTCCAGAACTTCTCTCTTGTATGCCCTATATCCGGAAGTCAAGTCAGAAACATCCACACCAGCAATATACCTGCCGATAACGTTCCCACCCCATGAAATCAGTCTTCTGCTAAAATCCCAACCAACTACTTTACCACCCTTCATCAATCTAGACCCAACGACAACGTCATAACCTTCATTTACCTTTTCAATGAATTTTAGTATATATTTAGGATGATGCGACAAATCTCCGTCCATTTGAAAAATTAAATCTGCTTTTTTTTTAATAGCTTTTTTAAAACCTTCTACGTATGCAGAGCCCAGCCCAAGCTTCTTACTTCTTTTAATTAAAATTACATTTCTTTCCTTTAACTTTTCTACAACATCGGCAGTTCCATCAGGAGAGTTGTCATCAATAACTATTATTTCATAATTGTAACTAGATTTTTTACAAACATGAGCTATCCTTCTTACAAGTCTTTCTATATTGTTTCTTTCATTATACGTAGGAATTACAATTGTTATTTTATTTTTCGATATGAATTTATCCAAAATCATATATACTATGTACAGTAATTGAATTTTATGTTTAAACGTTGGGATTGTCTGGATAAGTTAGTAAATAAAACTATTTGGATAATTGGGGACATAATTCTTTTAAAATCCTCTGGATATTTTCTTTTTCGTTATATGTTGGTACTATAATTGACAGCTGCATAAAGTACTCTTGTCAAGAGTAAATGTTAACTTATTTTGTTAAGATTTAATTCAACAATCAAATATAAATATAATGCCCAGAAAGCTAAATGAAAAATTCAAAATAATTTTAATCACCTTTTCTTTATTTGTAATTGTGCTATTTTTCTATCAAACAAAAGATTTTGAAAAATTAAGTAAAACAGTTAATCAAGTGCCAATGTATTCAAGTTATATAATCGTTTCTGATAGAGAAAACCACGGCTTTGTTGAAATCGACAAGGAAGGAAATATTGTCAACAATTTTAATGGAACATATTTGTTTGAAAAAGATAGAAGATTTGATAAATCACTAGATATAGAGCGGTTGTCCAATGGAAATACTTTAATAGTGTATTACACCGGAAATCCGTTAAAGGATGGTATAACTGCACTTTCATCTATAGTCGCAGAAATTAATCCTGCAGGTGAACTAGTTTGGAATTATTCTGGAGAATTACTTTTTGTTCACGATGCAGATAAACTCCCCAATGGCAATATACTAATTACAGATACAGGAAATGATAGGGTTATTGAAGTTACTCGAACAGGGTATATAGTATGGGAATGGAAAGCAAGTTATTGGGTTCAACATATTGAAAATGTAACTCGATTTGGTGAATTTGTAAACAGTACCACGTTCGGGGTACTGCATTATCCAAATGATGTCCAGAGACTACCTAATGGTAACACAATAATATCCTTAAGAAATCATAATGCAATTATCGAAGTTAATCGCACTGGACATATCTTGTGGATGTTTGGTACTGAACATGCTTCCATAAATGCAACAGGACATCTTACATGGGGTTATGGAGATGGTATATTAAAAAGACCACACAATCCTGATTTGTTACCGAATGGTAATATGGTTATAGCTGATTCCGAAAACAAAAGAATAATTGAAATAAATAAGGAAACTCGTGAAATTGTATGGCAATTTAATGATTCTAAAGGAATTGGATTAAACTGGGCTCGAGATGCAGATAGACTACCAAATAATAATACTTTAATAGTGGATTCACGAAACCAAAGATTACTAGAAATAGATATCCAAGGGAATGTTCTCTCGGAATACAATACATCACAATTAGGGTTAGTCTACGATGCAGACAAAATAGTTTGGGGATACGATATACAACTGCCAGTGTTATCTCCATTAGAAGAGAAATACACCTCAAACTATATACTGATTAGCTTTTGGCCAGAAATATTACCTGATGTGCGATTTACAAATATTTCTTATAAGATTTATGATGAACTAAATAAGAAATGGATAGATGATAAACCTATTCAATGGACGGAAAACGTTTACAGAAACTTGAATAATGGAAAATATATCCTTTACCCATTTGCGGAAGGAAGTTCAGAAATTATTTTGGTCCATTTTTCTATAGAATAAGCCCTTATTAATAAAAATCTTCCTTTATATCATCACTTCTTGTGCAATTTTTTAATGGAGTAATTGAGTAATTAAATTTAGCATCGACTAAATCTTTCAATTCACTGACTACAACTGTATAATTTTCTTTTCCTACCAAATTATTTAATTCACCATGATCCTGAATTGCGTCATATAACTCATATTCATGAGTACCATCTTTTCTATAATTAATAATTAACTTCCATTTTTCTGTGACGATTACTCTTTGGACATCATTATCATAGTAACGTTCAGCAATTGCATAGCTTGAGTTTCTTTCAGAAAAAAGATCCTTTCCTTGTAATCCTTCAATTGGTTTTATATTTAATAAATGTAGGATAGTTGGGAAGATATCAATAGATTCCACAATAGACTGAAGTCTTTTCCCATCATTTGTATTTGGTACTCTGATAATTAGTGGAATATGAATTATTTCTTGATAAAGAGTTCTATGGTTTATACCCCCCATGTTCCCAAAACTCTTCTCCATGATCAGAAGTTATTATTATTATGGTTTTATCAAAAATACCTAACTCTTTTAACTTATTAAACAAGAAACCTAAATGATAGTCCACCAAAGCTATTTTATTATCGTACATACTTTTGACAATTGCTTTATCTTCAACAGAACTTTGGTTTATATGTTTCCAATATATTTTGCGAACTACAGGAATATCACTCTCATTTAATTTATAAATACTTTTTTGAAGTTCCTCTTCAATAATTTTATTCAAGTCTTCATATGTTACTGGTATGTTAGTTTTTCTATCTACATCAAACCTCATCTCAGTTCTATTTGGTATTAGATAAGGGTCATGAACATCGTACCCGTAAAGAAACAAAAAGAATGGCCCGTTTCTTTTATTGTCTAGCCACTCAATTGCACTCTGGATGTTATTTCTTAACAAATTATTTATATCAGTGTATTCTTTAAAACCTCTATTAAACCCAAACTTTCCTTTGACAAAACCAAACTTGGAAGCATATGCTATTGTTTCGTATCCATTATTTTTTAGCACCTCGGTTAGAGTTATATCGCAAATTATATTTCGTTCATTTATAACACCATGATAAGTTGGATATTTAGACGTAAATATAGATGCATGGCTGGGTAAAGTCCATGGTGCCTGAGAAAAAGTATTTTTGAACAAAAATCCTTCTATCGCTAACTTGTCTATATTCGGACTTGTATTTCTAAAATATTCATAAGAACCCAAATGATCAGCCCTTAATGTGTCAATCGAAATTAAAATTACATTATATTTTTCCTCAGGTTTAAAAATAGTAAATATGGCAAAAATTATAAACACAATTAAAACAAAATAATAATATATTTTATTTTTTCTACTGCGAATTTTGCTTTTCATATTTAATTATACTTGATAATAATCTAAATATGGTTAACATTAATGGACAAATACCGACCCAAAATAAAATCAATAATTACAAAGAAAAAGTAATTACTTATTATGATGTTGTTACTAAACATTACCGCAAATATTGGGGAGATTTTTTCCATCCCGCGTTCTTTAAAAATGACAGCGATGATCTTAATGTAGCATTATTAAAAACACACCAACTATTTTTACGCGATTCTAAATTACATACTAGTAATAAAGCGATAGATTTGGGTTGTGGTATCGGTTCATTATCATTTTTTATTGCTGAGAACATAGGATGTGAAGTTACTGGCATAAATTTCTCAGATTTTCAACTAAGGGTAGCAAGGAAATTAGCTAACGAAAAACAAATTCGCAATGTAGTTTTCAAAAATATGGACATTATGGAATTAAATAATTTAAAGGAAAAATTTGATGCAGCATTTTTAATCGATGTTGGTTGTCATTTACCTGATAAAGAGAGAGCCATAAGAAACATTTTTGGAATTCTTAAACGAAATGGACGTTTGATAATAGCGGATTGGCTTCAAAAAAAATCTTTAAATCCTTTTGAGAAAGAACTTTTGATTAAACCGCTTAATGAATTCTGGAATTTTCCTTATATGGAATCTATAGAAGGGTACAAAATAATCTTTAAAAGAATTGGATTTAAAATTATTAAAGCTGAAGATGTTTCAACACTAACTAAAAAGAATTGGGACATGTTTTACAATGCAGCATTAAGTGGAATAAAAAAAATGACATTTAGGAAACTAGCACCGTACACATTATCAAGTATCATTAAGAATCTAAACTTTTCTTCACCAAGAAGAAATATACAAATAATAAAAAATCAACTTTATGCTAACATTTTTACTAAGCTGTGTTATGATGCGGGAGTTTTTCGATACGGTTATTTTGTTTTAGAAAAATAACTTGTAAATGTGTGATTTTAACCTGTAGCACGTGCGCAATCTTCTAGGGTAGGCCCGTTCTTAAAATGAATTACCTGTGTATAACTTGGCACACCACTAATGTTTATTGGATTCCCTTCAGGTTGGTCTGCATGAGAGAACCATCCCTCAGTAGCAGGCCAAATGTATATGCCTCCTATTAGTTCATTATTAAAGATGAGCATATGGAATCTAGGCCTATTAACATTTATTTCAGGGGGATGAAAAATAAATCCTAAGTTCTCTCTACACGTTGTGCTTTTAATATAAGTCGCTAATTTAGGATTTTGGCTTAGTATATCCTCATATTTTAGAAAACCTACTTTTGTATTATAGATATTTGATATATAAAGTGCGATTATAATTCCTACGAAAAAAGAAACAATTATAAGAACTGTCGGGATGTTTGATGACTTGGGCATTAATTTATAAGTAGTTTCCTGTTTTATTAAACTTTCACTTAAGACTTCTTCAAGCAAATTAGGATCGTACCCACTCTTCACAAGAGTTTGTCTAATTTTTTCCTTTGAAAAACCAGCTTTTAATTGTTGTCTGACCCATTCCTTTATATCTGGCATAAAATTACTATAGCTTTAGCAATATTTAATTATTACAATATAAATAGCCACCAGTCAAGCACTTGGTGTCGGTAAAGCTACATGTCTAGAACTGCGTGAACCTCTTCTTGATAGACTTCTTCAAACACAAAAGCTAGATGGTAGTTGGGGGAAAGGTATTTTTGATACCTGCCTTGCAATAAACTCGCTTTATTATTTAAGCAATTTCAAAGAATTAAGTATTCTTGCTAGAATATTATGTTTAATATATTCTCATATTTCAAAGAACTTTCTGCTTTGTAGATGTCTAATACAAAATAAAATAAAGTTAAAATACCTACCAGAAGAGAAATGATTACTATAAGAGCTATTATGATTCTAAATTTTTTATCTTATGAACTATTTATATCCCTCTAAGGAAAACTCCTTACTTTAGTACAGGGTTGCAGTTTCTTCTGCTCAGATTTAATTATGCATTTCTCAGTTAGCATTGACCTGAGACGCTCGGGGCTTTAGCACAGTAGTTCACAATAATGAATTTTTTTCTTTAACATACTATTCCGTATCTAACAGCTGGGACATTTGTATCGTCATATTTTGAATACGAAAGTGAACAAAAGTACTAATCCGAATGCTGCGCTGAGATATCTAATATAAACTCTCGACTTTGAAATATCGGTTTTGTATTTTAAAATTAATAAAAATAAGAAAGAAAAGATAATTGAAAAAACCGTAAATAAAATAGAAAAGTTTATATAAACCTGTAAGAAAAAAGACCAAATAATTAAGATAAAAAGCGATGTTAAAATTAGGAAATAAGTAAATTTCTTACCGAATTTAATTGGGGTTGTACTTAGACCCTTTTTCTTATCTTTAGAGAAATGTGCAAGCTCATGCACAAGTTGTATGGGGAATGCTATAATACCAACAAAGATTGCCAATAGAAAAGCATTCATATTTAAATCTGATGCAATACTATAACCGACTAAGAAAAATAAGGCAAATCCTATAGAATTCGTCATTGTAACTAGTATAGGAATACTTTTCAATCTAAGTGGTGGCATTACATAAGCTATAGCTATTAAACCTCCTATAACTGATAAAAAAAATGTTGTGAGCGATAAGAATTTTGCGTAGATTATACCCGCTATTAAAACTATTAATGACGGCAATAATTTTGATTTAAATTTATCATAATTTGTATCAAAAGAATAAGCAAATGCTAAACCTAAAGAACTTACAAACAGCATTGAAACAAATTCCATAGATAGTAAATTAGAATTTGCATTGTAAACAAAGCCTAATGTTGGCACCCCAAGTATATGTGTCCAATCTTTTATTCTGAAGTAATTAAGAATATTGACTAACATTATTCTCCTACAACTAAATAATTCGGTTCACTAGAATATCTATATTGCAGAGTCGTCTTATAGTTGACGTGGACAGTTTCCGTATGAACCATATAAATGAACTGTATGTGTTTAGCTGCTTGTGATTCTCCTAGGGATTTTTGCAGTTAAGCAGATTTGCACAATCAAAAGCATGCTTTTCTATTGCAAAAACAACAAACCTCTGTTAACAGAAATTCTATTAATGGATGAAAGCAAGATATGACCCAACTGCAAGCCATATTTTGATGAGCTGAAGAGGTAAAATGAAATTCTAAAGAAAAGACTGGATGAGCTGGAAAAGAGGTTACAGATATATGAGAATCCTAATACACCACCATCAAGGATAAGAAGAATCTACACCGTCAAAGAAGAAAAAGAGAAAGGCAAACCATGGCAGAAAGAAGGACATGAAGCAATTTTTAAAGCACAAGAAGTTGTATATGACTATTTGGCTACTAGTTAAACTGCAAAACTTTAGTTATTAATTTATGTTCATACAAATATTTATTTATGCCAAAAAGGGATACGCGAATTACATTTATATTGTTAGCTGTTCTTATTCTTTCCCTTTTCTTAAGTATTTTAAACAATTCCGGAACGAATTCGTATAACGAGCTAAAAAAATGCAATAATACGGAAAGGCATATTCGAATGTTCTGTTATAAGAATTTTATTAAGAGCAAATTAGAAAATGAGAATACTAATATAAAAGATTTGATTCCAAATTCATTCCCTTATATTAGATATAATTCGTTGTCCGAAGTTACTTCACTATATCAAAACTCTCATGGAACTAATACTCATACTTTCTTACATATGGCAGGGGATGTGTTTGCTAAGAAATATGTAAATAACCTTTCTGAAGGTTTGTTACTTTGTGATGGATGTGTGGGATATCAAATGGCAGTACTTATAAGAATGGCTTATTTCTACAATTATGATGAATTAAAAGTGAATCAACTTATTGAGTCATGTCTAAAGATCGTTTCTTATAAAATAGAATGTACACATGCAGCTGGCCATATCTTCTTTGATAAATTCGTTTTCAACACACTCAAATTATTTGACGATTTCCAGGAAGGAAAATTGTACAGATTAAACGAGCCTTCTATGGTAAATCTAAGTTCTGCATTTAGTGCTTGTGAGAACCTTTCTGAAGGAGCTCCAGTTTGCAACATTGGCGTCGCCCATAACATTTTTCATTTAATTCATTATACAGATGATCAATGGGAGAATGGAATTACATGGTGCAACCAAATAAGAAATGATGAATACAAACAAACATGTCTTGAAAGTTTTGCACTTATTTCAGGTGGAAATGAAGCTGGTTTAGAACTCATAAAAGGAAATACAAATCAAGCAATTTCTTTTTGTATAGATCTATTTTCAAAAAGTGGGGAAAATGTAACTAAAGAGTGCTTTAAGGGTATAGGAATTGAAATAGCGGATGTTATAGCATCGCTAAATGTGGATGATTTTAAACTGTTAAAAGACGATTTTAGCTATTTAGCTTCTTTGTGTAAAAAGATCGGAAAATATTCCGGTTATTGCTATAACGGGATGAATGACTATATAGCAAGACATAAGCGTCATAAGCACCCGAATATTTTGGTACTAATAGAATTTGAAAAATATCTCCCTAAACAATATACGTAATTAATCAGTATTCAATTTAATTTTTATGCGACTAAAAATCTGCCATATTCTCTTAACTTCCTTCTACACTCTTCTTTAAAAGGCTCTTCAAAATATTCACACTGAGTTAAATTATAAACATTTCCAAAATAAAATATGCCATATAAAACACCATCAATACACTCTTTCAAGTATACAGAAGAAATCTCTTTACAGATTTCATTTGAAAAAGTTATATTTAAATTTTTAATAGTAGAAACTAATAGACCAATTCCTTTTATGCAGAATTTCTCCTCTTCGGTTTCAATAGAAAAACATTCTTTGGCTGACATTGAAAAATTTAAACCCCTATGTAATGGTAAGAAAAATCCAACTCCTATATAACAAGTTTCTCTTAATTTTTCATCTAAAGTATTTCTGCATTTTTCAATCAGAATTTCAGGTGATGCAGTTTCTCGTTGGTTTTGAGCCAACAGTTCATGCACTAACCCATCGAAACAAAGCCTAGTTTTATCACCCAATTTCCCACACAGTTCTACCCCTTTGCTAACATTTTCTTCGTAAACTGTTCCTGCAGCATGTCCAATTCCATGATAACACTGATTTTTAACAAAGCTATCTTCTATAACTTCACACACACCTATAACTTTATTCAAATCTTCTGTCTTATTTAAAATATATATTGGTATCCCGTGAATACATCCATGGGAACATACGCTTCCAATACATAAATTAAATGCGTTATTGAAATTGTTGCTGTGCAGTTCTGCCAATGTCTCACCAATTTTATGTTCGAGAATGTGACAAGTTCCTAAATTGACATTATTTTTCTTAATCCACTCTCCCATTATAACAAAAATTGGTTTCACATTTTTGGGATTATTAGTTAAAATAGTTCCCACTGCTTCAGAAAAACAAGTTTCACTTAAGTATTTTTTATCTTTGTCATAGCAATACTTGATAGCATATTCAGAATTTATAGTTATATTTTGCAAAAAAAATAACAAAATGAAAATTCCTGCTAACAACATAATTTTAAATTTTCCAGCCTTCAATTTTGAAAACGATTTCATAATATTCTTTTGACTTAATATCCTATTTATAAGCGTCTGAATTATTATTAAATAAATAATGAGAAACGTTATCCTAATAATTTTAGCTATAGTAATTGCTTTTACTTTTAATGAAATATTAAATAGTTTTTTTACTTATACCATTAAATCGTCTATCGATAAAGCATTAAATTTTATTTATAAAAACCAGTTAGATTATGGAGAATTTAAAACATTTGCATGTAGTGATATACTAATGCAGAACTGTTATTTTGATAGTTCCCCTTTTGTAACAACATTTATATTATATTCCATAAAGGATCTAAAGGATAAAAAAGTTGAATCAATGACAAAAGAAGCTGCAAACTTTTTATTAGAAGAACAAGAACCTGGAGGAATTTGGAGATTTTGGACATCAAAAAATTGGCAAACCATCCCACCAGATCTAGATGATATTTCAACGATTTCTTTTATTTTGGAGTATAACAATATAAGTTTTGATGATAATCTTCAGCTGATTTTGGATAACAAAAACTCTGATAAACTATTCTTTACTTGGGTAAGTGATATGAAGAATAAAGAAGATGTTTGTTGTTTTATGAATCAAACATTTAAAAATGATGTTGATTGTGTTGTAAATTCGAATGTGTTGTTATATTTGGGTCAGAATGATCAACATGTTTGTTCGTATATTAACAATGCTATAAAGTTCAATGACGCTTGTTCTATCTACTATTTAAATAAATTGGCCTTATACTATATGGTTTCGAGAGCATACAAAAATAATATCACATGTTTTGAAGAAGTTAAGAACATAATTATTCAATCGACTTTAAGTTATCAAAAGAAAGACGGATCTTTTGGCAATGATTTAGATACAGCTCTTGCATTAAATATTTTATTAAATTTTGATTATTATGGAAAGGAAACTGATTCTGGTATACACAACTTATTAAAAAAACAGCTTGCAAATGGATCGTGGAGAAAATTTTATTTTTTTATAGAGCCTGCACGCCAACTTTACTTTGGTTCCGAAGAATTAACAACCGCACTTGTTATTGAAGCTATGATGAAATATCTTGAAATTTATGATCCTAAAAAATAAAATGATTTTATACTTGCCTTTGCACAACATAATTTACAAACTCTTCCAAGAAGTCTCTTAAATTCTCAGGCAAGTTCCGATTTTTTTGCTTTCTCGGCAAATTCTATCGCTTTGCTATTGCCCATTGTCCCTCACTAATTATTTAGCTAGAAGTGGTCTTTAGACCACTGATCAAAGACTAGTGGAGTTATTTATATAAAAAATAAAATTATTAAAAAGGTAAAAATGAATCGGTTAAAGGTGTTTTTGGTTTTTCTAATAGTCTTTGAACTAGTATTTATATCATCTTTTATTATAGGAAAGTCTAAATTATTGTATGCTTTGTATAAAGCTGAAATTTTCTTGAAGGTTTTAGAGCGTAACATTAACATTTCACAGAGTTTGAAACCATACTATACAGAGTATTCATGCCGTGATTGCAACGTTGTACTAATTTCTATAGATACTTTACGAGCAGACCATACAGGTTTTATGGGCTATTTTAGAAATACTACACCAAATCTAGACAGGATAGCCAAAGAATCTATTGTTTTTAATAATGCATTTGCACAAATGGCCATAACAGCTCCGAGCCACACATCCATCTTTACTTCACTTTATGCTTCTCAGCATGGACAACTACGTAATGAGCTCAAAATAAATGATAAGTTTATTATCTTAAGTGAGATAATGAAAGCTAAGGGGTATGAAACTGTAGCCTTTGTAGGTGACGGTGCTGTAGATGGCATACTTGGTTTCTCGAAAGGATTCGAATTATATGACGATGGGAATGTGCACTTTTCTGAGACTATACCTAAAGCAATAAATTGGGTAGAAAACAACAAGCATAAAAAATTCTTTCTTTTTATTCATGGTTATGAACCCCATGAGCCCTACGGGGGAGGCGAGTTTAGTGGTGCTTTTGTTGAAGAAAATTATAGTGGTGTGTTTAAGGAGTATGATGTAATAGTGCCTACTCTTGATATTCTACCCCCTGTTAGCCAAAATTTATCCAAAGAGGACATTGATTATGTTAAAGCTAAATACGATGCTGACATAAAGCAGGCTGACAAATATATAGGAATGTTTATCGATAAATTGAAAGAGTTTGATATCTATAACAAAACTATCTTGGTAATGTTTTCTGATCATGGAGAATTTCTTGGTGAAATTTTAATAAGAGAGAAATCCAAAAAAAACCATTTCGGTCACCATGATTTATACGATGAAACTCTTCATCAAGTTTTAATTTTGAAAACCCCTAAAATTGAATTTCCCAAAAGAATTTACGATGTTGTCAGTAGCATTGATATAGCTCCAACTGTTTTGGAATTGGCTGGGATAGGAAAATTTAGTCAGTTCAACGGCAAATCTTTGACCGATGTTGTTTTTGCTAAAAACCATGAAAGTTTTTCAATTAGCGAATCGTTGCCCGATAAACCAAATTCTGTCCTTGAAATATCTGTAAGAACCTTTAAATGGAGACTGATAATAAGAGATGATAATTTTATAGAACTTTATGACATGGAAAATGATAACAAACAAATGAAAAATATTGGCGAGTCAAATAAAGAAATTGTTGACAATTTAGTTAATCTTTATTTAAAGACGGTAAATTATGAGAATGAAAAAATTTCAGAGCCTGCCTCAAGTGACAAACTAACAGAAAATCTGAGGCAACTAGGATATTAAGAAAAAATAAATGCACTTAAAGCAACCAAAGGTGCAGAAATGGTAACCCATATGGAGTTTATTAACATACCACCTGTCCCAGGCTCTATGTAAGCAGTCGGCCTTAGCATATTGATCACGGAACAGACATCTTGACAGGTTAATCATACTATTATCCCCATGCTATTAAATCTTTCAGCTGGCGTGCATCCTATGGCTGAATGATATCGTATGCTGTAGTCGAACATAAACTCCCTTAACTTACTATCAGCTTCATTAATGCTGTTAAGGAAATTCTTCCTAAGGAACTCCATCTCCATAGTCTTGAATAATGATTTTATACACCCGTTCATCTATGGTGACTTCTTTTTGATGTACTTGATGTTGTTCTCATCGCACCATTGATTGAACTTCCTGCCTCTAAATACGCGATGGTTGTCTGTTTTGATTGCCTTAGGCTTCCCATGCAGTGCAATGAACTTGTTGCACACCTCTTTGATGTTGTCTACCTTGAAGGATTCCCTTAATTCAGTCTCAGCTACTCTGCTTTCCCTGTCTATCACTCAAATTGGATAAATTTTCTGCTTTCCTATGTAGAAATGCCCTTTTACATCCGTATGTGTTTAACTTCGGATACACTTCACCATCATCTCATAGGGATTTAACTTCTGCATCTTCCATGTGGCTATCATTGACATCATAGTCTCATAGACAAGCACTCCTTTCTCATTCCTTAATGTTCCTATAATCTTTCTTTGCACTACAATCTCCCTTAATGCCTTTTCTACAATATTGTTTGTAGGCTCAATATACGGATGGGTAATGAATGTAAACCAACAATCCATTGCTTTTCTAATCTTGTTTATACTTGCCTTTGCACAACATAATTTACAAACTCTTCCAAGAAGTCTCTTAAATTCTCAGGCAAGTTCCTCGTTGATTTTTTTGCTTTCTCGGCAAATTCTATCGCTTTGCTATTGCCATATTCTATAGAGTTATATTTTTTAAATATTGTTTTGACATATAAAATATCTTTTAAAGTCGTTTTTTCGCGTGGTTTTCTCAATATCTTTAAAATTTTTTGTCTCTCTTTTAAGTTACAGTTCCTAAGAGCGTGCAATACCATTAAAGTTTTTTTCCCTTCTTTTATGTCACAACCAATTTCAAGCCTTCCTTTTCCCGTAGTTAAATCGATGATATCATCAGTAATCTGGAAAACAATTCCAATGTTTTCCCCATATTCTAATAAAGAAGTAAGAACTTTTTTATTGCTACCAGCAATTATGGCAGCACCAAGCATAGGACATGCAAGGTAATAACCAGTTTTTTTCATAGCTATCTTTATGTAGTTTTCTTCACTAACCTCTTGATTATTCTTAAAATTAAATTCGAGAGTCTGACCTTCATAGGTTTCTGTAGCAACTTTTAGAACTAACTCAATGAGTTTCAAAATTTTTTCTTTTGGCAAGTTAGAATTTAAAATTATCTCAAAAACCTTATGTGCCATTATATCTCCGGCGTTTATGGCATGTGCTACTCCGAATTTTTTCCAAACTGTCGGTTTATTTCTTCTTATCTCGTCACCGTCTTCTATATCATCATGAACCAAGAGCCAGTTGTGCATAAATTCACATGCAATTGCAAAAGGCAAAGCTTTCTTAGTATCGCAATTTAATAGTCTACCAGATTCTATGCAAAGAAATGGTCTTAGTTTTTTACCACCAGATTCCAGTGAATATCGAACTGCATCATAAAGATTTCCTTTTGGAGTATATCGAGCTATTTCTTTTTCAATTAGTTTTTTTGACTTCTCAAGCCTTTCTTCTAACTTTTCCATTAAATTTTTATGATAATTAAGTTATTAATTGTTTTAATGTTAAGGTTTACAATAGATATTTAATTAATCTTTTCACAATTTTACTTATGCTTGATAATGTACCTTTGAAACTCTTTCTAACACTTTTTTTTATCTATGCGTTCTTTATTCATTTCGGTGGTTGGAACGAACAATCCAGACTATTGCCGGCTATATCAATAGTAGATAAAGGCAAGCTGGAGATAGACGATTACGCCAACTTGACAGGGGATCGGGTTTATTTAAATGAGCATTATTATTCTGATAAGGCACCAGGAACCTCTTTTCTCCTAATTCCTATATATTCTTTCTCGAAATTCTTGACTAATGACAGCTACAATCCCGAAGGCAAGGATAAGATTCTTATACCGCAATCTCAATTCAACACCACTACTTATATGGATGCAAGTCCCGGGCCAGCGTTCAAATTAGCCAGTTTACTTGGAACAGTTCTGCTTTCGTCTCTGCCTGGAGCTTTTGTACCGGTTATTATTTACTTTATACTGCTTTCTTTAACAAAAGATAGAAAAGTTTCTTTGTTGATTGCTCTGATTTTCGGTTTAGGTACCATGATTTTCAGCTATTCTACAGTTCTTATGGGCAACATCTTGCCTTTGCTCTTAATACTATTGTCATTTTACATATCAGCCATTAAGAAAAATGTGTCAAATAAAGTGTATTTTGTAAGCGGTTTACTGTTGGGATTGTCAATTCTCTTTGATTATCTCTCTTTAATATTTTCATTTCTGCTGTTCATTTTTCTGATTAGGAAAGGGGGGAAGAAAATTTTGTACTTGATTTCTGGGGGTGCAATTACTGTAATTCCTTTGTTGTTTTACCATTTCATAATTTTTAATAATCCGCTTACGCTTCCCCAGTTTTACATTGATCCACAAATATTTCCATGCGTTCATTATTTGGCAACCTGCGCACAAGAGTACTATCAAACTGCCGGATCATCATTTCCCTTGGGACAATATCTGCTATCATCTTTCTATCTATTGTTCTCACCTTATAGAGGTTTGTTCATTTATATACCGTTTCTTTTGTTTTCCTTTTTAGGCCTGAAATATTTGTATTTAAAAAACAAGCCATTGACAATTTTTATCGCGGTTTTATTTGTTTTATATGTTCTAGGAAATGTATTCGCTCCATTACCATGGGCAGGCAACTCATTTGGTCCGAGATACATCTTGGTAGCAGTGCCATTCCTCTCCATATCTACAGCATATTTTATGAAGCACAGCAAACATTTTTACTTGAAGCTTATTTTGGGGTCTTTTGCTTTAATTTCCATTTTCATAGCTTTTTTAGGCGTTAGTGAACCATGGGAAGGAGTTGAGATACATTATGGAGAGAATGAGTTTGTATTTGGAAGAGATGCAAAGATATTCAAATTCAAAGATCGCAATATTGCAAATTTAAATCCTTTATACGACCATTATTTATCAGGATTTTTGGAGAATGGGGCACGAAGTAGAATTTTTGAACAATCGATACTTGGAAAAATACCAGACATAAGAGATTTCCAACCTACGCCTGTTGAAGAGATGAAATTACTTACAATGGTGCCTTTTGGAATTTTGACTTTGAAAGTACCATTTTTAATTCTATCTGTTTTAGCAAGTACAACCACATTAATTTGGTTTAAAGAATTAAAACAGCATAAAAAATTATTTTTCTTAATAATAGTTATCATCACGATTGCGTTTTTATCAAGATTAAGTTTTTCAGGAATTGTCTATGGAAAAGAATTTTACCCACAGTCTATAAACGAAAGTATTAAATGGTTTGGCGTTGAAAGCAAAATGACTGTTTATAGTAATGAGAATGGCAACAAAATTCTTAATATTTCTCTAGATGCTTACAGGTTCGACAAAAGTAGAAGTTTAGACCTACTTGTGAATGGAAAAATGGTGGGAACATTTCATGATGATAGTATAGTTGAAAAAGTGTATTTCAAAAGGGGTGAAAATGCGGTTACATTGATTTCTCGAGAAGGGTGTGATTATCCAATTAAAATCTCGAATTCAACTGATAGTAGATGTATAAGTTTTGGTATTAAAAATTTTGATATTATTGATGAAAAAGATTTGCCAAAAGGAGCATTGATTTTCGGTTCAGGATGGTATGACTGGGAGATCGAAAAAACTACTGGAGATGGCATTAAATTTGCATCATCAAATGCATACATTTTATTTGTTCCAGCTGATAATGTGGAAACTTTTGTGAATATTAGCATGTTACCGTATAAAATCAGAACAGTAGAATTTCACCTTAACGATGAACAAATTGGTGCATACACCCAACCATACAATATATTAGAAAAAATGCAATTTAATGAAGGTATAAATCAAATAAAACTTTTTTCAAAAAACGGTTGCGAAATTTTAGCTTTAGTAGAAAACAGCACAGGCTACAGGTGCCTAAGTTTTGGCATTTATAATATAAGTGTGATCAAAACTTACAACCTGCCCTCCAATGAAATTATTTTCGGTTCAGGATGGTATGACTGGGAGATCGAAAAAACTACTGGAGATCCGATGAAATTATCTTCTAATGAATCCTATATTTACATATATTCTAATCGCACAAAGGAAGCCGTTCTTAATTTAACCTTGTCTCCGTATAATCTTGCAAAAGTCAGTATTTATTCCAATAACGAGTATATCGGAATTTATGACAAACCCCAAACTATTCTCCAAAAAACCAATTTGAATCAAGGTTTGAATCAAATAAAATTCATTGCAGACGGTTGTAATATCCCAGCCACAAAAGAAAACAGCACAGACTATAGATGCTTATCATTTTCTGTAAAGAATATTTTTGTAAATTAAGGTATTCAAATTCATAATTTAATCTATGTTATCGATTATTTACAAAAAGATAAGTAAACCAAAAAATGGTAAACTATGAATAGAAAAGCCTGTATGTTGCAATTTCAAATTTATATTTTTCGTTATTATGCCATCGATAACCCTAGATTTAAGCCCGTATTTAAAGAAATGTGGGGTGTACCATTCTGTTAGTGGATTTCTTAATGTTTCAAATGAATTAGTAGCTTTTTCTTGGTACCCTCTCTTTACAAGTAAAGTCGGTTTAGAATTATCAATCAATAAGGTTTCCCAATCAAAATTACTCAGAACACTATTTATAAAAACCGATAAAATGAGCAATGGCAAAAATAATATCATACTTTTTTCTTTTCTCAAAAACATTATCAAAGGCAAAGTTAAAAATGGAATACTAGGTAGATATTGCCGAGGTCCAAATGAGGCGCCAAGTGTGAAATCTGTATTGAAAGACGAATAGAACAACAATTGAAATAAATAAAATATAATTACCAGATACGCTTCTTTCTTAAATTCCTTAAACAGCAGAGGAAATCCTAGGAAGCTTAAAATCAAAATAGGATTAAAAATAAAAAGTCCACGATAAGTATCGAAAGTATGTCTGTAAACAAGAAATAAATTAGGTAAATTAAATCCAAACTCTTTTTGTATGTCGCTTCTAACAGTTGGATCGGAATAATAATAAATATTTTGCCATATAGAAGAAAAAATGCTATAATTGTAAAAAAGAAGAGGTAAAATACCTATAACTATTCCTATTGAGAAAAGTGATATTTTTCTAAAGCTCATAAACTTGATCAAATGATAAATAATGAAAGAAAAAACAAGATAGAAGAAATTGCCATCACTAACAATTGCGTATCCTAAGACAGTTCCAGCAAGAAATTGATATAGTAATTTATTACCTCTTGTGAATAAAAGATAAAAAGTCAAAAGACCGGCAAACATTCCAAAAGCATGTTGAAAGAAATTAGTTGCAAATGCAAAAATCATAGTTCCCAATCCAAAAGCTACGCAGATCAACTTTCTTTTATTTTCTCCAAGCTTTAGTTTCCCTGAAATTTTGTATATTATAACAACTGAAAACGCAGAAATAAATGCTGTAGTGAAAATTATAGAAAACCACTGAGCAAGTTGATTAAATATTCTAGGATTCACCACAAAATACATAACTGACTCACCATATTCAGTGACTGTTCTCACATCTTCTTGCCAAACAATAGTGTTTTCTGTGTATTTTGAAATTGGAAGAACCGAGTACCAAAATTTCAAGGTTGAATAAGGTAATATATTTATAAAGGATGCACCAGGATTCTTATTAGAATAATAATGTTCTTTGTAAAATGATCTATCTCCTGTATTGTTGTAATAACTGTCTATTTCGAATCTTTTTTCGTTAGAAATAGACATTGTTAAATCGTATGAAGCAAATTCCGCCCAACCTACCCAATGAGCATGGAATATGTAAATTATCCAGAAAATCAAAAAAATTTTTATTTCTGTTTTATTAATTAATGTCATATTTATATTCTTTTTAATTGTATTCTTAAGATTATGAAACGGATTAGGGATAGAACCAACTATATTGTTTGCCTAGGGTTAGAGTTAGAATAACTATTATCCAAAGAACTGAAAAAAGTATTATTCTTAAGCCCGGGTCATAGAAAAATCTTTTCCAACTTTTATTTTGTTTTTCTAGACCTCTATAAAGAACTATTCCATAAAAAATTCCTACTGGAAACGGCATTAAAATTGATAACAGATATCCAACAAGCTCCCATTTATTGTGTGGGAAATTAAACTCTTTCGATAAGTTTATTATTTTAGCTTTGATAGTATCGCCTTTTAAATGATTTATTACAATAAATATTTGAGTGTATTATGCAAGTAGTTATTTGGTGTGGAGGCAGAGGTACTAGACTCCATGAAATGACAGAATTTATACCCAAACCTTTAGTGCCTATAGGTAATAGACCTGTTCTTTGGCACATAATGAAAATTTATTCTCATTTTGGATTTAACGAGTTTATTTTATGCTTAGGATACAAAGGTGAAATGATTAAAGATTATTTTCTTAATTACCCAATCAAAGTAAGCGATTTTACAATAACTTTACATTCAAAAGAGTCGAAATTTCATTCAAATAATTTGGAAGATTGGAAATTAACACTTGCTGATACTGGAATAGAGACACTAACGGCTGGTAGACTTCTTAAGATAAAAAACTTCTTAGAAAATGGAAAAACTTTTATGGCAACGTATGGGGATGGTCTGGCTGATATAGATATTGATGTATTATTAAACTTCCATAAAAAAATGGGAAAAATTGTCACAATAACTGGGGGTCACCCTTATTCAAAATATGGTTTATTAGAAATTGCACACGATAACATTGTGCTTTCGTTAAAGCAGAAGCCAAAAATCGGTGAATTTACAAATATAGGATTCATGGTTTTTGAAGCTGAAGTTTTTGACTATATTAAAACAGATACAACAATAGAAGAAGTTTTAATGGATTTAATCAAAGATGGGCAAGTTGTTATGTACAAACATGAAAACTTCTTTCATCCTATGGATACATATAAAGATTATGAGGACTTGAATTCTATGTCGAACTCTGGAAATACACCCTGGAAAATATGGGAAAATAGGGAATAGTTATGAAAACCCTAGTAACTGGACATAAGGGATACATAGGGAGTGTAATGGTAAAGCAGTTGCTTGAGGAAGGTTTTGAAGTTATCGGATGTGACGTTGGATTTTATCCTTTGACAGATTTTTGGAAGAAGGATTCTTATGATGATGTTATAAAAGTTCCAGAAATTAAGAAAGACGTAAGAGATTTAACTAAAAGTGATGTTAAAGGTGTGGATGCTATAGTTCATCTGGCTGCATTATCTAACGACCCATTAGGATATATAAATCCTAAACTAACCAATGAGATAAATTTCGATGCATCTACGAGATTAGCAGAAATAGCTAAAAATGCTGGTGTGAGAAGGTTCTTGTTTTCGTCATCGTGTTCTGTTTATGGAGGATCTGGAGATAAATCTTTTTTAACAGAGAGGTCAGAAGTGGCACCATTGACCCCATATGCAGAATCTAAAATTCTTACTGAAAATAAACTACTTAAAATGTCTGATAAAAATTTTGTAGTTACAGTATTGAGAAGTGCAACTGCCTTTGGAGCTTCTCCAAGGATGAGATTTGATTTAATTGTTAACAACCTGTGCGGATATGCTTATACTACTCACGAAATTCTTATTTTAAGTGACGGCACAGCTTGGCGCCCCAATATTCATATAGAGGACATAGGAACTGCTTTTGTTAAAGTGTTAAGTGCAAGCCCTGACGAAATTAATGTGGAAGTTTTTAATATTGGTAGTAATTCTGAAAACTTCCAAATTAAGGACATAGCAGAAATAGTTGCCAAAATTATCCCAGCTTCTGAAGTAAAATTAATGCCTAAAGCAAGTAAAGATAAAAGGTCTTACAAGGTGGATTTTAGCAAAATAAAAAAAACTCTTGAATTTAATACAAAATGGACTGTCAAGAAAGGTGTTAAAGAGCTTTATGAGGTTATGAAAAATGCTTCTTTTGGTAAAGCAGAATTCAAAAACACTAAATATCATACTATTGACCATATAAAAAAACTTCTTAACAGCGGGAAAATAGATTCGAACTTTAGAGTTGTGAAAAATTACATAGGGTGAAGAAAAACATATATTATTAATACTTGTATTCTTTTTTGAAGGATTTTATGCAAGAGAGGAAATTAAAATTTACTGAAGCTGAATTGAAAGACGTGTTTATAATTGAACCAAAATCATTTGTGGACGAAAGGGGTTCCTTTGATCGGTTATTTTGCGCGAGAGAATTTGGAGAAAATGGATTAAATACAAAACTTGTACAAATTAATCATTCGAAATCGCTAATTAAAGGTATTGTAAGGGGATTACATTATCAGATACCACCAAATGCCGAAACAAAAGTTATAAAATGTGTTAAAGGAAGTATATTTGATGTGGTTGTAGATGTTAGAAAAGATTCGCCTACTTTCTTAAAATGGTTTGGTTTAGAGCTTTCTCGGGAAAACAAAAAGATGGTTTATGTTCCTTGGGGGTTTGCTCATGGGTTTCAAGCTCTTGACAGCGAAGTTGAAGTTATATATTTTGCAACCGGGTTTTATTCTCCAGAAGATGAAAAAGGTATAAGATATAATGATCCTAAAGTGGGAATAAAATGGAAGTTAAACACTATTGTAGTCTCCAATAAAGATGCTAACATACCGTTATTAGATGATAACTTTAAAGGTATAAAACTGTGAAAAAGATGAAAATACTAATTCTTGGAAGTGGTTTAATAGGAAGTGAACTAACAATTGAGTTAAGTAAAAAACACGATGTAGTTTATACATTTAATAAAAATAGGATAATTTTGGAAAATTTAAAAGGTATTAAGTTAGACGTTACTCATAGAGAAGCTGTACTGAAATTGATGAAAAACGTTGAACCAGATTTAGTTGTACATACCGCTGCTGTAAAAAGCGTTGATCAGTGTGAAATCGATAAAGAAATGGCATATAAAGTACATGTAGAAGGTACGAAAAATGTTTTAGGTGCTTGTTTAGAAACAAGTTCTAAGATAGTTTACATGTCAACTGCATTTGTTTTTGATGGTAAAAAGGACATATATTATGAAACTGATCTGACAAACCCAATAAACTATTACGGAAAAACTAAATTGGAAGCTGAGAATTTAATTATAGAATCTGGTGCTCATTTTCTAATAGTCAGAACTGACCAGTTATACGGCTGGTGTAAAGAAGGTCAGAAAGAAAATGAAGTCGTTAAAGCATGGGAAAACTTAAAGGTAGGTAAACCTTTCGAAACTATAATTGACTGGTACAACACCCCAACATTAGTGTACAATGCTGTTGAAACAATAAAGTCATTAATACATGGAAATAAAGAAGGCATTTATCATGTTGTTGGATCTGATTATGTAAGTAGGTATGAGTGGATACTAAAAGTAGCAGATATATTTGGGTTTGATAAAAATCTTGTGAAATACAAAAAATCGACTGATATGAACTTACAAGCAAGGAGACCAAATGCTAGACTTTCGAATGAAAAAGTCGAAAAGGAGACAGGTATTAAGTTATTGGGAATAGAAGAAGGTTTAAAGTTTATGTATAAAAAATTAGGTGATTATGGTTAAAAGACAAAAAATAGTTATCGTAATGCCTGCTCGCAACAACGAGAAGACTGTAGAAAGAACCTACAAAGATATACCACATGGATTAGTTAATGGTATAATAGTAAATGATAATGCTAGTAAAGACAAGACTGTCGATGTAGCTAGAAAGTTAGGATTGAAAATAATTAGACAAAAGAAAGATAGGGGATACGGAGGAGCACAAAAAGCGTTATACAGCGAGGCATTGAAACAGAACGCACATATTATAATAATGTTGCACCCTGATTATCAGTATGATCCAACAAAAATACCAGAATTAATAGAACCCATAGTTAAAGGAAAACGTGATGTAATGCTAGGTTCTAGAATGCTTCATAATAATGCACTAAAAGGCGGAATGCCACTATGGAGATATATAGGAAATAAAGTTCTTACGAAAATTGAAAATATTATACTTGGTTTAAATCTCTCGGAATATCACACTGGACTTAGAGCATTCAGCAGAAAGTTTTTAGAAACTATACCATATAACCTTAACTCAGACGATTTTGTTTTTGATCAAGAGCTACTAATTCAAGCTGCAGCATTTAATTTTAAAGGAAAAATAGGTGAAATTGACATACCTACCAGATATTTCAAAGAAGCGTCAAGTATAAAATTTATGCCGGCATTAAAGTACGGGATTGATACGTTGAAAGGTTTATTGTCATATTTGCTACACAAATATAAAATTAAAAAATCGAGAAATTTAATAACTGAACCTTAATTCAAAATTTTATTTATGAATTTCACAAAAAGTATACCTTTAGTTGGAATCATTGTTTTATTAACATGCTTTCTAGTTTTTAAATCTTTCTTTCTCTATCCAAATTTTTCAGATGAAACTGTTTATTTTAACGTCGCCAAAAATCTAAAAGAAAATCTTCCATATAAGGATTTCTTTTTCGCCCACCCACCACTTCAAATTGTCTTACTTTCAAGCATCCTTTCTTTTGCAGATTCATTCTTCTTTGTAAAAATGTTCATGCTTATTATCAGTGGTTTAGTTTCTCTTGTAATTTATTTTCTTGCTAAAGATTTGAACGATAAAAAAGTCGCCTTTTTATCGACTTTGTTGTTCATCATCTCCCCATTTTTCATCGTATTCTCAGGACAAGGCTATGGAATGTGGGAGACATTGTTATTTCTTTTATTATCTTCTCTTTTCGCTTTGCGTGGGATGATAAAGACATCTGCTCTATTTTTAGCTTTAGGTATCTTCACCCGATATTTATTGATACTTTATCTACCTTTAGTTTTGATTTTAATGTTTTATAAGAAACTTGATTATCGCAAATTTTTGGTTTTCTTAATTATATTCACAGCTTTATTTTTTATCCCCACTTTGATAGTTTTCGGTTATGATTTCATCAACCAGACAATAGGGTTCCAATTATTTTCCCAAGTGGTTTACAACCTTCCGAAGCACCTTGACCAATTTCAATCGTTTGGATTTTTCACATTCTTTCTATCACTCATCGCAGCATTTGTCGGTTATTGGAATAAAGACAAGCTTTTGATGACACTGGCTATATATCCTGCTTTAATAGACATTCTTTTAATTGCTTCTTTCAAAACTTTGACATACCATTATTTTTCTCTTTCTTTACCTTTCATTATGATTGCTGCATCAAGAGCATTTTTCTCCAGTAAAGAATCAATCGCCAAAGTTGGGATAATCGTAATTTCGTTACTGGCTGTATATTCGAATATTTCTACTATCAACTTTTATTTCAGCCCAGAAAATTCCGAAGCTTTTGATAAAATCGCAGATTATATCGGCGAGAATTCTTTAGAAACTCAAAAAATCTTCGGCGAGCCTGTGATGACTAATTATGTTTCTTTTGTTGCAGACAGAAAAATTTCAGGGAATTACTTCGATTCTTATATCAGGCATTTAGAGTACGAAGGTATAGACAATGTCATAAATAAACTCGAGAGAGATAAGCCGCACATAATAATAGACGATGGGTATTTGTATTCAATTGGAAAATTCCAAGATTTTATAAACGAGAATTACGTTCTTTCTAAGAAATTCATCACGAGTCACGCTGAATATCGCATTTATATTAGGAAAAGTTGAAAATAATTAAAGGTAATTATAAACCTATTGCTGTTTTTCTAGCTGATATAGATAATTCAAACAATTTGATTACTACTAGCCATTTGTGAAAAGGGATGGTAATTAAATACATCTTATGCTGGGAAGTGCTTCTATTAGGAATACGCAGTTAATAATATTTAACTAAAAAAATAAAGAATTTACATGGGAAAAGGTGTGTACCAGGTTGCTTATGAAATTTTTCCCTATTTTATATTAGTTTTTTATTTCCTCACTATTTACTTTTTCAAAATTTTGCAGCCCGTTTACATTATAGTTCTTTTGCCAATGGCATTCGCATTTCTACTAATTTCTTTAAAAACAGTTAAAATAAAGGGAATAAATTTAACGAAAAAAGATCGGGAGAAGGGATTTTTTTATTTGTTATTGACGATATTTTTTGTATTTTATACCTTATATTTCACCCAACATTCGACATTAGTCATTGCTGCAAGTCACATCGTTGTTCCTGATACAACACCCCCAACAGGGTCGATTTCCATCAATGATGGTGATGCTTACACCAACTCCCTGTCTGTAACATTAAATCTCTCTTGTTCAGATCCCAGCGGATGCAGTCAGATGAGAATCTCCAACATCTTTGCAGATCTTCCCACCGCACCCATCGAACCCTACACCTCATCGAAATCATGGACGCTTGAAGCTGGAGCTGACGGCACACGTGCAGTTTTTGTTGTTTACCGTGACGGAGCACTCAACTGGATGCCTGTCGCTACAGCAGTAGCAGATACGATAGATTACGATGCAACACTCCCAACATCAACGATAACTTCACCTCCTTCAGGCTCTTCATTTTCATCCAGTTTTTCAGTTTCAGTATCAGACTCTGATACAGGTGGGTCAGGGTTAAAGACTTGTTATTATCATGTGTTTGATTCGGCCGCAGGCTGGACCAGATCTTGGGCAACCAGAACATGCAGTTCGTCATTCACAGTAACAGTTGGTCCAACTGGAGATTGCCAAACAGTAGGCGGAACATGTTCTGTTTATGCTTTTGCAGAGGACAACGCTCTAAATATCGGTGCCTCAGATATAAAAAGCTACAATATCGTTGCTTCTGATACAACACCACCTGAAAGCAGGAGCGTCAGCATCAATGGTGGTGCCACTTACACAACATCCACTTCTGTGTCATTAGGCATATCATGCAGCGATAGCGGTTCTGGAATGAAAGATTATAGATATGACTGTGGCAGTGGATGGTCGAGTTGGGTCAGTTGTACAGGATGCACTGCAACACAAGCATGCACATTGTTATCTGGCGACGGTAGCAAAACAGCCACGATAGAATGCCGGGATAATGCAAATAATGTAGGTTCTGCAAGCGACACCATAATTCTTGATACAACACCCCCAACAGGGTCGATTTCCATCAACAGTGGTGCTGCTTACACCAACTCCCTGTCTGTAACATTAACTCTCTCTTGTTCAGATCCCAGCGGATGCAGTGAGATGAGAATCTCCAACACCATTGCAGATCTTGGCACAGCACCCATCGAATCCTATGTCTCATCGAAATCATGGACGCTTGCAGCTGGAGCTGACGGCACACGTGCAGTTTTTGTTGTTTACCGCGATGGCGCAGGCAATTGGGGCTCTGTTGCTGATACAATTGACTTGGACACAACAAAACCATACTCAGACATTACAACAACCCCACCCACATGGTTAACAAGTAACCTAGGCCTTTCTGTAACAGACTCTGACACCGGGTCCGGGGTAAGTACATGTAGTTATCATGTTTGTGATAATAATCCTTCTTGCACATGGACTCAATTAAATGCTGCAAGAACATGCTCATCGTCTTTTACAGTTACTGTAGGGTCAACCGGAGATTGCAAAACCCAAGGATCTAATAAATGTCAAATACAGGTTCTTGCAACAGATGTCGCTGGAAATACAGGAGATATTACAATATCTGGGGATAATTTTATTACTACTAATGTAGACTACACACCGCCAACAGGATCGGTATCGATTAACGGAGGCGCCGCCTACACATCATCCACGTCTGTTACCCTGTCTTTATCTTGTTCTGATGCAAGAGGATGCACGCACATGAACATCTCCAACACACTAGCCGACCTTAGCACTGCAACTATTGAAGCTTACACTTCATCAAAAGCATGGACGCTTCTTTCTGGTGACGGCACAAAAACAGTTTATGTTGTTTACCGCGATGGCGCAGGCAATTGGGGCTCTGCTGTTGCTGATACAATAGATTTAGTGGTTTCAGTCCCCCCAAGTTTAATTTCTCCAACCTCCAACGCTTTACTCTACAGTACTACTCCAACCTTATCTTGGAGTCCAGTTACTGGTGCAGGTGTTTATCAGTATGCTTATGAATCCCCTGTTTTTACTTATGGAACATCAACTACAACCTCTACATCTGTATCGATACCGGTGGGCGCACATTTCTGGAAAGTTAGAGCCTGCACAGATTCTACGCTAGCAGTATGTGGTCCATGGAGTAGTGGTGATTGGGCGAATGTGGGGGAGTTTGGTAACAGTAATTTACAAGGAACTGTCACAGCAAATGCAAGTTTTGCTAAACTAGGGGACCCACTTTCCATAACAGTAACTGGAACCGTTTCTTCTCCCCGTTACGTGGGTGCTCTCGGGTTAGCATCCACTACATTCGGTACAGATGATAGAGTGTGGAAATATTGTTATTGCGACCTAAGTTTTGCAGGCGATCCTTATTCTTTATGTGGTACTGGGGTCTGTGGTTACGGAACAAGCCCCTGCACCAATATTGTTAACGACCCTACTACTGGAAAACCTATTTCTTGTAGCAATACATGGGGTGTAACAGCTTCTAGTGGCGATCAAGTAAGTAGCGACAGCTTCTTCAGATATCCTGGAGTAGTTTACGATTTTGGTCCAACTGGAGATACAGAAACAGCTTCAGGAAATATTTTATATACAGCTGATACCGATCCCGAATGTACAACAAGCATATGTGCCAAGGTTAATTTTAAAGAATGCGATTTGGATCCTGATTGTGTTAGTTTAGGTAAAACATGTGGTCCACCATTATCAACATTTCCAAATAGATCTGCACAGTGTGATAATCCGACTAATGACCCAACTGGACCCAATACATATACATGTTCTATATGCGGTCCTTGTAATACCAATCCAGATTGTGAGACAAACTATTGTTGCGACAGAGATACTATTTTACCTACTCCTATTAGAGGTAGTGGTCAATGTTTTCCAGCGTCGGCTACATCAACTCGTGTGTACAATCAGAAGTACCTTTGCACCACTAGTTAATAATTACCTAAAAGAATATGGATCGTAAACTTTTCTATCTGGTCCTAATAATTTGATATTCGGTTTATTCAATTCACCATTATAGTTTGGCCAAGTGCTCCGATCATAATCTCTTAAGAAGGCGTCCTTGTCCATCCAAAAACCAATTAGCTTTCCATCCGAAGATTTTACCCATGGTTCTGTATGTTTTGCAGTTCCACCTGGGTAATTTGCAACAGTAAAATATGCAGCCAGTGGTTTCGGTCTAAGTGATCTGCCAACAAGTGGTGCAAAATTGGGGGCCCTTTGTTCTCCAACTTTGTAGTCAGACCATCCCATAACAAAAAGTGGTAAATCCTCCCCTTTACTTAACATTTCCGTTTTAACTTTTTGGGCACTCTGACGACTATTAGGCCAGTCAGAACCAAAAAGCGCATAATAAAGTGCCTCTTCATAACCTTTAGATTGCTTATTAGAGTAATCCCTCATAGCTTCATCACCCAACCACTCCTGTGGAGATTTCCCTCCTAATGTTGAATCAGGTGTAACATTCTTTAACCCAACCACCAGTCCTTCGGGAACATAGTTTATTCCTCTTTCAGCTAAAACACGTCTTATATCTACTAAGCGTAATTGCGGAGGTAGCAAAATCTGTCTCAAGTCATTCATACTATAATTGCTTACATCAATCGTGCAAAGTTGTGGCACTACGAATCCAGTAGCCTTGTTGATATATTCCCATGCCAACTTTTCATCCACAGCCAGATTATTATTGTATATATCATCCCTTATCTGCACTACAGCAGCATCTATAACCCTCCTATGCTGGTCATCTTTATCACATTCGTTAATCCGTGGCACATACAAGACCAATTTCTCACGAATACCATACTCAAGCGGAACTTTTGTAGGTACAGGTGTAGCAGTAGATGGTATTGTAGGCGGTACAGGTGTTGGATTAGGTCTAGGTGTGGATGTGGCAATAATCGTAGGCACTGGCGTTACTGGCACAGGTGTAGCTGGTGGTGTAGTAGATAATGGTGTAGGGGGAGCTGTTGAAACAGGAGCCGTTGGTAGTGGTTCTTCTTGACGAGGAACTAGTGTAGCTGTAGGTTCTCTTGGTGCAGGAGCTCTGACAGTTGCGTTACTCGGCTCTGGTGTAGGCTGTGCCGTTGAAACACTTCCACTACATGCAATCGAAAACAGTCCAATGCCTAATGCAGTTAAAGCTAGCACACCATTAGCAATCCTCATTCACAAACACCTATCGAAGCTTTAACATCACTCACATATAAAGATTTCTATGCTGTAACTACTACATGATGACAGATATTATAAGAAAGTTTGCAATATGTTAGACAGACAGCACAGAAAATAGGGTATACAAGTTTATTATCAACAGGAATAATTTAATATCATGGAACTGCCGAGAGAAATTTATCCAGACACTAACATTATACACTCTTGGTTCAGGCTTATCATGAAAGACAGAAGGAAAGGTGTGCCATTTGAACTTCCTAATGTAATAAAGTTCATCTCTTCTAAACCCGAATTAACCTCATCTGTATCAACCTTAACAAAAGTGGAGATAGCACGATATTTATTCTCCGAATGGAAATCACAAGAAAAAGAAACCGATGACCTCTGGGAAACATTTCTAAGAACATTTAACATGTCTTTTATTATTGTAAAAGAGATTGACTTTGAAGATCTGATTAGATTATGTAAAGCCGTACCAACTAAAAAGAAGACACTGGTAAATCTGATTCATCTACAAATTGCTAAAAAGAACAATCTGTGGTTTTTGACTGGCGAGGAAGAACTGAAGGAAAAATACAAAGAATACTATGATGAAGTTCTGACTTACGAAGACCTCAGGAAGCTTTTCCCCTAGAGACTATTCTGTCTACAATTTCTGTAAATTGTTTCAAAGCTCTTTCTCTCGGATATCTAGGATTAGGTTTGTATATAACAACTTCCTTCCCGTTTCTTCTTTCAACAGTTCTTATCAAAGGTCTCATACAATAAATTACATCTTCCTAATATTTAAACCAGCATTGCCGTTATCCTTTATATCCAACACGGTTGATCGGCCATATCTATTATCTGTGAATTTATACGCTTGACTCCCATATAAGCTTTTCTATGCTGTTGTCACTAGATAGTTAAGAATATTATAAGAAAATTTATAATACTCACTCGCCTTCCAATAGCTCCAACATCTTACTAGCAGTGACTATTCCTATCCCTTCAAATTCTTTCAAGTTCAACAAATCAGGATCACCTGAAACTATAAAATCGGCTTTGCCATCGTGAGCTACATTCAAAACTATGTTATCATCAGGGTCTTCTTTTACTATGTCAAATTTACTTGCAACTTCAACAACAGACGATAAAGTAGTTACATATTCTATAAACTGATTTTGCTGTTCTGCTGTTAATTTCAATTTATCTCTTTTGATCACATCTATAAATTCATCAAGAAGTTCCTTAGAAAGAACCAGCTCTAGCCTTTTGTTAACAACGTGATCCAATAATTTATGCGGTTTGCCTTTCCTGATAACTCCAGATATAAGAATATTTGTATCGAAGACTGCTTTCATAGTTTAGCTTTTCGTTTTTCCTTCCTATAAGCTTCAATCTCTTTTTGTATATCCTTTTCAGTCAACTTACCGTATTTTCTATTTCTTTCATCAATGATTTTTTTTATTTCTTCCCACTCTGATTTCAAATCAGGTATTTGCATCTTCTTTAACATTATCGTATCTTCATATCCCATTACAAGAAATTTAGATTTGGGTTTGATATGTAGATGCTCTCTAATAACTTTTGGTATCACGACCTGTCCCTTCTCACTCATTACAGTTATTTCTTCTTTCATTTTCCCACTAGTATAATTTTCGTATTTTCTTACTTAAATACTTTAACAATGAGAGTTCTATCCTGCAACTACTGAATGATGACAGATATTATAAGAAAGTTTGTAATAATTCACTCCTTTTTCATTATCAGTTCCATTTCCTTCGGGTCGAATCTAACTTTTACAGTTTCCCCTTTTCTGAATACAGTTTTTAATTCCTTAGGCAAAGTCACAGCGAGGGAATGGCCGAGTCTGACTAATTTGCGTGTAGTTTCTACCTTAGGTATAAGTTTCTCCTGCAACTTTATCGCATCTTTTAACGAAACAAGCTCTTTACCGCACTTGGGACAAACAAAAACTCTACATGATTCTCCATAAATTTTTTCTATCTTCTCCGCCATTGCAGTTCCGCATTTACATCTCATGTTATCCCCAAACTTCTTTTCTTACAGTAATTCCACAAGTTTTAAATTCAAGGAACTCTGGGTATTCCTCGAAAATAACATAGGCTATTCTCTGCCTTTTAATAGGCAATATTGCACGAAATTTATTTTTACCTTCCTGCCATATTTCTCCATTGTTAACCACATCTTCAACCCTTCTAAATCCAAGCCTGCTTAATGCCTTCATCATAATATACTTGTCGATTGCGAATGGTTTCTGTTTTAATTTATCAGCCTCTTCTTTTGTTAACCTTCTCGGCTTCATTCGTATCTGTACATACGTTTTATATATACTTATATTTAAGCCTTTTAAAAGGATCGTATAAAGATTTCTATCTTGTACTGCTCGCAAGTGATAGATATTATAAGAAAGTTTGTAAACTTTAAATACTAAAGTATACTAATAACACTAAGTGGAGAAAGTGGAAAAAACAATTAAAATCAAGGAAGAAATCTACAACAGATTAAATAAATATGTCGGTATGCTTAGAGTCAAAGAAAGAAAACCTGTGTCAATGAACGACGCTATTTTTGATCTTTTGAAAAAGGAAGACAAACCCAGTATTTTGTCATTTGCAGGCGCTTGGTCATATAAAAGCGATGCAGAAATTAAGAAGCTTAAAAAAGAAATTAGAGACGTGTGGAAAAAATGGGAAAGATAATCATAGACTCCGATGTTTTGATAGATTTCCTAAAGAGTGTGCCTCAGGCTACAGAGAGAATTAAGGAGCTTAAGGAAGATAACGAATTAGGGACCACCGATATTAATGCTTTCGAACTTTATTTAGGCGCTTACAAAAGCAAAAAGCAAGAAAAAGAACTGGCGGATGTCAAAGGTCTGTTAAATACGCTTTTCCTCTCTAGTACGAATGAAGATTCTATGGAGATAGCAGCAAAGATTCTTTCTGATTTGGAAAGAAGAGGTAAACCACTGGCGTTGAGAGATTTGTTTATAGGATCAATATGCTTAACCAACTCTTTCAAACTTTTTACCAGGAATAAAAAACATTTCGAAACTATAGAAGGATTGGAACTAATATAAGCTTTTCTATTCTGCAACTACTAAATGATGACAGATATTACAAGAAAGTTTGTAATAGTCATTGGCTTAGACGGCAAGATGTGCACACAAATCTTATTATCCAGCAAATTACATAGCATTTATGATGGATGAAAAGTATGTTCTAATCTTCGATGAAGTCTGGAAAGAACAATGGAAAAACTTGGATAGAGCGACTAGACAAAGGATATCAAAAATATTTTCAAGACTGGAAACAGATCCTTATCACGTTGGAAATCCTCTAATGTATACCGGAGGAAAGCTTAGAGAAGTAAGAGTTGGTCGTTATAGGCTATATTTTGCATAGTCGAAAAAATCGTCGAAATTCTGAAACCTGTTATAATTCTGGAACTCGGCCACAAAGACGAGCAGATAAAATTGATACATAAGCTTACTACACAACTCGCATCAAAAATAACCAAAGCTTTAGAAAATTTAAAATTAAAGAAATCAGGCTCTTAAATCTCTTCTTGTAATGAATTTGCCTTTAGATATTCTCTCAAGAGACTTTGTCAAATTCTTGATCAATTCAGTGTTTTGCAATTCTTTTATTTCTTCTTTCAATAATTTATTTTCAATCTCCATTTTTTTCAGGTTGCCGTTGTGCATTTTTCCACCAAGTATATTTTATTATTTATGAGTTATATAATTTTGACACCATATAAGCTTTTCTATGTTGTTGTCACTAGATGATGACAGATGTTATAAGAAAGATTGTAATATCCTCAAATGTTGAGTATCTATGCAATGGGAATCCGTCTAATTTAACCCCACAAAAAGGGTGTATTTAAATATTAGTGGGGTTAATACTTGTTTATGGCCTATTTAACGCACAAAACTATAAATGGGAAGAAATACACGTATCTAATAAAATCTATAAGATTGCCAGATGGTACTGTTAGAAAGATTTCAAAACTGATAAAGATTAAAAAACCACTTTCATATCTAAGAAGCTATTATGCTCCATTCCTTTTGGAAGAAGAAAAAAGGCTCTATGCCAAATACGCGCTTGACAAATTCAAAACGACCTACATCTTTTCAAGAGAAGAGGTTAAGAAGATAGAAGAAATTAAAGTAGATTATAAACAACTAATTCGCAAGCTGAGCAAATCTCAACTAAAAGACGTGTTTGACAGATTTGTTGTGAATTTCACATACGAATCAAACTCTATCGAAGGAAACTCACTTACATTGAAAGATGTGAGAATAGTAATTTTTGAAGATTATATTCCAAAAGGAAAAGATTTGAGAGAGATTTACGAAACCAGAAATTCGAGGGTGGTATTTGATAAAATGTTGGATAAAGAATTCGACATATCCAGCAAAAACATAATTAAGATGCATAAAATTCTAATGAGGGATACCGATGTGAGAACGGGCTACAAAAAAATACCTAATTTCATTATAGGAAGTAGAGTAAAAACAACTCCCCCCGAGAAAGTAGAAGAAGAAATGATGAAATTAATCGAATGGTATAATTCAAAGTTAGACGAAATGCACCCCATAGAACTTGCTGCAATTTTTCATGGTAGATTTGAGAAAATACATCCTTTCGAAGATGGCAATGGGAGAGTCGGCAGGTTTTTGATAAATGTAATCTTGATAAACAACGGTTATCCGCCCATAATCATCAGGAAAACGGTAAGGAAAAGCTATATGTCGGCTTTGTCAGCATTTGACTTTGGACATGAAGATAAGTTGGAAAGATTTGTATTAGAAAAGTACAAAGAAACATACAGGAAATTCTTTGAAGTATACGTTAGATATGTAAAATAATGAAGATAGTGAAAATCTTTATTCTGTGACTAGATGATGATATTATAAGAAAGATTGTAATCACACGAGAGTTTAAAGGGCAAGTTCTGTAGCTGCTGATGTCATTCTCTTTTATAAAAATTCTTATAAAATAAGGCAAGATATTATAAAAAATTCCACACTAGAATTAAATTTTTCTTAATGAGGATTTATAGGATTTGAAACCCAATAGAGTATAGCTACAATTTCGGTTGGTCGCCCTTATCTTTTCTTGCGCGGTATCAATTCTATCCTATCGACTATAAGCTCGCCTATGGCAGCAAATGGTATGGCAACTAGCGTTATTATCCCGAGAATCTTCCATGTTATTGGTTCACCTGTTGAAAGCTTGACAACAATCAGATCTTCAATTACCCCCATTATCACCCCGAAGATAAGGAACTCCAGAAATACCTCCAGTCGTCTCCAGTTCATATAATAAAATTATGTTCTGATTATCTTAAGTATTCTGTCAACAGTCGCATCGACTAGAACCTCAATTGTATCAAATCATAGTTGGCGAGATTGCAAAACTATTCTGTACGCAGCAACAAGCAATTCCCTTTTTTTATCTCTAAATTCAGGTTTGTAAAGCGCGTACCCCAGAGGACCATCGTTCACAAATTCAAATCCTTGTGGGGAAAAAACCGCTATTCCAAACCCACCCCAATCTCTGTAGTCGCCTATCAAATATGAAAACATATGGAAATCCTTTTCTCTAGCAAGAAATGTTTTATCTTCTTGTGGGATGGCATCCCTAGGTGTCTTCCAATGAGATGTGCTTGGTGTTCTATCATTACCTGTCTTTAGAAGTGTTTTCATTCGGTCAGCATAAAACATTCTATACAACAAGTCTGGTTCATATAAACCACTTGTTTTTAAATCTCCAATCACTGCATTCATAGTCGACTTTGCATCAAAGACATCGGCAATCGAATATTCGTCAAGTTCACCAGGTGCGTCAGACTGGATAATTTCTAACTTGGAGATTTTTGGTGTAGTTTGTTGATTCGTTTACAACACCTCTTAATATACAATATGGAAAATTATATAAACAGTACTACTTTCTTTATTCTTTATCTTGAAGATAAAAGATACTGTTTGAATTTTCTCGCCAAACAGAACTCTAATTCTTGAAGACTAGAAAGGAGATATTTACAAAAACGTAAAATATTTAAGTTTGTTTATTCTTTAAAAATGTGAAAAGAATGACGATAGTTGCTAAAATTGGTGGAAAATCCCAAGATAGTGTAGAAAAAGTGGAAGGTTTTGCGGAACAATTAAAAGATGCTTTTGGTCGAGAAGAACCTTTGGTATTAGTTGTTTCTGCTATAGGAGACACAACAGACGAGTTGGAAGATGCAATAAAAACTGGTGCGTCAGATATATCTCCCCTGATAGAAGTCCATAATAATTATTTTTCCAGACTTGGTGGCGATGAAGATACATATCATAGCATTGTACATGATTTTACTACATTTTATAATACTTACATTCGAAATCCTTCACATCCCCTGAAGTCAATAATTTCTGTGTGCCCTGAAAGACTTGCTTCTTTTCTTATAGCAAGTGTTGTTCAAAGAACTAGAGGTAGGAAAACTTTGTGGCTAGACTTCTATGATAATAGATTTCCACTTGTTGCAGAAGAAGGTGATAGAAATTATCTAAGCGCTAGTGTAGATGTAGAAAAGTCTAAAGCAAGATCGATGCGGGAATTGTTGAGGGAGTATGATATAGTTATTCCTGGGTACGGAGGTGTTTCTTTAGAAAATGGAGGAAACATAAAAACATTTGGCAGAGGAGGATCTGATGAAGCGACTTTTGGTTGCGGTTATGGATTTGACGCAGACCAAATATGGATATGCACCGATCAAGATGGAATAAAGGCTGCTATTCTTGAAGGACCTTATGAAAAGGAGACAGAAACATTGACGCATTTGGATATAGAGGAAGCGAAAGCTGCGGCATTTTTAGGTGCAAAGTTGCCAAGTGAACAAGCGCTACTACCTTTAGAAAGAATATATCAAAAGGGTGGAAGACCAAAAGTTTATATCGCGAACGCGCACAATCTAAGTGGAAATAAAACAGAGATAAAACCATTTGACGAATCTGAGCTATCTCCAGCAAGACTGGTTGCAGGAAGAGACATTGTCTTTTACTATGTACTGAACGGGCGTCCACGAAGCTTGCACGCATTACGAGGCTCTTTTATAGAAGCTGGAATAGATTATCGTGTTTTTGGAGAAAGCGGAACAAGGGCAGAAATTGGCGTTTTTGGCAAAGGAAGTGACATTGCAGACGAAATCGTGCAAAAATACGAAAGAAGCCTTTTTGTGAAAAGATACGATGACAGGTCAATCGTTGGTATAGTAGGTTCTGAGATACGGGATATGGTAGGACTATACGGAAGAGTAACTAAAACTTTAGGTGGGGTCGATATTAATATTTTATCATCCAGTGATTACAACGATTTTTCCACATGTTCAGTTATATCATCAGAAGACAGAACAAAAGCTGTGTCACTGCTTTACGGTGCTTTACCATTGATTAGAGGAGTTTAATAGAAAGTATTGGCAGTGCCTAGAATTAAATTTATCCAATAATTTCTAATGATATAGGCATTTGCTTTCCTAAATCTCTCCAGCTTCTGTTCAAAACTCTAATCTTTTCATCCCATTCTTCAATGTCAACCCAGTTAGGCAGGTCAAGAATAATCTGTCTACCAGAGTTCAGATCTTTTGTTGTCATTTTGTAGATGTGCATTCGAGATGGAGTCTCCCCTCGTTCAAGACGATATGAGTAATTTATTATTGGATCAAATATCTCCCTATCAAGAGCCGAAGAGGCAATAGGATTGTGAAGACCGTGACCTACCCAAACCGTAGCTTCCGTCCCAACAAATCTTATTTTGTGAGGAAGGCTATTTATTATTGCCGTATCTTTTGGTGAGTAGAGAATTACTAGTTCACTGTTACCATGATACCCATAATCTGCAACATAAGTTATTCTATGTCTTTCATTCATAACAATTACAGAAAAACCAATTCCAAATGAATCTGTTCTAACACCTCCTATATTGAAATACTTCGGTGATCTTTCTATACCCCACTCTAAATCTCCTTCATAACCTTCAATTGCTACCATCGGGGATCGATAAAAGTCTAGATATATTGTGTGCCTTGAAAAAACCCTGTTACCATGTTTGCTTAAAAAGGCTTCGTATCGAGTGTTCCCTTTTTTTGTAAATCGGTTCTCATAACTGACAGCTAAATATCTTTCCGCATCATCTTTCTCTATTCTTAGAACCGAGGGCTTCTCTCCTAGAACCCTTTCAAATTCAGGAGAACTTAAAAAAATATCAATAGGGGATTGTGGAACAGATTCCGGTTGTTCCTCACTTACCATAAAGATGTATCTCATCCCCAAAGCTTAAATAATCTTGCATCTATTAGATAATTTACTCAACCAAAAGTTCAAGAGGTCGATTACATAGAAAGCGGTTTGGTATCTAGTAGAAGAGTCAAATTAGCCAGGCTACGTGAGATGGGAATTAATCCGTACCCCTATAGCTTTTCCCGAACTTCCAACACTGCTGATATGACAAGACAGTACGGAGATTTGGGCAACGGCTCAGAAGTAGACACTTCCGTCTCATTAGCCGGGCGGGTTATGAGAATGCGCCGACAAGGAGGATTATATTTTGCAGACCTCTACGACCAAGAAGGGAAGATACAACTTCTTTTGGAGAAAGGTGCTTTAGGCGATGAGTATGCCCTATTAGATCTTATTGATTTAGGAGATTATTTGGGAGTGAAAGGTACGCCCTACAGAACCCGAAGGGGAGAACTTTCTGTTCATGTCCGAGATTTACAAGTCTTGACAAAAACCCTTCAACCACCGCCTGCAAAATGGGAGGGTCTCAGGGATCCCGAATTGGTATACAGGCTCAGGAGCGATTACTTTGCCACTACCCCGGAAGCACGCGAGATCATTCGCAAGCGGTCAGAAGTCACACGAACCGTAAGAGCTTTCCTTGACAATGAAGGATTTCTAGAGATAGAAACCCCGCTCTTACAACCAGTATACGGAGGTGCAAGTGCGAAACCTTTCAAAACTTTTGTTAATGCTTTGGACAGAGAATTTTATCTCAGCATATCACCAGAACTTTACTTGAAACGCCTCATTGCAGGAGGTTTCGAGAAGGTCTATACTATTTGCAAAAACTTTAGAAATGAGGGTATTGATCGTACACACAACCCAGAGTTCACAATGATGGAATGTTATGCAGCCTACGAAGACTACAATCACATGATGGATCTTACAGAGAGGCTTTACGAGGCGGTTTTTAAGGCTGTTAATGGTTCGCTAACGATAGAATATGGAAATGATGCATCTCCACTTGGACGAGTACAGCTAGACTTCACAAGACCCTGGAGACGTGCGAAATATCTTGATTTAATTAAAGAACACTCTGGAGTGAATGTGGCTGAAATGTCGGAAAAAGAACTACAGGAATATGTTGCATCAGGCAGGCTTGGATCAGGATTTTATCAGGAGGTACTCCCTCGAGAAAAGGCGTCCGAGTGGACATGGGGAGAACTATGTGAAGGACTCTTCAGCCACTATGTCGAAAGAAATCTGGTCCAACCAACATTTGTGATGGACTTCCCAGCAGAATCCACACCATTATGTAAAGTGCACCGAGAAGATAGTCGACTCATAGAGCGTTTCGAGCCACTCGTTTATGGCTTTGAAATTGGAAATGCATATTCTGAGTTAAACGATCCGATTATTCAAAGGTATTTGCTTGAAGAGCAAGCACGTAAAGCGGAAAGGGGAGATGAAGAGGCTCATCAAATGGATGGGGACTTCTTAAGAGCAATCGAACTCGGGATTCCGCCTACAGGTGGTCTCGGTCTCGGTATTGATAGAATGGCTATGTTAGCTACTGGAGCGACGTCGATAAGAGATGTTATCGCCTTTCCGCTTATGCGAACTTAGCTTGTGAAATGTTGTTTCTCTATTATAAAAGTAAGAGAACTATTATGAACTTAATTTTAAAGTTTAATTTCTACATTTCTCAATTGAGGAAGACACTATAACCCTAGGTTTTAGAAATATTACCGTAATCTTTCCCTCTTTCTAAGAATTGAACCTCAATTTTACTGGGGTTTAAGAATTCCATCACTTTGCGTTGCACTAAATCTGTATCAAATTTTTTGCAACTATAAACATCTAAGGAAACGAAGCGTGTTACTGTAAGAGTATGAATTTGAATACCTGATTCGATAAGAGGTACCCATCCTGATAAGCCGGCTTTATCTGGGTACTCCTTCGGCGATTGAAATATGAAAGGAGGAGATTGTTTATCCATACCTATTGCTTCTATTAAATCTTCTAAAAATTTGGTGCAAGCATCAATACTATCTATATTTTCAGGGTTACAATCATAACAATCTAATAATAACTCGTAACCAAAAGGTTTATAATTATTTTCTAACATAATATTATTTTCCATTGTCGACCCAACAACATCCAGCTACTCACCACCAGTCACAGACTGTTGGAATTTATGCTTTAAATTAATATAATTATACGAAACCTTTTATATAAGTCACTACGTTTTCACCCAGAACTTTAGTAGCATACCCACCTTCTTGTACACTCAAGGTTGGTATATCAAAATCAGCAATGAACCTACCTAATTTTCCGTAGTACGCAGTTGATAGTTTAAATGCTCCTATAGGATCTTGCTCATGTGTATCAAACCCTGCAGAAACCAACAAATAATCTGGTTTGTAATCTGAAATTATTTTGAAAGCTTTTCCAACCACAGCATGATACTCATCATCACCAATATCCTGTTGAAGCGGGAAGTTGTGATTAAATCCTTTTCCCTCACCTACACCTTCTTCATCAGAAAACCCGCTGTAATAAGGAAATTTAATTTCTGGTGAAGCATGAATCGATACGTATAACACATCACCTCTGTCATAAAAAATATTCTGAGTACCATTTCCATGATGTAAATCAAAGTCAAATATAGCTATTCTCCTAGCGTTATTTGCCCTTAAAAATTCTGCCGCGATTGCTACATTATTTATATAACAATATCCTCCCATTCGCGATCTTTCAGCATGATGGCCTGGTGGGCGACTTAATGCGTATACAACTCTTTCCCCCTCTAATAATAATTTAGCACCGTCAACTGCACAAGCCGCCGATTCTACAGCTGTCTCTAAAGTCCCTCTCATAATTGGTGTATACAAATCGAACATGTACTTACCTCTTTCAGCAAGTTCATTTGCAACTTTAGCTTCTGCAGTATAAGGAAAAACTGACGGATAAATAAACTCACCTTCTTTCAACCTATCAGAAGATCTTTTTAAGAAGTCTAGATAATCTAAATCGTGAACTTTACTTACCCAAGGCAGCGCATCCGCAGTTGCTGTACTAATTTGAACAATCTCAGAGTTCTTCAAAGCATTCATGGTGCTTTTTATTCTTTCAGGAGTTTCTGCATGAGGGTCCTTATTACCATTGAATATTTCATATGGTGGGTTATGTAAAAAGGATTTTTCAGAATAAAAAACCGGTATTTTCCCCATTTAATCGAATTAGCTATATAATTATTTAAAGTTGTTAAAGATTAGAATTTAGACGAAAAAATTATGAACAATTTCTAAATATAGAAGAAACTAAAACATGCCATTTCTCTGTATGGTATAAGCAGCTGCATCTCTAAATGATTCCGCATCCCTAAGAACACTACCGCCGGATTTGACAACAACTAAATGCGACATTTAAATCAACTTAACACATAATTCTAAAAAGTTTATATAACTTGAATCAAAATATACCTCATATGTGTGTTATAAATATTATCTTCCATAAAAGGCGATTACCTAGTGTAAGTAGCGAAACCAATCGGAGGTGGTATCTCAGAAATTGTCCTGATCCAAACCTAATTTTGAAAAAAGTTGGTATTTTCGAATTCCTTTCCAAATTACATTGCTATTACAATGAACTAATCACTCGTCTGTTGTAATTTTGTCTCACTTCATTCTTCTTTCTTCAGAATTTGGTCGCTTTCTACATCACCGAATTCTTCTTTTTCTTTCAGTTCCCTTAATTGTGGGAATAAGATGACATCTCTTATAGAAGGTGAATTAGTCAAAATCATTGTTAGTCTCTCTATACCAATGCCAAACCCGCCTGTAGGTGGCATCCCGTATTCTAATGCTTTTATATAATCATCATCAGTAGGATGGGTTTCCTCATCTCCTCTTATTCGCCTTTTTGCCTGTTCTTCAAACCTTTCTTTCTGATCTATGGGGTCATTAAGTTCAGAGAAAGCGTTCCCACATTCTTCTGTTCCGATGAAAAGTTCAAACCTCTCTGTTAACTTCGAATTTCTAGGTTTCTTTTTTGCCAATGGTGATATCTCGATAGGGTGGTCAAGAACAAATGTAGGTTGAATAAGTTGCGGCTGTACGAATTCTTCAAAGAGAACTATCATAATTTCTCCTTTGGTCGCATCACTCTTCACTTCAATTCTTTTTTCTTTCAAAAACCTTTTCAGGTTTTCGATGCTTTCCTTTTCCACATCTATGCCGATATATTTTCTTATCGAGTCAAGCATTGATATCCTAGTCCACGGAGGCTTCAAATCAATGTCATAATCTTTGTATTTTATCTTTGTCGTTTCCAAGACTTTTTTGGCTATAAAAGCTATCATCTCCTCTGCAAGAGCCATCACACCATGGTAATCGATATACGCTTGGTAGAATTCCATTTGAGTGAATTCCGGGTTGTGCCGAGTATCTATACCTTCATTTCTGAAGTCTTTGGATATCTCATAAACTTTTTCGAACCCCCCGACAATCAGCCGTTTTAGATAAAGCTCGTCTGCAATCCTCAAGTACAAATCTCTCTTTAAGGCGTTATGGTGCGTAATGAACGGTTTTGCCAATGCACCTCCATATATTGGTTGTAGCACGGGGGTATCAACTTCTAAAAACCCCTTGCTGTCCAAAAACTCTCTCATGGCCTTGATCATCTTAGTTTTCTTGACGAATACATCCTTCACTTCAGGATTCATTATAAGGTCCACATAGCGTTCCCTGTATCTCTTCTCTATATCTTTTAGTCCAAACCATTTTGATGGCAACTGTCTGATGGATTTTGCTAAAAGAAGGAATTCCTCTACCCAGATAGATATCTCACCCCTCGCAGTTTTGAATACGTATCCTTTTACTCCTGCTATATCTCCGACATCAACTTTCTCAAATATGTCGTAGGTTTTCTTACCTACAGTATCTAAGCTTATCCATACTTGTATCTTCCCATCAAAATCTTCAAGATCAAAGAAACTACCCCCACCATGTCTACGTACAGCTCTTATCCTACCAGCAACTGCAACTTTTTCATTCTCTAGCTTTTCGTTAGGGTTTATTCCCGAATGTTTCTCTATAATTTCCTTTGTCATATGTGCTCTTTCAAATTTTGTATACGAGAATGGATCTATACCAGAAGCTCTAAGCCCCTCCAGTTTTTTAATTCTCTCTCCTCTGATGTCTCTGGTGATTTCTTCTGCCATAGGGAATCAAATTTAATTATAATTATCTACACATATTCTAATATTTTCAAACCAGTCAAACTAATATCTTTGAACATAAACTCAATTTTCAGTAAATAATTCTTCTGCTAAAGATTTTACAGCAGGCTCAAGTTTATCACTGCCAACTACGAAAGTTATGCTCGGTGGTGCAACCGTTTCATCGCTTTGAGCAGAGGCACGTATTGAGATACCATTCCTACCCAAGATACCAGCCAAAGACGATAACACACCTGGTTTATACCGCATCCCATCACCTACTACAGCAATCATACCTACTTCTTGTCCATCGATAAATGGACTATAACCGTAAGAGCTTAGGTAATCTTCTAATCTTTTTATATGCTCTCTCAAACTCTCATTATTATCCAACCTTTTCCTATCACCCGCTGCTGTTGTATAAGAAACTCCACCGAAGTCAGTCGCAATCATACCCACATCAGTCCCGTTATCAGCTTCAAACTGCCAAATTTTAGCTAAGTACAATCCTCTACTTTCAGGTGTGTCTATAATCTCGTCGCGTACAGTTACCATATAGGTCATCTCGGCTACTAATCCTGCGACTGGATTTTCTTGCGTTGTCTGCGACTCTTGAGATATAACAGTTCCCTTGCTTTTCATGTCTTTGACAAAAATTGGTATATTTTTACTTTGTGCTATTTTTATTGCAGAAGAATGAACAACTGGTAAACCTCTCCATGACATCTTCCTTGCTTCATCGTGACTAAGTTTTTTTAATAATCCATAATTACCGAATTCTGGGGGGACACGATAAACACCTGGAACATCTTTTATAATCTCGATTGCACTTGAGTTCAATGTGGTGGCAATAACTGCGGCAAAAGCATCATTAATATTTCTTGCACCGAGCTTGTATCGTTGGTTTGGAACATCGCCGATGAGTCCAAGAAATCCTCCGACGACAGGTATTACACCTGCCTTTAAAATGCGTGGTAAATGGGCATGCAAATAACGGGCACTATTTGTCACATCAACTTGTCCGTGTGCGTCTAAAAAAAATCCTGCTTCAGGTCCCGTAAGGCTTTCTGCATATCTATCTTGCGCTCTAATGTGGTATGCTAATAAAACTGCTGAATGTCCTTCTGGTGAACCGACAAATGCGTCTCGCGCACCTATCATCCCATATTCTTGCAGGATTTTCGTGTCATAAAGTTGCTGTAACACAACTTTCCTTAATTCAATCGGAAGAACTGTAACAACTTCTTGATATAAACCCATTGGGTAATCGTGTAAACAACCAAAGTCACTGTCTTCATATATTCTCATAAACTCGTTTGTAACTCCGCTCATTGCAGAAACTACCACAACACCATTTTTTTGTATGGTATAAGCAGCTGCATCTCTAAATGATTCCGCATCCCTAAGAACACTACCGCCGAATTTGACAACAACTGGATTCGACATTCATATCAAACTAACATAAAATTCAAAAGTTTAAATACTTTCTTATACAAAAAATTAATATGATAGCTGGAGATAGATGCTATAAAACTGATTTGAAAGTTTACTCTAGTTCTAAAGTAGTTAAATCTCCTGCTAAGAAGTGGTAAATTCTTCGCTTTTCCCTCTTTAATTAAAAGGTGAAGAAAATGACATACAATAGAGATGTTGGTCAAATTAGTAATGAACTCGAATTCAGTCTTTACAACACCGACGTAGACAAAGTAATAGCAGATCAAATAGCTAGACCCGAAAGGTTGTTCATTGTCCCAGAGATAAATTCGAGAGACATAATAGAGCTAAATGTTTCTCTAGCTCAAAATATACAAGAATTAAACTCAAGAGTTGATAAGGATGTAAGTACCCTTATCCAGAGAGTAGAGACCCTAGGTGGAATGATATATGGAGGCTCTTCTGTTTTATCTGACGTTTCCTCTGTAAACCCTAAAAGATATAGAACTACATCACTATCAGAAACAGCTGCACAAGGCTTTTTGGATATAACAAGCCAGCAAATTGTTCTGGGCGTAACTGAAGAAAAACTTGGGTTTGACTTGTACAATTTCTTTAGAAAGATTAATCCAGTATTTTTAGCTCTAACTGCTAGTTCTTCTTACAAATATAAAAATGGGAATCTGGAAGACACAGGCTGTGTAAGTCGCCGAATAGGTCAGTACGAACAATTTTGTAAATATTTTCCAGAGAGTATGTGGAAAATGATGCCAGAATTACATTCCTTAAAAGAATATTTAGCTTATTTACAGCGTATTTCAGATGCAGTTAATTATAGATTGTATAATGGGTTATTAGATGCAAATTGGGAAGAGTTAAATAAAGTTAGAGTCGACCATAATAATAAAACCTTTAGTTATGTGCCATTTACTCTTCTTGAACCGCATCAAATATACTGGTTTATTAGAGTAAGGCCAGATCACCGAACTATTGAAAAGGGGGGAAATAGCTTATTTTCCTTGGAATTAAGAGTCCCGGATATGCCAACTACTGTAAGTAAAATTCAAATGATGAATAGTTTTGTTGTTGGTTTATCTTATTATATAGCTGATCACGATTCCGGTGAGTTGCCGACTCCCTTTAATGGAGAATTTGATGATTTGCGTACCACTGCAAAATACGGACTCAATAACCGAATTAATTATATTGATATGAGAAAATTGGCAGATGATTTAAGAAGATACGCAGTAAGAGGTTTAGAAGATCGTGGATATTCTGCAGAGTGTTCAAGATTTAACACGTTGGAAAAAATTTTAATCAGAGGAAATGATGCAGATTTAATTAGAAGGGTTGCTCCACAAAATGTAGGCGTATTAAGAACTTATTTGGTAAGTAAATTTAAGGAAGGGTTAGTATGAAGGTGTTAATATTGAATTGTGACTTTGATAAAAACCTGGAAACAAATCTTGCACAATTGATTTATTCCCATTTAATACGATTTAGTATAAATGATGTTATTATAAGAAATGTATTTGAGAACCAGTTTCCAGATGAAGAAGAACTTAAGGCTTCCGCTGGTATCATCATCACTGGTTCATGGGCATCTGTATATGAAAATCTCGAGTGGATAAACAAACTTAGTGCTCTCATTAGATTAATTGATAAATTAGAGATACCTACTCTTGGTTCATGTTTTGGTTATCAGATAATTGCTCAAGCTTTAGGGGGGAATGTTCAAGCTAGTGGGAAATTTGAAGAGGGGTTTAAGTCAGTAAAATTAACTAAAGAAGGAATGAATGACTCCCTATTTGACAGTTTTCCCCAGCAATTTAAGGTGTACCAAAGCCATGGCGATATCGTAAACGTTCTTCCAAAAAACTCAACTGTATTTGCGAAAAGTGCGAATTCTTATGAAGCTTATAAAATCAAGAACTTTTTTGCAGTCCAATTTCATCCAGAGATATTACCTAAAACGGCAATTAAGATGGCTATAAGAGACGGGAAAGATATCAACAAAATTTTAGATTCGGTAGACAATTCTTATAAACTGCCGTTAAATGTTTATTTAAATTTTATTTCAACCATTTCTTAAACCAAGCTGTTTTTTATTACCGTGGCTTTTGAAAGTTACTGGAATTTCTTTCATAATATCATTCTATATCTTGATTATTTTATCCTTTTCATCAACATCAAACTTCATGTCCATAATCTGTTCTGTTACCAACATGTTAGTTCCACAATGTTCTGTTATTTCCTCAACCCTCACTTTTGATTTACCTTTTGCCAATGCAAGAAACGGAATAATCTGGTCGGCCATCCATTTATCTAATGCGGCATTGGACACTAAAGAATCAATCAGTTCTGTCGCACATTCTTCACCAACCTTTTCTGCAGGCTTGCCTAATTTTCCGATGGCATCAGAGCCCAAAACAGAATTCTCGCAGTCGGCCCACAGTGTTATCGATGTTCCAGGCGACGCTGTGTCTACAACTTTCTTTTCTATTTGTGCGTCTGGATATCCGTGTTCAACCAAAGTTTTCTTTGCGCTGTTAGCTTGTCTTTTGGCTATATCTTGTGGCAGTGAACCGACAATGGATATGCCATTAATTGAATTTATTCCTCCTCTTTCCAAAAGCTTGACAGAATTTAATTTTTCAACAGGATGAAATGTTATTTTTACTTCACCTTGCCCCTTCGGATATACCCCCTCTCTTATAATTTCAATCTCTGGTAGAGGCACGCCAAGTTTGCCCAACACAGGAAAAGTTACATGCTGCATATATTCAATAGTAGGCGAACCTAATCCAAATGTTCCACCGATAATATCTAAAGTTACTTCATTGTCAGCGAAAATTAAAAGAGGGGTAAGAGTTTGTAATAACAACCCTATGGATCCGGCAGTGGCGATGTCTATTTTTCTACTTCTGATAGAGTGAGATTTTGGAACGAATTCTATTTCAGTTGAATGTAATTCCAATCCCTTTATTTCGGCGTTGGTAAATTCACCAGCTATTTTTACCCCGGTAAGGTGTTGCATTTGTAATCCTGGTTTTGGACGGTTCTTTCTTATGTTGATTATTTTTACTGGTTTCAAAGCCAGTGCAGATAAAGCTATTGAAGTTCTCAACAGTTGTCCATATCCTATAGAACCGTCAATTGTTATCATGAAAACTAGATTTTATTTTGAAAGATATATAACAAATGTGGAACCATTCAAAATTGTAGATAAACTAGGTAGAAAAATAGAGTTGAAGAAAGAAACTATATGGCATATACTCAGAAGACCGGAAATGGAAAATGAAGAAGAAAGCATAAAGAATTGTTTAACTGATCCTGATGAGATTGTAGAAAGTCCAAAATCCAAATCTGTAACAATTTTTAAATAATCACGGGTTCATATTAACATCATACAGAAGTAACAGAGCTAAAAGAGGTAATGTAGTATGGACAAAGAAATAACTGTATGGTTTGACAAAGAAGGAGATTACTTGGAGATTACTTTCGGCGAACCTAGAAAAGGATATTTTAAAGAAATAAAAGATGATGTGTTGCAGAGAATAGATTCAAAAACTGGTGAAACTTTGGGATTTGCTTTTATCAACTTCAGCAAACAGTTCGGGGATATGGAAAAGCCAGAAGAGATAAAATTGCCAATACCTACTGTTTGATGTCCTGATTTCGAGTTTCTTAGTATAGATTTTGTTTGGAAGGATAAGCGCACTGTCTGACGTCAGACATGTTGTAACACGTGTTACATTGTCGCATATGCGACATTCTCTAATAATCAAAAGGGAATTGAACTAAACCCCTGCTCCAAACAATCCCAGCAGTAATATCCCTATGAAACTGAACACAAACGAATAAATCAAAACTATCTGTGGCTTGTATCTTACTATGTTCCATAAAACCGCGGCTATTAGCTCTGTCGGGACAGGCATCGCGGTCAGAATTCCTGCTAAAGCCGGCACAAATATCCTCATCCCCCTGCTTCTCATCACACTCTGAGTCAAGTTAATCTCAAATTTCGAGAATTCAAGCCTCAATTCTTCTCCTAGGATATATCTTATTTCATCAAGCAACCGATGCTTGACAAACAAGTAAATCGTTAAATTGGAAAGAGCGGCGCCTATCGCAGCGATGAAAGCCATGCCTACAGGGTTGATGTGCTTTGCAAGAAAAAATAACGTTGCCGCTGCAGGTGTGGTGGTAAATCCGAGTGAAAAAAGAAGACCCAAGACAAATGCGCTAACGTATCCAAAATTTCCTAGTGATTCAACAACTGTACTGACAATACCAGTTTTTATCAGGTAATAGGTGAACACAAAGCTCAACAAAAGCAACACAGTATTCTGGTGCTTTAAATGGAATGTTTTTACCCTGCCAACTACCCTTCCAATCTTGCGTTTCCTTTCACTGACACGATAAGAATACTGTTCCATTAACTATATTTTATTTTCAATTCTAATTAACTCATTCATCCTGTTGACCGATACAGAATCCATTCCGAGTTTTATATAATCAAACTTCAGACCCACAGCAAGATTAGAAATCAAATTATCATCCACTTCACCAGTTACAACAGTTGTTATATTATTTTTCTTCGCTTCTCCCACCATGTTCATTACATCACTGATTGTCCCCATTTGTGTCGGTGAAATGTTTATAGCACTAGTAGCTTTCAGTTCAATTCCTCTTTTAAATCTTTCAAAATTGTTTGAGTACAATTCATTACCGACAACCAATCTAGTAGGCATTCTGTGGGTTAATGCGGCAGACAAAACAAACTCATCTTCATGAAACGGTTCCTCGATATATCCAACAGGATAAGACTTGGCAATGTCTTGTACTAGCAGCAGTTGCTCTTGTGGAGTTAAGTTTTCGCCGGTACTGTAGGTATACCTCCTATCATTCCATATATCCGATGCACCAAAGTTAATTCCAAGTTGTAGAGAGTTTTCTGTTGTGACTGATGCGAGAGTTCTCAAAACTTTCTCATTCGTCATATTTTTGTCGAATTTTAATCCGCTGCATGCCCTAGTGAGCTTCATTATGCTTTTTGGAAAAATCTTTTGCTGAACAGGATATAGCAGGTACTCTTTAAAATCTGTTTGGGTCTTTTCCTTGTTTGTGATTGCACATAAAGGAACAGGGATTTCTCGATTGTCTGATAAATATTTATGGACACCGATGCCGTCCCACTTCGCAAACGCCTTCAAAAATGCGGAAGATATAGCAAACGCGAGATTGCCGCCTATCTCACGAAAGTCTACGGATATATCGATAGTGTGTAAAAATTTGTCCACTTCCTCAATATCATCGAATGTCTGATTCACAAAATGGCGTTTTATTTCAAGGAATTTTTTAATGACATCTTCCACAGGTAAAGAACGTATTCGGTATATCCCATTTTTGTTAACTGGAACGATGAAATGTGAAACTCCTTTCCTTGTTTTTATTATCACTTCTACAGTTTTCTGCAAATCTTTTGTTAGAACTTCTCTTATGTTAATGTCTTCTATTCTCATGTATAGTAAATTTGTCTTCAGTTTAATTTAGTTTATATCTTTAGGTTGACTTCCTTTAATTATGGAACACTTGGAAATTGTAAAAGATATTATTTTCCATCCTGCTACTATACCTGCTGCTTTATCAGCATCATTTCTAGTAACCCTAAATATAGGGACATTTTTATACACGAGGAAGTGGTTTCTCTCTCATAGTGGACAAAATCTATCTTGGTATAAGGAATGGTATGAAAAAAACTACGAAAATGTTAGAAATCCTATGCGGTATAGGCAGTTTATAGTACGTTATCTTGGATACCCTGGTAGAACACTGGCTGTCGAGCTTTATTCTAAGAGGAGCACAAATCCAAAATGATTATTCTCTCTTCTCTTTCCACAAAGCATTAGCCCCTTTAATCATCAATCCCATCTATCTTCCTGAAACAAAGTTAAAAACTTTTTTTAACAAGCTGGGGTTTCTTTCTTTCGAGGCAAGAGTGTATTCTCGAACCAGTTCACTTTGCACTAATACTGCGACAGGAAGATAAACTTTCAAAACTAGGTCTCTTAATTCCGGATCTTTTATTCTACTCGACCATTGTTCAACATTGGACCACAACATACCTATCCTGTAAATATTGTCGAACTCTCCCCAGTCTCCATTATTTTTATAAAACCGCGTTTGGCCCAATATTCTATCTGCGTCCCTGTCCCTGCGTGCTTCAAGAGAATTCTTTAATGCTGACAAGTCTACTTTCTGCGTTCTGCCATCTAAATCTTGATAAAGAGCCACCCCTTCTTCTGGGCTAGTATTTTGCAATCCTTCTAGTTCTTCTTTTGCAATAATTGAACGTGGCATTGCTGCAGCAACCCCATTAACTCGGCCATTGTAAACTTCGATAGCTGTGGGACCGGCAGGAACAAGGGCCCTGGATCTGCTTCTACGTGTTTGATGTATCTTGTTATAAACTGATGTTCGGGATATGCTTTTCCCCGTCTGCGCTCTAAAATCTTCTTGCAACTGCGCAACTGTTCTAGCATAACTTCCATCCCCCATACGTTCAACATACAAGGCATTCAATAGGGCTGTGTCTTCAGCAGTAAATTTCCGTCTGTGCTTCCTGTTTTCCACAGTTTGGTAAGTTCTTTCTAAAGCACCAGCCGTTTCACCATTAACAGATAGATTTAGCGGTCGATATAAAGTTGCTTCTATAGTCGTTACCACTATACCACCCTATAAAAAATAATTACCCTAAAAACTATTTAAGCATTAATTGCGCGGCCTTGTGGCGAACATAGAATGACCATGGAACACTAGGCCGATAATTTTTCAATTCTGGTCCCAAAGCTCCGTTTTCCCTCAACGCCTCTGCATACTGAACAGCTGTACCTAAGTCGCGAGTCAGTCCCCAAGCATTCTCTACCTCTCTCAAATAAACCTTATCAAGGAGGGGTCTGAAAAGTTCACGCATTTTTTTACGAAGTTCGAGTACATTTTCTTGTATTTTTTGGTCTTCAGGCGCCAATCCTAAGAATTGAAGAGTGTTTAAATAGTTGGGAGAAAAATCTGGTATTTCTGGCACTTGTAAATGTTGCCGGTCGTCAACTTTTGCAAGCATAGCTCCAATTGCGTAAGCTCCTGCAAGTTCCTTTCTCGTCGCAAGCCGGCCATGCAGTTTTCCGAACCGATTACTATAGGCTTCCATATATGCAGACTCCATATCTTCAGGTGTCATTTTATTTGCCAATTCGGTAACTAGTCTATCAAATACAGGATCACTTAAACCAGGAATCGCAGGATAACCGGCAGTTCTAACTGCAAGCTGTGTTTGTACTGCTTCCCCAGAGGCTTGCCGAGGGCGCATAGCATTATCCCCGCCGCTAATAGCTCTCCTCCCGACTCTATAGGCCAGCTCAGATAAGTATCCTAATAGCGGAGTTGCGGCTACTGCAATAGCGACAACCTGAGAATTGAAGATGTGGGTACTCCTGTCGGATGCGAGATTCCATTCATAAAATTGTGTTAAATAATCTCTAACGGGACTAAATTCTATCTTTGGCGTAAATGGAGCCACGTCATAAGCTAAAAATAAAGACTCTGCTAGTAATCCTATGCCAGTTATTAACGAAAGTTTGCCGATAACACTTGTACGGACAACTTTATTTTGTGGTATTCTTTCTCCTCCGATGGCCTCTTCTAGGTGTTGTCCTAGTGGTATATGTCGGGTTGTCTCTTCAACAAATGGAGGACCTGCTGCAGGTTCTGCCTCCCATGATGGTCCTATCTCATGCCTGTCTGCTTCCTGAGGCAATTCTACATATCTAGCAAATCTAAAACTAATGGGACTTCGAGGACGATCTTCTATTGGGTATAAGGACATGGTTAATCTGTTATTATTCACACCTCTAACCACGACAAGGTCGCCGGGGGTTCCCTCACCAATATACTGGATTGTAGCAGTATTTACATCTGTATCAAAGGGAGTTAGAAGTCTATCGCCATCGAATATATCTTTTCCCAAAATGAATTTTAGTAAAGGTAAGTAATCTCTTAGCAAATCTGGTAACTTATAAATCTCGTAAGCTGTCAATTTCGGAGATTTAAAAAGGAAACTTTTTGGATAATCCTTTCCCTCTTCTGATTGCAATCGGAGAATTCCATCCTCCGTAATTTCTAGTCCGTGTGCAACAAGGACTGACTCTCCTTGAGGGCTCCAAATAGTACTAGTGAATTGCTCCTCAGTTGGACGATTCTCCTTATAAATCATTGATATGGTTGGAGCGTCTGGTACTTTGAACCCAAGCCTCTGAACATTATACGCAACTTGTATAAATGGTAAAGTCCTTCTTACAGGATGTGCTGAAACATTCACACCTTCTGTCAGTTCTATTAAATCATTTGGATTGAGAGCAAGTTCTACTTCTAAGTTTTTCAGCTGGGACGGTTCTCCTGCCATATTTTATTGATATAATATAAAACTTTTAAGCTTGAGAAATTCACACAATTCCAACTTAGAAAATCAAATAACAAAATAGGTGTTCATTCTTTCTTTTCCTTCCATACAGCATTCGTACCTTTAATCATCAGTCCCATCTGCTCGATTTCCTTTTCTGTATATACCCTTTTGGTAACTTTGAAATCAGCAGGAGGTTTCAACACAGCTTCCGTCGGGCAGACAGGAACACAGCTCCAGTCGTCAACACACTTGTCAATAATTAGTTCGGCAATATTATCCTTGTCCATCTCTAATGCATTATAAGGGCAAACAGCAACACAGGCTCCGCATCCGATGCATTTCTCCTGGACAATTATAGGTGGCATTATCTCAATTGTTAAATAGCTGTGAAATATATAAATAAATTTAGAAAACTAACTTCTCTTCCAAGATAACAGCATCCCCGCCAAATTTTTTAATTAGCATTGCAACAGAAATTAAATCTTCCAAGCTATCTGATTTCCAGAATGATTCGTGTATAAGCTTAGCATCCACTTTCTTTAATTCCCTGAAGATTCTTACTCGCGGTGTTGAAAATTCCTTTGGGAGGTCGAAGGATAATATGAAAGACATTTTGTTCACCTGCAACGCTCTGGGATGTAATACGTATTACACTTATATTTAAGCTTTTCGCTTCTCTAGCATATAGATACCATAAAACAACAAATTTACACACCAATAAGAATTTACAGAGAGCATGAAAAAACTTGTCTTATGCGAGATTAATGAAAATTATCTGAAGAATGTCAAAAAACAGATGAAGGAGCAGAATATGCCTATGCCTAAGGATGATAGCCACATAACCATAGCCCATAAACCATTGTCTGTAATAAATGTTGAGAAATTAAATTGTAAATGTAGTTTATGCTCATTAGTCAAAGATTAAGTCCCTGCTTTTACTTAGATTAGTGTTCCTCTCTACTACAATGATTTGTTAAGAAATCTCCTATGGACGTATTGTTCGCTGCAACATCGTAACCAAACCTTCTATAGTGTTTCACTTCTCCACCTTCTGTCTTAAGTCCGACACTGCTTGTTACATTTTCTAAACCCACTAATAAACCTGCTAAGTTGCCATTCTCATCAAAAAGCGGAGAACCACTAAAACCTGGGCGTGATTGAATATTCCCTCTTTTAACTTGATCAATACCTTCAACATAAATGCGATCACCCTCCCGTACTTCTTTAACTTCTAATTCTTCGGTTCGCGTATACCTGTCAAAATAATCTAATGGCCATTCTTTTTCGTTTATATACCTCGAACGCCCTTCTTTTATTTCTTCTTTCTCACGTTCAAAAGGTGTAAAATGGGTACCATTGTCTACATGTCTCAATTTTACTCCCTTTACTGCTCCTTCATGTTTTAAAGCGTCTTTTCTTATTCTCGTTGAATCTTCTCCTATCATTCTATACGAGCCAGTTTTTGAAATTGCCAGTAAAGCTAAATCCCTTTCCTTATCAGCACTAACAGGAAAAGCTGTTCCTTGTCCTCTAATGTGATGTCCAACTACGTACCTGACACTTTCCGTTTTAGTAGGTGGATGCACAACATGATCAACAGTTAAAATTAAACCAGGTGCAATTTCGTATCCTACTCCTATCGACGTTTGATTACCAAAATATCCAATGACATCCACTAGCCTTTCATGAGGAGTGGAATTACTTGGTAACAGTTGTTTCAAATATGCGTTTAAGCTCAGTTTTCTTTCGTGCTTGACTTCACATCTTTGACTAGACCCAGAAAATACCACATAATTAGCGTTATTGTGCACAACTGGGACAAAATATGAGAATAAAATCAATGCCCCAACGACACCCCCTAGAATTAAATTTTTTCTCAGTGAAATCATGGAAACCCCATATTACCTTATTTCATTTATCATTTCTCTTAAATATTCTGTCAGTTTCTTTGAAAGATTTATCTTAGCTGTGATTAGCTTGCCTTTAACTTCACTGTCATTGCCTTTAGTCTTTTCAACAGATAACAGGAATAAGAATGCTGATCTCAATTCCATCCAGAAGAATGCCCTTTCTACGGCCTTCCTAGCCTCGGAAATATCATTGGTAAACAAAGCCTTGTCCTTCCACATCTGGTAATGTTCACCGCATGTAGCTATCTGGGTCTCTATTGGCATATGTCACTTATAGGTAGTACTAGTATATAAGCTTTACTATTCTATAGTAGTAAGTTAATTAATGTAAAAAAATAAGTATCTGAAAAAAGAAGGTTAAATTATGTCTCTGCCACATGAATACAGATTTAAAAGAATGTTAGACTTGGAAAAAGTTAAAGCTTTGAAAAGAAGTTGGAAATGGTTTGGACAGGTTGAAGTAGATGATTACGCTCTAAAATCAGAAAGGCCTATGCCGCCAGGATTATACGCAATGTTTGAAAGGTTATCAGAAGTTGAAACAAGTTCACTTGATCTGTACCAAGCTTGTAAGGAACTGTATACGCAAGTATTAAATGAAGGAGAAAGAGCCTTTCCTCTTGTACCCGATTTATTCCAAAAATATGGTTTTGCCGCTAACTGTGTTTTAGCTGGAATGATAGACATGAAAGAAGCTACTCAAAGACTTGGTAGAAAAACGACAAGAAAATTCCTTAGTTTAGCAATGGGTAGGAATGTACAACCTAGTTTGTTTGATTAAATCTCATCTTTCAGTTTCGTAACCTTTTATTAAAACCAGATTCTTACCTGCAACACAAAGCCCACCAATTAGTTTTATTATATACGGAAATAGTGTCGTCTTTATGAGGTGGAGGGATGAGCCATTGGTGATATCTATAAAGGATTCCGATTTTGCCAAAGGGTTCATGGATTATTTTGACACACTTTGGAGAATTGCGAAGAAATGAGTTTTCATATAGAGATCAACAGATTTCAAAGGCAGGCAGAATATTCACGCATCCTGCATGTTAAAAGAAATCACCTATTCCAACAACCACAACCAAAGAGGAATGTATCTTACTTTTATCCCGTTCGCATTCTCTTCGCCTGAAAAATCTTCTGTTATCACTTTCCCTTCCTTTAATTTAAACTCCTTGCAGGCCGATACAAGCCCCTTTATTTCCCTCTTTTTAGTTTTCTCATTCGAAGGATCTAAGCAAACTTGTATAGCTTCTATTATCTTCAGCCCTTCCTTTACGACGAAATCAGTTTCCCCCGCAACAGATTTCCAGTAATACACTTCTTTGCCTCTCCTTTTCAGTTCGAGATAAACCACATTTTCATAAATTCTGCCTTGTTCCTCCAAAAACTTGAAGGCAACTGCATTTCCGAGTCCTGCGTCTATGCAATATATTTTTTTGTTCTGCCTAAACTGGATTTTCAGTTTGAAAGAAAACAGGTCTAAGCTAAAAATCAAAAAAGCGTCTTGGGCGAATTTCATATAGTTTTGTGCGGTTTCGATATTAATTCCGACAGCCCTTGATACGCTTCTATAGGAGTATTCTCTCGCCGCATTTGTAATAAGATAATAAACAAGTTCGTTTAATTTAGGCAGTTCAACCGGATGCCTTGACATAATATCCCTAGAGACTATGTCATTGTAGATTCCCGAAAGTATTGTTTTGGCTGTTGTCTCGTCTTTATTCAAAGTCTCGGGGAAGCCGCCGTTCTTGATGTATAAGTTCAAATAATGCAGTAATCTGAGTTTCTCTGCCTTTAAAAAATTTGCACTGAAGTTGGTCCAGTTGTTTGCTTTAAGGTATTCTTTGAAAGAGAATGGAAACAATTGAAATGAGATATGCCTTCCAGTCAGCAATGTTCCAAGTTCTCTTGACAGCAGAGAAGCACTTGAACCCGTTACAAAAATCTGCTTGAATTTATTTAGGTCATAAAGGTTCTTCACCCATTTTTCCCACCCTCTTCTTTCTTGAACCTCGTCCAAGAATAGGTATTCTGGGTTTGTGTTTATCTGATAAATCGCCTTTTCAATCTCATCAAATCCTGCTGTGCTTATAGTTACGTCATCGAATCTTACAAGAATTATTTTTGTCGGTTCTGTCTTCCTGCCTAGAATATGATCTATTATCTGATACATCAAGGTAGTTTTTCCCGACCGTCTTACACCTATTATGTCCTTTATGTGCCTTGTGTCCATCGATTTAATAAGTTCACTTTTTGAGGCCCTCTCTACGCCAACCTCTACCCGACCATTTCCCCACCAAGGGTTCCATTTCCTTAAAGCATCTGCTAAATCCATATAAATTATTGAAATTTCCTATTTATAAATCTGTCGGTTAAAGCAGACAATAATTTATAATTCTTGTATGGTTCAGCGTACTATATACCAAAATTCCGATATTGTTGAAAGAGTTCGAGATTACTTTGAGACATGTGGAGAATTGCGAAGAAATAATTCCATTAAATTGACTCGAGTTGACGCGATTAAACATTAAATATCCTGTTATTCGCCAAAGGTGCGACAGCATCATACCCTTTCTCTTTCAACTCTCTCGCAAAATCTTCTGTATGCTCCCCATGAACGCAAAAAATCTTCTCAGGATTCAATTTATTGATAAACTGAAACAAATCTGTCCGCCCCAAGTGGCTAGAGAAATCCAGCCTTTTAACAAACATCTCAACCTCAACATCTATCCCCTCATTGATATACCTACCTGTTTCCAGCAAAGTTTTTCCGGGGGTGCCTTCAACCTGAAATCCTGTCAAAGTCAGGCTGCAATTCCGCCTGTCAAACAATTTGCTGATATACCACATAACAGGCCCCCCTGTTAACATCCCGCTCGTAGTCAGTATCACCCCAGGGTTCTTTACAATCCTCTTCCTCATCCCCTGGTCTTTGACATATTCAACCTTTTCCAGAACTTTGTTCAAACTCTTGGGCTCCTTCAGAAGATTCCTATGCTGGTTTATGATTGTCAGCGCCTTCTTAGCCATGCCGTCGACATAAACAGGATAATCGATTCCGTGGCTGTCTAATGCTAACAGCAGTTCATCGATTCTGCCTACAGCAAATCCAGAAATCAATGCAATTCCATCGTTTGCAAGCGTGCTACGGACAATTTTCACAAGCTCCTTTTCCTGAGATCCCCTGCTTGGGTGATCCCTGTCACAGTACGTAGATTCAGTTATCAATATGTCAACATTTGGCAAGTTCACATCCGCGCCTTTCATCAGCCTTGTAGAAGCTATCTTATAGTCGCCTGTGTAAAGGATAGTTTTTTCGCCTGTGTCCAGAAAAGGCATCGTGCTTCCAGGTATATGGCCAGCGTCGAACAATGTTACTTTAGTTTTCCTTAGGGTGAAAGGTTTTCGGAAATTTGTAGGCACAAACTTTTTCAATGTCTCGCTTACATCTTTTTTGTTGAATGGAAGATCTACCTTTTCTTCACGGCTTATTTTTATCGAATCCAACCACAATAGCTCTGATAACTGTTTTGTAACATTTGGTGTATATATTGGTGCGCCATTTTTTCTAGCTTCTAAAACCGGAACCCCGCCCGAATGGTCTAGATGTGAATGCGAAAGCAGTACAGCGTCAATTTTCCCTTGCACTGGTATCGGGAATAGCGGCGGCATTTCTTGTATCTTCGTCCCGTAATCAAGAACCATCTTCTCAACTCCTGTGTCAACAAGAACAGCGCTGGCGCCTACGACAGACATGGCGCCATGAAAAGAAATCTGAACCATACCAGTAAATTTAGGTTTTAACTTTAATAAGAATCGTAACATTAAAATTGTAACACAAGAGTATAAAACTGAGTTTCAACTGATATAATCCTGCTGATATCATTTACCAGCTTTGTGTAATAAGTTAATCTTGTGTATAAATTTCCATTAATTCTTAAAATTTGGATTATGCCAATGATATGGGAGCAGTTCTTTAAGTTTAACGATTTTGTCCTTTCTTATAATTACTTCGGTATTCCAGTTTTCTTTATCGATTTGCCAGATCAACTCCCTACATTTTCCACACGGAGGGACAACTGTTCCATCTTTCCAAACGGCCACGATTTTTTTGATTTTGGATTCACCAGCTGTTATCATGGCTGCAATGGCATGGTGTTCTGCTCCAAATCCCTCCCCCTCACTAGTATCAAGACATACACCGAGGTAAATATTACCTTTAGCTGTAACTAACGCTGCTCCAACATCTGCAATAAGTCGTCCTGTGGCACTCTTCTTTGGTTTTATTACGGATTTTGCCTTTTCAATCAACTCTTTGTCAGTTATTTGCACCATGATATAATAATGGTGTTCACTTAATAACATGATTTCTGTGTAAAAAGTCAGTCATTTTCTGTGTTTTATACGCAAAGCATTATTTACCAAATTCTTTAAATAATTCCCAAATTCATATAATTTTTGGTGATAGGATGAAATATGGCGTTACAGAGAGGGAGATAGACCCTCAAGGTAGAGTTCTTCTGCCGAAAGGATGGAGAGCTGAAATTAAAACTAAAAAAGTCATTTTGTTGCAGACGCCAGAATATGTCAAGATTCTGCCAAAGAAAAAAGTGGATTTGACAAAGTATTCCAATTCGATAAAGGTTGACTTGAAAGCACCACTTACGGACTGGCATGCTGTAAAGGCAGAACTTCTCGCGAAAAGCTATCTTCGTGGTAAGAAATGAGGTCCTAGATTCGAATATAGTAATCTACGATCAAATAAAAACCGAGAGAAGATTAGACAACAGAACGCAACAGATTAAGAGCTTGTCCCATGAGATTATGGAACGCATATCAAAGGGAGAAAGAGTGGTAACAAGTACAGTTCATGTTTCGGAAACTGCAAATATCCTAGAAGAAGTTGTTGGCATTGAAAATTCTTATGCGCCTATATCAGAGTTGTTAAAGGCGGAGAACATTCAGATTGAAAGTGTGGACAGAAGTATATATGCTACCAGTCTTGATGAAGCTAAAGAGCATAATATTGGAGTGAATGACGGACTGGCTGTAGTTGTAATGAAAAACTTGGGAATAGATGAGATTTACAGCTTTGATGAGCATTTCGACAAAATAGAAGGGATAAGACGGGTAGAAAAATAATAGGATAGCTTTTCCTGTCCGCCTGATTTAAAATTCCTTTCTACGTTAATTCTTCGAGTGACATATTTGTTAATAACCTGTTAAAGGTAGCTGACACTAAAACATCTGTAGTATCTATCACCTCAGATTTAAGATCACTTTGATTTAGAATTAGTTGAAAATCTGTACAACCTAATACTATGCATTCAGAATCTCTTTTTAGTAAATTATCAATTATTTTTATTAAGACTTTCTTATCTTCTTCGCCCACTGTATCATCCAATATTTTGAGAATTATTTTAGCTACTATATCTTGATTAACTTTTTCTGGAATAATTACATCTATACCATTTTCTTTTAATGGGGTTTCATACAATTTACTATCAATTGTTTTAGTAGTGGCCAATAATCCTATTTTCTTGTAACCTTCTAGCTTTAGAATTTTGATAGTTTCATCTAAAATACTCACTATAGGTACTTTTGATATTTCTCTCAATTCATCTATGAAAATATGAACAGTATTGCATGGTATTACAATAAAATCCACTTCAGCTTTGTTCAATCTATTTATGCTATCCTTCAGATACGGGAGTATCTTGTGCTCATTTTTAGACTCTCGAATAATCTCGTCTTCAATTGAAAATGGAAATGATATACTGTCTATGATAATTCTTGGATAATATTTACAATTTTCTCTAAACAATTTTATTAGTTTCATGTAAAATTCTGATGTGGTTTCAGGACCTAGCCCACCTATTATACCAACACTCTTCATTTTAATCCACCGTTTTGGTAAGGTCTTATCACACCATTAAACAAAGAGTCAATGGCACTATCCAAAAGTTTGCGTCCTTCTAACGCCTGTACAATTTGAGGGTTGCAATCACATCCCCTTACGATAGAAGCAATATACCCTATTGTTGCAAAATACTTCAACGTTCTTTCGTCTGCACGTGTAAGTTTTTCGACAACTTCCTGTTCAGAATCATCAAAGAAAACTCTATCAGAACGTTCGGTAGAAACGTATGGGACGACTGGTTTTCCACTCACTGAAAAGGCTGGTTTCGTATATCCGAATTGTAACCCTCTAAATCGTCCTCTGAAGCCATATTTTCCGTTCTCATTAAGTGTTCGTACTAGTTTATCATAAGGTATTTCCCTGTCAGGTCCTAATTTAGTTCTAGATCCATGAGAATAAAGATAAGCAACACAAGCAACTTCATTTATCGGATAAGCTAATGGATGATTTTGATTTCTATATCTAGGTGGGGTAGCTTTAAAAGCAATATTTCTTAATTCTTCGCTTGATTCTATTGTGCGACTTAGCTCTTCCAGAACATTTTTATAATCTGGTGATTCCATGAAGTCAGAACATCTTATTCTATTTGTTTTTCCGAAAGTTCTATCAACTCTATCTAAAGTCTCTTCTAACTCTTGAACTTCTTGATTACCTTCATGGGAATTGAATTTTGCAAATTCATCCACCACCAGCAAATGATAGTCAGGTAATAGCCGTCCTAGTAAATGAAGCGGAACTATGTCTATTGGTACGCCTTCAGGACCGAATCCTATACCTAAGAAAGTCTTCTTGTCTAAATCAACATTAGTATCTTGCAGAAGATGCCCAAAGTAGTTCACCAGTCATTGAGACTCACCTCTTGAGACTTTTGTTTTTCTGTAATCATCTTCAACATCACGGTGTTTTCTGTCAAGGGACTGATTCAAATCACTTTCTTCTATTGGAGAACCCACCGCAAGTAATTTGCTAACTTTTCCACCAAGAAACAGCTCAGCAAACCCACCGCCTCTAAGAACCAAATCATCTTCATCCTCACCATAACTAAGATTTCCTAATCTAACCAACCTGGCATACATATACATTGGTAGTGGAACACTGTCTATAATATCAGGACGATGTTTACGTAGAATCACGTCAGGACATTCGAAGATGATACCATCTACCTCGAAGTGATACATTGTATGTGATCGCCTTGGATTAAACCCTCCCCTGTAAACACCATGTGCTTCTACAAAATTTTCTAATGAGAATTCTCCGTATGGTATTCCAGTTTTTTCATATCTAAAAGACAGGTATCTAGTATCCCCACCAGCTACAAATGCATCGGCAACTTGAACATGTTCGTATTCTTGCATTCCTTTCACCTATTTCAAAATGAACCGAAGTACTCCTGCTTAAATTCACCAGTCACCCTATCTCTAGCTACATCTATAGCCCCTTCTTTTATAGGTGGTATGGCATCTACAAGATCTGGTCTATGTTTGCGTAAAGCCTTCTCATGAATTGTATATTTGACATGACCTATTTCAAAATGGTATAACTGTTCCCCACGAGTATCCCCACCAGCAAATTTATCAAAATAACCAAAATGTCTACCGACAAATGTAAAATTATCTAGTGAAAGTTCTTGATAGGGCATTTCCCTATTCTTCACTCTTCTTGTTAGTTCCCCGCCTACCTCTCCTCCATACATTATAAGAACCCCTAAACCTCGTTTATTGATTTCCATTTTTGTATATGTCATAATTTTCCACTTTTATCATTATTCAACCGTAAAGTATTTAAATACTACACATAATAATACTTTAATGAATAAAAAAGTACTTTTAATTAAAGAGAAACTCTACAAAAACGTACATTATCTAGAAGAACTGGAGAAAGTTTTTAGTAGATATCCAGCTAGAAAACAAGTTGCTCTTTGTCTATTGAAGAATGGACTGAGAGTCGGTGATAAGGGAAAAATATTGTGTGATGATATAGAAATTTCACCAGCCAAACTAGCACGCAATTTAAAGATTGACAGGAGAATAGTTAACGACACAATCGAATTTGTTTTGTTTAATCCGGATTTGAAAAATCTGTTTACTAAGATAAAACCTATGGCAAGGATAGACGAATTTGCCAAAGAACTGGGACTAGGTGTGATTAGAATTTATGTCAAGAATGCAAAGGAATCGGGGCTTATCCATAAGATAACTGGAGTAGTTGCCGAATACAATGTGTCCATAAAGCAATTAATAGCGGAGGATCCTGAATTAGGTTATGAGCCTTCTTTGATACTCGTTTTGGAGAAAGAACTGCCAAGAGGATTAATAAATGAATTGAAAGAACTCGATTTCATTACAAAAATAGAAGTTATGTAATTTACAAATTGGTTTAAGAACTGTCGAGTAATTTCAAAGTTTCCTCCACCAAATCCAAACACCTTTTCATGAACCAACAAACTTACCTCAAAGTAATGATTAAGTGTAACAATAGACAGTTTTTTCTATCCGACTGATTTATAAACTTGACATATCATAATAAACTGAAGTGAGTGTGATGAACCGCCAATACGCAGAAACTCAGGTGGAAGTACTCCAATATGTAGGGATCTTTCTAGCCTAAGGAAGATCTTTCAAAGGGCTCTCACAGAAAAACAAATTCTTCTTTTGAACGAAATAGAAAAGAATTCGGGTAGAACTGTTACATCGCTTATCAATAGAATGTCTGCAAGTTCGAAAATTCCTGTATCTACACTTAAATTGAACTCGAGGATGTTGCGAGAACTGAAATTGATTGAATATTCTGAGTTCAATCCCGTCGAATTGACAAAGAATGGTAACATCATCCTATCAATAATAAGAGGTGAGTCTGAGTGACTGGTGAAGATCTTTATAAATCTTGCTACTAACAATCCTGGAAGTGCGAGAAGTATAGTAAGGGGACTAATAGCCATACAGGAAAATAGAATACCTGTTGATAGGATGAATTCGCACGTGGCAAGTCTACGTCAGAGAATGAACAATATTGGAATGGATGATTCATCTATAAGAGATATTTTTTCATTAAACGGAACTGAGTTATCCGAATTATCAACACGGGTAATCTCGAAAAGCGATGCGGTACAACATACAGATGTATTTCCGTCCCACCTTAGAAGAATGTTTTTATTTTATTTGGATTCCGAGAAACTCCGAAGCTTAGACGACCAACTTTCATTGCTGGAAAATTATAAATTTCAATTATTCCCATCTGACGAACCACTAAAAGAAGCGGGTGGGAGAAACGCAAAAAAACGAATGAGGATGTATTCTAGACTATTTCCGCATTTGATTAGTGTAGGCAATCCTTTGCCATTTCTGGCTAATAACACAACAATGTATCGAAATGGATTACCCCTACTAGGAAACAGAACGGAACTCGGGGATACAGAAGAATTATACGCAACTACTGGCATCTGCCTTCTAGGACATGGAAAAGGCGAAGTTAAGGCCATAGATGGTGATGGAAAGGTACACTATTTGGATTGGGGAAGAGATAGACAACCAGTAATAGAAGGTACGGAAAAACTGGAGTTTCCTAAAGGACCAATTCTCGAATCCATGGTCAATTACCTATTTAATATAGAATTGGCAAAGGCGGCATGTGATAATGGCATAGACGGTAAAGTGAGGATATGGCTACCAACGCACGAATATTCAATACTTACAAAAGAAATGCTGTTGGACGAGTGGTTAAGCAGGAAGATAGTTAAGAGCGATGATGTAGATGAAGCTCTCCAAAGAACTTCCAACGCCCACAAGTGTTTGATATCAAAATTGACAGATGAGGTAGGACTTGACCCGCGAAGGGTAGAAATCTTAGATACAGGGGATCCAGCAGTGTTGAAACACTTGAATGAACTCAGATCTGGACTTGATTTAGGATTCATAGACAAAACTTACGGGCATTACGAATTAGACGAGAAAACCAGACCCATTTACGAGCTTTTGGTCACGGAGCATCTCGAACCTGTGTTGACAGGGCACATAGAAGTACATACAAGGCCATCCCCCGAGATTTATGTGGCTCTTCATGCATTACAAGCGTTAAAGGGGAATCTAAAGAATAAAGTAGCTTTCTTGTTTCACCCGACAGTTCCCAGCATTGGTCTAGATCATCCCAGAGATTACAGTACACCCAGTACAGAAAAGATATACCTAGGGGCAGATGATGTGGAGAAAAAGATAGGTATGTCTGGAAGGGGATTCGTTCCCCAAGTCATGTCAATGTTGACGACGAATGGATACAATACAGATGACCCGCAAAAACTCATAGATATACTGTCGCCTTTCTGTGGAACAGTCAGAGGTGCATACAAATGAAAGAATTCAATAGAGATGACGTAGAGAAATTTATTCTTGGGTCACAAGTATTTGGGGCAGGGGGTGGTGGGGACCCAATTGAGGGTAAGCAATTTTTATTGGAAGCTGTAGAAAGAGGAGTCAGTATAATCGACATAAACGAATTGGCAGAGGATGATATTCTTATATCCGGCTTCAAAATAGGTGCGCTAATAAAGGGGAATGAGAATTGGATAGATATACTTGCAGAATCTACAAAAGAATTGAAAGAGAGCTTTGGTATAACTCCGAAGGCAATTATTGCTGGTGAACTCGGCCCAGGAAACACAAGTTTAGCCATTGCTCTTGCTTCAAAGCTGGGAATACCAGTAGTTAACGAAGATCTGGCCGAAGGTAGATCTGTCCCTGAATTACCGCTAAATATATTCAGTATAATTAATAAATTGCCTGTCCCATGTGTTTTGTCAAATGGAGACAATTCTGTAATTGTCAAAAAGGTTAAGGACATAAAAGAATTGGAAATGTTCGCAAGGAGTGCCTCCGTACTTGGAGGTATCGGTTTTATCGGATATTCATGTAAAGTTAAGGAAGTAAGGAAATTTCTATCTGTAAAAAGTATTTCAGAGTCTATCAAATTAGGGAATTGTATTATAGATTCGCTCCAACAGAATCAAGATGTTGCTAGAAATATTGTGGGAATTTCGGGCGGTAAAGAACTGATCAGAGGAGAAATTACTGATGTAAGGCACGATGAGATGAAAGGTTTCACTGCAGGTCATTTTATTGTCGATAACGGAGATGATGCAGTGAAGGTTTGGTTCAAGAATGAGAATATATTAGCATGGAAAAATGACAATATTGAAATAACTGTACCAGATATCATTGCAACTATAGACTTGGATGGTAACAGACCTTTATTTAATTCAGAACTCAACATAGGTAAAAGAGTGGCAATACTGAGTATACCATCATCTAGAGTATGGAGGAGCAACGAAGGATTGAAATTATTGAACCCAAGATATTTTGGATTTGATCTAGAATGTAAGTTACTATAAGATGGTTGAATGACTTGAAATATTCAAAAATAGAGAAAAGAATGTTATTATTATCAAAAAGAGGATGAAATGGATTTAGAAACACGTTTAGAATTAGTAAAAGACGTTGGAGAAGAAATAATAACGGAGCAAGAATTAAGAGAGCTATTAGGTACGAAACTACACCCTATAGCATATGATGGGTTTGAGCCTAGCGGATACTGAACAAATCAGCCGAATTAGCTCATCTACCCTTCGGTGTTTTCCGACCTTTGTTACTGAGAGATTTAATCAAAGCGGGCATTCACTTCAAGCTCTGGCTAGCCGATTCGTTCGCTTGGATAAATAACAAGATGGGAGGAGACCTGAACCGAATTAGAAAGGTCGGTGAATATTTTATCGAAGTCTGGAAAGCGGCTGGTGTGGACGAGAAGAAAGTTGAATTCCTATGGGCGTCTGATGCATTTTCTGACAAGGAATACTGGAAGAAAGTTGTTCTGATAGCAAAGAATACAACGATGCATCGTGCCAATCGTGCACTAACCATAATGGGAAGGAAGGAAGGTGAGCTGCAGGATGTCGCGCAATATTTTTATCCGATGATGCAAGCTGCAGATATATTCTACCTAGATGCCGACATATGCCAACTGGGACTGGACCAGCGAAGAGCCAACATGCTTGCACGTGACATAGCAGAAAAGATGAAATGGAAAAAACCTGTAGTCGTCTCACATCACATGCTTATGGGGCTTGAAGGTGCTAAGCAACCAGAAGGTTATGAGGAAAACAAAGAGTTGGATGTTGAGATATCATCAAAAATGAGTAAGTCGAAACCAAACACTGCTATATTCGTTCATGATTCTCTAGAAGAAATCAAAAAGAAAATCAATTCTGCATTCTGCCCAGAGAAAATTGTTGAAGGAAATCCTGTATTAGAATACTCCAAGTATCTTATATTTAAGAAATTCAAGTCGATGAAAATTGAACGTGATCAGAAATTTGGTGGGGATATAGAATTCGATAGTTATAAAGAACTAGAAGACACATTCAGACAAGGCAAGTTACATCCTGTTGATTTGAAGAATGCCGTTGCGATGTACCTAGACCAGATGATAGAACCTATAAGGGAGCATTTTGAGAAAGACAGGAAAGCCAAGAAATTATACGAGTTTGTAAAGAAACAAGAGGTTACACGTTAAAATTTTATTACTTGCGAAACGTTGAGTGTTTCCTAGGAAAATAAGAGATAAGTAATTGACTGCTTAATTCATCATATGAGAATAAAAGCTTGGGGGTATGACAGTGAATGGAAATGGAGAGATTTAGTTCCCCTTAAAGGCATGTTAGACCATTTCAAGAGAAAAGAAGATACTCAACTATCATTGGAATATACCAAGTTGCTTAATACAATTCCCGATTTTATACTTCTTATACCTTATAATGCTGGTTGGGTAATAGGATTAGCATATGGGGTGGGAAGGCTTAGGAGATTTATTTATAGCCCCTAGTAACAGGCGACCATTTCCGATGACTGTGTTCTTTTAATAATCTTTTGTACATTTCGATAAGCATAATCATTCCTTGAATTCGTGGAAATATCTCTTATCTACCTTTCCTTTAACAAATCTTATTCCATCTTTTTCTAGCAACCTTCTTTTGGTTTCTAATCCACCTTCAGCACTATAACCGCACAACCCCCCTGTAGATGAAACAACTTTAAAACATGGATAATTAACTGGCTCACGATTGCTGGCCATTATCCTGCCGATAGCCCGTGGTGACGTTTTACATGCTTTTGCAAGTATTCCGTAAGTAGTCACTTTGCCTTTCGGTATTTTCTTCAATAACAAAAGCGCTTTGTGCATATACTATTTTAAACTAATTTAATAATGTAGTTTATGCTTGATATTAAACTGATAAGAGAAAATCCTTCTTTAATCAAAGAAAACCTCAAGAAAAGAAATGATTCTGAAAAATTAAAATTACTTGAAGATCTGTTAAAAGTCGATGTGCAATGGAGGAGATTACAAACCGAAATAAACCAGTTGAGACAGAAAAGAAATCAACTAAGCATTGAAGTGTCCAGATTTAAGAAAGCCGGTAAAGCGGTGAAGAAGCAACTTACGGAAGCTAAGAAAATAGACCGCTTGATAGAAAAGAGCGACAAGAAACTGAATGAGCTTGAAGCCAAAGAAAAATCTCTCCTGATGAACATACCTAACTTGCTTCATGAAAGTGTACCTGTTGGTAAGGATGAATCTGACAATGTAGAGATTAGAAAATGGGGAAACCCGCCAAAATTCGATTTCAAGCCAAAAGACCATCTCACAATTTTACAGGAGCTTAATTTAATAGACGTCGAACGCGGAGCTAAAGTAGCTGGCGAGAGATTCTACTATCTTAAGAACGAGTTGGTTCTCATGGACATAGCTCTGCAAAAGTTTGCACTGGATGTTCTAAGAAAGAAAGGATTTACAATAATCTCACCACCGTTGATGATTAGAAGGAAACCATATGAAGGTGCGGTTGATTTATCTGATTTTGAAATGGTGACCTACAAAATAGAAAATGAAGACGATTATCTCATTGCCACAAGTGAGCATCCTATGGCTGCGATGTTCAATGACGAAGTTTTAGATGCAAGTAAATTTCCGATAATGCTTGCCGGGATTTCGCCATGCTTCAGGAAAGAAGTTGGTGCTCATGGAAAGTATACAAAAGGATTATTCAGAATGCATCACTTCAATAAAGTTGAGCAGTTTGTTTTCTCTACACCAGATCAGGCGTGGAAATTACATGAGGAAATACAGAGAAATTGTGAACTATTGTATCAATCGATGGGATTACACTATCGTGTTGTTAATGTTTGTACAGGTGACATAGGAAGCATAGCTGCAAAAAAATATGATACAGAGGTTTGGATGGCTGACGGACAATTTCGTGAAGTGGGCTCTAATTCTAATTGCACAGATTATCAAGCACGTAGATTAGGAATAAGATTTAGGGAAGGCGAAGGAAAGCCCGTGAAAGGATTTGTTCATACTTTGAATAATACAGCTCTCGCAACGAGCAGAACTATGATTGCGATAATAGAGCAGTTCCAACAGAAAGATGGTAGTGTTGTTATTCCTAAGGTGTTGCGACCATATATGTTTGGTATTGAAAAGTTGGAAAAGAAAAGGTAACCATGCGAAAGACATTTTTTATCCTTTTACTCGCAGTGTTTGCCAGTGAATTAACTGTCGGTGTTGTAAATGTCATACTTCCATTGTATTTCAGAAGTCTGCAATTGGACATGACAAGATTGAACTTGATGTTCACACTGTTCGAACTGGGTTTCCTGCTTTCCATGGCATTCATTGGAAAATTGTCGGATATGATCGGTAGGAAGCATTTCATGGCTTTTTCGCTTTTGCTTCATTCGGTAATATCTTTTTTAAATGCCGGAGCGACCAAAATATACGAATTCGCGATATTAAGAATGTTGAGGTCTGTAGCGTCTGTTTCTGACCATGTTATAGCGCCTGCTTATGTCAGTGACATCTTCAAAGATGGCAAAGGGATGAAATTAGGTTTCTTGCACGCGTTCAGGCGTTCCGGCATGGCAATTGGAGGAATGATGGGAGGGGTATTTCTTGGACTGCTTGGTTTTCAGTCGGCATTCTATTTAACTTCGGCTTTGACATTCGTAATTTTTCTGTTTCTAGTTACGTCTGCAAGAGAACCTTCTAAAC
>Ga0213870_1000019_pt1 | contig 91233 bp, 92 predicted proteins | sample WICALVC2017_Meta_FD_160119 | JGI IMG/M metagenome (GOLD analysis project Ga0213870, IMG submission 160119) | Freshwater microbial communities from subterranean cave lake in Wind Cave National Park, South Dakota, United States - WICALVC2017 | ecosystem: Environmental > Aquatic > Deep subsurface >...
GGCATGGAGACAAGGAGTTGAAGAGGCCTTGCAAGAAAATCCTGATGAGGTGGCCCCGTACCGTCTCTTAGCTCCCGCGTTTGATAAAATTGAGCAGTTAGTAGAAAGCCGTTTGCGATTGTTCAACCGTTCTTGACACGGGGGGAGAGGCATGCTATACTCCCTTTGTACATAAGTCGAGGTACAGCATCATATAGATAGAATATGAGCAAGCAATTTGAACTTTCAACATATCATGGAAGAGAGAAACGACGGAGGACGATCTTTTGAGAGGCCAATGTACGAAGGAAACTGGACATGCGCTCAATGCGGCACTGCCATTACGAAACTTCCTTTCCCTCCAAGGGAAGGAAGCGACGTATACTGCCAGGAGTGCTACCGCAACAGGCCAAAGCCTCAGAGAGATTTCCGAAGATAACCGAAAACAAAACACCCCAGTCATTTGACGGGGTGTTTTGTTTTAAGTAGACTACATGAATGGCAAAAAAGGCAAAAAACCCGCCTAAAGCCCGCAGGGCATTAGGGCGGGCTAAAGCACAAGATATCTTTGACGGCGTGTACAAACCAAAGATTAAGGTGGTGGGAGTGGGTGGCGGAGGAAGCAACATTGTTGCAGAGATTGCAAAGCTTGTAAAAAAACTTGATTTTGTTGCAGCAAACACAGATACCCAGGCATTACGGCACATTGCTCGCAAGAATGTGAAAACTCTTGCATTCGGAGAGAAACTCACCCAAGGGCTGGGATGCGGTATGGACGCGCTCCTCGGAGAAACAGCAGCCCAACAAGACAAAGAGAAGCTTGTGAAGCTCCTGGAAGGCCAAGACCTTCTTATTTGTATTGCCTCGCTCGGGGGAGGCACGGCTTCTGGAGCTGCTCCTGTGTTTTTGCAAATTGCAAAAGAACAAAAGTGCCTCACCATAGGCATTTTTACCTTGCCGTTTTCGTTTGAAGGAGAGAAAAAGAGAGGGCTCGCACTCTCGTCTTTGGAGAAACTGAAACCATTAGTGAATACATATGCCTTGATCCCCAACGACAATATATTTAGCATCATTGAGAAGAACGCTTCTTTCACTGCTGCGCTTTCTGCCCTCAACAAAAAACTCGCAGAAAGCCTCCAAGGTTTTGTGGAGACTCTTTCTTTGCCCGGGCTTATCAACATTGACTTTGCAGATATTCAGTCTTTGCTGGAAGGGAGAGGCAGGCTGAGCTACCTTGCAAGCGCAATTTCTTCTGGTCAAGATCGCTCCAGCGTGGCTTTGGAACAAGTGTTGGCAAACCCTTTGCTTGAGTACTCAAGCAAAGGGGCAGAGCGAGTGCTTCTCAACATTTCAGGAGGAAAGGATTTGAAGATGCAAGAGGTTTCTCAGGTTTGCAAAACGATTTCCCAAGAAAGCCCCAAAGCAAAAGTGATTTTTGGCATCACCTTGCACAATGCTATTGAGAAGAAAATGAGGATTACGCTCTTTGCCCTGGGAGTTCAAAAAAAAGAGAAGCAACCCTTCCATGCAGAACCTCCAAAACCAAAGGCTATCGCGGTTTCCAAAAAACAGAAGAAGCTTCCCTTGAAGCAAAAAGTTCTTGTCCAAGAGAAACCCTTGAACCCCGCACCTTTGGTGCAGCCAAGGAGAAATGCCTTGGAACTCCACAAAGCTATTGAAGAGGAGATTGAAGAACTCCAGGAAAAAGAAAAAGCCTGGGATATTCCTGCATTCTTGCGTGCCAAAAAAGCATGACCCATTCGACTTCGCTCAGGGTCACCAAAGCGATTGTGCCTTTGGCAGGTCTTGCAACAAGGTTTCTTCCCATATCCAAGGTTGTGTCCAAAGAGTTTCTTCCACTTGCTGACAAGCCCTTGATTCATTATGCGCTTGAAGAAATACGTAATTCTGGGGTAAAGCAAGTAATTTTTGTGGTTGACGCAAGAAATCTCAGGTTTCTTTCTGAATACCTGAAGCGGTCTCCAAGCCTTGAAAAATTTTTGGAAGAGCGTAAAAACACCAAGGCGCTTGAAGAACTCCAAACTTTTCAGCATGCATTTGAAGGTATTTCCTTTTCATTCGTTACGCAGGCAAAGCCTTTAGGAGAAGGGCACGCGATACTGCAGGCTCAAAAACTTATAGGAGAGGAACCCTGCTTTGTGCTTTCTCCAGACGATGTGATAGAATCAAAGGTGCCAGCCCTTTTGCAGCTTGCCAAGATTTTTGCCACTGCCCAATGTTCTGTCACAGGACTTTTCAAACTTCCCGAAGAACAGCTTTCTTCCTACGGCGTGTGTGAAGGAGAGCAGATCGCAACAAGGCTCACCAAAGTCAGAAAGATTGTAGAAAAACCAGAGCCAGGAACCGCTCCTTCAAATCTTGCAATGCCAGGAAGGAGAATCATCACCCCTGACGTGTTTGGCTATCTTAAGAAGGCAAAACCAAACCGGCAAGGAGAGATTTCATTTGGGGAAACGTTAGGAGATATGGTAAAAGAAGGAAGGGTCATGTATGGCTACGAACTTGAAGGAAAATGGCTGGAATGCGGCAACAAACAGGCATGGCTGAGGTCTAATCTCTACCTTACGCAGAAATTTCTTAAAGACGAACATTTTGTATGACCAAAGTTTCAAAAGACATTATAGAAAAGGTATATCCTCAAAGGCCCTTAGAGGTTAAAAAGTATGATTACGGCCTGCTTCTCGTTATTGGAGGAGGGGAGTTTTATTCAGGATCTCCTGCTCTGTCGGCGCTTTCAGGATTTAGAGCAGGAGCTGATATGCTTCGCCTCATTGCTCCAAAAAGAGCAGCAGATATTATTGCTTCTTTTTCTCCCATTTTGGCCGCATTTCCTCTTGACAATACCCATTTGTTGAAACAGCACCTTCCAACTCTTCTCACCATGACTGAATCTGCAAGAGAGAGCGCGCATGGCAAAATGGCAGTTATCATTGGAGGAGGCATGGGCAGGTCCCAGGAAACCCAGGAGACAATTGTAGAATATTTGAGCCAGATCAACGTTCCTGTGGTGGTTGACGCAGACGCTATTCATGCAATTGCAAAACGCCTGGATGTTCTTGCAGGAAAGCCTTTTCTCATCACGCCCAACACCTTTGAGCTCACGCTTCTCAAAGGAAGAGACGTGAGGCCCCTGGAGTTAGATCAAAGAATCCAGGAGGCGCAGGCTATTGCAACAAAACTCGGCACCACTCTCTTGCTAAAAGGCAAGACCGACATTATTACCAATGGGACTGATGTTGCGCTCAACGAAACAGGGTCTCCGTATATGAGCATTGGAGGAGCAGGAGACACCTTGGCTGGAATTGCAGGCGCCCTACTTGCAAGAGGCGTGGATGCATTTACTGCAGCGCAGGCAGCAGCATATATCAACGGAAAGGCAGGGGAGTTGGCAGGAAAGAAATTCAAGGAGTCGCTGGTCGCCACCGACATCATCGACGCCATCCCCGAGGTGATCCAATAACTACAGAACAGTAAAGGTGGCAGAGATTCCCTGTCCGTAGGTGTAGAGGTTAACAACTCCAGCGCGGTCGTCAATCTCTATTATTTGTATTCTCCAGGTGCCCTTTTCCGCATCAGCCGGTATGTCAATACTTCCAAAGCGGTTCCCATCCCCGTCAATATTCACAATGCTTGCCCTGATCGCCTTAGATGAGCTGGGGCTTGCCAAAGAGACGTTTACTAAAATGAGGGGCGAGGACAGATCTTTATCAGCAGCAATAGTAATGGTAATGCTTTGTCCTGGCTGGACAGACAAGGGCTGAATCTTTACTGTAATGGGGGAAGATGGGCTTACAAGGGGCTGTGGTTGTGGTTGCGGCTGAGGTTCAGGCTCAGGCGTTAAGGTTGACTCTGACAGCTCAAGAGGAACGACGCTTGCGCCAAACCGTGTTGAGTCAAACTCTTTGTTTCCCAAAACAAAGATTCCAAGCGCTATTGCGCCAAGAACACCCACGATAAGAAATATTGAAAGCAGGCCTTTCATGCAATCTATTATATCTTGCCAGAGCAAAATGTCAAGTCTAACCTTTAGGAAGTCTGAAGTCCCACTCTAGACAGGGGCCTATATAGCATTTCCTGCTATAGCAGAAAACACTATACTATAGAGAAAGATGAACACATAAAACCAAAGAATCGCCAAGCGGGCGATTTTTTGGTAGGGGGGCCGTATGGCTTCCTCTTTTTTTTGTTGCGTGGTACAGTAATACAATATGACAAAAATTGCTATTAACGGGTTTGGGAGGATTGGGCGGCTTTTCTTTCGGCAGATCACAGACCTGCCTGCCGGTAGGCAAGGAAAGCCGGAGTTTGAAGTTGTTGCAATTAATGATTTAGGAGATGTGGAGAATTTAGAATATTTGCTCAAGTACGATACGGTCTATGGGAAATTCAATAGAGGATTAAAGGGGATTAAAGTTCTCCAAGAAAAAGACCCCGCCTTGCTCCCTTGGAAAGAGCTTGGCGTGGATATTGTGGTGGAATCAACCGGAGCTTTTGAGTCGTATGAGTTGGCAAGTCTGCACCTCAGGGCAGGTGCAAAGAGGGTGGTTCTTACTGCTCCCGCTCGCCAGCAGACGGGTTTGGTCGGGGGTGAAGAAATAGGAGGTAAGACAGTGTTGATGGGAATCAATGAAGACGATTTGAAAAGTTGCACCATTTCTTCAAATGGTTCTTGCACTACCAATGCTGCTGCTCCGGTTGTTAAGGTGTTGAGCGAAAACCCGGGAATTAAAAAAGCAATTTTAAACACGGTGCATGGATATACCGCAACCCAAAATTTGGTTGACGGCCCTGCCAAAGGCAGTGATTTTCTTAGAGGGAGAGCAGCTGCCCAAAATATTGTTCCTTCAAGCACGGGAGCAGCAATTGCCGTTACTAGAGCCGTAAAAGAACTCAACAACAAATTTGACGGCATTGCCCTGCGCGTACCGGTTATTGCCGGATCTCTTGCCGATATCACCTTTGTTTCAAAGAAAAAAACGTCGGTTGAGGAAATCAACAGAATTTTAACTGAAGCTGGCAAATCTCCAAGATGGCAGGGAATATTGAAAGTGACGGAAGAGCCCCTTGTTTCCTCAGATGTTATCGGAGAACCATACGGAGCTATTGTAGACCTTTCCTTTACCAGGGTTATTGACGGAGATTTGGTAAAGGTGCTATCGTGGTACGACAATGAATGGGGATACGCAGCCACGCTTGTAAAGCATGTTCAAGCTGTGGCAGCCGCCCTTTCTTGAACACTTGTATGTTGGTTTTTCCTATTTTTGCTTCTCTTTTTTCAATCGGATACGCCGCTCTTTTAGCTTTGCAGGTATTACGAGAACCCAAAGGAGATGGCGAGATGCAAAAAATCGCCTTGGCGATTCAAGAAGGAGCAGGGGCGTACATAATAAGGCAATACCAGACAATCGCATTGGTTGCGCTGCCTATTTTTGTTGTTCTCTGGTTTCTTTTTAAAGAGAATCCAGCGATTGCAGCAGGTTTTTTGATTGGGGCCGTAGCTTCTGGTTTAGCAGGGTTTCTTGGCATGGAGGTGGCAGTGCGCGCCAACGTGAGGGTTACAGAAGCAGCAAAAAAAGGGCTTTCCAACGCATTCTCTGTTGCGTTTAAGGGAGGAGCTACAACCGGATTCTTTGTAATAGGATTGGCCCTGCTTGCGGTTGCAGGATACTATGCCATAACCAAAGATATTGCTGCTTTGATAGGGCTTGGCTTTGGAGGATCTTTGATTTCTGTGTTTGCAAGGCTTGGAGGCGGAATCTATACCAAAGCTGCCGATGTTGGCGCTGACCTGGTTGGGAAAGTGGAGGCAGGAATACCAGAAGACGATTTGCGCAATCCCGGAGTGATTGCCGACAATGTGGGCGACAACGTGGGAGACTGCGCCGGCATGGCAGCCGACCTCTTTGAGACATACGTGGTCACTCTTGTTGCTGCAATGTTTTTGGGTTCGCTGCTGTTTCCAGGGTCAGCCATAGCTGTCATTCCTCTGGTGATGGGAGCAATCGCTCTTGTTGGATCTATTGTTGGCAGTATGGGAGTAAAAATTGCAGGATATGGCATTATGCGCGCTTTATACCAGGGGTTTCTCATAAGCGCAGCAGTGGCTCTTGTTGGTTTTTATTTTGCCTTGCGTACCATGGACTTTATTGCAAAAGAAGATATAGTGCCTTGGTTTTTTGCAATGGCCATAGGCGTGGTGGTCACCCTGCTCCTTGTTGCAATTTCCGAATACTACACTTCAAAGAAATTCAGGCCCGTGAAAGCAATTGCTGAGGCTTCCAAAACCGGGCACGGCACCAACGTCATTATTGGGCTTGCCATGGGAATGGAATCTACATTCTTTCCCATCATTGTGATTGTGGCAGGAGCGCTTTTGGCGTATGGCATTGCAGGGGTGTACGGCATTGCCTTAGCTGTGGTTGCAATGCTGTCTCTGGCTGGCATTGTGATTGCGATTGACGCCTTTGGCCCTATTACCGATAACGCAGGAGGCATCGCAGAGATGGCAAACCTTGCAAAAGACGTACGAGATGTCACCGACCCCTTAGATGCGGTGGGCAACACAACAAAAGCCGTAACCAAGACCTATGCCATCGGCTCAGCAGGCCTTGCCGCTCTTGTGCTTTTTGTGTCGTATACGCATGAGCTCATCAATGTGGGAGCAGGAAAGGTATTTGCCTTCGAGCTTTCAAATCCCAATGTTGTGGCCGGCCTCTTGCTGGGCGCAGCCTTGCCGTATCTTTTTGCATCTCTTGCAATGAGAGCAGTAGGCAAGTCGGCAGGAGGAGTGGTGGAAGAGGTGCGAAGGCAATTCAGAGAAATCAAAGGCATTATGGAAGGCACGGGAAAGCCCGATTACCGAGCCGCAGTGGATATTGTCACCAAAGCAGCGCTCAGAGAAATGATTTTGCCTACGTTGATTGTGGTTGCCTCGCCCATTGCAGTTGGGCTCCTTTTGGGAGCAGAGGCCTTAGGAGGATTTTTAATGGGAGCCATAACCACAGGGTTATTTGTTGCAATCTCAATGACTTCAGGCGGGGCTGCGTGGGACAACGCAAAAAAATACATTGAAGAGGGGCATTTTGGAGGCAAAGGGTCTGACGCTCACAAGGCAGCAGTGACTGGCGACACGGTAGGGGATCCGTATAAAGATACTGCAGGGCCTGCGATTAATCCGGTCATTAAGGTGATCAATATCATTGCCATATTGTTTGCAAAGTTTTTTGTGTAACCTATGCTCACACTCAAAGCAGACCAACGAAAAGAAAAAGGGAGAAAGGCTGCCTTTTTGCGAAAAAAAAGCCAGATCCCGGCCGTGCTGTACGGCCCTTCCTTGAACACTCTTGCTTTGAGTGTGGCAGAAAAAGAATTTGAAAAAGTGTATCAGGCAGTAGGCTTCTCTTCTCTTTTGAACTTGGAGGCAGAGGAGAAAACAGCCCCGGTTCTTATTCACGAAGTTCAGCGAGATCCTGTTTCAAGCAAGGTTATCCACGTTGACTTTTATCAGCCGCCCTTAGACAAAAAAATTGAAATTACCGTGCCTATTGTGTTTGAAGGAGAGGCTCCTGCAGTGAAAGACTTTGGGGGCACGCTGATTAAAAATATCCAACAAGTTCAGGTGCGCGCTTTTCCTCAGCACTTGCCCCACGAGATAAAAGTTGTAGTTTCTGGCCTCGCAACGTTTGAACATAAAATTCTTGTGAAAGATTTGCTTGCAGGAGAAGGGGTTGAGATTCTCTCAAAGTTAGAAGACATTGTTGCCCAGGTGATGCCTCCAGAAAAAGTGGAAGAAGAATTAGCAAAACCAGTGGAAGAGAAGGTTGAAGATGTCGCAAAGGTGGAAAAGCCAAAGAAAGAAGAGGCTGGAGCAGAGGAAATTCAAGCTACTCAAGAGAAAAAATGATACGAGTGATGGTCATGGTCATGGGTATGGTCATGGTCTTCTCGCAGGTCTTGGCGCAGACTCCTCTTGAGGAACGAACAAAGCTTCAGCAGGAGCTCGAAGCCTTAGAAGTTGAGATTCAAGGCATTGAGGGTGATATTACCAAGACCCAGCAGCAAAAGCAGACCTTGCAAAACCAGGTTAAAGTTCTCCAGAGCAAGATTCAAAAGACTAATCTTGAAATTGAGAAAAGCACAAAAATCTTAAAAGACCTTACCTCTCAAATCGTAGAGACCAAGGATTCCATTGCAAAGACCAATGAACAAATCCAAGAGAAAAAAGTGCACATGTCAGCAACTCTCAGGCAGATTTGGGAGCAAGACCAAAAAGGCACGCCAGAGATTATATTGACAGGCTCCACCCTGTCTGACTTTTTCTCCAACGTTGCTGCGCTCCAGGCTTTAACCTCAAGAAACCAGCAGCTCCTCAAAGACTTATCAAGTCTTACTGAGTATCTTGAAGGCCAAAAAGAAAGCCTTGCGACTGAAAAGACTGAGGAGGAAAACTTCAGGCGCATCCAGATTTTGCAAAAACAAGAAAGCCAAAACCTTCAGGGCCAGACGCAAGGGCTTTTAGAAACTACCAAAGGCAAAGAAACTGAGTACCAGAAACTTTTGCAAGACAAAAAGAAGCGCGCGCAGGAGATTAGGTCTCGCATCTTTGAGTTAATTGGAGTGCCAGAAGCTCCAACTTTTGGAGAGGCGCTTGCCATTGCAAATGCGGTATCCAGGGAAACCCAAGTGAGGCCGGCATTCTTACTTGCCATCATTACGCAAGAGTCAAACCTTGGGAAAAATGTGGGGCAGTGTTTTCTTAAGGATACCCAAACAGGAAGCGGAACGAGAGTAGTCTCGGCAGCTTTTGTGAAAAACGTGATGAAACCTTCCCGCGACGTTCAGCCATTCCTTGAGATTACTCAGGAGCTTGGACGGGATCCTTTAAACACTCCAGTTTCGTGTCCCATTCCGAGCGTTGGGGGATATGGAGGAGCAATGGGGCCTGCCCAGTTTATTCCTTCCACGTGGAAGGCGTATCGCTCTCGTCTCTCAGCAATACTGGGAAGGCCGGCTAATCCGTGGGACATTAAAGACGCATTCATGGCTGCCGGCCTCTATCTTTCAGATTTTGGCGCGGCAAAGCAAACATATAACGCAGAGTGGAAAGCCGCGCTCATCTATTTTTCAGGTTCAACAAAGACACGCTACCGCTTCTACGGAGATTCTGTGATGCGCATTGCGGCCAACTACGAGGAAGACATCAAAGCCCTCAACAATTCTCTTTCTTTAGTTCAATAATACGTTGTCGTATTATTACTGCTGCAGCAAGATTAATACGACAGTTTATTTTTGTGAGTTTTGAAATTCCTGGAGCGCATTGATGACAGGATCAAGGTTTCCTTGCATGATTTTCTCTAAGCCGTGCCAGGATTTTTCAATTCGATGGTCTGTGAGACGGTCTTGGGAAAAGTTGTAGGTGCGGATTTTCTCTGCTCTCTTTGCCCAGCCAATCTGGGCTTTGCGCTCCTTTGAGAATTCTTTCTCTTCTGTTTTTGCCTTCTGTTCCAAAAGTTTTGCAGAAAGAAGCGCCATGGCAAAGTCCTTATTTTTCTCCTGGCTTCTTGAGGTTTGTGAGGTGACGACAAGTTTTGTGGGGAGATACGTGATGCGCACAGCAGTTTTTCTTTTGTTTACGTTCTGGCCCCCAGGGCCTGAGGAGTTGTAAAACTCAAGGAGAATATCGCTTGGGTTTATCTGAAGCTCTGTTTGCTTTGGTTTCGCGAGCACAGCTACAGACGCTGTGGACGTATGAACCCTGCCTGCTTTTTCTGTGACAGGAATTCTTTGCACTCTGTGCACGCCTCCTTCAAACCGTAACTTTTCAAATGCGTGTTCTCCTTCAATTTCTAAGGATACTTCTTTCACTCCTGCAAGATCTGTTTCGTTTAGGTTGAGAACCGTTGGGGTCCAGCCCTGAGACAAGGCATATGACGTATACATTTCATACAGGTCTTTTGCAAAGAGCGCGGCCTCTTCTCCTCCTGTTCCTGCTCGTATTTCCATAATAAGAGCAGCAGGAAACTGTTCCTCGTCTTTTCTTGCAAGTTCTTGGAGTTCCTTTTCTATGGCCTTTATCTTTTCTCTTTGCACGATAAGTTCTTGTTGGGCTAAGGCAGCAAGCTCCTGGTCTTCATATGAGAAGAGGATTTCTTCGTTCTCCTCAACTTTGCTCTTGAGTTCTTCAAGCTCGTCTGCTTTTTTGAGAATCTTTTCTAAGGTGCTCTTCCTTTTGGAAAACCCTTGGAATTTTTCCCATTGAGAAATCAACTCAGGGTTCGTGAGTTCTTCCAAGAGGGCCACATACTCTTCTTTGAGGGTTTTGAGATCTAGCATCTCCTATGTCTTTTTCTGGCTCAAGCGTTTTCTAAACTTTTGCACCTGGCCTAACGTGTCAAGGATTTTTTCTTTGCCCGTGTAAAAAGGGTGGCACGAGGAGCAGATATCAATTTCGTAGGATTCTTTTGTGCTCCCTATGGTAAACGTATTTCCGCACGCGCAAGACACCTTCGCCTTTGGGTAGTACGTTGGGTGAATGTCTTTTTTCATAGCTTTTTTCTACCATATCGTAAGAAAAAAGCAAGCCTGGCCCCTTGATATCCTTTATTCTCTGTGGTACAAGGATATGTATGGCGCAAGAAGTTATAGAAGAAAAATTAGCCGCCGAAGGCGAGCCTCGCCAAGGGCGGGAGGTAGAGAAAGACCCTGTCATTGAAGAGATGCTGGCAGCGGGCCTTCACTTTGGGCACAAAACGTCAAAGACCCATCCCAAGATGAAGCCGTATATTGGAGGAGTGAGGAACACCGTGCATATTTTTGATCTTACAAAAACCAAAGAAAAACTTGCTGAAGCACTTGAGGCGATTGGAAAGCTTAAGGCGGAAGGAAAGAATCTCCTTCTGGTTGGCACGAAGATTCAGATAAAGGGCATGATAAAGGAAACCGCACAAGCGCTTGGTTTCCCATACATTTGCGAGCGGTGGATTGGAGGCACACTGACAAACTTTGAAGGCATCTCAAAAAGAATCCAGCGGCTCCTGGAGATAGAGAAGATGAAAGAGTCAGGAGACATTGCAAAGTACACAAAAAAGGAGCAGGCCAAACTTGAAGAAGAGCGGAATGGCCTTGAAGTAAAGTTTGGGGGGATAAAAAATCTTGCGAAGCTCCCCGACGCCTTGTTCGTATGCGATATGGACAAGAACGAGCTTGCAGTAAAGGAAGCGAGGCAAAAAGGAATCACGACGTTTGCAGTCTGCGACACCAACTGCGACCCCTCGCTCCTCGATTTCCCGATTCCTGCAAACGATGATGCTGTAAGTTCTATTGCATACATCCTTGCAAGGCTCAAAGAAAAAATTGAAACAACCAATGGCAATAATTGATCAAGTAAAAGAACTGCGAGAGGCAACCGGCATTTCTATTTCCGAATGCAAGAAAGCTTTAGAGGCTGCAGGAGGGAATAGTGAAAAGGCAAGAGCCTTGCTCAAGGAGTGGGGCAAAGAAGTTGCTGAAAAGAAACAAATAAGGGAAGTTGGAGAAGGGGCGGTGGAGGCATATCTCCATTCCACGGGAAAGCTGGGGGTATTGGTTGATGTGCGGTGCGAAACGGATTTTGTGGCAAGGTCACCAGAGTTTAAGGCATTGTGCCACGAGCTCGCTTTGCAGATTGCTTCCATGAATCCGCAAAATACACAAGAACTTTTGGCCCAACCCTATGTGAAAGACCCTTCTCGCCAGGTTCAAGACGTGCTCAACGAATACATCGCACGGCTTGGAGAAAATATCGTGGTGAAACAATTTTCACGGCTTGAGATCTTACAATGACCTCAATTATTATTGCACTCATTCTTTTTCTCGGAAGTTTTGCAGGATTGATATACATGATAGGGAAAAAACTTCCTTTAATTCTTGCGCTTCCCATAAAAGAAAAGGAAGGATTGATAGAATTTAAAGTTCCAAAGTTCGTGAGTTCGCCTGAGCTTTTTCTCCAGAAGCTTGTTTCAAAGGCGAGAATCTTTTCCTTGAGAGCAGAAGCAAAAACCAGTGACTGGCTTGTCAAACTGCGCAAGAAGTCGCAGGAGAAAAACGGCAAGTTCTCCTCAAGCTATTGGGATAAGTTTAAAAAGAAAAAATAATTTCCTGCCTGGGTAGCTTAGTGGTAAAGCAACGGTTTTGTAAACCGTAGACCGGGAGTCCGAATCTCCCCCCAGGCTCTGCAAAGACTTGACAGGGGATTGCTACGGGAGTATTCTATTCTTAGGGAATAACAGAAACTTTTTTAGTACAATTCATAATCAGGACGATTCCCGAAGGTATTCTTTGCGAATATCTTCGGGAGTTGTTTTGACTGACTTTTTCCGCATGGATAGGACATTGACAATTGAAGAAAGTTGATTTTTGAGAGTTGTTCCTACTCTCAAGTTTAGCCAGAGAGTTTGATCCTGGCTCAGGATGAACGCTGGCGGTGTGGATAAGGCATGCAAGTCGTGCGGATCAGTGCTCTGCACTGGAAATTCGAAATTCGAATATCGAAATTCGAAACAATATCAAAATCCAAATGACCAAAATTCAAAACACGTTTTGGACATTAGAATTTTGAATTTAGAATTTGTTTCGTGCTTCGGATTTGGGATTTCGTGCTTCCAGCGCAGGGCGCTGGTTAGCGGCAAACGAGTTCGTAACACGTAGGTACCTACCTCTTACACGAGGACAACTCCGCGAAAGCGGGGCTAATACTCGATAGTCTCCGACCTCGGTCGGAGTAAAGACGCAAGTCGGTAGGAGAGGGGCCTGCGGCCTATCAGCTAGTTGGCAGGGTAAAAGCCTACCAAGGCTATGACGGGTAGGGGGCGTGAGAGCGCGTTCCCCAACGATGGCATTGAGATACGGGCCATACTCCTACGGGAGGCAGCAGTCGAGAATATTGGACAATGGGGGAAACCCTGATCCAGCGACACCGCGTGCGGGATGAAGGCCTTCGGGTCGTAAACCGCTTTTGCAGGGGAATAAGCCGTGTCTCGCTATCGTTCGACACGAATGTCAAATGTCAAAGTTCAAATGTCAAAAATATTTGTAATTTGGATTTTGTAATTTGGATTTCCGTGGCGAGCGGCAGCGAGACACGGCTGAAGGTACCCTGAGAATAAGGAGGGACTAACTCTGTGCCAGCAGTAGCGGTAAAACAGAGCCTCCAAGCGTTATCCGGATTTACTGGGCGTAAAGCGTCCGTAGCCGGTCTGAAAAGTCTTGTGTTAAATACCAAGGGCTCAACCTTTGGGGTGCATAAGATACTGACAGACTAGAGGGTGTTAGAGGCTGATGGAACTCTCGGTGGAGGGGTGAAATCCGTTGATATCGAGAGGAACACCAAAGGCGAAGGCATTCAGCTGGGGCAACCCTGACGGTGAAGGACGAAAGCGTGGGGAGCAAAAAGGATTAGATACCCTTGTAGTCCACGCCCTAAACATTGGATGCTGGCTGTGTGAAGTGTCGACCCTTCACGTGGCGAAGCTAACGCGTTAAGCATCCCGCCTGGGAAGTACGGTCGCAAGACTAAAACTCAAAGGAATAGGCGGGGACCCACACAAGCGGTGGAACATGTGGCTTAATTCGTCAACAACCGAAGAACCTTACCAGGGTTTGACAGACTAATGAAACCCCGCAGAAATGCGGGGCCACCCACAAGGACATTAGTCCAGGTGCTGCACGGCTGTCGTCAGCATGTACCTTGAGGCGCTCCGTTAAATCGGGTAACATGCGCAACCCCTACTCTGTGTTTTATGTGTCACAGAGAACTGCTTGGGACAACCAAGAGGAAGGCGGGGATGACGCCAAGTCAGCGTGGCCCTTTGATATCCTGGGCGGCACACATGTTACAATGGAATAGACAGCGGGAAGCAAGGCGGCAACGCGGAGCTAATCCCTTAAACTATTCCTCAGTTCGGATTGAGGTCTGAAACTCGACCTCATGAAGTAGGAATCGCTAGTACGCGCCAATCAGCCATGTGGCGCGGAATATGTTCCTGGGTCCTGCACTCACCGCCCGTCAAGCCAAGCGAGCCGGGAACAGCCGAAGCGCCCCGCAAGGGGAACTAAGCTGGGCTCGGTGAGAGGGGCTAAGTCGTAACAAGGCACGCGTAGCGGAAGCTGTGCGTGGATCATTTCATTCTTTGAGTGTCGATCATGATTGGTATGTAAAATTTGCATACTAATGTGAGGTGTTAGCCGATAACCTTCGTATGTCGGCTGGGGGGACGCTCCGCGTCCCAGGGTAGGAACAACTTTCAGGAATCAACACAAAAACAATCCTTGACCGAAGGCTTGTTTTTGTTTAGAATGGGAGCGGGCGTGTGGCTCAGTGGCTAGAGCACGTTCCTGATAAGAACGGGGTCGAAGGTTCGATTCCTTCCACGCCCACTATGGATTCTTACATCATCATTTTTTTCTTGGTTGGGATTTTGCAGGATTTGCTGGCTACCCTGAACGTTAGATTCATCGCTTTGCACAAAATCTGGCCCGCGACTGTTTCTTCGTTTTTGACCATTGTGGTTGCGATGCTGGTGCTGTACAACATTCTTGGCGACCTCGATTCCCAGCGCAGCATTCCCGCGATCATTGCATACGCAACAGGTATTGCAGTAGGCACTTTCTTTGCGATGAAATTTAAGTTAGAGTCAAAAAAATAATTGGGCTCTTAGCTCAACGGCAGAGCGACGGATTTGCATTCCGTAGGTTGGGGGTTCGAATCCCCCAGAGTCCACCAGACATAAGATATTTGCTATATCACACCCACAATGAAAACCCATGCTAAGAGATTAAAACCAGGTACAGACTTGAAGAAAGAACTTCAAGAGATTATTGAGTCTGAGAAGATTCAAGGCGGAGTGCTTCTTTCTTGTGTTGGCAGTTTAGAAAAAGCCGTGCTGAGGCTGGCTGGTGCCCACCCAGACAAAGAACCAATGAAAGAGATTGAGGGGCCACTTGAGATTGTTTCTGCAACAGGAACCCTGTCTCAAGATGGTATGCATATCCATCTCAGTGTTGCAGATAAGAACGGTAGCATGTATGGTGGGCACCTAAAGGAAGGTTGTGTTGTTGGGACTACCGCAGAGGTAGTCATTGGAGAGTCTGAAAGCAACACCTTTCATCGTAGACCAGACGAGGAGACTGGATTTAAGGAGTTAGAGGTAGAGGACAGGGATTGAAACTCCCACAGTGCCTCCAGGAGTTGGTTCCAACGAACTCTCCGGAGACGTATCTTTGTAAAAACCATGTGGTATGTTTATATCAATAAAAAACCATGGTATGATATTGATATATGGAGGGGAAGCTAAAGTATTACTTCAAGAAACCAAAAGGCGCAATTACAAAAGATTTGTTGCTGTGGGCCGCATTTGTTGGGGTCGTTATGGTTGTAGGCGGTCCTTCTGTTGCGCTGCAGCTTTTCCATACATGGGCAAAAGGAAAGAAAAGTACGCACGCCAAGCGTAGTGTAAATACTGCTTTCTATCGGCTTCGTAAAAAAGGACTCATTGCAGTAGAGCAAAAGGGTCATCGGTGCGAAATTCATCTGACCGATCGGGGTAAACACGAAGCGGGTTGGATTCAATTGGATAGTTTAGAAATTACAAAGCCAAAGCAGTGGAAAGGTGGGTGGTATCTTTTGCTTTTTGATATTTACCAGGTAGAGAGGTGGAAAAGGGATGCTTTGCGCGGATTTTTAGAGCGGCTTGGACTCCAATTCTACCAAAAAAGTGCCTGGATTCATCCCTACAACCCAAGCGCAGAGTTAGAAGTATTAAAAGAGTTTCTTGGGCTGACGTCCCGAGAGGTAAAGCTTCTTTTTGTGCAGAATCTTAGTGAGGACGAAAGTTACTTTCGACGTAGATTTAAACTTGTTTAGGGTATATCAATACTATACCATGGTTTCGTATTGATATATTAGTTTAGAGTGGTTTTTAGGTATTGCCACTCTTGCAATTCTGAGATAAACTGGTTCCAAATGAAATTTGATTTACTAAAAGGAGACACTGTTTCAACTCTTTTGGTTTGGGGGCTTGTAATCGGAGCCGCAATGCTTGCTTTTAATCGGGGGCTTTTTTGGGTCGGCTTGAAAGAAAGCAGTCTTTTGTTCCAGAATGTATTTTTTCGAATCGCAGGGGCGCTCGTATTGGCTGGATTTGCCCAGGTTTTAGTATCTCCAGAATACATTGGTAAGATTCTAGGGTATGAGTCTAGCTGGAAAGGAATTATTCTTGGGTGGCTTCTGGGGATTGTTGCGCCTGGAGGTCCTTTCGTGTCTTTTCCTATTTTGGCGGTGCTCATAACCAAAGGAGCTTCTATCGCCTCTGTATTTGCGTTTCTCTCGAGCTGGTCGCTTCTGGGGATATTTAGAATTTTGAGCTGGGAGCTGCCTTTCTTCGGGTGGAAATTAGTTGTTGCCAGGATTCTTATTTCTTTTTGGGTTCCTCTGCTTCTCGGTTTCCTCACGAGATTTTTTATTCATCGATAGTACAAGTACCTACCTAAAATTTTAGAATAAGAATCGGCGGATGAGTTTAAACAGAAGAATGCTGCCTAGAATTAAAACTCCGATACGCCAGTGGGGAAGAGCAGTAATTGCTGCTGCAAGAAGGAAGTCGACTACGCCCTCTTTTGTGGGCATGCGTTCTTTTGGGATCTCAAGAATAGGAATGGCGTCGTCAATTTTTTGAATTGTGCCTGCAAGGATTGGCAGGGCCGGCTCCTTGCGTTGTTTTGTTCTTTCCTCTTTGTAGGACGCAAGTTTTTCTGTGACCGTTTCCACAAGGGAATCAATCTGTTCTTCTAAACCAGAGTAGATTTTTTCTCCTGCCTTTGGTTCTTTCTTGGTATCCGGGTTGAGAGGGTCGGTTCCGAGTATAGCTTCTTTTTCATCGGTGAGTCCGTCGTTGTCATCGTCATTGTCTTGGATGTTACCAACCTGATCTTTATCTGTATCCTGATCGACGAAAACCTCGCTTTGCGCAACAGCAAAGGAGCTGGAAACAGGAGGAGTTGCCTCAACGATTTTTGCTAAAATCTTGTAGTTGCCTTGCTGTGCCTTCCAGTCTGCCCATACCCGAACCAGCCCTCCCCTGAGCGCAGAAAAAGGCGTTTCTTCGATCAACTCTTCATTTTTGAGAAATTGCACTTTTCCCTTTACGTCGGTTCCAGAGTTGTTTTGAATTGCTGTATAGATGCGCACCGTTTCTCCGGCAAAAAACGGAAGTTTGGAATACCAGATCCCGCTCACCAACCCAGCGTTGACTTGCTCTTGCTGTGCAGCTATACTGAAAGCGAAAGGAAACAAGAGCAAAAGAAGCATTATTCTCATTATTTATCTATACATAATATGTACCCCCTTTTCAACCTCCTCAACAAGATTTTTCCTGCAAAAGTAGTGTATGCGCACTGCGATATTCCCTGTGGGATTTATACCATTGAACCTGCGAGAACTGCGGCAAAAACCGTGGTTCGCATGGTGGAGCTTATTGAAAAATTAGAACCGCCCAATTTCGCGAGTTTCAACGCACAGACAGCGAAGAGCAAAGCAAATTCTCTGGTTCGGTATATTGCAGTGAAAGAGGAACATGCGCAACTGTGCAAAAAAGAATTGCTCATCCTGTGGACTGATTATTTCAAGCCAGAGCATGTTGCAATGTTTCCTGACTTGCACGATACGTTTTGGAAAGCTGCAAAACTGTGCTCTCAGGCAAAGCAGGAGGTCAACATGGAATCAGCAATCGCGCTGCAAAACGCAGTAGAAGAGATTGCAGCAATGTTTGCCAAGGCAGAGGAGGCAAAGCAAAAATAAGGCAAAAGTTATCCACAAGACACCTTCTCTTGCCTCTGGTATACTATCCTAATAACCGAAAAGGTCGATTTTGCTCATTCATAAAAAGTTTTATCGTATTTTCATCATATGATTTTACTCAATTGGTATAGCGTAACCCTAGACTCCCTGATAAATTTGTGGCGGGGATTTCTCGGATTTATTCCCCAGGTAGTAGGAGCGGTAATTGTGTTTGTCATTGGCTGGTTTGTTGCAGAAGCAGTAGGAAAAGTAGTGGCAGACATTTTAAAGCGTGTTCAGTTCAACCAGCTTTTCGCTGGAACCGGCTGGAAAGACGCATTGGCAAAGGCAGAGATCAAAGTGAACCCGGCAGAGTTTATTGGCGGCCTGTTCAAATGGACGCTCTTGATCGTCTTCCTGCTCGCCGCTGTTGAAATTCTCGGATTGTCTCAATTCGCTGCCTTTCTCACGAACGTGCTTGCATACCTGCCTAACGTTCTCGTTGCCTCGTTTATCTTCGTGGTCGCCGTCATCATTTCTGAGCTTCTCGAGAAGATATTGAGGGCTACGGTAGAAGGAGCTGGCATGGGGTACGGACATTTTGTTGGAGTAATCGTGAAATGGTCAATCTGGATTTTTGCCATTATCGCAATTCTTCTCCAGCTGGGTGTTACTCCTTTCTTGCTCCAGACTTTGTTTACCGGAGTGGTCGCGTTCCTCGTGGTAGCAGGAGGTTTGGCATTCGGTTTGGGAGGCAAAGAAGTGGCAGGAGAATTTCTCCAGGATCTCAAGAAAAAACTCAAAGGATAGTTTGCGTAAAACTAAGCCGAGCTTAGTTTTCACCCCGCCCCGTCATTCGACGGGGCGGGCTTTGTATTCACATCAGACAGGCTATTGACATGGGTTTTTCTCTGGGCTATACTGGTTGTACGCATGAGTAATACAAAACCAAACAAAAACGTTCGAAGCGGCTGAAAGACCAGACTCCTTTGATTGTGTTTGCAAACCGCTTCAGAACAAGGCGGTTTTCTGTTGCTCATGAGAGCACTTTAACAACTGAATACAGAGATACAGTGATTAGTAATTGCTAGTCGTATCTATTGCATTGTTATGGGCAAATGGTGGATGCCTTGGGATGTTGAGGCGATGAAGGACGTGGCGTGCCTGCGATAAGCTTCGGGGAGGCGGTGAGCAGCCTTTGATCCGGAGATTTCCGAATGAGGAAACTCATTCCGACGAAAGTCGGAATAACCCTGTCGAATGACAGGGCGGCGTACCTGGGGAAGTGAATCATCTCAGTACCCAGAGGAACAGAAATAATTCCCTTAGTAGCGGCGAGCGAAAAGGGAGAAGCCTAAACTGTCTTGTGCTTCGCACAAGGCAGGGTTGCAAGGGAATGGCGTCGGAGCTATCAGCGAATAACGAATCTTGTTCCGAATTTACGAATTAGTATATTCGTAATAGGATTCGCTATTCGTTGATGGTATCTGAGGGAGAACATGTAGGTGAAGGCGTTAGAAGAACTACCCTGGAAAGGGAGGCCAAAGAAGGTGAAAGCCCTGTATTCGAAAACCCTTTCATGCTCCTTGCTATTTTTCTTAAGTACCTTGGGGAACGAAAGCCCCGAGGGAATCAGGCCTGACTACCAGGCCAAGGCTAAATACTCAACATCACCGATAGTGAACCAGTACCGTGAGGGAAAGGTGAAAAGCAGCGAGGTAATCGCGATGAAATAGAACCTGAAACCATTTTGCCCACAAAGAGTCGGAGCTCCGATGCGCAGCATCGGGAAATACGAAATTCGAATATCGAAATTCGAAACAATGTCAAAATCCAAATGACCAAAATTCAAAACGTTTTGGACATTGAAATTTTGAATTTAGAATTTGTTTCGTGCTTCGGATTTGGGATTTCGTGCTTCCGCTGCTGTGCAGCGGGGTGACGGCGTATTTCTTGCGAAACGAGCCAACGAGTTTATCGCATATTGCAGTCTAAGCTCCATTACGGAGTGAAGGCAAAGGGAAACCGAGTGCTAAATGCGCGAAAATAGCAGTATGCATAAAACCCGAAGCCAAGCGAGCTTGCCATGGCCAGGATGAATCTCGCCCGAAAGGGCGGAGGAGGTCCGAACCCGTGAGTTGTTCAACCCTCTGGGATGAGCTGTGGCAAGAAGCGAAAAACTAATCGAGCTTGGTGATAGCTGGTTCTTCCCGAAATAGCTTTTGGGCTAGCGTCCACCGAATCATTGGAGAGGTAGAGCTCTGAAAAGAAAATTTTGGAGCAATCCAGGTTTTCTTATCAAACTTCAAATGCTCCAGTGAATAGTGGGCAGTCAGAACGCGGGCGCTAAGGTCCGTGTCTCCAAAGGGGAATAGCCCAGATCTTCATCTAAGGTCCCCAAATTCAAGCTAAGTGCGAACAGACAAGGTAGTGGAATTCCTGTGATAGCTAGGAGGTTAGCTCAGAAGCAGCTATCCTTTAAAAAGTGCGTAACAGCTTACTAGTTAAGGAGTTCTGCGCCGAAAATTCATAGGGGCTAAGCTTGGTACCGAAGATAAGACTGTCCTGTCTACGACGTAGGCGGGACGGGGTAGGGAAGCGTCCTCATTGCAGTGAAGCCTTAACGCAAGTGAAGGTGGAGCGATGAGGAGTGAGAATGTTGGCATGAGTAACCACAATTCCGATGAAAACTCGGAACACCGAAAACCCGAGGGTTCCTTGGCAACGGTAATCGACCAAGGGTTAGGCGGTCCTTAGCCTCGCCTCCGAAAGGAGGCGGGTGATGGAAAGTAGGTTCATATTCCTACCCCTCGTCAAATGCTTCCATAAGGTAACGAAGGATAGTACCTTGAGCAGATTATGGGATTTCTGTTTCTGGCGTTAAGTCCTCACCGCAAGGTTAGGACAAGCGTTGGAGAAATTGTCCCGTTCGCGGGACAAGATTCAAGCGAGCATCCTTCCCAGAAAAGCTTTATGGATATGAGTTTGATGAGTCCGTACCGAAAACCGACACAGGTGGGTTGGCGTAAATGCGCCAAGGTGAATGGATGAAAGCTCCTGAAGGAACTAAGCAAAAAAGTGTGCGTAAGTTCGCAATAAGCACTGCCCTGAACCCGCAAGGGTGAAGGGTCGCAGCGAATGTATCCCTGGCGACTGTTTACCAAAAACACAAGTCCCTGCTAAACTCGTAAGAGGATGTATAGGGGCTGACACCTGACCAGTGCTGGAGTGTTAAACTTGGAGGTCTCCGCCCTTGAGGCGGAGGCTTACTGAGCTAAGCCCCAGTGAACGTCCGCGATAACTATAATCGTGTTAAAGTAGCGTAACCCCTTGCCTCGTAAGTTGAGGCCCGCATGAAAGGTGTAACGACTGGGGAACTGTCTCCAGGAGCTGTCCAGTGAAAATGCAATACCGGTGAATATGCCGGTTACCTGCGGCTAGACGGAAAGACCCCGGGAGCTTTACTGTAGCTTCCTATTGTCTTATCATTTCAGATGCGTAGCGTAGTGGGCAGGCTTTGAATCCCGATTTTCGGATCGGGAGGAGCCGTCAATGAAACACCCATCTTTTGAAAGGATAAGACTAATTCCGCCTTAGGCGGATGACAGTGGGAGGTGGTCAGTTTAAGTGGGGCGCTTGCCTCCCAAAGAGTAACGGAGGCGTTTATAAGGTTGGCTAAGTCCGGATGGAAATCGGACCGGTCGTGTAAAGGCACAAGCCAGCTTAACTGCGAGACGGATATGTCGAGCAGGTGCGAAAGCAGAACTTAGTGAACCGATGCGTTTTTGTAGAAAACGCAAAGATCATCAGACAAAAGTTACCCCGGGGATAACAGGCTAGTGGAGCCCACGAGTCCATATCTACGGCTCCGTTCGGCACATCGATGTCGGCTCATCGCATCCTGGTGGTGAAGAAGCTGCCAAGGGTTGGGCTGTTCGCCCATTAAAGCGGTTCGTGAGTTGGGTTCAGACCGTCAACAAAGAACCCAAAAAGACATCAAAACACACGGCGGCTTGTCGTCGTAAGGCGACTTGCAAAATCGACTCATATCGGTGGAGTCCTATCTTGATTGTTCAACCTGTCATATGATAGGATAATACCGAGGGAAGTCGTATATGCTTACCAAATCAAAAAAAGCATACCTTGCAGGATTTCTTGATGGAGATGGAAGTATCTATGTGCGGTTAAAACCGAATCCTACCTATCGGTACGGATTTCAGGTGGCACCGTATATCGTTCTCTTCCAATCCCAGAAAAACCGCAAGAAGTTTGAGAAACTCTGTTCTCTTGTAGGGTTAGGGTATCTGCGCATACGCAGAGACGGAATTCTGGAGTACATCATCGGCAAGAGCGATGAACTTCAGAAGTTCCTGCAGATGGTAAAACCCTTTGTAATCCTAAAAAAAGAGCAAGTGAATCTCATGATGAAAATCTTAGACCAAAAAGAGAGAGTAAAGAACAAGAAGGATTTTCAGAAGCTTATGAACTTGATTGAGCGTTTCCGAGAACTGAATTACTCCAAGAAACGCAAGAAGCGTATATTGACCCCGTAGAGACTTATCCAATAGAGTTGGATAGATGGAACAGCAGTTCCATAATATGTCGATCTCCTCCTACATCCCGATATGCGGGACTACGGAAGGATGGTGGTATAGTCCAAACATTGAGTAATCAGTGAATATTGCGTGAGACAGGTTGGTCCCTATCTACCGTAGGCGTCGAGTCTTGAGAAGAGTCATCTCTAGTACGAGAGGACCGAGATGAACGAACCTCTGGTGTACCAGTTGTCCTGCCAAGGGCATCGCTGGGTAGCTACGTTCGGCAAGGATAAGCGCTGAAAGCATCTAAGCGCGAAGCCAACTTCAAGATGAGGACTCAAAGACCCCTCAGAGACCATGAGGTTGATAGGCTCTAGGTGTAAGTCCCGCAAGGGATTGAGCCGAGGAGTACTAATGGTTGTTGTGCAATAGATCTCGACTAGCAATTAGTGATCACTGTAAGAAAGAGCATTGAGGTGGCGGTTATACTGGAGTTGTCCCACCCGTTCCCATTCCGAACACGGAAGTGAAATACTCCAAGGCCGATGATAGTAGGTTTTACCTGCCAAAGTAGGTAGCCGCCGCCTGAGTGCTCTTTTTTGTTCTCTTCAATGTGGTATATAATGATACAATGCTGTCTGCCTCTGTGAAAAAAAGATTGCTTTTTCCCGCCATTCTCTTTCTTGTTATTCTCTCTTTTAACTTTTTCCCCAGCCAAATTCGGAGCTTTTTCCACTTTGTTGCTGCTCCCCTTGAGTCTTTGCTTTGGAAAACAGGGTCAGGAAACGAGGTTCTTGAGTCTGAAAATCTGAAACTCCGAGCAGAGCTTGCAAAACTCCATGGCGTAAAAGAAGAAAACGAAACCCTCAGGAAAGCCCTTGCGTTTAGCAAGACCTCTGACTTCACTTTTATTGTAGCCCCCATTCTCGGGAAAGACGCAGGGTCTGATATGTTGGTAATACGCGTGCCTGAGAATCAAAGAATAACAGTAGGGATGCCTGCCATAACTCCAGACAAAGTTCTCGCAGGAAGAGTGAGCGAGGTTTCAGGTTCCTTTGCGACCGTGCTTCTTATATCTCATTCAGACAGCTCTTTTGACGCAAAGATCTCAGAGACAAAGACCGTAGGACTGGTTCGGGGCCAGAGGAGATACCGCCTGCTGTTTGACCTTATTCCCAAAGATGCCAAGCTCTCTCTTGGCGACACGGTGGTGACGAGCAGCTTGGGAGGAGCGTTCCCTGCGAACCTTCTTGTTGGAACAATTGAGGAAATCAAAGGTTCAGACGCCCAGCCCTTTTTACAAGCCCTCCTCACCCCCTTTGCAAATCTTCAGAAAGAAGAATTCCTTTTAATAATTACACAGTTTTGATCATGAGAATACTTTTTACCTCCCTTGTTTTTGCCCTTATAGCTTTTTTGCAGACGAGTTTTCTTGCTCACTTTTCCGTATTCGGCATGGTTCCCAACCTCCTTCTTCTTGCTTTTTTTCTCTTTCTTCTATTGGCCAAGTCAAATTCTGCAAGCTGGTTTTTTCCAGCTTTAGGAGCAGGGTTCGTCTTGGATATGTCTTCCCGTAACTTCATTGGATTCTGGCCTGCGCTCCTTTTCGTTTTTGGATTTTTGGTTCACATAGCCAAGGAAAGGTATGCGTTTCTTCGTTAAGACAGGCGCAAAAGAGCTTGAGCCTCAAGAGGTTTTATTGGATCGCTTAGCTTCGGCGAACATTGGACTTCTTGACCAACGGCTTGAGGTTCCGCTTTCCCAGAATACATTGAAAGGTCTCTACGCCCTTTTTGTTTTTATTGGCGCGGTTTTCCTCATCAAGTCGTTCCAACTTCAGGTTCTTGAGGGTTCCCAACTTTCTCTACTTGCTCATCAGAATACCTTTCAAGAAATCCCTTTACTTGCCAACAGAGGAGTTGTCTACGACAGGAATCTCGTTCAGCTTACGCTAAATTCTCCAAGCTTTGACCTTGTGTGCGACAAAAGGGAAATGCCTCCGGGGCAAGCAGGCAAAGAGGCTGTTCTCAGAAAGGTTTCAGAATTTTCAAAAGAAAATTTTGAGGAGTTGAAAAAAGCATTTAACGAAAGTCCAGAATCTCAGGCCTTGTTGTTAGCGGATATTCCCCATGAAACGCTCGTGAAATTGGAGGCAAACAAGGGAGATTTTGAAGGGTGTGAAATTCAAGAGCAGGCAAAGCGCGAATACGCAAAAGGACAAGCCTTTTCCCATTTACTCGGATATACTGCAAAGGTTTCCAAACAAGAGCTTGAAACGCTTGAAGGATATTGGGTGACAGATCAGATAGGCAAGGAAGGGGTGGAAAAATCCTACGAATCCTTTTTACGGGGAACCCCGGGGAAAAGAATTCTTCAGAAAGACGTTTCAGGAGCAGTGACAGGAGAAGCTGAGAAGATTCTTCCTCAAGACGCACAGAATATTGTCCTTTTTGCAGATGCTGGGCTCCAAGAAGCAATTGTACGAGAACTCCAAGAAGTTTTTTACCAAACCGGCGTAAAAAAAGCTGCCGCAGTTGCCTTAGATCCTCAGACAGGAGGAATACTGGCCTTGGTTAGTCTTCCAAGTTTTGATGCGAATGCGTTTTCTTCGGGTTTGAGCTCCAAAGAATGGCAGGCCTTGCTCAAAAATCCTTTGCATCCCTTGTTTAACCGCGCCATTTCAGGGCTCGGATTCCCCACAGGGTCTGTCATCAAGCCATTTATGGCAGTTGCTGCCTTGCAAGAAGGCGTTATCACAAAAGATACTGTGCTGTTTGCGCCGCTTGAGCTTTGCATTCCCAATATTTTTACAAAACAAGACGAATGCTTTGCTGATTGGAAGTTTCACGGCAACAGCAACCTGAAAAGAGCCATCGCAGAATCGGTCAACCCATTCTTTTACATCATCGGGGGAGGATATGAAGGATTCAAGGGCTTGGGTCCAGAGAGAATCAAAAGGTATCTGGAGCTTTTTGGATGGGGGAAACCAACAGGCATTGATCTGGCAGGGGAGGGCTCTGGCATTCTTCCTGTGATAGACAAAAACTGGCGGCTTGGAGATACCTATCATTTTTCTATTGGCCAGGGCCCTTTTGCCATAACTCCTCTTCAAGTTGCGGTTGCAATTGGCGCCATAGCAAACAAAGGAAAGCTCATGGAACCCCATGTTGTAGAAAAGATTACAGGCAGCAATAAACGCGTTCTCGAAACATTTAAGCCAAGGGTCATGCGGGAAAACTTTATTGACCCAGAGAATCTCAGGCTTGTCAGAGAAGGCATGCGCCAAGCTGTGACTGCAGGATCTGCAACCGGGTGGCTAGACAATCTTCCAGTAAAAGCAGCAGCAAAAACAGGAACCGCGCAAACAGGACGCAAAACCCTAGACGGAAAAGATTTTCTATACAGCTGGACTGTTGCTTTTGCGCCCTACGAAAACCCAAGCATTGCTCTTGTGGTTGTGGTAGAAGACGTAAGGGAAGGCCAGGTTGCAGCCCTCCCCGTTGTAAAAGGCGCTTTAGAGTGGTATTTTAACCAATAATCATATGGCAGAAATAACCAAAGAGGGTTTAGAGAAACTCCAAAAAGACCTTGAATATCTCAAAGGTACAAAGCGCAAGGAGATTGCAGAATCGCTTCGCCGTGCAATTTCCTACGGGGATTTGAGCGAGAACGCAGACTATTCAAACGCGAGAGAAGAACAGAATTTTTTGGAGCAGCGCATAGCAGAGCTTGAGGATAAAATCCGGGAGTCCACCATCATTTCTCAATTTTCAAAAGGGGATACGGTTCAGGTTGGGTCTAAGGTTTCCCTTGAGAGCAATGGAGAAAAGTTTTCTTTCACCATTACCGATCCAAATCTTGCAAATCCAGCAGAGGAAAATATTTCTTCTGAATCTCCTTTAGGCAAAGCGCTCTTGGGAAAGAAAAAGGGAGACAAGATAGAAGTAGAAACCCCCCAAGCCAAAACCATATACAAAGTTCTCGAAATACGATAGTATTTTTGTATATGGCGACGGTTGAGGAAATAAGAAAGGCAAGGGTTCAAAAGCTCCAACGTTTTCAAAAAGCAGGCATACTTGCGTACCCTGGGGCAGTCAAGAGAACCCATACACTTGTGCAAGCACTGGAGAACTTTGGTTCGCTTGCAAAGACGCAAAAGGAAATAATTGTAACAGGAAGAATTAAGAGCATGCGGGAGCATGGGGGCTCTACCTTTTTTCATATTGAAGATGGCACAGGAACCATGCAGGCGTACGTAAAGAAAGACCGAGTAGGGGAGGCGCCCTACCAGTTTTTCCTGGATACTATTGATATCGGAGATTTTATCCAGGCAAGAGGCACTCTTTTTACCACCAAAAAAGGAGAAAAAACCCTTGAGATTTCAGATTACAAAATATTGGCAAAGACACTCTTGCCGCTTCCTGAAAAGTGGCATGGTTTAAAAGACGAAGAGGAACGTTACCGCAAGCGTTACCTTGACCTTATTTTCAACAAGGAGGTCAGAGAGAAGTTTGAGAAGAGAACAAAGATTCTCCAGGCCATAAGGGAGTTTTTAGACAAGAAAGGATTCCTAGAGGTTGAAACTCCTGTGCTCCAGTCAATGTACGGGGGAGCTGACGCCAAGCCCTTCACGACGCACTTGAACGCCTTTGATATGGACATGTATCTTCGTATTTCCCTTGAGCTTCCCTTAAAACGGCTCATTGTGGGCGGGCTTGAAAAGGTGTACGAGATGGGAAGGGTATTCCGCAACGAGGGGGTGGATCGCCAGCACAACCCCGACTTTACCGAGCTGGAATTTTACTGGGCGTACGCTGATTACAAGGACATGATGAAACTCATGGAAGAATTCATTCCTTTTGTGGTGCAGAGAGTGACCGGTAAGAAAGAAATCGTGTACGAGGGTAAAAAAATCAACTTTAAAACTCCCTGGCCTCGAGTAGAGTACGCAGAGCTTTTCCGCAGATACCTCAAGCTGGATGTTGACTCTCTCAATCGGGATGCCTTGGCCAAAGAGGCAAAGAAGCTCGGAATTGAAGTTGAGAAAACCATGGACAAGGGGCACGTTGTGGATGCCGTGTACAAAAAGGCAATCAGGCCCAAACTCTGGGAGCCCCAGTTTGTGATTCACCACCCAGCAGCGATGTATCCCTTGGCCAAGGCAAAGAAGGATGATCCCAGCAAGGCAGAAACCTTTCAGCTTCTGGTTGGCGGTGGCTGGGAACTGGTAAAGGCATATTCTGAGCAGAATGACCCTGCAGTCCAAAGAAAAGCTTTCGAGGAGCAAGAATCCTTATTTCGCAAGGGGCTGGAAGATGCCCAGCGCATGGATACTGATTTCGTTGAAGCATTAGAGTATGGTATGCCCCCGACAGCAGGAATGGGCATGGGCGTGGACAGACTAGTTGCTTTATTGACCAATTCTCACAGCTTGAGAGAAGTCATTTTATTCCCAACCATGAAACCCAAAGAAAAATAACATGTTAGACATAAAATTCATTCGGGAAAATCCGGAAAAAGTGAAGGAGGCCTGTAAGAATAGAGGACTGGTTTGTGATGTGAGAAAGGTGATAGAGCTTGATGAAAAAAGGAGAGAGCTCTTGCAAAAGATAGAAGGTCTGCAAGCGCAGCAGAACAAGCTCGGAAAAGAAGATATTGAAAAGGCAAAACAGCTCAAGCAAGAAGTCAAAGAATTAGAACCGCAGTTGAGGGATGTGGAAGTGGGGCTGCATTCTATGCTTTCTCTGTTTCCTAATATACCCCAAGAGGACGTTCCGGTGGGGGATGAAAGCAAGAATGTTGTGCTGCGTCAGGTGGGAAAACAGCCAAAGTTTTCTTTTGAGCCAAAAGATCACCTTGAGCTTGGGGAAGCACTAAACATTATCGATGTCAAAAGAGCAGTCAAGCTCTCTGGCTCAAGATTTGGATACGTGAAAAGAGAAGCCGCTTTGATGGAGTTTGCTTTGGTTCAGCTCGCTTTCGAGATGGCCTCAAAAGAAGGCTTTGTTCCCATAATCCCTCCAGTTCTCGTTAAGCCCGAAGCAATGCAAGGCATGGGCTATGTTGATACGCCAGAGGATTTGGCAGAGCGATATTATTTAGAAAAAGATCAACTCTTTTTAGTTGGAACTGCAGAGCAAGCCGTTGGACCCTTGCATCAAGGAGAGGTTTTTGAAGAAGGCGAGCTTCCAAGCAGAGCCATTGCTTTTTCCACATGTTTTCGCGAAGAAGCAGGAAGCTATGGAAAAGATACGCGGGGAATTTTGAGAGTGCATCAGTTTGACAAGCTTGAGATGTTTTCCTTTGCGCACCCTGAAAAGTCAAAGGAGGAGCATCAGTTTCTGGTTTCTTTGCAAGAGAAGTTGTGGAAACAATTAGAGATTCCCTACCAGGTGGTGCAGTTAGCTACCGGAGACATGGCGCGTCCCTCCTCTTCAACGATAGACATTGAGGCGTGGATGCCAGGGCAAGGAAAATACCGGGAAGTAAGTTCTGCTTCTAATACCACTGACTTTCAGGCAAGAAGATTGAATATAAAGTTTCGTGGGAAAGAGGGAAAGCTGGAATATGTGCATATGTTGAATGCTACCGCCTTTGCGATTGGCCGAACGATAATTGCGATTTTGGAAAACTACCAGCAAAAAGACGGCAGCGTAAAAATCCCGAAAGTTCTTCAAAAATATATCGGAAAATCAGAAATAAAAAGGCCGGCATAAGGGCCGACCTTGGGGTGCGGGCAGGAATCCTACCGCCGTTGCTGGTGCTGGGAGCCGTCAAAAGAGCTGTTATCTGTTTTTTCGTCTTACCGAGTCGAGTACATACATTGCGATGCAGGATATAATCGCCATGCCCCCACCAAAAGCAGCAAGTACTCGATTGCCTTCTGGCAGGGCAAGAACAACCACAAAGGCCCCAGAGATGAGAAATATGAAGTAAGGGTAGGCGTCTTCCTTGAGGATCGGTTTCATCACTCCTCCCGTATGCCATGGAACTGGTATAAGTCTACTAAAGATATGCAACAAAGTCAAGATTACCAAGAACACACCGTCGATATTGACAACCTTACCGTACATTACAAAATCGCAGGAAAGGATCCTGCTATTTTGATTTTGCACGGGTGGGGGTCTAAAAGCGACAGGTGGATGCAGGTTGCAGAGCTTCTTTCTCAGAATAATTTTTCAGTTGTAGTTCCAGATCTGCCTGGGTTTGGCAAGAGTGGCGCTCCTTCTTTTGCGTGGAGTACAGAGGATTACTGCAATTTTGTAGAGCAGTTTGTCCAAAAGCTCGGCTTGCAAAACTTTTTCCTGCTGGGGCATTCGTTCGGAGGGGGAATAGCTGTTGTCTACGCCTCGAAATTTCGCACGAGGGTCAAAAAACTTGTATTGTTTGCAAGCGCTGTTTTCAGGAGAAAAACAGCAAGAAGAACGCTTTTTATGATTATTGCAAGCATTTTTAAAGTATTTTCTTTTGCACCATTCTATGGGCTTTTCAGAAAAGCTTTCTACCGGTTTATCGTTCGCAAAAGCGATTATCCTTATACTTCAGGAGTAATGAAAGAGATCTACAAAAAAGTCATAGGCAACGATCTCTCTTCTTATCTTTCTTCGATTCAGATGCCAACCTTTATCATCTGGGGAGACAGAGACGATGTGATCCCCCCTGCCAATGCTTATTTGATTCAGCAGAAAATCAAAAATTCACAGATTGCAATCATGCCCGGAGGAGATCACGACATCGAGCAGCACATGCCAGAAGTTCTTGCGCAAAAAATAATAGAATTTATACAATGATCACGGTTATCACATCAATTGCCGCCATCCTTGTTTATATTAAACTTTTTTTATTTTGGCTTTGGCTTTGGCAGTTAAAGGAGTATCACATCGGCAGATTTATAGCTCATTTCAAAGAAGGCCAAGCGCTCAAAAAAATTCTTTCTAGCTTCTGGCGATTAAAATATCCTAAATTCACCAAGAAAATAACGGTAATTTTTCTCACCGGTTTAATCTTGGCACTTCTTGGAGTTCTAGAAGGGTTTTATCTTTCTGTTTTTCTCCTTATTATTCTCGTCCCGTTGTTTTTTCAGATACCTACCGTTATTTTGCGAGAGAGATATTTGAGAAAAGCAAGGAAAAAGCGGGAAAGTTTCAAAAACTTATTAGTTATCGGTATTACGGGGAGTTATGGGAAAACCACAACAAAGGAGTTCTTAGCGCACATCCTTTCAAAAAAGTTCAACGTTCTTAAAACAAAAGAGCATCAAAACTCCGAAGTTGGCGTTTCCAACTGCATTCTGCAGGAGTTAAAACCAGAGCATCAGGTATTTGTCTGCGAAATGGGAGCGTACAACAGGGGAGGGATTAAGCTTTTGGCCAGCATTGCGAAGCCCTTCATAGGCATTCTCACTGGGATCAATGAGCAGCACATGGCAACGTTTGGCTCGCAGGAGAATATCGTACAAGCAAAGTATGAGCTTATCCAAAGTTTGCCTCCAGACGGCATTGCTTTCTTCAATGCAAAAAACAGCTATTGTGTGGAGCTGTATAACAAAACCAAAATAAAAAAGATACTCTATGGCCAAGCTGCCAGTTTTCAGGGCCAAGAAAACATATTGGGAGCAATGGCGGTAGCGAGAGAATTGAGAATGTCAGATCAAGAGGTCTCTGCTGCAGTAAGGGAAATTGATGCTACATTTCCCGGAGCCCGTATCAAGAAAGGAAGAGACGGGATCACTGTTATTGATGCAACCTATTCTGCAAATCCAGACGGTGTTATGGCTGCCTTAGAATATCTCAAAAATCTACCTGGCCCGCCTGCCGGCGAGGCAGGCAAAAAAATCATTGTTATGCCTTGTTTGATTGAGCTTGGCAAAGCATCAAAAGAGGTGCATAAAAGAATAGGAGCAAAGATAGCTGAAGTTTGCGACCTCGCGGTTATCACGACGGCAGATAGACTCGTAGATATTAAGGAAGGCGCAAAAGGCAGCGAAAAGATTGTGTTTATCGAAAATCCGACATCGATCATTGAAAAAATAAAAAGCACCACGACCGCAGGCGACGTGGTGCTGCTGGAAGGTCGCGTGGCAAAAGAACTTTTCAAGTTGATCTATGTTGAATTGTAGACCAATTTCTATATCTCTTTCTCCGAATACTGAAAAAGACGATGTTTGGCTTGCGCTCAAGATGCGTTTTCAGCCGTGGAGATGGAAAAAGGGGAACGCCACTCAGAATTTAGAAAAAGAGTTTGCACAATACCTCGGAGTTAAATATGCGTTTGCGTTTAACAGCGGACGGTCTGCGCTTTTGGCGATTTTGCAAGCGCTCTTGTCCTCCGAAGCCTTGGCGAAGGAGGACGAAGTCCTTTTACAGGCTTTTACGTGCAACGCGGTGCCAAACCCTGTACTCTGGGCCGGATTAAAGCCCGTGTATGTTGACTGCAGGGAAGACGATTTTAACATAGACCCAGCGGATTTAGAGAAAAAGATTACTCCTCGTTCCCGAGTTGTGATTGTTCAGCATACGTTTGGGTTACCAGCCGATATGGATACAATTATTGAGATATGCAACAGGCGTAACCTTATTCTTATTGAAGATTGCGCGCATGCCTTGGGAGCAAAGTACAAAGGCAAGTTGGTGGGAACCTTTGGTAGGGCCTCATTTTTCAGCTTTTCAAGAGATAAGGTTATTTCTTCAGTATATGGCGGCATGATTGCAACAGACGATTCTGTTCTCGCTCGAAACATTCAAACATTCCAACAAGAAATCGGATATCCATCTCTGTTGTGGATTGCTCAGCAAATCCGCCATCCAATTCTCATGCATGCAATTGTTCTTCCTACGTACCGGCTGATTGGACAGTATCTTTTAGTACTCTTTCAGTGGCTGCGTATTGTTTCCAAGGCAGTTCACTGGAAAGAAAAGAGAGGAAAGAAGCCCGGCTATTTTCCAAAACGCATGCCCAATGCCTTGGCAGTTTTAGCTCTTTGCCAATTGCAGAAATTAGAGCGTTTTAACAGCCATCGCAAGCAGCTTGCAAATTTTTATTATGAAAATCTCAAAGGAACTTTGTTTCTTTTGCCAGAGAAATTCGTGGAGCGGGAGAATATTTTTTTGCGATTTCCTTTGCGTCATCAAAAAGCCCATGAGATTATAAAAAAAGCTTGGGGAATGAATTTTCTGATAGGGGATTGGTATACCACGCCAATTGCTCCGCATGATACAAAGTTAGGTGCAATAGGATATGAATTAGGTAGTTGCCCCGTTGCAGAGAAATTAGCCAGAGAAACTTTTAATCTCCCAACCCATATTCATATTTCTGAGAAAGAAGCGACTCTTCTCATTGATTTTCTACAATGTCTGGTTAGATAGCATATTTTTAACGGTCGTTAAAAATATGCTATTATACATTGCGTATGAAACTGCCAATTACCGATAAGTTTCTTCTAGATCTTTTTAACTTTTTCCAAGGAGCGGATCGGGCATTTGACCTTTTTGCTCCTCGTACCATGAAAGAAGCATTACTTCCCGATCTTCTGAAATTCCGTAGAGAGCGTGGGAGGCAATTTGAACGAAAAAGATTTAATAGCCTCATCTACTATTTGAAAAGGAAAGGATATATTACAATAACAAATCTTCAAGAGAAAAAAGGAGTTATGTTTACGCAAAGAGGCGCCCAAAAAACACTGAAGATCAAACTCAAAGATCTCTCGAAGAAAAAGCGCCCAGATGGGAAGTGGGAAATGATTATTTTTGATATTCCTGAGAAGAAAAGAGGCTTGAGAGACATGTTGCGTCAGTTTCTCGTATTGTTAGGATATGAACAACTGCAAGAAAGCGTGTGGGTATCTCCTTACGATGTATTTAAAGAAACATCGAATTTCCTTCGCGAGTATAGCCTTGATCTGTACGTGAAACTCTTTCTGATTGAAGAAATTGAACGATAGAATAAATTTAACGGTCGTGGAGTTTGTATGATTATTCAAGAAGTTAAAAAGAAAGATGTTTGGGAAGGTTTTTTAGCACAATGCCAGGAGAAAACCTTTTTGCATTCGTGGGAATGGGGAGAGTTTCAGAGGGCAATGAGAGAGAATATATGGCGTTTTGGAATATATGATGGCCAAGAACTTGTGTCAGTTGCCTTGGTTGTAAAAGTGGCTGCAAAACGAGGCACGTTTTTATTGATTCCACATGGTCCCGTCATACTAAATTCAAAATTCGAAATCTCCGACAGGAGTCGCGAGTCCTCGGACCGAAATCCGAAACAAATTCTAAATTCTAAATTCCAAATACTAAACATTCTCCTGGAGAAAGCAAAAGACATTGCAAAAAGAGAAGGGGCAAGCTTTCTTCGCATTAACCCAATATGGGAGAGGAACGAGGAGAACAACAAGATATTTAAGAGCTTGGGAGGCCGCAATGCCCCAATCCAAATGCACCCTGAAGCTTCATGGAAACTGGACATTACTCCTTCTGAGGGTGAACTTTTTTCTTCTTTCCGTGACACCACGCGCTACCTCATCAAAAAATGCGAGCAAAACAAGGAGAATGGTATCGAACAAAGCAAGAATATTGATGACGTTAAGCTTTTCAGCGAGCTCCACAAAGAGGTATCTTTGCGCCAGAAGTTTGTGCCATTTTCCACAGAATACTTAAAAAAGGAGTTTGAAGTGTTCTCAAAAGACAACAACGTCTTGCTCTTCTGGGGCGAGTACAAAGGAGAGGTTGCCGCAGCTTCTTTTGTGGTGTTCTGGTCTGGCATTGCTTTTTACCACCACGCGGTTTCTGTGCCTTCTTATGCAAAGCTTTCTCTGCCTTACCTTTTGCAGTGGGAGGCCATTAAAGAAGCAAAAAGAAGAGGCTGCAAGCTCTATGATTTCTGGGGATACGTGAACCCAAAGACCCAGCCCCGGCACCCCTGGGCAGGCCCTACGTTATTTAAAATGGGATTTGGCGGCAAAGCCCATGAATATGTAAAGACGCAAGACTTTCCTTTCAAATGGACGTACGGGGTTACCTACTTGCTTGAGACCTTTCGCAGAATACGACGCAACCTTTAACCTTCTTAGCAATGAGAAAGACAAGGCGAAGAATTAAAAAAAGAAAACCAATATTCAAAAAAAGATTTTTCTTGTTTGGCTTTCTGCTTGTTATTCTTGTAGGCTCTCTGGCAAATTTCCTTTTCTTTTCCCCGGTGTTTCAGGTTCAGAGAGTTCTTGCTACAGAAAGCACAAGGGGAGAAGAAATGGTTGCGCTGGCGCAAAAATTCGTTCATTCAAGAGTACTCTTTCTTGAAACAAAGAGCATTTTTCTTGCGAAAAGGAACAAGATAGAACAACTGGTATTGGAGCAGTTTCCCGAAGTTGAGGGAGTGCGCGTATTCTACGACTTTCCCTCAACCCTGGTGCTCAGGGTGATTGAGAGAAAAGAGGTTGCTCAATGGTGCAATACTAATTCGTGTTTTGCATTAGACGACAAGGGCGTAATCTTCCGCGTTGAGGGTTCCAAAAACTTCATGAGGATTATTTCTTCTCTCGGTTCTCAAGAGGTTGCTCTTGGGGAACATGTTGTTGAGAGTTCTCTGCTCTCCCTCCTTCTTGAGTTTGAGAAGAGAGTAGAGCAGATTGACCCTGTCAGGCAAGCCAAGGCAAAGATTCTTTCCTCGGACATTGTTTCAAACACAAGGGTCAATTTCTCGCTGTCTGAAGGCTGGAAGATATTCTTTAATCCAGAAGAATCTCTTGATTGGCAGGTCACAAAACTTCGCCTGGTTCTTGAAAAGAAAATCCCCACAGAAAAAAGGGCCAGGCTTGAATATGTTGACGTGCGATTTGGCAACCAGGCGTATCTCAAATATCGCTAACTCAGAGCCATTTTTTGCTCTTAAAGTAGACTACTGTTATGAGGAATGCGACAAGAAGCATTCCCATGACAACCCAGAAATCGTAGGTCTTCCCCGCAAAGGGCAGAGACGTGGTATTCATCCCAAAGAGTTGGGAGATGAACGCTAAGGGGAGAAGGATGACGGAAAATACGGTGAGAATGCGCACGATCTCGTTTGTCTTGTAGGAAAGCAGAGAATTGTTTGTATCCTCTAACGCCTCAACGGTTTCCTTGTACGCAATAAGGTTGCTCGTTGCTCTTGCCCAGTGATTTCTCAAATGGGAAAAGTACGGGGCAACCTCTTTTCCAAAAGATTCAGGGGCCGTATCCCGCAAAGAGGTGACAACTCCTTTTTGCGGCCTTGCAATTTTCCAAAAGTTTATGATGTCTGCCTTTACAAAAGTAATTTCGCGGAGCATTTCCTTTTCTTTTCCTTGGAAAATGGATTCTTCAATTGTTTCAAGTTTTTTGCCAATGCGCTGGATTTTTACTCCGCAGTCTTCCCACAGTTCGTGCAAAAGAGAATACATAAGGAAAGGCGCGCCCTGCTCCATATACTTTTTCCGTGGTTCTTCATAGAGGTTGCATTGAGTAAAGAGTTTCTTTAAAGGGAGACTGGATTTTACGTGGGAAGTGATGAGGGTATCTTTTGTTACGACAAGGTCAAGCTCGCGCGCCCTCGTTTCTCTGCGTTCTTTGTTGTAGACAGGGAAAAACAGCACCAAAAAGAGGTACCCCGGGAATGTTTCAACCTTGGTTGCCCAGGAGGGGCGAGTGAGCTGTTCAAGCACAATAGGGTGGAATGCAAACTTTCCCCTGAGAAAGTCTATGTCTTCTTTCCCAGGATCTTGAATATCTATCCACGTAGTCCCCTGGTATTCAACAATGCTTCGCATACTATAAGTATAGCAAAGCAGAATACCAGCCGCAATCCCTTGCTAAACCTTATTTTGGATTTAGTAAATACGATAAACTTAGTTTATCGTAGATTTACTTAGCCGATTTGTTTACTTAATACTTAATTAAATAAACATATGTATAATGAGTTAAGCAAAGTTTTTGGATACTATTCAACTGAGATAAAACTGTTGCGTTAGAAACTTAAATTCAGCCCACAAGCAATTGACTAAGAGTAGTGGCTATGCTATACAGTAAGTAGTTGCAACCCATTCTAGCAGCGACAGGAGTAGGACAATGACTAGGAGTATCACGTCTCGTGAGATCGAAGAACTAAAGAAAAGGTTGGCCAGAGCGAGCGAGTTCCGATTCGAGGAGGCCGATCTCGTCATCTCCATGCGGTTGAATAATCGAGATGAGGGGTCAGCGATTCGCTGGGTTATTCACAGGGTTGGTAAACCGAATCTCCTCTGCAATACGCATGGGCTCTGGGAGACTCAAACAAGAAAGGCCTATCGCTCAGATTCCTTCGTAGGAAGAACCCGGATGACCCTCGATGAGGCATTTGAACTGGTTACCAGTTTCCTTCCGGCATAGGTGGTCACCAACGAGGAAAGGAGTGGTGTAAAAGTAGTTAGCAGTCTAAACTCTTGACTGCTAACTTTTATTTAGGTATAATCTCTCAAGGAAATGGAAGAAACTCCAAAGGAAAAAAGTTTGCAAGACGAATACTTGGCAGGCTGGCAGAGAGAGCGGGCTGATTTTCTCAACTACAAGAGAGAAGAGATGGAAAGGCTGAAACTGTTTCTTGGGTATGCTACCGAAGATATTCTTCTCAAGCTTCTCCCTATTGTTGACAATTTAGAAATAGCTGACAGAGAACTCACCGAAGAGCAAAAGAAGAACGAGTTCATAAAAGGAGTTCTGCAGATAGCAGGCCAGTTGAGGGAATTTCTGAAAAGCCACGGAGTAGAAGAATTCAAGGCAGAAAAAGAGAAGTTCAACCCCGAGTTTCACGAAGCGGTAGGTACGGTGGAAGGAACAGGGCTGGAGCCTGGAATAGTGGCAGAAGTTGTTAAAAAAGGTTATACATTACAAGGTAAATTGCTGAGGCCAGCAAAAGTAAAGGTGGCTAAATAAGTTAAAAATTATGAGTAAGATTGTAGGAATAGACCTTGGCACTACCCTTTCTGAAATTGCAGTAATGGAGGGGGGGCAGCCAAAGATTATTGAAAACCGAGAGGGCTCTCGCACCACGCCTTCTACGGTTGCGTTTGCCAAAAACGGGGAGATCTTGGTTGGCGTGCAGGCAAAGCGCCAACAGATAACCAACCCCAAGAACACCATTTTTCAGGTGAAGCGTCTCATAGGGCGGAGATTTTCCGACGCTTCAGTACAGAAAGACAAACAGCTCCTTCCCTATGAGATGCAAGAGTCCTCTGACGGCGGAGTTGAAGTGAAAATGGGGGAAAAGTGGTACAAGCCGCCAGAAATTTCTGCAATGGTCTTGCGCAAGTTAAAACAGGACGCAGAAGAAAAGCTCGGAGAAAAAATCGTAGAAGCCATCATCACGGTTCCTGCCTACTTTGATGACAGCCAGAGAAAGGCAACCAAGGTTGCAGGAGAAATTGCGGGTCTCGACGTAAAAAGAGTGCTCAACGAGCCAACGGCAGCAGCCCTTGCGTATGGGCTGAACAAAAAGAAAAACGAAAGAATAGTCGTGTATGATTTTGGCGGAGGAACATTTGACATTTCTATTCTCGAGGTTTCCCAGGATACCATTGAGGTGAAAGCAACAGGAGGAGACACGCACCTTGGCGGAGAAGACTTTGACCAAAAAGTTATGGACTGGCTCGTTGACCAGTTTAAAAAAGATCAAGGCATTGATCTTGCAAAAGACCCTCTCGCCTTGCAGCGTTTGAAAGAAGCAGGAGAGAAGACAAAAATGGAGCTTTCCACATCCATGGAAAGTGAGGTGAACCTTCCTTTCATTACCTCTGACGCTTCAGGCCCCAAGCACTTGTACTACAAACTGAGCAGAACCCTGCTTGAAGGCTTGGTGCGAGAGTATATTGACCGTTCCATTGAGCTGGTAAAGCAAACGCTGCAAGACGCAAAATTTTCTGTAAAAGACATTGACGAGATTGTTCTTGTGGGAGGCCAGACCAGGATGCCTGCAATGCAAGAAGCAGTGAAAGAGTTATTTGGCAAAGAGCCGAATCGTTCCATCAATCCAGACGAAGTTGTGGCATTGGGAGCAGCAGTGCAGGCAGGAATTTTGCAAGGCGACGTGAAAGACGTTCTCTTGCTTGACGTGACGCCTCTCTCCTTGGGCATTGAAACTTTAGGCGGAGTGAATACCGTGCTCATTGCAAAAAATACTACCATCCCAACGAGCAAAAGCCAAGTATTCTCTACTGCTGCTGACAGCCAAACTTCTGTGGAAGTGCACGTGGTGCAGGGAGAAAGGCCTTTGGCGCAAGACAACAAATCTTTGGGACGATTTATCTTAGACGGCATTGCTCCTGCACCCCGGGGCATGCCCCAAGTTGAAGTATCCTTTGACATTGACGCAAACGGGATTCTCAATGTCACCGCAAAAGACAAAGCAACCCAAAAAACCCAGAGCATACGCATTGAGGGGTCTACAGGCATTTCCAAAGAAGAAGTGGAACGCATGAGAAAAGAGGCAGAGCTTCACGAAGAGGAAGACAAAAAGAAGCGGGAACTTATTGAGGCGAAAAATACCGCTGACACCCTTGTGTACGCGACAGAGAAGAACTTGAAAGACTTTGCAGACAAGATCACAGAAGACGTGAAAAAAGACGTGCAGGAAAAATTAGATGCGTTGAAAAGCGTCAAGGAAAGTGATATGGTAGATGAAATCAGGAGCAAGAGTTCAGAATTATCTGCCGCGCTCCAGAAAATAGGAGAAACATTGTACAAAGAGAAACAGCAATGAGCCAAAAAGATTACTACAAGGTTTTGGGGATTGAGAAAAACGCCTCCTCAGACGATGTCAAGAAGGCCTATTACAAGCTTGCTCATAAATTCCATCCTGACAAAGGGGGAGATGCTGCAAAGTTCAAGGAGATTCACGACGCATACCAGATTCTCTCAAACTCTGAAAAACGAGCCCAGTATGACAGGTTTGGAAGAGTGTTTGACCCTTCGACAAGCTCAGGGCAAGGGGAGGGATTTGGAGGATTTAGGTGGGCGTGGGGAACTCCCGGGGCTGAAGACTTTGAAGACTCTGGCGTTGAATTCCCAGACATCGGGGAGATTTTTGAGGATTTCTTTGGTGGAGGAGCCGGGTTTGAACAAAGAGATACGAGAAGAGGAAGAGATATTGAGGTTGAGCTTGAAATTCCCTTGGAAGCTACTCTCAAAGGCCATACCCAAAGAGTTGTCTTAACGCGGTTTGTTTCTTGCACGAGATGCCAGGGAGTAGGGGGGGAACCCTCAACCCGCGTGAAAGAATGTTTTGCTTGTAGAGGCAAAGGAGAAGTTCAGCAGATTAGGAGAACCATTTTTGGCTCTTTCACAAAAATAGCAAAGTGCCCTGAATGCGAAGGAGAGGGCTGGAAACCAGAAAAGGCGTGCAACGTGTGCAAAGGAGAGGGAAGGATCAAGGCAGAGGAAGAAATTTCTTTGTTTATTCCTGCTGGTGTTGATACAAACCAGATGCTCAAGGTTCAGGGCAAGGGAGACGCTGGAAGGAAAAAGGGAAAGTTAGGAGACCTGTATATCAGAATTAAGGTGAAAGCCCACCCTGTATTTTTGAGAAAAGGAGACGATCTTTTTCTCAAGATTCCCGTTTCATTTTCCCAGGCAGCATTGGGAGATGAGCTTGAAATTCCTTTGATAGACGCCACATCGATTCTCATAACCCTTCCTGCCGGCACAGAGTCAGGCAGGGTTTTACGGGTTTCTGACAAAGGCATTCCCCACTTTACAGGCCAGGGCAGAGGTGATATGTATGTGGAGTTCTTGGTCAAGACCCCCAAGAAGCTTTCCAAAGAGCAGAGAGAACTCTTGGAGAAGCTGAAAGAGGAAGGGATATAGAATAAAAAAGGTAGTCCCGCTTCAGCGGGACCCCGGGGAAACCTTCGTTATGCCGTCCCGCCTCAGCGGCGGGACATGGCAAATTAAGGTAGGTTTCCCAGCAAAAGTAAAGCAGTTTACTTTTGCTCCCGTAGCTCAATTGGTAGAGCAGTGCCCTTTTAAGGCATTGGTTCCGAGTTCGAGTCTCGGCGGGAGCACCATGAACAAAAAATTACAAACGCTATTCTGAACAGGTTGAGGGGCTGGAAAAGTTCAAATCTGCGCTTCGACCCCTCGACGAGCTCGGGGCAAGTAAAATTCCTGATGATCCTTATGACATTGAGGCTGGCCTTGCAAAAGAACTCATGTCATACTATGACATGGAGCTTACGCCTGATGAGCAAAAAGCGTATGACTACGCCATGCAAAACTCAAGCGAAAAAGGGCCGTGTTGTTGCAAATGCTGGCGATGGTATGTGTACGGCGGCCTCGGCAAATACCTTATTAAAAACCACGGTTTCACTGGCGAACAAGTAACCCAAGTGTGGAATCTCTCCGACGGTTGCGGCGGCGACAGCGAGCACCATCATTAATAACCATGCAAGAAAATAAACCACAACAACTTAATAAAAAAGAAGGAAGGATGCTCCACACAGAAAGAAAGCGCCTCATAAAGCGCATCTCGCAGATAACCATCGGTGTGTTAATTCTTGGCGGTCTCGGCGCACTTATCTGGTACTCTGGCAGTCGCGCGACCGTGCCGGAAGGCGAAATCGTCTCCCGCGGAGGAATTCATTGGCACCCGGAATTGAAAATAATCATAAAGGGCGAAGAGATTAAAGTTTCTGCAAATATCGGCATCGGGATGCAGTATGCCGGATATCCGCGCTATGATCCCATGATGAGAATGACAGATACGCACACGCACGATGATTCGGGAACGCTCCATTGGGAAGTGATGAAGGGCCCCGTCACAAAGGAAGATGTGCGTATTGGAAGTTTCTTTGCGATATGGGGCAAGAAATTTGACAGCTCTTGCATTTTTGAAAACTGCAACGGGGCAGAAGGAGCGGTCAAAATGTCAGTTAATGGTCAACCCAACACTGATTTTCAAGATTATCTCGTCAAAGACGGAGATAAAATTGAAATTCGGTATGAATAGCCAAAACTCTTATGGTCAAAACAATTCAAAAAGAGAATAAAGAGCTATACCAATGCGAGGAGTGCGGCTTTCGATATGAAGAGAGGGAGTGGGCAGAAAAATGCGAGGCGTGGTGCAAAGAACATCAGAGCTGCAATATCGAAATAACAGCTCACGGGACCATGGCAGCCCTGAGCACTTCGACTTCGCTCAGTGTCGAAGGGCTGACAAAACTTTTCTACGGGCTTATCGGTATCCTTTCATCGCTTGCTTTCTTCCTCGCGCTCTATTGGATACTTCGGCTCGATTCGAGTATTAGCAGCTTCATCAGAGATTTCATCGGTATTCCTTTATATTTCTGGCCGTATGTGATTCTTACGCTTGGAGCAATTGTTTTATTCGGCGTAAATATCTCGCTTTTGGTTTACCGCATCCGAAAGTTCGGTTTACCAAAGCTTAAGCAGCAAGGCGCAACGGGCGGGGGTTCGATTGTGGCTGTCGTGGCATCCGCCTGTCCTGTGTGCGGGTCAACGCTGCTTTCTGCAATTGGAATTGCCGGAGGACTTGCCGTTTTCCCGCTTGGCGGACTGGAACTGAAAGCACTTTCCTTGGGACTTCTTGCATTGCCAATTTGGTTGATGAGAAAAGATATCAAAAAATTGGAGTCTGATTGCGCCAATGGCGTTTGTCCAATGCCTCAAGACCCCTCGCTGAAAGAAAATGAGAAGCACTGGTTCGTTGGGTTATTGGTTCTCACTGTGATATTAGGTTACGTTGCCTGGAGCATGCTGAAAACCGACCCGATAATCGCCAAGGCCTTGAGTGGCATCGTCAATCCCAACGATAATGCGCTCTACAACGCAAATGTTTCTGAAACTGGGAATAAACTCATAGATGAGGTAACTGCAAAAGTTCTGCCCGAATATGGTTTTCAGAGTAAAATCGCGCTCGGCGACAGCGTGGTGAAACTTACGCAAAATAACGTGATTGACCGCAATAAATTCTTGGCCATATATCAGGATCGCGGCGGCCTCCCTGCTGAACTGGAAAGCGTACTTGATGAACCATCCCAAAGGCCAATGCTCTTAACCCGACAAAATGCCAACTATTATGTAAATCTCATGTGGCCCTTAGGGCTCGCAAACTATATGTCGTCAAATAGAGAAAGCCCTATCTTGGGTGAATCCTTGTTTAACTTTGCTTCCACTGGCGGCTGGAATTTAGGCAAAGAAGAAAACGGTGGGGAGTATTTCAATAAGTTCAACATAGTTGAGCTTACCCCAGAGCAAGAAGCGTTGGTTACCAAAATTGCGAAAAACACATATCGGCCGTGTTGCAACAACTCGACGTTCTTTCAGGACTGCAATCATGGATCGGCACTGCTCGGACTTCTTCAGCTTGGCGCCTCTCAGGGGCTTTCCGAAGACGAATTGTACCGCGAAGCTTTAGCCTTCAATTCTTTCTGGTTCCCGCACAACTACATCCAGACCGCACTTTACTTCAAGGCGGTGAAAAATGTTGACTGGGAAGATGTTAATCCAAAAGAAGTTATGGGCAAGGTCTATTCAAGCGCAAGCGGAGCAGGGCTTGTCGCACAAAAAGTAAACGAACTCGGTCTTGTGCCACAACAGCAGGGCGGCGGAAGTTGCGGAACATAAAACACGGAACGGCCACTCTATTTTGGTCAACAGCGCCGCTGTTTTTCATGGCGATTTTTGTTTCTCTTGACAGCATACCCCCAGGGGGTATAATAAGGGTATGAAGCAAAACATCAAGAAAAAAGCAGTTCGCAGACTCAAGATAGTAGAAGGGCAAGTGCGCGGTCTTCAGAAGATGGTAGACAAGGAGAAGTATTGCATTGACATTATCAATCAGTCGCTGGCAGTCAGGGAAGCTCTTTCGGGAGTGGAAGATTTAATTTTGGAGAACCATCTTTCCACGCATGTGGTAGAACAGATGAAATCTGGCAAACAGGCGAAGGCGGTAAACGAGATTTTGTCGGTGTATAAACTGTCAAAGAAGAAGTAAGCGAAAGGTCGCGGTAATCAAGTTATACTCGTAACATTCAAAATGAAAAGCAAATTCTTTACAAAAGCAGGAAGAGTGTTGCTATCTCTCGCTTTCCTTTCCCTTTTGGGAGCATGGTGGACCCAACTGGCGGGCGAGAACCTTTTTGGTTTTTCGCAGCAGCATCTTTTCAATGATGCAATTGCGCTTTCGCTCCTTGGCATTGGGAGTTTGGCTGATAGCAGGATACACCGAGAAGCCGGTGAGTAGCTTTTCTTGTGCCCAAGTTTACTATCTTGTGTACAGAAAATCGCCCCCTTGGCGGTTTTCTGTTAGAATGAAAGTATGTATACTTGTCCCATGCATGCGGAGATTGTTGCAGAAAAGCCCGGCCGATGTTCTACATGCAACATGAAGCTTGTGTTGAAAAACGAAGATCGGGGTCTAGGGAACACAACGTGGCGAAGTTATATTCCTCTTACGGTAATTGCTGGCTTGTTGCTGTTGGTTGCGTTTAGTTTGGGGTTAATATATTTCATGATAGGGTTTTTCCTCACATTTGCCGGATTTAAGTTGATAGACCTCAAAGGATTTGCCGAGGGGTATTCTACGTATGACATCCTGGCACAAAGATGGTTTGCTTACGGCTATATGTACCCTTTCATTGAACTGTTCTTTGGGTTGGCAATGATATTTACACAAAGCCCATGGCTTCTATGGACAGAAATTTTGGTGATGGGTTTTAGCGGAATAGGAGTAGCAAATAAACTTCTGAAAAGAGAGCAGTTTCAATGCGTCTGCCTTGGCACCTTCCTCAAAGTGCCTTTGACCAAAGTGACGCTTGTTGAAGATTTCGGCATGGCGATACTGGCGCTGTCGCTCTTGTTGCGCTAATTCAAACTTACAGTTGCAAGAGAAATTTGCCGAACTCAAATCTGCTTAATTCATTATACATATGTATAATTAGTTAAGCGCAGTTTTGACAAACGAGATCTCCTTTGGTATAGTGGTATCAGTTCACTCAAGCTCGCCGGGGTCGGAACGACCTGCGAGAAGGAAGTAGAAAAGATGAACAGCCTTACGGTAGCGGGACTCAGGAACAAATATAAATTTCCGAGCTCTTCACCCGTGGATTGGTTGGACTTCATAAAGGATCTCTGGAAGATGGTATTGCAGCCTTTGTGTAGCTACTGTGTGGGTGGAGCGTTGGTCATTGAACAACAAAGGCGCAGAGGCACCCTCGTAAGACGCTGCTCTGCTCATGGGTTTCCAACAGTGCGTGTGCTTGCTTCTGCCTTGATGTTTCAGAACTCTCGTTTGCCTCGCCAGGAAGCCGCCACGTTTGCCGAGGCGATTATCTGGTACAATGACCACGGGAGATTCGCTCAGGCATGGCAAGTTATGGAAGAGGCATTCAAATGGGAACCTCAGCCTGAGCCTGTTTGACCCCATCCACGCTTCAGGCCCAGCCCTTTATCCGCAGACCCGAGAACCTCGCATGGATCTCGGGCCTTTTATTTTTGTGGCATGTTAAAGGCAAGGCCTCTAACACTTTCCTAACACTTTCTCCAGCAGGGCGGCGGAAGTTGCGGGGCATAAATCACAAGATTCCCCGGGGATTCTCTTTTTGTTGGTTCTGTGGTATTTTGAAAATAGCATATCCGAGCTGGAGTCGGAATGACTTGTGGATGGAGGTGAACAATGTTTTCTCTAACAGCCGCAGAGTTGCGCAAACGTTTTCCTGACGCCGGACGGTCACCAGCGCCCTATTGCGTGGGAGCAACTGTAGAGCTTGCACTTGAAGGGTTTGATGCTTTGAGTGCACGCGCTGCGCCCTCCGATATGCGCTTTCCATTGTACCAGCTTCCATGGTCCCGACTTCCAAGGATGCTCAGGAAGGTCAGCCCTGATCTGTCGATATGGCGCTCCTATGTGCTATCACACCGTATCGTGTGGGCAAACGATGAGGAAGACGTGGAAAGAGCGTGGGGTCTTTTGGGACAAGCCCTCTGGCCAGGCAGGAAAGCAACTCGCCTCGCTTTGCGCCAGGGCGTGCAGGCATAAATCAACAAAGGGAAGGTGTTGTTACAAACACCAACCCTTCAGGCCCAGCTCTTTATCCGCAGACCCGAGAACCTCGCATGGATCTCGGGTCTTTTATTTTTGTATGTTAAAGGCAAGGCCTCTAACACTTTCTCTAACACTTTCTACAAGATTCCCTGGGGTTTCTTTTTTTCTTCTTTCTTTGTTTACGGGGGAAAATTATGCTATACTATTTACTATGACTACCTTTGTTCGGAAAATATTTCCTTTTTTGTTTCTTCTTGTTGCAGTTGCCTTGAGTTTTGGGACGGGGTTTTCTGTTGGCAAACAGCAGGCCTTAATCATCCCTATTGAGGGGGTGAGCAACATTGATGTTGGGAAACCCGAAGGCGCAGACTTTTCCCTTTTTTGGGATGCCTGGAGAACCATGCAGGAGAAGTACGTTGCAAGAGGCGAGCTGAACCTGCAGAACATGATCTACGGAGCAATCAGCGGCATGGTTTCAAGCCTTGAGGATCCTTATACCGTTTTTTTGAACCCCGAAGACTCCAAACGATTCTCTGAAGATGTTGCAGGAGTGTTTGAAGGAATTGGCATGGAGATTGGCATCAGAGAAAAGCAACTCAAGGTTATATCTCCTTTAGAGGGAACTCCCGCGCAGCTAGCTGGGTTGAGGCCTGGAGACCGCATCTTAAAAATCAACGATGCCTCTACGGAAAACATGACAATAGAAAAGGCAGTATCTTTGATACGAGGGCCCAGAGGAACCAAAGTAACCCTTTCTCTATTAAGAGAAGACTGGAACGACTCAAAAGAATTCATCATTGAGCGCGCTGTTATTCAGGTGCCTTCTTTGAAATGGGAAATGAAAGACGGTAACGTGGCGTATGTGAAGCTCTATCAGTTTTCTGAAAAGGCAGGCCGAGACTTTGCAAAAGCAGCAGGAGAAATTTTAGCTTCCCCGGCAAAAAAGATTGTATTGGATCTTCGGAATAATCCTGGAGGATACCTTGAAGTTTCCCAGGATATTGCAGGATGGTTCTTGGAGAAGGGTTCTGCGGTTGTGGTAGAAGACTTTGGACAAAAAGAGAAGCAACAGGTGTACCAGGCTCAGGGTACTCCGGTGTTTGTTTCCTATCCCATGGTTGTGCTTATTAACGAAGGGTCAGCTTCGGCTTCCGAAATTCTAGCTGGCGCGTTGCGAGACGACAGGGGAATAACGCTCATTGGAGAGAAATCTTTTGGCAAAGGTTCAGTGCAAGAGCTTACAGAGTTGAGAGACCGCTCTGCTTTGAAAGTGACGGTTGCCAAGTGGCTCACTCCAAAAGGAGAGTCTATTTCAGATAAGGGGTTGGAACCCGACATCGTGGTAAAAATGGACGAGAAAGACGTTGATGAAAAGCGAGACCCTCAGCTTGAAAAGGCGCTTGAAGTGGTAGCTAACTTATGAGAGAATAAGAACGTATGCGTGTTATTCTTCTCCAGAACGTAGAAAACATCGGAAAGCAATTTGAGGTGAAGGAAGTGGCTGCAGGGTATGCGCGAAATTACCTTTTTCCAAGTAATTTTGCAAAACCTGCAACACCCGCGGCTTTAGAATGGCTCCAAGTTCAAAAAGACATCCTTGAAAAAAAGGCAGAGGAGAATTTAAAGACGTTTCAGAAAATGGCAACAGGCCTTGATGATCTTGAAGTTATCATGTTAATGAAGGTAGGGGAGGAAGGCCAGCTCTTTGAGTCTGTGAACAGCCAAAAGGTTGTAGAGAAGCTCAAAGAACTTGGGTACGAGGTAAAGAAAAACCAGATTCAGCTTGCAGAACCCATCAAAGAGTTGGGCGAATTTCCAGTAAAGATCACGTTTGACCATAATCTGGAAGCCACCATTCGCTTGATAATCACAGAAGAACCACTAGAGAAATCATAATTTCACTATTCTATGGCTCGATACATCTTTGTTGCAGGTGGGGTCATGTCGGGAATTGGTAAAGGAGTTGCCACCGCTTCCATAGGAAAGATTCTGCAGTCTAAAGGATTCAGGGTTTCTTGCGTTAAGATTGATCCTTACATCAACGTAGATGCTGGCACCATGAATCCATTGGAGCACGGGGAGATTTTTGTTACGGATGACGGAACCGAGGCTGACCAGGACCTGGGGAATTACGAGAGGTTCTTGGGAAGACCGTTTTCCAAGGTCAACTACATGACCACAGGGAAGGTGTATGACTCGGTCATACAAAGAGAGCGCAACCTGGGATACAAGGGAAGGTGCGTTGAGGTAGTGCCAGACATTCCTCAGGAGGTTATCTCTCGCATCCAGAGGGCAGCAAGAACAGATAAAGCAGACTTTGTATTGATTGAAATCGGGGGCACGGTTGGGGAATATCAGAATATGCTGTTTTTGGAAGCTGCTCGCATGCTCAAAACCAAGAATCCTGACCAGGTTTTTTTTGTGTTGCTGAGCTATCTTCCCATACCCCCCAACGTGGGGGAGATGAAAACCAAGCCTACCCAGACTGCGGTTCGCACCCTCAACGCAACCGGCATCCAGGCTGACATGATCATCGCTCGGGCAGAACAGAGCGTGGATGCCCCAAGAAAGAGAAAGATATCCGTGTTTTGCAACGTGTCTCCAGAGTATGTTATCTCGGCCCCAGACGTAAAGTTTATTTATGAGATTCCCGTGAACTTTGAAAAAGAACGGGTGGGGGAAAAAATCTTAAAGAACTTTGGCATGAAAGCAAAGAAGCAGGATATGAGAGCATGGAAGGCATTGGTGAGAAAGGTGCGCTCTCTGAAAAAGACTGTGAAGATAGGAATCGTGGGGAAATACTTTGAGATAGGCGACTTTACGTTGACGGACGCCTACCTCTCCGTGATTGAGGCAATCAAGCATGCTTCGTGGGCTCTGGCAAGGAAACCTGAAATTACGTGGCTTTCTTCAGAAAAATATATCAAGAACCCGAACGCTGCCCAGGAGCTGAAGAACTTTGATGGTATCATTGTTCCTGGCGGTTTTGGCACCAGGGGAGTGGAAGGCAAGACCAAGGCAAGCGAGGTTTGTCGCAAGAACAGCATTCCCTACTTGGGATTATGTTTTGGTATGCAGTTGGCAGTGATTGAATTCGCACGGAACGTGTGCGGGTTAAAGCGGGCGTCTTCAGCAGAGTTTTACCCATCTCACACCATTGACCCTGTGATCGACTTGATGGAGGAGCAAAAGGCCCTCCTGGAGGAGAAAAAATACGGGGCCACCATGCGTCTAGGTGAATACCGTTGCAAACTCAAGAAGGGCACCCTTGCACGCCTGGCGTACGGCAAAGAGGAGATTAGAGAGCGTCACCGCCACCGCTATGAGTTAAATAACAAGTACCGGGAGATCTTGGAGAAGAAAGGCATGGTAATGTCTGGGGTAAATCCAGAACGGAATCTGGTTGAAATCATTGAGCTGGCAAATCACCCATTTTTCGTAGGGACGCAGTTTCACCCAGAATTCAAATCAAGGCCTTTGGCGCCCCACCCCTTGTTCCTTTCTTTTATTGAGGCTGCGACTCGAGGACGGAAAGCGCGCTGACCGTATGGGTCGAACGGTCAAAGTTCACCTTTTTTCTTTTGGCAAATTGGACGATTCCAGGTTTTTGCGCAAACAGAGTATAATCTTTGCCCATACCAACATTTATGCCCATCACAAAGTTGGTTCCACGCTGACGAACCAAAATCTGGCCTGCCTTCACGGTTTCCCCGTTTGCGACTTTAAGCCCTAAGTACTTGGGACGAGAATCTCTCCCAAGGCGCGTTGCGCCAGCCGATTTACTTGTAGCCATGAACTATATGCTATCAAAATTCAAAGAGCTTGTCAAAACCTATAAGGCCGATATCTTACTGGTTTTGTTTGTGATACTCTTGAGCTTGGCAAGCTTTGGCGCAGGGTATCTGGTGGCGAGATCCCAGTTATGAAAATGGAACAGCAAAATAGCCAGATCCCTTCCCATGTTGTTTTGTTCCCAGACGGAAATCGCCGCTGGGCGCGTGAACGAGAACTCTCTGTTTTTGAAGGATACAGAGAAGGCCGAAAAAACTTTCAGCAATTTCTTTTGCACTGCAAAAAGCGGGGCATAAAAATCGTGACGGTATTTGGGTTTTCTACGGAAAACTGGCAAAGACCCAAAGAAGAAGTAGAATTTCTTATGGTTTTTTTAGAGGAGTCGCTTTCTGGCAAGGAAGAGCTCGCATTTTTCCAGCAAGAAGGGATACGAGTGAATGTTATTGGGCAAAAAGAACGTTTTCCCTCGTCCTTGCAGGAGGCGATTGCCAATGTTGAAGGTTTAACAAAACAGAATACAGAACTTTTCTTAAACCTCGCAGCCAGCTACGGCGGGCGATGGGACATTGCGCAAGCGGTTCAGCGTATTGTAAAGGATGGCATTGCCCCAAAAGCAATTACCGAGGAACTCATAAGCTCTTACCTTACTACTGCCGGGCTCCCAGAGCCAGACTTGGTAATACGGGCAGGAGGAGAGAAACGTTTCTCAAACTTTTTATTGTGGCAGTCAGCATACGCAGAGCTGTATTTTTCCGACAAGTACTGGCCAGCTTTTACTGAGCAGGATTTAGATGAGGTATTTGCAGAATATACCCGCCGTCAGAGGAGATTCGGAAGCTAACTTTCAAATAATGAAAGAAGTAGGCATTTTACTCAAGAATACCGTCAAGCACGTTGATCCCGTCATCAAGAAGCTTCTCTCGCGTGGAGTTGAAGAAAACACAAAAATGCTTCTTTTTTATCAAGTTGAAGCCGGCGGCAAGAGGTTGAGGCCGTGTCTCGCAATGATAAGCTGTCTTGCGTGCGGAGGGAAGGCGCGAGATATGCTCTATTGCGCAGCAGGCCTTGAGATTCTGCATACGTATACCTTGATTGTTGACGATCTTATTGATCACAGCGCGAAACGAAGAGGAAAACTCACCACGTGGAGGAAATTTGGAAAATCTCTTGCAGAATGCATAGGGGTAGACTACGGAGCTTCTTTACTCGAAGCTGCAGCCCGCAGCATTAATCCTCGAGTAGTAGCTACGATATACGGAAGAGCAATCAAAGAAGTTGTGGATGGGGAAATTCTCGACATCTTATTTGAGCAGGGAGGGAGAGAAGATGAGATGTATGTTCAAAGATATCGAGTGAAGAGTGTGGTATGGAGGGACTATCTCCACATGATAGGGAAAAAGACGGCTTCTTTATTCTCGTCAGCGTGTGGTTTGGGTGGAATCGGCGCAAACGCTTCTCGAAGAGAGATCGCCGCATTGAAGAAATACGGTTGGAACCTGGGCATTGCTTTTCAGATTGCGGATGATATCCTTGATCTCTACGGCAAGCAACAATTCGGAAAACCTCTCGGTCAGGATATACGTGAAAGGAAACTGGGGAATATCCTCGTCCTTTTTGCTCTTGGCGAGCTTTCCTTAAAAGAAAGGAAGACGGTAAAGGAGATTTTCCGCAAAGATTCTATAAAGGAATCGGACGTGAAAAGGGTTATTGCGTATATAAAAAAGACCGGGGCCAAAGAAAGGGCTCTGTCGTTTGCCCAAAGCTATGTGAGAAAAGCAAAAGTGAGTTTGAATCCCCTTCACGCGGGTCGTTATCGCAATGCTCTTGGCGAGTTTGCAGAATTTGCCCTGAAAAGAGAGAAATAAATACACAGATTTATGTATGGAAATTGAAGCAAGATTTATTAATCTTTCAAGGGAAGCTGTCGAAAGGAAACTCAAAGAATTAGGGGCTAAGAAAATTTTTGAAGACATGTTTCAAGAGTGGCTTTTCTTTTTTAAAGGCGATCCTGATTGGGATGATAACCACAGACGCGTAAGAGTGCGGACCGATGGGAAAACCACATGGCTTACCTACAAGGCAAATTTAAGCTGGGCTGTCGATAGCACCGAGGAGGTTGAGCTTACGGTATCTTCCGCCAAAGATGCGATAAAGTTGGTGGAGGCATTGGGAATTCCTCGCCAGCGCTATCAAGAAAAAAAACGTATTCAATGGAGACTTGAGGACATCACTTTTGACCTCGACTTTTGGCCCCAAATCCCCATGGTTTTGGAAATAGAAGCCCCCACGAAAGAACACGTGAAAAAGGGGAGCAAGCTCTTGGGCCTTCGATGGGAAGACGCCGTATTCGTTGACCAAAAAGTCCTGCACAAGCAGTACTACGGCATTGATTTAAACGAAATTGCAGAATATGTATTTAAAAAGAAAGTTCTTCCATTGATTTGACACAACGACTGGAGAAGATATAATGGGAATATGTTAACAGGAGAAGACATCCAAAAAATCGTTGAAGCTGAAAAAGAAGTCTTTCCAACAAAGCAAGAGTTTGCTGTGTTTCAGGAAGATATGAGAAAGAATTTTTCTGATATACTTACTGCAGTTGACGTCTATGCGGGGAAAGCGGATACCTATTTTCAAGAAATGGTTATGCTTGCCCACAAAGTGGATCGCCACGAAAAATGGATTCAGCAAGTTGCTGACAAACTCGGCATCAGATTAGAATACTAATTCTCTCAGCGAGTTTTTCTCATTCCGCCGCCCTTTGCGGCGGTTTTTTGATTTAGGATTATTCCGAAGTCCTACTTCGGACAGATTCTCCCATTAACTATTTAGCTTGATTTAAACAAAGGAGAGTGATATAGAAAAGATAGTATCTTGTGAGTGAGGTAAGGAAGATGTACCTTTACAGTCTGTTGCCCTACATTCTTATTCTCCGGCCTGGGATTTGCTTGGGAACTTTTGTGCTCGTGGTTCTCTCAACGTATATCGCGAGTCCTCAAGAGTTTCCGTGGATTTCCGCTCTGCTTGCAGGAGCAGGCGTTGCGCTTGCTGCAGGAGCAGGTGCAGTCGTGAACGATATGTTCGACTCAGAAGCAGACAGAGTCAACAATCCTCGTCGTATGATCCCAAGCAACCTCCTGACCAAAGAGGATGCGAGGAGATACTACGTTGCTCTGCTGGCGATTTCTCTGCTGTTGCTTTGGCTTGTGAATCTCTCGGTATTCCTGGTAGGAGTTTGGGGCTGGGCATCCCTGTTTCTCTATTCATGGAAATTGCGCGAGACCAATGGCTTGCTTTCCAATGCGGTGGTTGCGCTGAGCGTAGCTCTGGCGCTCTCGTTCGGAACGTTTGTTACAGGCAACGTTACCGCAACGATGGTATTCCTGTTCGCATTCGGGTTTGCCGTAACCCTTGCGCGGGAAATCCTTGGAGATATCACTGACCTGAAAGGAGATATGCGTTCAGGAAGACTGAGAACCATGTCCATTGTTTCAGGCCAGCGAAAATCTCTTACGCTCGCGCTACAGATTCTCTTGTGGACTGCAACCTTTATCGTAGCTCTGGGCCCGTTGCACCTTCCCATATTCCGTCACGCCACGTTTGGGTCTTTGGTTTCGCTCATACTCGCCGTGCTTCTCACTTCCGTTACCTTTCGATGGGCTATACAGGAAGGAAAGAGAAGGCACATACCAAATATTCTGAAGTTCGGAGCTCTGTTTGGATATCCTCTTGCCATAGGCATAGACAGGTTCTTGCCTTAGTGAGAGGCCAACTCGCATATAAGTGGGGTAGAGCGTATCTACCCCACTTCTTTATTGGGGAAAAACTGTGGAGAACATATGCTTTTGAAGCTATATTTTGGTTTGGAGGAAAATGGTTGACGAGGGAGATGAGTGGAGGTAATGTAGAATCAAGTGGTAGATTGTGGATAAATATGTTAAGAACTCACCATTTCTGTGGAAAACTATGCTTATTGGAGAATACCAACATACGCTTGATGAGAAAAAACGCCTTGCGATTCCTTCAAAGCTTAGAAAGCAGCTCGGAAAGGAAGCTGTGGTCACGCGGGGCTTTGACAATTGTTTGGTGATGTATCCAATAGAGGAATGGAAAAAAATGTCGGATAAAATCGGAAAGCTTCCCGAGAGCCAGACAGAAGCAAGGGGATTCGCGCGCATTAAATTGGCGGGAGCCGCGTTGGTGGAATTTGACCAGCTTGGGCGCGTGTTAATCCCTGAATATCTTAAACAGTACGCGATGCTTGAAAAAAACGTGGTTATCGCGGGCTTATACAATCGTCTTGAAATTTGGGATGAGAAACGATGGGAAACATATAAGGCAAAGGCAGAAAAAGAAGTAGGGGATTTTGCTTCAAAGTTAGGGGAATTAGGAATATAGCAATGCACACTCCAGTTCTTACAAAAGAAGTCATTGAATACCTCAACGTAAGGCCAAACAAAAATTTTATTGACTGCACTTTGGGCGCAGGAGGGCATAGTGCAGCAATTCTTGAACACAACGCACCAGCAGGAAAGGTGCTTGCCATTGATTGGGACGAGGAAGCCATAGCAAGAGTGAAGTCATTGTTTTCAAGGTCTTACCGACGAAGACTCACCCTTGTTGCAGACAACTTTAGCCATGTTGAAGACATTGCAAAGAGAGAAAAGTTTCATGCTTCAGGAGTATTGCTTGACCTTGGCATGTCTTCTGACCAGCTTGAGCAAAGCAGGAGAGGATTCTCTTTCCAGAAAAACGAACTCTTGGATATGCGCTATTCTTTGGAGAATCCAATGAATGCCGCAAAAATCGTGAACTACTGGAGCAAGAACGACATTGCAAAAATTCTCAAGGAATACGGCCAGGAACAGTTTGCCAATCAAATCGCAGAGGCAATAGTAAGAGAGCGCAAGGAACGTGCAATTGCAAAGACCGGAGACCTTGCAAGGGTTGTACAAGGAGCGGTGCCTGGCTGGTATAGGAGGAGAAAAATTCATTGTGCCACCAAAACGTTTCAGGCCTTGCGAATTGCAGTCAACAATGAATTGGGAAACTTGAAAACAGTTCTCGTGCAGGCTTTTCGTATTCTGGGGCCTAAAGGAAGAATCGTAATAATTTCATTCCATTCTCTGGAAGACCGGATTGTAAAGTATGCGTTTCGCGAGAATGTCCAGGCGAAGATTCTTACAAAAAAAGTGGTTATTCCTTCACTTATGGAGCGTAAAACAAATCCACGTTCACGTTCTGCAAAACTGAGAGCTGCAGAGAAAATATGACCCTTCGATATACTCAGGGTCATGGTGAATGATAATTGAACCATGAGATACACAAACAAAAGACAAAAAAACAACACCCTATGGTGGGGCGCTTCCCTGGCCCTCTTGGTGTTTCTTGGCCTGTACATTTTCCAGGTGCATGAGATAACGTCTTTTGCCTATACTCTTTCAGGCCTTGAGAATGCAAGGGCAGAACAAAAAGAAGAAAACAAGAACCTCAGGATTTCGCATCCTGCAGGCAATTCTTTTGAGAACTTGGTTCAGCTTGCCAGATACCACAACTTTGAAAAAGTGAAGGATATTTTCTATGTCCAGCTCTTAGAGGGGCCTGTTGCAAGATCGACACTGTCTAATGAATAGAAGTTCTTGGCGAGTCTCCTTGCTTTCTTTGATCTTCCTGGCGTTTGGTGTTCTCCTCACAGGACGCCTCTTTTTTTTGCAAGCCTTGAACCACGGCTATTACCTTGCCTTGTCCAAAGGCCAGCAAGGCGAAAGCGTTATTGCAAGGGGAGCTCGGGGCAATATTTTTCTCCAAGACAAGGAAGGAAATTTCATTGCCCTTGCAACCGATTCTAAGGCTTCTTTTGCGTTTCTCTCACCTCCCGAAGTGCAAGACAAAGAACATGTTGCCCAGGTTCTTTCTGAGATTCTCAAGCTTAAAAAAGAGAACATCCTTTTAAAGGCACAAAAGCAAAACAGCCTTTATGAGGTTCTCAAAAAATCTCTTTCTCAAAAAGAAGAACAAGGTATGAAAGACGCAAAGCTTCCTGGCGTGTATGTAGGAAAAGAAATTGTAAGGTTGTATCCTCAAAACGAGTTCGCTTCCCACGTTTCAGGCTTTGTGAATCAAGAAGGCCAAGGCCAGTACGGAATTGAAGAATACTATAACACAGAGCTTGCAGGTTCCACAGGGGTGCACGCACTTGGGACAAATCCTGCAACATATTTGCGTTCTTTGTTTCAAACGAACGTGAAAGACGGCTCTGATGTTATTCTCACCCTGGATTTCAACATCCAGTCTCTCGCGGAATCTTTATTGAACAACGCAGCAGAGAATCTCGGCATTGAAGAAGGCACCATTATTGTCATGGATCCCAGGTCAGGCAAGATTCTCGCCTTAGCCAACACTCCAGGGTTTAATCCTAATGAGTATGCTTCGCAAGGCAACCTTTTCTTGTTCCAGAATCCTGCGGTGCAGAAAATATTTGAACCAGGTTCTGTGTTCAAACCAGTCACCATGGCTGCGGCGTTGCAGGAGAAAAAGGTAACTCCAGAAACCACCTACGAAGACAAAGGAATTCTTAGGATAGGAGGGTATTCTATTTACAACTACGATACGAGAGTCTGGGGAAAGAAGACAATGAGAGAGGTTCTGGAGTTTTCAATTAATACCGGCGCGGTATTTGCAAAAGAGCAGTTGGGGGATGATACGTTTTTAGAGTATGTGGAGAAGTTCGGCATTCTTGAGCCCACAGGCATTGACTTGCCAGGGGAGGCCTATTCTCAAAACCGCGAGCTCAGGCAGGGCAGGGAAATCAACCTTGCAACTGCGGCCTTTGGGCAAGGAGTTGAAATGACCCAGCTACAGTTGTTGCGCGCATACTCTGCTTTTGCAAACAGAGGCAAAATGGCTGAACCATTTCTCGTGAAAGAGCGCTTAAAAGAGCAGAGGCAAGTTCTCTCTCCTGAAACTGCAACAACCATAACGTCTATGCTCGTGAGCGTGGTGGGAGAGGGGTACAGCAAAAAGGCTCGGATTCCAGGGTACTACATTGCAGGAAAGACGGGAACAGCCCAGATTTCCTGGAGCGCGCTTGGAATTAAGAAAGCCGGGTACTCAGACAAGACTGTGCAGTCTTTTATGGGTTATGGCCCTGCGTTCAACCCGCAGTTTCTCATCTTGGTAAAACTTCAGAATCCTCAAACAAAAACCGCAGAGTATTCCGCGCTCCCCATATTTCACGACCTTGCCAAATACATCATTGATTACCTTGCCATCCCTCCCGATTATGAGGTAGAGTAAAACGGAAGGCCTCGTCGTCTAGTGGTCTAGGACACTTGGTTCTCATCCAAGAGATCACGGGTTCGATTCCCGTCGAGGCCGCAAAATTTTAGTATCGGGGCTCATTCTGGTAACTCGGGTTCGAATCCCGATGAGGCCGCCATCATTCTGTAACTTCGTTTGGTTCGCCCCAGCGATTTTTCTTTATTTCTATGATAGGTGAGTATGAGAATAATACGATCGTTCTATATTCATACTATATCTATTGACACTTCTTTTCTTTTTCTTGAAATTTCAAGAGAAAATTTCTTACGTTCCGCAACGTCTTGACATCTCCATTACCTTTGGCAGCACTTTGGGAGCAGGCCTTCCCCACTCAAGAGCATCAAAGAGGTAGGGTAATTAGCAAAGCTCTTTGCCAGCTCACGGCATGGCAAGGGGCTCTTTTTTTGGTACAATACATTCTATATGTGGCATGCGATCTCTTGGGAAGAAGCAGTACAAAAACTCCAGACCGATCCAGTCAAGGGGCTTTCTGAAGACGAGGTAAAAAAACGGCGCAATACGTACGGAAGAAATGTTTTGCCCGAAGAAAAACTTCCCTCACAAGTCCAGGTTTTTGCGCGCCAGTTCAAAAGCCCCCTCATTCTTATTTTACTCTTTGCCGGTTCCGTCACCGTGTTGCTTGAAAAATACACCGACAGCATTGTGATTTTGGGCGCCATGCTCATCAACGCCTTTATTGGATACATTCAAGAGCAGAAAGCGACAAAAGCTCTGTCAGAGCTTAAAAGAGTGCTCACGTACAAGGCGCTTGCCATACGAGAAGGAACAGAACGGGAATTGGCGCAAGAAGATTTGGTACCAGGAGACATTATTCTTCTGCAAGAGGGCGCGCGGGTTCCTGCCGACTCAAGGATTATAGAATCATGGGGACTTACCGTTAACGAAGCTGTGTTAACAGGAGAATGGTTGCCTTCGCAAAAACAGGGAAAGCCCGTGTTAGAAAACACTCCTCTTGCCGATCGGGATTCTATGGCATACATGGGGAGCATCGTGGAAGAGGGAAGGGGAAAGGCAGTGGTTATTGCAACCGGCCTCAATACAGAGGTAGGAAAAATCGGAACTTTACTACAGAGCACGGCAAAAGAAGAAACGCCGTACCATCAAAAGCTCAAACGTCTTTCTTCTTTTATTGGAGTCCTTGTTGTCATTGCTGCTTCTCTCATATTCCTAGGAGGCCTCGCAACGGGAAAAAATCTTGTTGAAATGTTTACCATAGCCGTAGCCATTGCGGTGGCTGCGATTCCAGAGGGGTTGCCAGCAGCGATGACCATTGTCTTGGCAATAGGCATGCGGCGAATCTTGGCTCAAAAGGGGCTTGTGCGCCATTTAGCCTCTGCCGAAACTCTGGGAAGTACTTCAATCATCGCAACCGATAAAACCTTAACGCTTACTGAAGGTAGAATGGAGGTTGAAGAGATTGTGCCGTCTGCAAGAAACCGAAGAGAGGACATTCTTTGTACGGCAGCGCTTGCCAACCGAGCGTTTATTGAGAATCCTTCTGCAATGTTTGAACAGTGGCGCATTATTGGGAAACCAACTGATACGGCATTGGTGAGGGCTGCCATGGAAGCTGGCATTTCCAAAACCGCGCTGGAAAAAGAAATGCCTCTCATATTCAAAATTCCTTTCAGTTCCAAAACTCCTTACACGGCATCTTTTCATGAAACATTGCAGGGAACTTTGCAGTGCCATGTTGCGGGTCTTCCAGAAACCGTTCTTTCTTTATCCCTGCTCTCACAGAAAGAGAAAGATCGAATAATACAAAAACTTGAAGAGTTAGCGGAAAAGGGCCTGCGGGTTCTTGCGCTCGCTAAAAAAGAGTTATCTAAAACTCCCCATTCTTTCCCCGATGAAGTCTCGCGGCTCCAATTCCTTGGCCTTATTGCGTTTAAAGACCCTCTGCGCAAGGGGGCAAAAGAAGCCATTCAAAGAGCAAAAGAGGCGGGGCTGCGCATCATCCTGGTCACAGGAGACCACCTATTCACTGCCAGAGCAGTGGCAAAAGAGCTTGGCATTGAACAAAGTAACGTCTATGCAAGGGTGGAACCTGCAGATAAAATGCGGCTCATTGAAGAATGGCAGAATGCGGGTGAAATTGTTGCAATGACGGGGGACGGCATCAACGATGCGCCTGCCTTGAAAAAAGCAGACATTGGTATTGCCTTGGGTTCTGGCACTGACGTTGCGAAGGAAGCCGCAGACCTTGTTCTTCTCACCGACAACTTTGCCATTATCCCGGCTGCCATACGAGAAGGACGGCTTATTATAGACAACATACGGAAAATAATCACGTACTTAGTTTCAGGCTCCTTTACCGAAACCATTCTCATAGGTGGTAGCTTGCTCGCGGGGTTCCCTCTTCCTGTCACAGCCCTCCAGATTCTTTGGATAAACCTTGCAGAAGACGTGCTGCCAGGAGCCGCCCTTGCCTTTGAAAAACCTCAGAAGGATTTAATGAAAAGGAAGCCCCTTAAAAAGCATGAGTCTTTGTTCACAGGGGAAATGAAGGCAATTATTTTCTTTGTCAGTGTCATAAGCGATGTTTTGCTCTTTTTACTCTTCTGGTGGCTTTTGCAAGGAGAATATTCTCTGTCGCACATTCAAACCCTCGTTTTTGTTGGGCTTGGCTTAAACTCTCTTTTCTATGTATTCTCTATACGCAATCTCCGAGAGAACATTTGGCGCTATAATCCTTTATCCAACCCCTTGCTCGTGGGAGCTGTAGTATTCGGGATCTCTTTGCTTCTCTTGGCGGTATACGCACCGTTCATGCAGACGCTTTTAAAAACCATTCCGCTTTCGCTTTTTGACTGGATGATACTTGGAGGATTAACAGTCCTGGATGTCACGATGATAGAGACCATGAAATGGATTTTTATAAAGCGTGAAAAACTGGTACACTAAACCTCATGCAGCAGATTCTTCTTCTCATCATTCTTATACTTTCCGGAGTTGTCGTATTTCTGCTCTTTTGGCGCGCCAGAAAAGGAAGTGGCTCTGACAACTCTCTCCTGCTTATACAGAACCAACTTCAAGACCTGCGAAGTACCTTAGACTCCAAACTTGGGGATTCTGCAAAAATGTTCCAGCGCCAATACTTTGAAAGCGTAAAGGTAATTAAAGATATCACGGAGCGCTTAACGAAATTAGACGAAACCAATAAGCAGGTTATTGATTTTGCAGATCAGCTCCAAAACCTCCAAGACATTTTGCAAAATCCAAAGCAGAGGGGAGTTCTTGGAGAATACTACTTGGAAACCGTATTAAAAAACGTGCTCCCCCCGGGCGCCTACACCATGCAGCACAAATTCCGCAACGGAAGCATTGTGGACGCAGTTATTCTCGTAAAAGACAAGATAATTCCGGTTGACTCAAAGTTCTCCCTTGAAAACTACAACCGATTGCTTCAGACAAAAGATGCAGGAGAACGAGAGCAGATAGAAAAGCTTTTCAAGCAGGATTTAAAAAACCGCATTGATGAAACCTCCCAGTACGTGAAACCAGAGGAGGGAACTCTGGATTTTGCTTTCATGTTTATCCCTTCAGAAGCAGTGTTTTATGACGTACTCATCAACAAAGTAGGCACGGTGGAAGCCAAAGACCTTATTCAATACGCATTCCAGAAAAAAGTTATTATGGTTTCTCCAACTTCGTTTATGGCATACTTGCAGACCGTTCTCCAAGGATTACGGGCGCTCCAAATTGAGGAATCTGCCAAAGAAATCAGAAAGCGCGTGGAAGACTTAGGCCGGCACCTTGCCAGTTATGAAACCTATATGCAAAAACTCGGCACCCACCTTGGCACCACCGTCAACACCTACAACATTGCCTACAAGGAACTGGGGAAAATAGACAAAGACGTTTTGCGCATCACGGATAAATCAGGAGACATTGAACCCTTAGAAATTGACAAGCCCAAAACCGAAGAAGAGTAATTCCTTATTTTACGTCAGTATTACACCATGGTGGTTTATTGACGTATACACGACCTTTCTTTTTTCTCTCGATGTGATACAATCGTCTCAGGTGGCCAAGAAGCTAGTTGGTAAAATCAATTGATGTTGTGGCCACCTCAAGGCCGAGGCAATTCTATTTTTGGTAAAATCAAACGTCTGCATGCCTCGGCTTTTTATTTGACTTTACAGAAAAAATGCACTAAATTGAATAAACGAGAGCAATAAGGCGGGTGGGAAAATCCAAAATACGATGTGCTCTCGCAAGCCGAGGCAAGTATGACTGTGATCAAATCAATCATCTAGGTGCCTCGGCTTTTTTATTTGGGGCGTACTTTGGCTCGCACTTGACACAAGAGAGAACCTGCTGTATTATTGTCCTACCTTGAGCCAAATTTTATGAAAGGAGGAAGACAAAATGGCAGAGGTAATAACGTTAGTACCTTCCACACAGAAAACACTACAGGTTGAAGGAGCAGGAATAAGAACACTATACAGACGCCCAGAAGAAATTGTCCGTGGGCTTGAGCTCATGCTTGGAAGAGAAAAGGAGACCGAGGGGTGGATTGAGACACTTCCAGAAAGAATCCAAGCAGGAGTCAGGAGGCGCCTTGAACTTTTCCGCAGACTCCAGGGGAAAGATGTTGTTCTCACCGGTGTATTGGGCGGAGGGGCACAAGCGCTGTTGATTGGTGCCGCAGACAGAGGTGTTCAGGTGAAGCGCATTCCGATACATGCTCTGCATGAAATCACTGGTAACGAACCCGGTCTGTCTGCGCAAGAGCGTTCAAGAGCTTTGCGGGCAGCTTGGGATTCACGCCCCGATAGGTTCTACACGATTACCCCAGTTGACCCAGAAATTGCAACGGCGAGGGTATTGACGCGTGAACGCATTGCCATTCAGGATCTGCGCAAGCCTATGCAGCAGCGCTTCTATAGTGCGTTGCGCGATATGCGCCTTCTCTTGCCTATTCAAGCAACTGAGGTTTTGGACCTCGTTGATCAGGGGGCGAGAGACCTCTTCCATAACCGATCGCTCGTGTCGCAGATTGAACAGGCAATGGCAAGATTGGCAGAGCTTCTGCCGGAAACCGAACATGATCGCGTTATGGCAATTACGCGTCACTACGCGAATCCGCGCTTTCTCATAGGAGCGCGGGAAAGCGAGGAAGATTCAGAGCGTCAAATCCTCGCCTTGCTTGGTTCCACCCCCATTTGGCAGGCAGCTCACCCGGGGCCAAGCTCGTCCTTGCCCGAAATAAAAGGGTTTGGAGTTGCGCTTGGAGGAGGAACGATTGCGGAGATAGGAGACATTCGCCGTTTTCCCGAAAGCTCGCACTTGAGGTCGTACGCGCGATTCGGCCTTAACGCAGAGGGGGGCTTTCCGCGCCGCGTGAAAGGTATACCGTCTTCCTGGAATGTTGATTTAGCCAGAGCAATGTGGCTTTGGTCAACTGATCAGGTTGGCAGGTACGACCATGTCTGGCGAACTCTGCTTCTGTGGAAAAAAGCCAGAGAAATGCAGCAACATCCAGAGCCTGTGCCGCATCCAGCTGTAAACCGCATGAAGCGTGCGTACACGAGATACGACTTCACGCTGGGGCATCTCCATAGGCGTGCATGCCGATGGACTGGTTCCCAGCTGTTGGAGTACCTGTTCGACCTGTGGAACGCAGTTGAAGCGGGTCGAGTCCCGGAAATATGGTTTCAGCAATCCCGCTGGCCCGATTACTTTGCGCAAGCAGAGCAGGCTTTGCAGGAAGGCCTTCAGGCGTATCTCGACACAGAGATTCCTCTAAGGCGACGAGCAGAACCTGTAGAAGAGGAGGAGCTCGAAGAAGGGAATGCAGGAGTTGAAGAAGAGGAGGAAGAATGATATAGTATCTTCGGGTGGCCAATACCCCGGGTGGTAAAATCAACGTACCGAATGGCCACCACAAGGCCGAGGCAAATAGGCGGTTGGTAAAATCAAGCTCCCGCATGCCTCGGCCCTTTTCTTTTCCAGTTGCATGTGGTATATAAAGAGTAGGGATCAAGCCAGTTAATGGTAAAATCAATGGGTAGTATGATCCCAGGTGGCCAAGTGGACAATTGGTAAAATCAAGTATTCGGGTGGCCACCAAGGCCGAGGCAAATTCAGCGGTGGTAAAATCAATTAACTGGGTGCCTCGGTCTTTTCTTTTTCCTCTGGATGTGGTATCATCATCCTAGGTGGCCAACTGTTACAGTGGCAAAATCAATGACCTTCATGGCCACCTCAAGGCCGAGACAAAAAAATTCATGGTAAAATCAAGGAAGCGGTTGTCTCGGCTTTTTTATTTGATGTCGAGGATGAGATACATCGGTACTGCAAAGCTGTGCGAAGAGCTGTGCGAAGTCCGTCCTCGCACAGCCCCATGTACTCATCCAGCACACGGTCTTTTCTTTTTCCTCTGGATGTAATATAATCATCCTAAGGTGGCCAATCCCGGCAATGGTAAAATCAATCAGAAGCATGGCCACCCAAGGCCGAGGCAAATACAGCGATGAAATCAAAGGATGCTTTGCCTCGGTCTTTTCTTTTCCAATTGCATGTGGTATATAAAGAGTAGGGATCAAGCCAGTTAATGGTAAAATCAATGGGTAGTATGATCCCAGGTGGCCAACTGTTACAGTGGCAAAATCAATGACCTTCATGGCCACCAAGGCCGAGGCAAACAATATCATGGTAAAATCAACAATAGGTCTGCCTCGGCCCTTTTCTTTTTGTTGACACTGGGACATATTTTTCCTATACTCAATTTTATGTTTGCGGTTATTAAAACCGGGGGGAAGCAATATCTCGTGGCTCCTGGGCAGAAAATCAAAATAGAAAAACTCCCTCACAAAGAGGGAGAAGAGGTTGTGTTTGAAGAAGTTCTCCTCGTAAAAGAAGGAGAAGGAGTTCGTATTGGTACGCCTTTTGTGGAGGGAGCTGCTGTAAAAGCAAGGGTACTCAAGCAGGGAAAAGGAAAGAAAATTATCGCATTTAAATTCAAACCAAAAAAGAAAGAGAAACGAAAAAAGGGCCATCGCCAGCTTTTCACCGAAGTTGAGATTACCACCATTGGTTAGCGGCGGTTTTCAAGAGACTGCCTTAAAGTCTCTGCGTCGGCATACTCTAGTTCTCCCCCGATAGGAAGGCCTCTTCCCAGACGAGTGAGCTTCACTTTTGCATATTTCAGTTCTCTTTCCAGATACAATGCTGTTGCCTCTCCTTCTGTGGTTGGGTTTAAGGCTAAGATAATTTCCTGAAAAGAAGCTTGAACTCCAAAGGTTTCAGGATGTTCTATTCTTGCTTTAAGCTCTTCGGTTCTAAGGTTCTGGAGATCTTCCTTTCTTAGGTTTCCTACTGTGCCCCCCAAAATGAAATACAGGCCTTGAAAGGTTTTTGTCTGCTCCAAGGTTGCCAAATCTTCTTCTTTTTCCACCACGCACAAGATTGATTTGTCGCGCATTGGATCCTTGCATACGGCGCACAGCTCAACCCCAGAGTTGAAGGGATTAAAACAAAAAGCGCACAGCTTCATCTGCTCTCGCAAATTCTTGAGCGCCTTGAGGAATTCATCAAAAGAATTTCCTTTGCTTTTTAACAAGTAAAAGACCATGCGGCCCGCGGTTCTTGGCCCTATGGTAGGGAACTGAGAAAAGAGTTCAAGGAGTTGCTGGATAGGTTTGGGGTACATGGCATCTAAGGCGTGAAGAAATCAGAATCCTGGGCTGTCCCTGTCTCCCCAAAATCCTGGGAGTCTGCATTCTTTGCAAGGTCTCCAAACGTAACAGTCTTTTCGTCAAAGTAGAGTTTTACAGAGCCTACCGGGCCGTTGCGATGCTTTGCCACAATAATCTCCGCAATGTTTTTATTCGTTGTTTCAGGGTTGTACCTATCTTCTCGGTATATGAACAGCACTACGTCTGAGTCTTGTTCCAGTCCGCCCGATTCTCTCAGGTCTGAAAGGCGGGGCCTCTGGGGAACGCGCTGTTCCACTGCCCTTGATAACTGAGAAAGCGCCAATACCGGAACGTTCAACTCTCGCGCCAAACCCTTCAGGCTTCTTGAGATTTCAGTAACCTGTTGAACCAAGGGCGCTTCAGAGTTCCTTGGCTCAATAAGCTGGAGGTAGTCAACAATAAGAAGACCCAAGCCCTGGTTTGCCTGGAGACGTCGAGCCATGGCCCTCATTTGAAGAATATTTTGGGAAGAGGTGTCGTCAATAAACAAGGGAGATTCTGCCAGCGTGCCTAAGGCATTCTGAATTTTTACAAAGTCATTTTCCTCGCCTTCAGAGGAGAGGCGGCCGGTTCTCAACCTCCACAGGTTAACCTGGGCTTGCGAAGCTATCAAGCGGTCTACCACCTGGTCTTTAGACATTTCCAGGCTGAACAATGCCACTGGAATTTTTTGGTTGATTGCAACCCTTCTTGCAATGTCCAAGGCCAAGGCCGATTTTCCGAGTGAGGGGCGGGCGGCTATCAATATAAGGTCTGACTTTTGCAGCCCCGAAAGAATGTTGTCTAAATCTCCAAAGCCTGTTGGCACCCCCCGGGTTCCTGATTCGTGGCGGGAAAGCTTGTCAATTCTCTCAAAGGCTTCTTCTAAGGTATCCTTTATTCTCACAAAGTTGCGGGAAAGCGATTTTTGCGCAACAGAAAATATCTTTGCCTCTGCCTGGTCAACCAACACGTCAGGGTCTTCATTTTCGTTGTAGCCCATCACCCCTATCTCATGGGAGACAGAAATCAAGTCGCGCAGAATTCTCTTTTTCTGCACTATTTTTGCGTAGCTCAAAACATGGGAAGCAGTAGGAACCGAATTCACAAGTTCAATGAGGTATGCGTTTCCTCCCACTTCATCAAGCTTGCTTTTTTCTTTGAGCCTTGCGGTAACAGAAAGAATATCAATGGGTTCTGACCTTGAAAATAGGTCTTGCATTGCTTCATAGATAATTCGGTTGGTTGTTTTGTAAAAGTCGCGGGGCTCCAAAAAGTCGGCAACCTTCACTATAGCGTCTTTGTCTAACATCAAGCTCCCGAGAAGCGACATTTCAGCTTCTAAGTTTTGAGGAGGGAGCTTGCCTCCAAGAATGAGTTTTTCTGCAGTTAAGCCGTCTGCCATAGTATTCCTATCATACTCGCCTCAAAGCCCATTGGCAAGTGTTTGACAAACCCTTTCTTAAAGAGTAGAAAAAGATAGACGCGCCAGCAGATCTTTTTTGAAGGGAGGCAGAGAAATGACACCGAAAAAGTGCAAACATGATTTGGTACTCGAGTGCTGTATCTACTGCCGACCAGGAGGCAGAAAATCACAGAGGACGTCTATCGCACCACTCTCAATTCCAGACTTTGATCCTGGGGGCGAGAGGTTACTCATAGAAGAAGACCCAGACAAAGAGGATGGCGAGTTAGACGAACGTGAGCCAGCAGAGGAGGTTGCCTTTAACCCTAGGGCGTTCCCGTGGGATCTCCGTGAGAGTGACGCTACCCCTGATGCCCCCGCACCAAAGACCCGTCAGTACAGCACGCGTTCTCAGCGTCCCGTAACTCCAGAGAAGGAAGAGAATCCAATTACGATCGCCAACAAATTAAGAAAGCTCAGGGCAAATAAATGGACCATCAACGAAATCGCGACAGCTTTTCACAAAAGTGAGCCGTGGGTCCATCAACACCTCTCTCTCCTGAAACTAATTCCAAAGGTTCAGGCACTGATGGATCCTGCAAGGCCAAAATCCATACAGCTGAACTTGACGGTTGCTGCTGCACTCGCATCTCTTCCTCCACACCTCCAAGAGCAGTATGCTCAAGAGGTGTTGGTCAGACACTGGACAGCTCAACAAGCTGCTCGACATGTAAGAATGCGAACGCAACAAGAGAGGGTTTCAGCAAAAAAGCTCTCTCGCCCAGTTGAATAACAGCTGGGCTTTTCTTTTAGTAATTGTTAGACACCAGCGCCCTTTTCAATTGACAAAACCTAACTTTGCGCCTATACATAAAATAGACACAGCACTCTTTTTAAGGAGAATGGTCATGGAAGTAGTGAAAGTATCCAGTGTAGACGGCTATGTAGAACTTGCTAAAGCCGTGCTTGACGAAACAACTGGGGGAAGGCAAATATGGCCCGCCAGAGGAAGCGCCACTCTTGCTCAGGTAATAGAAGAAAGGCTGGAAAAGCTCTCGGTCTCGGAAGGTCCTACAGATAAGAAAGAGCCAAGAAAAAGATGGGCTCTGTACCACATGTATGGTTTATCTCTGGAGGGCGAGGGGCCAAAGGCACGCCACCTGAGTGCCACCACTATAAAATCCCAGGGAGGGCGCGCTCTTGAAGAACTCTGCCAAGATCCTGAGTTTCAGGCCTCACTATCTCAATTCCTAGTGACCACACCAGATGAGCTCCTCGAAATACAAGCTCGAGAGGAACACTTGCGTGCAGAAAACGGAGAGCTCATGGAGCAGTTGGATGCTTGCCAGGAGACCGCCGAAGGGTTTTCTCAAGACGTTAAATACTTTAACCAGATCTTTCAAGGGTGGTTCGGAAGCATCTGCTGGTTCATCTTAAGCAAGCCCAGGGGATAACCGTCTTCCCTGGGCTCTTTTTCTACGATAAACTTAGTTTATCGTTTTGAGCTTGGGACCCTGTGGAGTGTCATCAAGCTGCCAGCCTTTTCCCAAGAGTTTTTTTCTCAATTCATCTGCTTTGTTCCAGAGTTTTTCTTTGCGATATTGTTCGCGCTGCTCAACAAGTTTTTTGATTTCATTAGGGGCTGACGAGATTTTTTGTTTGGCGAAGATGAAACCAAAGATTGTATCCATCTCGTGGAGAAACGCAAGAATTTCCTTGGCTTCTTTTTTACCTAAAGCATTTCTGGAAAGGAGGGGATTAGTCTTTCGGACAAGATCAAAAACTACTGCAATCGCCTTGGGAGTGTTGAAATCGTCTTCCAGAGCCTGGAAGAATAACTTATGATTTATGACCAATGACTTATGACCTTCATTGGTCGTTTGTCCAAGCTTTTCTACAAACTCATCTATTCTTTCCAATTCTCGTTTTGTTTGGGCAACGAGCTTCTCCGAATAATCAATAGGGGAGCGGTAATGCGCTTTTAAGACGAGCAGCCGCAGCACGCGGGGCGAGTGTTGTTTCAAAAAATTACTAATAGTTATAAAGTTTCCCAATGATTTTGACATTTTCTTGCCCTCTCGGGTGAGAAATCCTGTATGCATCCAGTATTTTGCAAGGGGTTTCTTGCTTGCCCGCCGAAGCCTTGCTCGCCCGGCGTAGCCTTGGCGTAGCGGGGGCGAAGGCGGGTTAGATATTGCTTCCATTTGGGCAATTTCTGCTTCGTGATGGGGGAACATCAAGTCTCTGCCTCCGCCGTGAATGTCATAGTGCGCTCCAAAGTACTTTTCAGTAATTGCGGTATCTTCAATATGCCAGCCGGGTCTGCCCGCTGGCAGACCCGTCCTGAGCGAGCTCTGCGAGTCGAAGGACCAGCTCGGTTCCCCAGGTTTAGAATATTTCCACAGCGCAAAATCTCCTTTATTTCTCTTATGAACTGATTCGTCAATTCGAGAAACTCCGTCTTCTGCCTGCTGAACAGTTCTTCTCGATAGCTTTCCATACTCTGTGAATTTCTTGACGTTATAGTAGATTCCCTCGTTCTCAATCTCGTAGGCATAGCCCTTTTTGAGCAACCGTTTCACCTGCGATATGATTTCAGCGATATGATCTGTCGCGCGCGCATACCGATCAACACTATTCACGCCAAGCGTCTTCATATCGTTCAAGTACTCTCTTTCAAACATCCGGGACAAGGGTTTCCATGATTTTTTTAGTTCTTTTGCGCGTTTGATAATCTTGTCATCCACGTCGGTAACGTTCTGGAGATAAAACACGTTGTATCCTGCGCTTCGCAAGTACTTTGCAAACGCGTCAAACACAAGGTATGTTCTCGCGTGCCCCAGATGCGCAAAGTCATAAGGAGTAATCCCGCAGACAAAAAGATTGAGCTTGCGGCTCTTTTGCGTCTTGAGCACTTCCTTTCTACGAAACAAGGTGTTATATATTCGCATCATGAATCCTATTGTATCACTCTTCTTTTTGACAATGCAACTTAAAAGTGTATCATAAAAATAGTACCGTGTATGGAGGGAACCGTGAATAGTCACATTCTAAGGCCAGGTACAACGGGACCAACAGGAGATCAAAGAAGAATGCTCGAAAGCCTGCATTTGAACCCTGACGACTTTAACAATAAGCTCGCCTCCGAAATTACAGCCATCATAGGGGCAGAATTCCGTAAGAGGAAAGACTATGGTCAAGTTATGGTTGCAAGGAGACAGAACGAAAGAGAGCAACGCATTCTACAGTTAGGGCTTAGGGAAGGGTCAAAGGTTGTCCGGCGCACATATACAAGAAATAGGCAAAGCGGGAAGCATGAAAAAGATGAAATGGTTGATGTGGTGATGGGGATTACGCCAGATTGGAAGGTCTGTTTTGCAGGAATTAAAAACCCCATTCATCCCTCACAGATCATGCGAGTTTTGCCATGAGTCCCTATCGGGACTCATTTTTTATGCTATAATCACGGCATGGCAAATCTTGTGCTCTACAGAAAATACCGGCCGCAGACGTTCGGAGAGGTTATTGGCCAGGAACACGTGGTGCAGACCTTAAAAAACGCAGTAGCTATGGGTTTAATTTCCCATGCGTATCTGTTTGCAGGGCCCAGAGGTTCAGGCAAGACGAGCATTGCCAGATTGCTTGCAAAAGCAGTAAACTGCACGGGAGCCCTTCGACAAGCTCAGGGTGAACCCTGCAATACCTGTACTGCTTGCCAAGAGATAAACGCAGGGCGAGCCATTGACCTTGTGGAGATTGACGCTGCTTCCAACAGAGGAATTGATGAAATCCGAGACCTCAAAGAGGGGATTGCATTTTCTCCAGTTTCTTTAAAGTACAAAGTGTTTATTGTTGACGAAGCTCATCAGCTCACCAAGGAAGCAGCAAACGCGCTCTTGAAAACTTTGGAAGAACCCCCTAGCCATGCCATATTTGTTTTGGCAACCACGGAGCCCTCCAAAATGATTTCAACCATTGCCTCAAGGTGCCAGCGCTTTGACTTTAGGAGGTTGAGCGTCAAACAGATTGTGGAACGCCTGCAGGTTCTTCTCCACAAGGAAGGAGCAAAAGTTGAGCCTGAAGCCTTAACTCTCATTGCTCTTCATTCATCGGGTTCTTTGCGTGACGCAGAAGGTATTTTGGAAAAGGTATTGACCTATTCTAAAAGTTCAGGTAAAGAGATTGAGATTGAGGGATCGTTTGTCAGAGAGCTTCTTGGCATTGTAGACGTTCAGGTTGTAGCGGGCATGGCAGACCTGATACTTCTCAAGAAAGCTGCAGAAGCCCTGGAATTTCTTAACAAGAATCTTCAGGAAGGCATGGATCCTTACGAGTTTGCCAAGAACTTTCTTGAGTATGTAAGAGAAGCTCTGTTTTTGAAGATTAGCCCTTTGCTTGAAACAGAGTTTGTAGAAGGGTTGACTCAAGAGCAGAAAGAAAAATTGCAAAAACAGGCATTGGAGTTTGACGCGAATGTTCTTCAAAAAGCAATTGAAAGTTTTATGGAAGCAGAAAACCAGATGAAATACGCAAGCATTATCCAACTTCCCTTGGAGCTTGCGATTATAGATTCTTGCGGGGTCGTCTAACGGTAGGACATGGCCCTTTGGAGGCCAGTATCATGGTCCGAATCCATGCCCCGCAGCACTTCGATTTTCGTAGCATTCCTATCATTCAATTTTAACGGTCGTGAAAAACACACCATTACAAAAAGCAAAAGAAGGAAAGCTCCAGGGCGCGGCAAAACGGTTTGACGCGAAAGGGCTTCTTAACGCCGTGCGAAAGCATGCGGGAGAAGGCGGCCCCACAGACCTTTCTGTTAAACAAAAAATGTGAGCTTCACGGACGCAAGCAACATTGTCCTCATGGGCACGGGAGAGTTTGAGTCTTTGGTGAGCTTTGACGAGGACTACCGGAAAAACGGCCTCCAATTGTTTCGCGCATAGAATTGGAGGATATGAGATGGTTATTCCAAAACTCCGTTAAAACTATGAACAAACTCATATCAAATAACCCAGCTAGAAATTACAAAGTGATTGGCTCTGTTAAGGTTTCCACGCCCCAAGAGATCAAGCAAAAAGTAGCCAATGCTCAGGCAGCAAAGATGCCCTGGAAAGAACTAGGAGTCTCAAAAAGGATTGAATTTCTTTGGCCAATTTATCACGAATTTATGAAACGAAAGAAGGAACTCGCCCTTCTCATCACAAGAGAGATGGGAAAAACGCTTAGAGAAAGCCTTGATGACATTGAAAGCGATGCCTACTTTAAATGGTTTTTGGAAAATGGAGAAAAATATTTATCTGATGAAACAACTTTTGAAGATGAAAAAGCAGTGCATAAAGTTGTGTATGAACCGATAGGCGTGGCAGCAGTTATTGTTCCGTGGAATTTTCCTTATGATATGTTTCTTTGGGGCGTGATTCCCAACTTAATTGCAGGCAACATGGTTATTTTTAAACATTCTGAAGAATGCCCGCTTACTGGGAAACTCATAGAAGAAATCATGAAAAAGGGTAATCTGCCAAAAGGGGTATTTTCTGAAGTGTATGGTAATGGAAAAGTTGGCGAAGTATTGGTAAATCAAGAAATTGATTTGGTTTGGTTTACCGGAAGCAGCAAGGTAGGAAAGCATCTCTACGAAATTGCTGGCAAGAAATTTATTAAAACGATCCTTGAGATGGGCGGTTCAAACCCAGCGATTGTTTTTGATGATGTTGATACTGACTCAATAATCGGCAAACTTTATGGAAAAAGGTTTTCATACTGCGGGCAAGCATGTGATGCCATGAAAAGACTTATTGTTCATCAATCTATTTTTTCCGCAGTGGTTAAAAAATTAAAGAAAATAGTTGAGTCAAAAGTAGTCGGCGATCCCGAAGATGAAAAAACGGATATCGGGAGTCTCGTTGCCAAAAGGCAATTAGAACTGCTTGAATCGCAAGTAAACGATGCGGTTAGGCAAGGAGCCAAGGTTGTCACTGGCGGAAAGCGGCCTAAAAATCTAAAAGGAGCGTATTATCTTCCAACGATTTTAACTAATATCAAAAGAACTATGAGAGTTTGGAAGGAAGAAACCTTTGGTCCAGTGCTGGTTATAGTTCCGTTCAAAACAGAAAAGGAGGCGATCGAGCTTGCCAATGATACAACTTACGGTCTAGGGGCTCAGATTTATACAAAAAATAAGAATCGAGCAATTCGGGTTGCTTCAAAAGTTGATGCAGGGACAGTTGAAATCAATAAAGCAAGTCATTGGTTGGGTTGCAATCCGTTTGGTGGATATAAAAATTCGGGCATTGGGCGAGAGCATGGCAAGTTTGGTTTTCACGAATTGTCGCAAGTAAAAGTTGTTTCAGTAGAAAAGTCAGGAACATGAAGACGCTGTCTGAACAAATCAAAGAAATAAGCGTGCCGAATATTTGTGCAGAGGAGGGCATTGATGCCCGGTTTTTGCAGCGGCTTTTGCAAGGGAATCTGACGAGAGACGAAGAAGCAGGAAGTCATTTCTGCGTCTACTTTTTGCCCCATAACCCACAAACCAAAAAGGTTTTTATGGGCCACCACAAAAAGTCTGGTCTTTGGCTTTCTCCCGGCGGCCATATAGATAAGGGCGAGGGACTTTGGGAGGCCTTGAATCGGGAGATACAAGAAGAACTTGGGGTAAAAGACTTTTTTGCAGAAGCTCCATCTCCCTTTTTGCTTACCATTACCCAAATAGAAAGAGACGTTCGGCCCTGCAAAACCCACTTTGATATTTGGTATCTTGCTAAGACCAATGGAACAAACTTCACTGTTGACACAACAGAATTTTACGACACGAAATGGTTAACCCCAAAAGAAGCCAGAGCACTTGTTTCAGATAAGGCGAACCTGTACGCCTTGGACGCTCTAGAAAAAATGTTTTCGTAAACACCGACTCACAGGTTTTTGGCAAAAGAAAAGAGCCCCTGATACCACTAGGCTGGACCAAGGGCTCAACACTTCGACAAGCTCTGAGAGGTTAAGAAGTGCCTTTTATGGAGGGAGTCTTATAGACTTCCCTCCTGTTGTTGAGATATCTTACGTTTTCTGGGAAGAAAGTAGATGGTCGGAGTCGAACCAACAGTAAGGATGGGTAATCCTCACCCTGCCTAGCATCTACTTCCTTTGCCTGGTAGCCAACGGCTCTTGCGGAGGTACCGAGGTACCGAATCCACGTTGCCGTGGGTACCAATTTCTTTCTATCAATAACACCTGGCATCTGTCAATATCATAGGCCGTTCTTTCCCCAAAAGGATTTGCGAGATAAGTTATCCATATTGACAACCTTGTTGGGGGATAGATATACTGGAGCAATATTTGACAGCTCTTTTGGGAGGAAAGACTCTATGATGCAAAATCAGGATTATTGCCATGGGAAACGTACCCTTACGCTTGACCCAACGCGCTTCAGGTGTGAATGCGGTGAGATTAGGCCAATAACAGAAAAAGAGCACCGCCCGCAAAAATATGAGCAGCCTTCTTCCCTTTCAATAGTATCTGCAGTACCTTCCCAATTCTCCCTCTTTTCTCGCGAAACCGTATGAAACGGTAGAGCAGAAAAGAACGGTTAGGGGGCCAACCGAGCATGGCCCCCTTTATTTATCCACATTGACAAGGTGTTATGGGCAAGGATATACTGCACCAATATTTGATAGCTCTTTTGACATAGTTTCGAACTTTCCTTTCTGCGCTTTCCAAAAAAGAGCTTAGAGAGGAGAGCTTGAAGGAGGTTTCAAGAAAGCCTGATCGGTTTGGCCTACCAAAAAAGGAGAGGCGCACTGCCCGAGTAGAGGTACTGCCACCGTGGAGTGTTTGAGTCCTCTCTGCACTGCAAACAGGAATGGAGCGACGTCCGATCACGCGGCGAGCTATGGCTCAACTTAGGAAGCCTGCAAGACCTCTAGGCTCTATCGAAAAAAGGAGCTCCCACAATGATGGATGAGCCACCTGACCAGTTGCGGCGGCGCCAGCAAAGAACCAAGTAGTGGCTTGCTTAAGGGAAAACCGCTGGCGCCGCCGTATACATTTCTGCACCTTCAAAGACCAGAAGTGGTCTATCTCACAAGGGGCATGCGCGCATGCCTTTTGTTGTTTTTGAGTATTGTTTTTATTCGTGTACTCTTCTGGCGTATTCGCCGGTTTCGGTGTTCACCTCAACCACGTCGTCTGTTTCAATAAACAGAGGAACGTCTAAGGTTGCGCCGGTTTCGAGTTTTACGATTTTGGTGCCTCCTTGCGCAGTATTCCCCTTAAATCCCGGTGGAGCTTCCGTAACCTTGAGTTGTACTTTCACGGGCAGAGAAATGTTCACGAAGTTTCCTTCAAAGGTGATACCGTCCACCATTTCATTGGGTTTCAGGAAGCGCGCGCTTTCTCCAACCTGTTCTTCTGTTAGCTCAAAGCGTTTAGAAGAGTCGTTTTCCTGGGAGAATACAAACTTTTCTCTGTGGTTATAAAGAAACTTTGCCTGGAATTTCTGAACTTCTGCTTCCAGGAAACTGTCTCCCTTGTGAAAGCTCCGGTACAGGGTTTTTCCGTTGAGGAGGTTGCGAATTTTTGTTTGCGCCACCACCACGTCTTGGGCCTTGCCCATTTGTTTGAATTCTAAAACCTCGTAGGGCTGACCCTCAAGAATGAATTGCACTCCTTTGCGTAAATCAAAGTATGAAAGCATTAGGGTAGGGTGAAATCTTTATGGCCCAAGAGAAAGTCTTGAAGCGTCGTTGGCTTTTTCCCTTCAAGCTGAAGTTCGTCAATTATCAATGTTCTTTGCTCGACATGCGCTTTTAATATCTTTATTCGTTTCCCTTTCCAGAAAGTGAAAGCACTCGGCCAGGGATAAAAGGCTCTGACCTGCCTTTCTATATACTCTGCTGGTTTTGTCCAGTCAATCCTTCCGTCTTCTTTGCTTATCTTTTTGGTAAAGGTTGCTTTTGCGTGGTCTTGGGGTTTTGGTTCAATCTTGCCCTCAATCCATTCGGGAATCGTTTTGATAAACAAATCTGCTCCGATTTCTGCGAGCTTGTCGTGCAGCTCTGGATATACAATTTTGGAATTTGGAATTTGGAATTTGGAATTTGCCACTATGGGGCCGTGGTCAATTTCTTCATCCATGAGGATAATACTCACTCCCGTTGTTTTCTCACCCTGAAGGATTGTCGCCTGCACTGGAGAAGGACCTCGGTACTTTGGCAACAAAGAAGGGTGTACGTTTAAAGCTCCTTTCTTAGGAATATCAAGAATATCTTTAGGTAATATTTTTCCGTATGCTGCAAGAACTATCAAATCGGGTTTTGATCCCTCAAGATTTTCTCTCACTATGATTCCGTGCTTTTGCGCTACAATCTTCACAGGAGAAGAACGTATCGCATATCCTCGGCCCGCTGGCCTGTCTGGCGTACTCACAACAAAATCAGGGGGAATTCCTGCTTGTATGAGTTTTCCTAAAATAATCGCTCCAAACTCTGAGGTTCCAAAAAAGACGAATTTCATCTCACCATACGCCATTCTATTGTTGATTCCTTGTCTGCAAACTCAAGCCAGTCGCCCTCGGGCATCACGACAAACCATTTCTTTTTCGCTTCAGACCATACCATGGGATTATTCTTGTAAAACGGCTTCTTCACCACTTCTTTAGGCTTGAGCCGGTCGAGTTCCAGCCATTTCTTAAACACCGTTTCTATGGCGTAGTCAAGGGATCTGGACTGGGCCCACTCTGCAACCTTGGTGATTGCCGCTTGTGCTTTTCTTGGAGACCCTGCAAGCTCAATCAACTGTTTTGCAGGCCGCACAAACCGGGAATACACAATTTTCTTCTTTTTTGCGTCGCGCTTAATTTTTTCTATCGAAAGCCCTTTGCTGAAGAAATAGTGGTTCACCACCTGCTGGATAGCGGTTTCGGTAATTTTGCGCTTTTTCATATGTTGATTTTAACTTAAAAACTGCTAAAATTCAATTCATGCTCCATAGAGTTTTTATCGCCATCAATCTTCCTGAATCAACACGAGAAGAACTTGCGTCGTACCAAGAAAAATGGCCTGAACTTTCTGCGCGCTGGACCAAACCGGAAAATCTTCACATCACTCTTGATTTCATTGGGAATGTATCAGACGAGGAACTAGAAGAAATAAAAGAAGAAACTAAAGAAATTTACAGAAATTATAAACCTTTTACTCTGAAACTCTCAAAAATAGTATACGGGCCTAGTGAAAAAATGCCTCGAATGATATGGGCAATAGGGGACAATGGCGAACACGTCACTCTTGCTAGGTTGCGAGAGTGGGAATTCCAACGCATAAACCCTGAAGAACGACCAAAAATCAACGAAGAGATCAATATCGAGATACCGGTCAATTCAATTGAGATCATGGAAAGCAAACTTAAAAGAGGAGGAGCAGAATACACAGCCCTAGAAAGTGTGCCACTTTCTAGGAAATCCGAAGCACGAAATCCGAAATCCGAAACAATATCCAATGACCAAAATCCTAAATCATAAACCCTTCGAATTTAGAATTTGGAATTTTGAATTTGTTTCGAATTTCGATATTCGAATTTCGAATTTATGAAGATACACTTTGTTGGTATTGGGGGAATAGGGGTTTCGGCGCTGGCGAAATATTATCTTGCAAAAGGATGGGAAGTTTCAGGGTGTGATTTGGTTTCTTCTGAAATCACTGAGCAGCTCAAGAACATGGGAGCAAAGATCCGGATTGGTCCACCAAAAAAGTCTTGCGTGCCAGCAAATGTTGCGACAATTGTTTATAGTCCTGCGGTACCAAAAACAAATCCGGAAATCCAAAAGTCAAAATCCAAAATCCAAAAATTAAGCTATCCCGAAGCTCTCGGCGAGCTTACAAAAACCCACTATACCATTGCGGTTTCTGGCACCCATGGCAAAAGCACCACCACTGCAATGATAGGCCTGTTGCTTGCAAAAGCAGGTCTGGACCCCACAGTTATTGTTGGTACAAAATTGAAAGAGTTTGGAGACAGTAATTGCAGAGTCGGGAAAAGTAAATATTTGGTAATCGAAGCAGACGAGCACTTCGCGTCCTTTTTGAACTACTGGCCCAAAATGATTGTGCTTACCACGGTAGAAGCAGACCATTTAGACTACTGGAAAACTCTTCAGAATCTCTTGAGGGGTTTTCAGAAATATATAAGCCATCTTCCTCAAAACGGAGTTCTTGTTGCAAATGGCGAAGACCCAAATATCAAAAAAATTCTCAATAGTGTAAATATAACGGTCGTTAAAAATACGCTATTATTCTCGAGAAAACAAAACGAAGCAAAACTACTGCGGAAAGTTCTCAAGATTCCGGGGGAGCACAACGTATCTAACGCGCTTGCTGCTTTAACAGTAGCTCGAGTTCTTGGCATTCCAGACAAGATAAGCTTCAGGGCACTGGGCGCATACAGGGGGTCGTGGAGAAGATTTGAGATATTTGATTCAAAAATTAAAAATTTGAAATTTAAAATTGTCTCTGACTACGGCCATCATCCAACAGAGATTAAGGTAACGGTTGAAGCTGCGCGTTCCAAATGGCCCTTCGACGCTGCTCAGGGCAAGCCCGAACTGTGGCTCGTATTTCAGCCTCATCAATATGCAAGGACCTATTACCTTTGGGACGATTTCGTAAAGGTTCTTTCAAACCTTTCAGTAGATAAACTTATTATTACAGACATCTATGATGTTGCCGGTCGTGAAGGCAAGCGCATCAAAAAACTTGTATCATCTGCAAAACTAGTAAAAGTTATCACCTCGGAATATAAAGGCGATCGCCATGATATTCCGATCTTATACATTCCTACCATCCGACAGGTAAGAGAGTATCTTGTAAATAATCTGCGAGGCGGGGAAGTGGTAATGGTTATGGGAGCTGGGGATATCTACAACTTGACCCTTCGACTTCGCTCAGGGTACACTAAAAGAACATGACGCTTCTCATACTCTTGCTTCTCATTGTAGGGGTTGTGCTTATTACGTGGTTTCTTGCAAGGCGATCTGCAAGACCAAAAGAGTCCTCACTTCCTATGGTGATACCTTCAATGAAACCCTCTATGCCTCCACCGCCACCTCCAAGACCCGTTTCTCCTCCTCTCCCTTTTGTTCCTCCTGCTCCTAAGCCTCCGATGCCCCAGCCCCCGCCAGTTTCTCCGCCTTCGCCACCAGTTCCTCCTCCACCGCCTCCTCCTCCTCCTCCTTTTACCACGCCCCTATGAAAGTTGCTCTCGTTTCGTTCCACTCCTTTAAAAATCCAGGAGGAGTGAAAGCGCATATTTTAGGTTTGTACAAAGAATACAAAAAGCGGGGGATTGACGTAAAAGTCATTGTGCCCCGAAGAGAAAAGCAGGAATCGTACGGGGAAGACTTTATTATGCTTGGAACCTCGTTCCCTTTCTTTTTTAATAAAAGCCAGGCAGACCTGGTGGTCAATTTTAATCCGTTTGCAATTAAAAAAGTTCTCGATAAAGAGAAGTTTGACATTCTCCACCTTCACAATGTGAGCTTTCCTTCTGCTTTTGAGATTTTGTGGTTTTCAAAAGCAACAAACATCCTCACTTTTCACGCAAACCTTGACGCGGCAGACAGCATTCTCAGGCGTTTTCCCATTCTGCTTAATACCTTGAGAGCGTTTGCAAACTGGAAGATTCACGGCATTATTGGGGTTGCTCCTCTCAACCTTGAAGTATTTCCTTCATACAAAGGCTTAAAAAGAGTAATTCCAAATGGTATTGATGTCACAGTGTTTAAACCGGATAATTCTGCTCTTGAAGAATTTGAAGACGGCAAAGTAAACATCTTGTTCGTAGGCCGCATTGAAGAGCGCAAAGGATTACTGCATCTTTTGAAAGCATACGAGATTCTCCAGAAAACTCATGATAACTTGAGACTGCTTGTGGTAGGGGAAGGGCCGTTAGAAGGCCAAGCACGAGCATTTGTGAAAGAAAAGAATCTCAAAGAAGTACATTTTTTTGGAAGAAAGAAAGAAGAGGAACTCAAGCGCTACTATGTTACCGCAGACATTTACTGCAGCCCCGCATTGTACGGGGAGAGTTTTGGCATTGTGCTCTTGGAAGCAATGGCTTCTGGAACTCCGGTTACAGGATTTGCAAACAAAGGATATTTCCAATTGCTCCAGGGCAAAAAAGGGGAAAGGTTTTTAGCTCCTCCCGGCAACGTGGAAGAGTTAGCCAAAAGAATTGATGAGCTTGTGGGCAACAAAGCGTTGAGAAAAGAAATGGGCCAGTGGGGGGTGCAGGAGGCCCAAAACTATTCGTGGGACAAGGTAGCTCAAAGAGTTTTGGATTTTTACCAGGAAGTATTAACACTTCGGCAAAGTTCATGATAGAATCATACTGGTATGAATACTTGCTTTCCAGGGTTGCTTTCAGAGTTTGACAACCACCACCTGGTGATTTCGCTTGCAGACAAGAAAAGCGAGCTCTCTGGGTTTATTGCAATACATAGAGGAGATGCCAAGCAGCCTGCTTTTGGAGCAACCCGCATTTGGCCTTATGCAAGTTCCCAGGAAGCGCTGCGAGACGCTTTGCGGCTCTCCAAAGCAATGTCATACAAGGCAGCGCTGGCTGGCCTTCCCTACGGAGGGGGAAAGGCAGCGCTTATAGGCGGATTTTCTGCAAAGAAGAGAATACATATCCTTGAGGCGTATGCTAGGCGCGTGAACGCTCTCCACGGAGGGTTTATTACCGGAACTGACGTGGGGCTCACCACACAAGACTTGCGCATTTTACGAAAGCGAAGCCCCTATATGGTGGGGTTCAAGGTGAATCCAGAAGAGTATACTGCCTTAGGTATGTTTTTTGCTGTGCGCTCGCTCTTGCAGGAAGTGTTTGGGAAGAAAGACATCATGGGAAGAAGTTTTGCCATACAAGGATTAGGGAAAGTGGGAAGCGAGTTTCTCAAGCTCATATACAAGGAAGCGGGAAGGGTGTTCGTTGCAGACATTCAAACAGAACTCGTGCGTAAAGCACAAAAACTCTTTCCAGGAATCCGCGCCGTTTCTCCTGCAGCCATTGCAACGCAAAAGGTAGACATATATGTTCCTTGTGCTTTAAGCCATGCTTTAAACAGTAAGAGCATTCCGAAACTCCGATGTTCGCTTGTGGTGGGAGGAGCGAACAATCAGCTTGAGAACGAGAAAGCCGGAGACACACTGTTCTCTCAAGGAATTTTTTATGCGCCAGATTACGTGGTGAATGCGGGAGGTTTGATAAGTGTTACCGATGAGTTTGAACACAACACACCCAGTACCAAAAGGATAGGGGAGAAGGTGAAACGCATCGGAGAAACCATACAACGTATTTTCAGAGAAACCGCCCAACAGAAAATACCTCCCAACCGCATTGCAGACGCCGCTGCAGAATCTTTACTCAAAGCCCATCATGAATATTGAGAATGCCGAACATCTCCTCAAAACGCTTAACGCAAAGGGACCAGAATCATACTGGTTGAAGCGAGGGGAGCAAAATGCCCTTTCCCTTTTTCATAAAGCAGCGCAGCTTGTACCCGCCTACCGAGACTTTCTTCGCAAGCACCGTATACATCATCACAAGATACGAACCTTGCGGGATTTCCAAACACTTCCTCCGACAGACAAAGACTCCTACTTGAGATCATATCCTCTTGCAGCTTTATGCTGGGAAGGAAAACTCAAAGAACGCCACTGGGTCATTTCTTCAACATCAGGCTCTACTGGAGAACCTTTCTATTTCCCGCGCCAGGAGACCCAAGACCTCCAGTATGCGCTTTTGGCAGATCTGTATTTAAGGACGAACTTCAGGGTTCACGAACGTTCAACCTTGTATATCGTGGGCTTTCCCATGGGTGTGTGGATTGGAGGAGTATTCACGTATCAAATACTTCAGTATCTTGCAAGGCAAAAGAACTATCCGTTGAGCATTATTACCCCCGGCATCAACAAGCAGGAGATTCTCAAGGCAGTGAAGAAGCTGGGATCCAAGTTTGACCAAATCATCATTGGGAGCTACGGACCCTTTCTCAAAGACATCTTGGATGACGGGGAGCGCGAAGGAATCCAATGGAACAAGTACAACATCGGCTTCGTATTTTCTGCAGAAGGATTCACGGAAACCTTTCGGGATTACGTGCTCAAAAGAACCCGTTTCGAAAACCCCTACAAGGCTACCCTTAACCACTATGGCACCGTGGACTTGGGCACCATGTCATACGAAACTCCCTTGGCAATTCTCGTGAGGAGGTTATCGCTTTCAAATAAGCAGCTCTATGAATCTCTGTTTGGAAACACCGTAAAACTTCCAACACTCACCCAGTATATTCCAGAAATGTTCTTCTTCGAAGAAGTGGGGGGATCTCTGCTTTGTTCTGCAGACAGCGGCCTTCCTTTGGTGCGCTACAACCTCAAAGACCATGGGGGAGTGTGCACCAGAGAACAAGTAGACACTCTGTGTACGGCTTCCGGCATTGACCTGAAACATGCAGCGGAAGAGGCCCGCATTCAAGATACGGTATGGAACCTTCCTTTTGTGCACGTCTACGAACGGGCAGACTTCTCGGTGAGCTTCTATGCCGCAAACATCTATCCAGAAACTCTACGGAGGGCACTCCAGCATACGTCTCTTGGAAAAAAGGTTACGGGAAAGTTCACCATGATGGTACAATACGACCGGAGGCAGAACCAATACATTGAACTCAACGTAGAGCTTGGAGGAACTCAAAGAAGGTCTAAGAAGCTTGAGGAAGCAGTACAAGAACTTGCGCATATGCAGCTTCTTAAGGAAAGCTCAGAGTACCGGAAAATCTATGAAGAGATTGGGAAACGCTCAACGCCACGCATAGTATTCTGGCCTTACGGACATCCCACCTACTTTAAGACAGGTACGAAACAAAAGTGGGTAAAGAAATAAGCCCGTGTATGGAAAAACCAATTTATTTTGACCCCAACCGAGAAACACTGCAAGAATTCAAAATTCGAGTTTCTCCCAGGCAAGTAATTGATGCATACAAAGAACTGCTTGAAGAACTTTTCCTCATACGAAATCCTCAGCACCGCTTTCATCCAAATTATAAAGAACCACTTGAACAGTTTTTGATTGAACACCCCCAAGGAAAACCTTTAGAAGAATGTGGAAACTGGGTTTATTTTCCTTGGTCTTCATTGCTCATACATTTTCTGCCCGACGAGCTTCACCAGGAATTGCGCACTGCAAGGAACCGCAACATCATCAGCAAAGACGAGCAGCAGAACTATTACAACGCTGTCATAGCGGTTGCTGGACTTTCCGTTGGGAGCCATGCGGCTTTAACGCTTTCTATGATGGGCGCCTCCAGGAGAATGAAAATTGCAGATCCCGATACGATCTCTGGCTCTAACTTAAACCGCATTCGCTACGACTTTACCATGGTAGGCAAGGGAAAGTGCGAAGCGGTGGCAGAAAAACTCTACCAAATGGATCCCTATGGGGCAGTGGAAGCGTATCCTGAAGGATTGAATGACAACAATATGGGTCAGTTTTTATCGGGAGCCTCCTTGCTCATAGAGGAAATGGATGATCTAGGCATGAAAATTAAGATCCGGGAAGAAGCGAGGAAATGCAAGATTCCCGTGCTCATGGCAACAGACAATGGAGACGGCGTGATCGTGGACATTGAAAGATACGATCTTGAACCTAACCTTAAGCTTTTCAACGGGTTAGCTGGAGATATTAGTCTTGAAGAATTCAAAAAAACCCCGCCTCAAGAAATTCCAAAGCTCTCCACGAAGATTGCGGGGCAAGACCTTGTGCACCCTCGCATGCAATCATCCCTTTTGGAAGTAGGGAAGACTTTGTACTCCTGGCCACAGCTGGGGGACGCGGCAACCCTTTCAGGAGTTGCTTTGGCATACGTAGCAAAGCGTATTGTACTGGGCGAATCGTTGAAAAGCGGCAAGTTTGAAATTAACCTCGATGCTACTTTTGACCCTACGTACCACACCCCAAAAACCAAAGCAAAGCGAGAACAAAACCTCAAAGCGTTCCACAAGGCCTTGGGACTTGAATAAGGAGATGGTAGAATAGATGAAAAATATAATGATGCCCAATTACAGAGCGTGGCTTGTTCAACCTGAAGACTTTCCCAAAGAGAGCACGCTCAAAGAAAAACTTTCCTTCTTGATACGTTTTGCCGTTCTTGCTCCCTCAAGCCATAACTCACAACCCTGGCAGTTTTTCGTGCAAGACAATGTCATTACAGTATTGCCCAATCTGGGAAGGAAACTCTCAGAGAGCGATACGAATAATCGTCAACTATACATTAGTCTGGGATGCGCAATAGAAAATATCCTTACTGCAGCAGACTATTATGGGTTTCATGTTACCTTGAACTATCTTCCTCAAGGTAGAGCAAACGATCTTGCAGCAGAACTTATATTTTCGGAGTGGAAGAATACTTCCTTTCAAACAAAGAAAGATCATCTCGTTTGGTCTCTTCTAAGGCGTACTACCAACAGAAACCCATACAAGAAAGAACCGCCTACACAAGAATTTCTCGAGAGAATGAGCCAGTTTTCACAAGAAGGGCTTTCTATTGAGTTTGTCCAAGACGAAACAAAAAAACATCGTATCGCAGAGGTTGTGATACAAGCAGGAATTGCTGCGATGGAAGATAGAAGTTTTCGTAGGGAGCTTTCTCAATACGTAAAATCTAACATCACGCGTTCTGGGGTTGGAATACCAGCTTTTGGCATGGGCATTCCAACTCCTGTTTCTTTGGTAGTCCCCTTTCTTGTAAAATATATGAATATGAATAAACTTAATAAAGTATCTGACAAAAAACTTTTAACACAGAACACTCCCGTGTTTGGTATTATCCTCACCAGAGAAGATACAAAGGAATATTGGATAAAGGCCGGCCAACTCTATGAAAGAATAGCAATCTTGGCGGAAAAATCAGAGCTGAGCAACGCCATCATGGCAGCTCCCATACAAATAGGAGAATTTTTTAAGGAACTGCAAGAGATTGTTTCCACCTCGTTGCGACCACAAGTATTCTTTCGCCTAGGGTATGCAACGTCTATCCCTCATCACAGTCCTCGTCTTGAGACAAAAGAAGTATTCACTACAATAGAAAGTCATGAACTTGTTCATTGACCTTAATCTCTGGACTCTTGGAATTGTGCTGAATGTAATGCTTATTCTTGGTTTGGTTGTGCTCCATCGGCACCACTACAACATTACAAACATTGTGTTTGCTTTTTTTGCGTTGGTAAATGCCCTATGGGGCATAGTCAACTACTTACCATTCTACTTGACGAGCCCCTCTTCCATACTGTTTTCTCTACGCGCCACACTATTCTTTGCAGTATGGCAGACATTTTTATTCATACTTTTGGCAAGCGTATTTCCAAGGGCAACATTCCGTTTCCCTGTATGGGTAAAGTTTGGGGCACTTCCTCTCGTATTCCTCGTATCCCTCTTTACTTTGACTCAGTATGTTTTTTCTGATGTTCTTCTATCTTCCTCTCAACCTCCTCGGCCTATTGTTGGTCCTGGCATGGTTATATTCGCGTTGGCTGCAGTTTCCATGGTGGGAGGAGGAATTATTGTACTCACCCGGAAGTTACGAAAGGCAGAGGGAGTTGAAAAGATACAGTTGCGTTACCTTCTCATTGGAGTTGGCCTTATGTTTAGTTCCATTATCGGATTAAATTTTCTTTTGCCAGTCTTACTCACAAACACTTCCCTTGTCATCTTCGCTCCCCTATTCGTGCTCCCTTTCGTCATTGCAACTACCTATGCCATTACAAAGCATCATTTGTTTGATATCCGCCTTATTGCCACGGAAATCCTCACCGCACTTCTTATCCTTATCAGTTTCTTTAGAATCGTATTTTCAAATACTCCCCAGGATCTACTTGTCAACGGAGGAGTATTCTTGGGCCTTACTTTTTTTGGAATATTGCTCATTCGGAGCGTGCTGCTTGAAATTAAGCAAAAGGAACAGCTCAGGGTTGCGTATGCGAAACTGGAAGAGCTTGATCGCAGCAAAAGCGAGTTTGTTTCCATTGCTTCCCATCAGTTGAGAACTCCGCTTACTGCAATGAAAGGGTATATCTCAATGATTTTGGAAGGCAGCTACGGCAAGCTTGATACAAAACAAAAACAGCCAGTAGAGAGTATATATGAATCTAACGAAAGGCTCATTCGGCTGGTAAATGATCTGCTCAATGTTTCCCGTATTGAGTCTGGAAAGGTTGAGATGAAATGGGAGCAAGGGAGCGTGGAGGAGATAATCAAAAGCGTTGTTGAAGAACTGAGAATAAAAACAAAAGAAAAAAACGTGGAGCTTGTTTTTGAAGAACCAGAAAGTTCTTTGCCTCTCGTTCGTGTAGACAAAGAGAAAGTACGCAATGTGGTGCTCAATGTTATAGACAACGCAATTCGCTACACCCCCAAGGGAAACATCGTAGTAAATGCCAAAAGTCCCGCCTTCGCCAAGGCTTCGGCGGGCAGGCAAATGTCAAATCTTCTTATTTCTGTGAAAGATACGGGAGAGGGCATGACCCAAGAAGAGATGGGCAAGTTATTTCAGACTTTTTCAAGAGGAGGAGCAGGAATGAGATTTTCAACAGAGGGCGCAGGCCTCGGCCTGTACATTGCCAAAAAATTCGTAGAAATGCACAAGGGCAGAATCTGGGTAGAAAGCCAAGGCAAAGGCCAGGGCTCTACGTTTTATGTTGAGCTTCCCGTAAAACAGGAGATATGATAAGCTACGAAATACGAAAACAGTACGAATATACGAATGCAGTTTTTGTATATTCGTATATAATTCGTAATTCGTAGAGAAACACATGGCGAAGAAAATTCTCATTGTTGAAGACGAGAAGATTTTAGCTGACATGTACGAGGAAAGCTTCAGGCAGCGCGGATTTGATGTTGCGGTTGCTTTTTCTGCAGAACAGGGGATTACTCTTGCCAAACGCGAGAAACCCGATATTGTACTCCTGGACATTTTGCTTCCCGTAGGCAGCGGCATTGCGTTCTTGCGCGCAAAGAAAGATGACCCTGCCATTGCTCTTATACCCGTTGTTGTGTTTTCAAACTATGACGACCCTGAAACAAAACGCGAAGCCGCAGAGCTTGGAGCGCTTGAGTATCTTTTGAAGACGAGTTTTACTCCCCAACAAATTATTGAGCGCGTTGAACAGTTTTTGAGTTCTCAGCCGACCTCATGAAACGAACGTTCATCAATAAAATCCTCGCAGGAAAGGAAAACAAGATAAAAATCGCAGGGTGGGTGCAGACAAGAAGAGACCACGGGAAACTCGTGTTTTTGGACGTGCGGGACAAAACAGGGATAGTACAGGTAGTGTTCAAAGACGCAAAAGAAGTAGAACAGGTGCGTCCTGAATGGGTGGTGCAGATAGAGGGGGAGGTGAGAGAACGGCCAGAGCAAATGAGAAACCCTGACATTGAGACGGGGTCCATTGAGCTTTTGGCAACAAAACTTATCGTATTCTCTGAAGCGAAAACGCTTCCTTTTGCCATTGATACTGATGGGTACGAGATAGGGGAGGAGAAACGGCTTCAATACCGTTATCTTGACTTGCGCCGCCCCAGACTCAAGCGAAACCTGTGGTTGCGCCACAAGCTCGTAAAATTCACCCGTGATTTTATGGATGAGAAAGGATTTGTGGAAATAGAAACCCCTCTCCTTACAAAATCAACGCCCGAGGGCGCAAGAGATTATGTGGTTCCATCTCGTTTAGACCCAGGAAAGTTCTATGCACTTCCTCAATCTCCTCAGCAATACAAAGAGCTCCTTATGGTGGGAGGTATAGAACGGTATTTCCAGATTGCCAGGGCTTTGCGTGATGAAGATCCACGGGCAGATAGACAACCAGAACATACCCAGTTTGACCTGGAGATGTCGTTTGTGGAGCAAGAAGATGTAATGAATCTTGTTGAAGAATGGATTATAAAACTTACCCGCCATCTTGAATCATTCACTGGAAAACGAGTTCTTGCAGATCCACTTCCCCGTTTAACCTATAAAGAGGCCATAGAAAAGTATGGGAGCGATAAACCAGATATTCGTCCAGATCCCAAGGACCCAAACGTTCTGGCGTTTGCGTGGGTGGTTGATTTTCCTCTTGTAGAGTGGAGTAAGGAGGAAAAGCGATGGGATCCGGTGCACCACATGTTTGTGTTACCAAAGCCAGGGCAAGAAGAACTGTTAGATAGTGATCCGGGGAAAATCATAAGCACACAGTATGACCTTGTTTGCAATGGCTATGAACTATGCAGCGGGAGTATCAGAATCAACAATCGCGCACTCCAGGAAAAAGTCATGCAATTGGTAGGCCTCGATCTTAAGACCGCGAGAAAACAGTTTGGCCATCTTTTGGAAGCGCTTGAGTACGGCGCTCCTCCTCACGGAGGAGCGGCTCCCGGAATTGACCGTTTAACCATGCTCTACGCTGGAGAGCCGAACATCCGCGAGGTCATTGCGTTCCCAAAGACCGGTGATGGAGCCGACCTTATGATGTCGGCCCCCGCAGAGCTTGACGCAAAACAGCTTGAAGAACTTCATCTTAAAGTTATAAGGAAGAAATGAACCATGAGAAAGAATATCCGAGTATTTTTCACTTCTTTCTTTTTCGTAGCAATAGCGTCTTTGCTCCTCAACAACGGAGCCTCAAAGCTCGCTGATTTTTTCCTGTGGAACGAGCTTGCAAGCAATCGAAGCCTTGGGGCAGCGCAGGCAGCTCAGCAAAAACTCCAAGAGCAAGCATTTCAATCCCTTCCATTCTTGGTAAAAGACGCTCTGGCGCTTGAGCTGAATTCGCACGCTGCTCTTTCTTTGCTTGTTGATGCAGAAGGGAACGCAAGAGTGCTGTATGAAAAAAATAGCGGGGCTTCTTTGCCTATAGCAAGCCTCACCAAACTCATGACAGCGTTGGTTGCGCGAGAAAACTATTCCCTTCAAGATTCCATCCTGATTTCAAAGAATGCAGTGGAAAAAGAGGAGAGTTTAGGGAATCTTCAGGTTGGGCAGAAACTTTCAGTAGAAAATCTCTTATATAGTATGCTCATGGAGTCAAGCAATGACGCTGCAGTTGCGCTTTCAGAGCTTATGGGAGAGAACGCATTTTTGGGGCGAATGAATAGCAAAGCGAAGAATCTCAACTTGGAGCATACATCCTTTGTTGATGTTGCAGGAGTGGATTCTGCACAACTCAACGGTACCATCAATGGGTCTTCAGCTATGGACGTGGCCATCATTGCTTCGTATCTGCTGGAACAGTACCCCGAAGTGTTTCACATCCTTTCATTAAAAGAGTATGGCACGTCTATCAATACCAATGAGCTTTTATCGTATACGCAATGGCCAACCCCTATTGTAGGAGGCAAAACCGGGTGGACGCCAAGAGCAAAAGGATGTTTACTTTTAGTACTTGAGAGCCCAAAGAAAACAGGGTATTTAGTAAATGTAATCTTAGGATCTGACGCGCGCTTTGACGAAATGAAACAGCTCGTGAACTGGGTATTCCATTCATATTCCTGGACTCTCTAATGGAAAATCTTTCAGAACATTTAATTTCTGTTTTTGGAGCAGGGGTTGCAAGCCTTTTCTTGGGGTTGTTTTTTGCTCCTCGCCTGATTCGCTTTCTCATGCAACACCAGATGTGGCGCAAGAAAGTTCGCACGAGAGCCTTGGGAGGAGGAGAATTGCCCGTGTTTACCAAGTTCCACGCAGAGGGCGAGATTCATACCCCTCGTTTTGGAGGAGTATTGGTTTGGTTTATTCCTCCTGCAGTAATGCTTGCCCTTGGGCTTCTCGCCAAAACCCAAGTAGGATTGCCCGTGGCAACACTCCTTCTCGCTTCTTTTGTGGGATTTCTTGACGACTTTTTACAGGTAGCAGAAGGCCGTATTTCAAAGCTTGGCAAGCATTTCGCCGGTGGCTTGGAATTCAAGTACCGCTTCACGTTTATTGCGCTCCTGGGATTTTTTGTAGGATGGTTCTTCCTCGCCTTTCTCGGCCAGGACACCATGCACATTCCTTGGATTGGAGACGTTGATCTTGGCTGGTGGTTCCCGTTTTTCTTTGCTGTAGTAATGCTGGCCACCTACAGCGGCGGAATTATTGACGGCATTGACGGTTTAGCCGGCGGAAGCTTTGCCTTGATGTTCAGTGCCTTTGGCGCCATTGCATTTTTTGAGGGGAATGTTCAGCTCGCCGCTTTTTGTGCGGCAGTCGTGGGCTCGCTCCTTTCTTTTTTATGGTTCAACATTCCTCCTGCGAAGTTCTACATGACAGAGGTAGGAGTGATGGGTTTAACCGCTACGCTCAGCGTGGTTGCAATGCTCACCAACTCTATTTTTCTCATTCCTGTTATTGGAATTTTGCTCGTTGTGGAATCTGGGTCTGTGATTGTGCAGCTTCTTTCTAAAAAGCTAAGAAAAGGAAAGAAAATCCTGCTTGCAGCTCCCATTCACCATCACTTGGAAGCTCTGGGCTGGGAGAAACCCCAGATCACCATGCGCTTTTGGCTTGTTGGATTTGTTGCAGCTTTCGCAGGCATTGCCATTCATTTTTTAGGGTAAGCCATGACTACAAACTTCCTACGAAAAAAGTATCCGACATTTGTGTACAAAGGGTATTCCTGGGCAAAGAAAGGGAGAGATTTACACCTCTCTTTTGATTTTTCCGTACATGACATTCGTTTTCATCCCAAGGTTGTTATTAAGAATGTTGATGCAGCGTCCTTTGAGAGGTTGGCCAAACGTCAGCTCGACAACTTCGTATTTCACCTGGGGCTCATGGAAATTCCGAGCTACTGGAAAGCAACGTGCTCTCCCACAATTATTGTTGAAGCAGGGTTTCTCAACAAAGAGCAGATTGCCTTTTGGAAAGACCTTATAGTCTGCGGCATGGGCGAGTTTTTCTATCGCAACCACATTGATTTCACAAAACCCAATTTTCTTACAATAACAAGTACCGGGTCAGTGCTTAACTCAGTGCTTAACCTGGTTAAGCACCCCCAAAAACGGGTGTTGGTGCCGGTTGGAGGGGGAAAAGATGCGGTGGTAACGCTTGAACTGCTCAAAAAAGCGGGAGTTCCTGTCACGCCTTTTGTGCTCAATCAAAAGCCAGAGCAGAAAAGAATCCTTGGTCTCGCCAAGGTTGGCAAACCCATTATCGTAGAACGCACTATTGATCCCAAGCTCTTGGAGTTGAACAGAAAAGGGTATCTCAACGGCCACACGCCGTTTTCTGCGTATCTTGCTTTTCTTTCTGTTCTCTGTGCAGTCGTCTTTGACTACAAATATGTCGCCCTTTCCAATGAACGGAGCTCCAACGAAGGAAACATAAAATACCATGGCAAGATAATCAATCATCAGTATTCCAAATCGTTCGAGTTCGAAAAGAAATTCCGCCAATACAGCAAAAAATATCTTGCCAAAAATATTGAGTATTTCAGTTTTTTGCGACCCCTCTACGAACTCCAGATAGCAAAAATATTTGCCAGATATCCAAAGTATTTCCCTGCATTCTTGAGCTGCAACGAAGCAAACAAAACCAAATCGGGAACGAAAAAGCCCTCGGGAAAATGGTGCGGCAAATGCGCAAAGTGCTTGTTTGTATGGATCTCACTCTATCCTTTCGTCAAAGAAAAACAATTGGTGAATATTTTCAAAAAAAATCTCTTCAAAGACCAAGCGCTTATTCCTCTCATAGAACAATTGACAGGAGAAAGAGGATTCAAGCCTTTTGAATGCGTAGGCACCACAAAAGAAAGCAAAGTTGCGCTTGCTCTTTCTCGGGAAAAGAAAAAAGACCACAAAATTTTAAACTCTTGGAATACTAAGCATTTCTTGTCCCCCCAATTCTCAAAACTTCTAAAAACTGCTATGATAACATTAGTCTAATTAGAGTGTGAATCTACATCGAGGAGGTAAAGACCCATGGGAATGGAGCGGAACTACATCCGCTTGACGGGGACGGTTGAAAGGAAGCAAGGGTACTACATCGCCACCATACATGAACTCCCCCTGGCTGTACAAGGGCAGGATAGGGATGGCACCATCAGCGAGATATTGAAAGCGCTGACTGCATACCTAGAGGCAAATAAGAGACTGGGCCAGATGGACTCGGTGGCTAACCAGACTGGGTACTCTGGGCAGAATCCCGAGGAACGCTTTGATCGCCTTCTTTCTGCGCTGAGGGATCATACCAAGGCGATTGAGCAGAAAGGGGAGGTCACCCATCCTGTCAAACGAATTACATGGGAACCGGGGAATAGCGGAGCTGAGCAAAAATTTGTCCTCGAACTTGTGGTTTAACGTTGAACCATCAAGGTGTTTCAGGGGAGAGCAAGGAAAGCCGAGCTCTCCCTCATTTTTTTATTTTGTGATACATTAAGGATACCATGCTGTTAGATGAACTCAAAAATAAAAAAGTCCTCATTTTGGGATTTGCGAGAGAGGGGAAAGATACGCTTTTGTTTTTGAAAAAGAAATTTCCCCATCAGGTTTTTGGCATTGCAGACCGAAAAACATCCCTATCACTCAATTTTAACGGTCGTGAAAAACACACCATTTTACATTTGGGGAAGAATTATCTCA
>Ga0213870_1000020_pt1 | contig 90255 bp, 94 predicted proteins | sample WICALVC2017_Meta_FD_160119 | JGI IMG/M metagenome (GOLD analysis project Ga0213870, IMG submission 160119) | Freshwater microbial communities from subterranean cave lake in Wind Cave National Park, South Dakota, United States - WICALVC2017 | ecosystem: Environmental > Aquatic > Deep subsurface >...
GCTATACACATACCGACTCTTTTTTTGTTAACAGTTGGGAGTAGGCGTTTATCTTCTCCTAAAACTTGAGCCATTTCTCCTGCGCCTCTTGCACCAACAATAGCCATAGTAGTAATTATCGCCATAGGATTTTGTTCTTTCTTGCCGAAGTAGTCGTTGGGATTAAATTCTACAGGAGCAGCAATATTTGTCCTAGGGCTATTAGCATTAAACGCACGAATACGTGATTTCCCTTCTAAAAGACCTTGCCATGTTTGGAACGTGTCACCGAGTGAGGTAAGCTGATACAGCCCAGTAACAACAATTTGGTCTGTAGGTTTTCTTTCAAATTCTAAGCCTCTAACCATAGCTCTTTCTAGCATGATGGAAGAATAATAACAAGAGCAGTAAGGTTTGTCAATTATTGTTTTAACAGTTGTAATAAAATAACTACTACGCTACAGTGTGTGATAGTTAGTAGTTAACAAGCGGGGTTACGTCAGCACAGTCTATTCCAACTATTGCGCCTTGGGGAGGTAAATGGTAGAATTGGCAGGTAATATAAGCATAAAACTATGGGAGGCAAAGCAGAGAGAGAACGTTTAGTTGAGAGACGATATAATCACTCGTTAAATCAGAAAGCATTGAAGCGTGAAAGAGATAGACGAAAAACAGGTTTTGGCAGATTGGACAAAGCCATGGAAGCGCATAAACGGCGATTACGTCTTGAAGAGCAACTTCTGGAAGACAGAAGATTTGAGCATGCGGTAGAACATATGTTTAATGGAGTGCCATATCCTGAAAATATTAAATACGTTGTAGATCGTATTGGTGAATTTGGAGGCGCTTTGGAGACTTTTAAGACAGAAAAGTTTGATATTGCAACCGTAATTGTTGACGTTAAGACCAATAATAAAGTATAATTTGCATACTCTAGCACTCTAGTTACTTTCCCTGCATCACAATCAGCCAGAGGAGGGGAGTTTGGAAGGAAATTATATGAGATGAGAGAAATTACACTTGAACAACTTCTAGAAGCAGGTTGTCATTTTGGCCACCAAGTTACAAGATCTAACCCAAAAGCTCGTGATTTTATTTTCGAGGCCCGCGACAACATCCACATTATTGATCTTGCAAAAACCAAGGAAGGTCTTGAGGAGGCAGCGGCTTTTATCAAAGATTTGGCATCCAAAAACGGAACTTTGGTTATTGTAGGGACAAAAAGGCAAGCAAGGACAATAGTTGAAGAAGACGTAAAAAGAGCCAATGACAGTAATCTTTTTTACATTACCAACCGTTGGGTTGGAGGACTTTTGACAAATTTTGCGGAAGTTTCAAAAAACTTCAAAAAATTCCAAGATTTAATGACTGATTTGCAGGATGATGAAGTAAAATCAAAATATACAAAAAAAGAAATAGGCGGATGGGAAAAAGAAAGCCAAAAGTTGGGGGGTCTTTATGGAGGAGTTGCGAAAATAACCAAAAAACCGGACGCACTTTTCATAATCGATTCTCATCTGGAGAATTTGGCAGTTCGGGAAGCTTTGGTCACACATGTTCCGACTGTCGGAATAGTTGATACCAACGCAGATCCATCTGTTATAGACTATGCAATTCCTGCAAATGACGATGCTGTGGGTTCAATAAAGTTAATTATAAGTTATATAATTGATGCATGGATAGAGGGACGCAAAGATGCGGAGTTAAGAATGAAGAATGAGGAATTAAAAATTAAGAAAGAAGCAGCCGCCTCCGCCAAAGGCTCCGGCCCGCTTCGCAGCGAGGCGAACGAGCCAAAGGAAAAAACAGCAAAAGAGAAAGTATCAAAAGAAGAAAAAGTATCAAAAGTATCAAAAGGAAAAGAGAAAACCGTTACTAAAAAGAAATAATTGCTAAATTGTTTTATTGTTAAATTGTTATGCTAGATTTAACGCTACTCAAAAAACTTCGAAATGAAACTCAGGCAGGAATTGCCGATTGCAGAATTGCATTGGAAACTACAAAAGGCGATTACAAAAAGGCCAAAGAGTGGATTCGTTTCAGGGGATTTGAGAAAGCTGCAAAAAAATCCGACCGCGAAACCTCTCAAGGCTTGGTTGAGTCATACATTCATCAGGATGGTCGAGTTGGAGCTCTAGTTGAAGTTTTGTGCGAAACAGATTTTGTTGCCCGCACTCAAGAGTTTAAAACTTTAGTTCACGAGATAGCAATGCAAGTTACCTCTATGAATCCGAAAGATGTTGGTTCTTTGCTAAAGCAAGAGTATATTAGGGATGGTTCAAAAACAATAGGAAGTTTGGTGAAAGAAACAATTGCTAAGTTGGGAGAGAATATTGTGGTTAAGGAATTTAAGAGGTTTGAAATCTGATCAAAAGTGAGAAGGGAGGGGGTGAGAGAAAAATGTCGCTTCTAAAAATCCGTGATCTTTTCAATTGCTAATACAAGTTTTATTTGTTATCCTATGTAAGAATTATGGATAATACGGTTTCGCAGATGAAGGCCAAGATGCAGAAAACACTGCTTACTCTTGTGGAAGATTTAGCCACTGTTAGGACCGGCCGAGCCACGCCGTCTCTAATTGAAAATGTCGTAGTCAACGTTTATCAGGGAACACAAGAACTCAAAATTAAAGAGCTTGCTACTATCGCAGTATCTGACCCTCAGACTTTGGTCATTGCGCCATTTGACCCTTCAATTACAGATGAAATACAAAAAGGGATTATGGAAGCAAATATCGGCTTAACGCCATCATCTGATGGAAATGTTGTTAGAATTTCTATTCCTCCTTTGTCAGAGGAGCGAAGAAGAGATCTTATAAAGCTTATGAAGCAAAAATTAGAAAATGGAAAAATATCAATTCGCCAGATAAGACAAGATACAAGAAATATTATCAGGAAAAAACATATTGATAAAGAAATTTCCGAAGAACAAATGTACAGACTCGATCAGGAGATCCAAAAAATAACAGATGAAATTGTTTCGGCAGTTGACGAGATGGGAAGAAAAAAAGAAACAGAACTACTACAGATATAATTTGAAATTTTCAATTTACAATTTTCAATTTACAATTTTCATTGAATTTTCAATGCTTAAATTTTTAAACATTTAGGTTTCATTTCAAATTTGAAATTTCGAATTGAAAATTAGCCTATGTTAATTACAGCAATTGTTTTTTTATTAATCTTAAGCCTGCTTGTCTTGATTCATGAGTTGGGCCACTTTTTTGTTGCGAAAAGATTCGGCATAAAAGTTGAGGAATTTGGATTTGGTTTGCCCCCTCGTGCTTTTGGCATTAAAAAGGGGGAGACAATATATTCCATCAATTGGTTGCCCATTGGGGGTTTTGTGAAGCTATATGGGGAGGACGAAACCCCTCTTCGCTCAGGTTCGTCTCGAGGGCTTCGTCCACGCAGCCGAAACTTCGCTTCGGAGGGGCAAACAGGAGTCGGTTTTGCTACACATAGAGCGTTTTTTGCGAAGACTGCATGGCAGAGAGCAACGGTAATTATAGCGGGAGTTGTAATGAATGCAGTTCTGGCTGCAGTAATTTTCTATATATTTCTGGGGATGTCTGGATTTAAAACAGAATTACCTTTGCTGTCTAACTATAAATTCTTTGGGGTAGATCAAACGAATACGAGCGAGGTTGTAATATCTTCAGTTACCAAAGGATCTCCTGCGGAAAAACAAGGACTAAAACCTTTAACTAAAGTGATATCTGTTAATGGGCAAAAAACAATTAACAGTAAAAATTTTATAGATATAGTCAGTAAGAATAAGGGCAAAGAAATTGAAATAGCGTGGAGCAATCTTCAGACCGGTGAAATTCACAAGACCAAAGTTACTCCAAGAGTATCTTCTCCCAAAAACGAAGGAGCTTTGGGAGTCGGACTTTTTTCATTAGCAACCGCAGTATTAAATTACAAAACTCCAATTCAAAAAATATTTTCCGGCATAGTTCATCCTATGAATTTAATGTCTTACAACTTAAATGTTATGGGGAATTTGGTAAAGGTTTCTTTTGAGAAGAAAACAGCAGCGCCAATAAGTGCAGGTATATCCGGACCAGTTGGTATAGCTTCATTAACAGGATCAATACTGAGAATACAAAATTTGAAAGAAAAAGTGCTGGGCCTTCTTAATCTAGCAGGCATTTTGTCTATTTCTTTAGCTTTTTTCAACGTATTACCAATACCAGCTCTTGATGGAGGAAGATTGTTTTTTATTTTGATAGAAGGCTTAACAGGAAGAAGGGTGAATCAAAGAATAGAGTCTCTGGCGCATGCTGTTGGAATGGCAATGTTGCTTTTTATGATGGCTCTTATCACATTTAAAGACATACAGAAAATGTTTATTGGCTTTTTGAAATGAAAATTTATGATGTAAGCCTTCCGATAAAAAATAATATGTTGGTTTGGCCCGGGGATACTGGAGTAAGAATAAAAACTCTTGCCACAGTTAAAAAAGACGGAATAGGCAAGTCTTTTTTTTCTTTTGGTAGCCATACGGGCACACATATAGATGCTCCTTCTCATTTTTTAGACACAGATTTGTCCATCGACAAAATTTCTCCTGAAAAATTAATCGGGGATTGCCGTGTAATTGATTTAACAAATTTAAAAAAACAAGAGATTTCAATAAAAGACATATCGAGGTTCTCTATAAAAAGGAATGATCGTATTCTTTTAAAAACAGGTAATTCCTCGTTGCTTTTTGGAAAAGAATTTCCCAAAAACTATGTTTATCTCTCTTTGGCGGGAGCAAAATTTCTTGCTGATAAGAAAATAAATCTTGTTGGCACTGATTTTTTGGGAATTGAGAAAAAGGGAAATCCTAATCACCCAACCCATAAGGCTCTTCTTGAAGCAGGGATTGTTTTAGTTGAGGGTCTTGATCTAAGAGAAGTTCCGCAAGGATCTTATCAAATATTTTGTTTACCACTAAGAATGGTGGGTGCAGATGGATCGCCGGCAAGAGTTATACTAGTTAAACAGTAAATTATAGAAAATATGAATAGTGCTTTTACAATGGTTATATTTGGGGCGACGGGAGATTTGATGAAAAACAAACTCCTGCCCGCGCTCCATAAGTTGCATCAAGAGAGAAAACTAGGAGAAAAATTCTACATTGTTGGCTTCGCAAGACGACCTTTTGCAAATGAGGAATTCAGAAAAATGTTTAAAATAGATAAGGATTTTGCAAGTCATCTTTACTATCAACAGGGAGATTTTAAGGATTTGGAAAAGTACAAGCAATTGCTTGAAAGTTTTACAGGATTTGAAAAAAAAGAAGGGTCACAATTGTCAAGACTGCTCTATCTTGCAACACCTCCAGGTAATTATGAAGATATTTTGAATAATCTGCATAAATCAAGTTTAAGCGAGGGAGAAAATACAAAAATTATTGTAGAGAAGCCTTTTGGCAAAGATCTGGAAACGGCAATTGCATTGGATAAAAAACTCTCTGAAATTTTTGAGGAAAAGCAAATTTTCAGAGTAGATCATTATTTAGGGAAAGAAACAGTACGGAATATTTTGGCATTTCGTTTTGCCAATGGAATTTTCGATCCCGTATGGAACAAGAATTATTTGGATCACGTGCAAATAACGTTTGCCGAGCAAAAAGGAGTTGAGGGACGGGGAGACTTTTTTGACGGAGTTGGGGAGCTTCGGGATGTTGGCCAAAATCATCTCATGCAGCTTATAGCTGCGGTTGCGATGGAACAGCCAAAAAGTTTTTCCAAAGAGGGCCTGAGAGACGAACGCGCAAAAGTTATAAAGGCCTTGAAATGCATAGAGGAAAGAGACGTTAATAATTATGTGGTCCGCGGTCAGTACAAAAATTATAATTTAGAGAAAAATGTTCCGCCAGGCTCCACCACCGAAACGTTTGTCGCAATGAAATTTTTTGTAAATACTCCAAGATTTGAAAACATTCCTTTTTATGTTAGGGCTGGAAAGAAAATGCCGAAAAATACCGTTGAAATTTCCTTAGTTTTTTTACAGACGTGCCACATTTTATTTAAAGAATACGGATGTCCGGAAATTGGCAACGTTTTAACTATCAAAATTCAGCCGGATGAAGGAATTTCTATCCGGATGATCGCAAAAAAACCCGGAACAAAATTGGCTCTTGAAACAGTAAACATGGATTTTACCTATGAAGAGGCATTTATGACAAAAGGCATCGAGGCGTATGAAAAGATTTTACTTGATATTTTTGCCGGAGATCAGATGCTTTTTAATAGATCAGATGAATTAGGGAGCTCTTGGGAATTTATAACGAAAATTTTGAATGGATGGAAGAATCATAAATCAAGAATTATGAACTATACACATGGAACATGGGGACCAAAAGAAGCAAATAGTTTAATAGAAAGGGATAGCAGGAAATGGTTGTAAAAATTTGTTACAAGTATCGTGCTACATAGCATGATAGCAAAGAACAACTATATGCATTCTAATAAGTTTGTATTCGATAAGGTAAAAAAAATAGAGAAGCTCTCAAAAAGCGAACAAGAAGGATTGGTGCTGGACTTAATAAATGCATTTTCCCTAACAGGGACTCTTAATGATTCAGCTCTTTTCCTTGAGGATTTATTGACAAAAGCAGAAATAAAAATACTTTCAAGAAGACTTAGGATTGCAAAACTGCTTTTAGACGGAATGACATATAGAGATATAGAGAAAGATTTGCATGTAGGTCATGGAACTGTTGCTAAGATAGCTATCTGGCTTGCAGAGCGAGGCGATGGATTTAGGAAGATTGTAGAGAAACTTCCAAAGAAGCAAGATGAGAAAGAATGGTTTGAAAGATCGGAATGGGATAGTTTTAAGAGGCGATATTCACTGTATTTCTGGCCAGAGCTATTACTTGAAGAAATTGTAAGAAACGCTAATCAGAGAGAAAAGGAAAGAATAAAAAGCGTTTTGGAAAGACTAGAAGAAAAGAGTGACTTACATAAAAAGATAGACAAACTTTTGCGTTCTTAAAGTATGTCACTACATAGTGACAGACTTTAGACTAATAAGTGAAACAAGCTATAGTAAGCATTTAGTTGTTACCAGTAACTTGTCATCGCGAGGGGACGCCGTAGCCGTGGCGATCCCCGACTAGATCGGGGATTGCTTCGCTACACTCGCAATGACAAATCTGTTGGGAAGAACTGAATACTTACAAGCTATGAAAGAGGTATTTAGACGAAAAGAAATCTCAGCAAGCGAATCGGAAATAAAACAGGCTGTTGAAGGATGGTGGAGTTATTTAGATCGCAAAATGCAAGTTGATCCACGTCTTGCAGGAGGAATAATTCCTAGAATTATTGACTATCCATCATTGGAGCCTCAAGAAAGTGGCAGAACAATAAAATTGTCACTTGTTGATAAGATAGCACCAGAATTGTCAGGTTTAGCCTATATTGTCGGATCTGTAAAGTATCCACATATCTATATTGAAGGTACGAAGTCTCCCGACATTGTAGTTAAATTCAGTGAACTATATGTTAACGCATCTGAAGAAAAACCTATTTTTAGAGCAGACTCTCATAATAAGTTTCCTCGCTATTTAAAGAATAATGGCATCTCTCCCAATCGATTCCTGTTGCATATTACATCTGATAACGAGAAACGGTTAGGCAAGAGAATAGCGATATATGATGGTATGCGGATAGCAGATCTTGTATTTTTGACAAATACTAATAATGCAATACGTGTTTATACACTTCAAGGCGCCTGGCATTCTTTATATCTTCCTTCATTAAAAAGGGCATTACCATTACCGAAGATCGAGACAGTAGGACAAGCAACTAGGAGCGAAATAAACATAATTAAAATGGGCTTTGAACATGCACTTTCAGCACTAGGTTAATATGTTAATATATAGAAATATATGAATATCGGTTTTATAGGGTTAGGGAAGATGGGGGCGAGGATGGCAATGAAATTGTTTCAAGAGAAACATAGTTTAGTTGTGTGGAATAGAACAGAAGAAGCAATTTCAAATTTCAAATTTCAAATTTCAAATTTGAAAAATATAGAGCAAAAATTAAAAATTGCAAATAGCATCGAAGAGTTAGTGGAGAGTTTGGATAAACCGAGAGTTATTTGGGTCATGGTGACAGCAGGGGAGGCGACGCAGAAGGTTTTGGACGAAGTTTCGAAATGTGTTGATAAGGGCGACATTATTATTGATGGTGGGAATAGTTATTACAAAGACACGGAGGAAAGATTTAAGGACTTTAAGAATAAAGGAATAAGATATTTAGGGGTTGGTGTTTCTGGCGGAATTATTGCGGCAAAAGAGGGTTATCCAATGATGGTTGGCGGCGATAAAAGCGCATACGAGTTTGTAAAACCAATTTTGGATTGTTTGAGCAAACCGAATGGAGGACATGAGTACTTTGGAACCGGAGGAGCAGGACATTTTGTTAAGATGGTGCATAATGGCATTGAATATGGAATTATGCAGAGTCTTGGTGAGGGCTTTGGGGTTCTGCAAAAAGCGCCGTATGAGTTTGATTTGGAGAAAATAGCTAGACTTTGGCAAAAAGGAACACTTGTATCGGGTTTTATGCTTGATCGTACAGTTGAAATTCTTTCCAAACCCTCAATACTATCTAGTATTGAGGGTTACATAGAGGAGTCGGGAGAAGCAAAATGGACGGTTGAGCAAGCAAAAACAGAAGGAGTTCCCATTGAAATAATTGAAAAGTCATTGGAGTTTAGAAGAAGATCGCAAAACGATAAAGCCATTCAAAAGTCCTTTGCTGCCAGAATGATAGCTTTACTTCGCCAAGCGTTTGGGGGACACGGGGTTAAGAAGGGACATTAAAATGTAAGCATGGCAGCATTTGAAGATTTTCATCCGCCTTCGCTCAAATTGTTTCGTGCTCTACATCCACGCAGTCGAATGTTCGCTACGGCAGGATTTCAGACTATATATGAATGTTAATTTTGAGGACTTCAAGAAATTAGATATTAGGGTTGGGAAAATTATTGCTGTTGAAGATTTTCCAGAGGCTCGAAAGCCGCTCTATAAAATTACTGCTGATTTTGGCAAAGAGATTGGGGTCAAGCACTCCGCAGTCGGCGCAACACACCATTACAAAAAAGAGCAGCTGCAAGATAAGTTGATACTTGGATTAGTAAATATGCCGCCAAAAAGAATTGGCCCATTTACTTCAAAATTCCTAACCCTTGGCGTTTCGGATAAAGCGGGTAAATGTGTCCTCATTAGTCCAAATAAAAAAGTTTTCCTCGGCGCAAAATTATACTAAAACAAAAAGGGAAAATTTGGGAACTGGATTTGGGAGGGGATGGATGATATACTAGATTTATCGTTTTGTAGATCGAGAGGAGCTTTTCTTATTATCTGATAAGCGGAAAGCAATGTAGGTAAGAAGCGCGACTATAAGGACTAATGCTGTTGTAATTTGCGTATTAGTTACAAAATTGAGAAAATCAAAATTGTTCATCTTGACAGCTTTCTTTCTATAATTGCAGTAGTTACAAGAAATACTATACCAAGTATAATATTTGTGTCAATACTAGTATAATTTTGTCAGTAAAGATGTTAGTAAAGTTAGGAGTGACAAGAACAAGAGCAAACCACGCCGCAGAAAGATTAGCAGTGATAGAAGATAACGCCTTTAGAAACGCGCGAAAAGTTTTGCTCACAAATTTAATTTAGCAAAAATTATGAGATACTCGAAATTATTCGGAAAGACAATTAAAGACGCGCCGAAGGATGAAATGGCGGTAAATGCCAAGCTTTTAATTCGTGCCGGATTTATCCGAAGGGAAATTTCTGGTGCATATAACTATTTACCGTTGGGTCTTCGTGTAATTGAGAAAATTTCAAAAATTGTCAGGGAAGAAATGAATGCGATTGGGGGACAGGAATTGTTATTGAGTTCTTTGCAAAATAAAGAGTCTTGGGAGAAAACCGGAAGATGGAAGAGTTTTGATGCTTTGTTTAAACTCACAAGCGTTCTAGATAATCAGTATCCCTTAGGCCCAACACATGAAGAAGTCATTGTTCCTATAGCAAAACAGTTTATCAGTTCTTATAAAGATTTACCTTTGGCAGTCTATCAAATTCAGACAAAATTCCGAGATGAAAAGCGGGCAAAATCAGGGATCCTTCGAGGGCGAGAGTTTTTGATGAAGGACTTATACTCTTTCCATACAGACGAAAAAGATTTTAATAATTACTATGAAAAGATGAAAAAAGTCTATATGGATGTGTTTGAACGTTGTGGTTTAAATGCGATTCTGACAGAAGCCAGTGGGGGAGCTTTTAGTAAACTTTCTCACGAATTTCAGGTAATTACTGATTCGGGTGAAGATGAGATTATTTATTGTCCGGGCGGAGATTTTAGTGCAAATGTTGAGATAAGCCCTGTAAAAGAGGGCAAGCAGTGCGATTTGGGACATGGGTCGCTTAAAAGAGCAAAAGCAATTGAGGTTGGAAATATTTTCCCTCTTGGTACAAAATTTTCCGATGCTTTTGGTCTTACGTATAAAAATAAAGACGGCGAAAATGTGCCCGTAATTATGGGTTGCTATGGAATTGGAATTTCAAGATTGATGGGTGCAATCGTTGAAGTCCATAATGATAAGGATGGAATTATTTGGCCGTCCTCGGTTGCGCCTTATGCGGTTCACCTCGCAACAATCAACAGTCAACGAACAACAAACAACAAAGCGGATAAGGTTTATGAAAAATTAAAGGATGTGGGGGTGGAAGTTTTGTGGGATGATCTGGTGGATGCTTCGGCAGGAACGAAATTCGCTGATGCAGATCTAATAGGTATTCCTGTCCGTTTGGTTATTAGCGATAGGACTCAGGGTAAAATTGAGTGGAAAGAACGATCCGACACAAAGACTGAGCTTTTGGGAATTGATGAAGTTATCAAGAGGCTAGGTAACAGCATTTTACCACATCGTCATAGCTAAACCGATCCCATATCGGAAGGAAACGGAATAAAAGAGCTAAATTCTGGATTCTAGGTTATTGTGGGTTATTGGAGGAAGGGAAAAGGGAGCTTGAAATTTAAGATTTTTGTCCAGAAAAGTGTGTAGACCACAACAAAAACTAGACCCACAACTCCGAACAAAACAGGCATCATTATCCCATGTCTCTTTTTTATTGTGATAGTTTGTACTTGAGCCATAGGTGCGGTAAAATTTTGAGATGGGGTGGCTGCGACTTCTGAATTCATTTGGATAGTGTTATTTGCTTGTGTTGGAGGTGTGGGTATAGCCGGTTCGCCAGCCGGCGCCACATCTGAGGGGGCTGGGGGAGGAGTAGGAATTGATGTTGATTGAGAAATTGTGGGTTGAGACTTGGGCATTGTTGGTGGTGTTAGGATTGATTGCGGTTCTGAAACAGGAGGTTGAGTTGGAGGGTCTGGCGTAGTAGGTGGTTCTTCAATGGTTGGGGGTTCACTAGCTGGTGGAGGAGTTGATGGTTTTGGTTGCGGCTGGGGAGTGGGAGTTGGATCTGTCATGGACGGAGGTTCTGCGGCTGGAGGAGGAGTTTGAGCCTGAACGGGAGCAGGTTGAGGTTGAGGGATAGGCGTACCCATCACTCGCTGGTAAGCCTCTCTTAATTTTGGATCAAGCTGGGACAGTTTTTGCGGATCCATACTATAATATAGTCTTTTATTTTGACTGATTTGTCAAGTGGGGATCTCTACTGTATACTAAGTCATATGAAAATTATTGTGACACACACCTCTCCTGACATGGATGCCATAACTTCGGTTTGGCTCATTAGAAAATTTTTACCAAATTGGAATGATGCTTCAATTAGGTTTGTTCCTGCAGGGGAAAGACTAGGTCGGTCATCGGTTTTCGATTCTCAGTTGTCAGATATAAGTCAACCAGTTGGTCAGTTAACCGGTAAACTGAAAATCGACAAACTTGAAACAGAAGACAGACAACAGAAAACAGACAACAGAAATCCTATTGAAAATGTTGGTGAGGATGAAGTAATCCATGTTGATACGGGATTAGGACTCCTGGATCATCATCAAACATCTTCAGATAAGGTTTGCGGGGCAAGCCTGACTTTTGACTACGTCAAAAGAGTTGAAAGTTCAAAGTTAAAAGTTAAAAATTCCGAGAAACGGGAAGATCGAATGGATGCAGTTTCTAGAATGGTAAAAGTGGTTGTGGACATAGATCATTTTACAGAAGTTTTTCGTAAAGATCCTCTCGCCGATTATCATGAATTTGACTTGGCGGCTATTTTGGATGGCCTTAAGCTCCAATTTCCAGGTCAAGATGATTATTATGTTGCAGAAGTAAGCAAAGCTTTGGATGCAATTTTGCATGAATTTGAAAATAGAATTTGGGCGGAAAAGGAAATCAAAGAAAATGGAAAAAAATTTGAAACCCGCTTTGGAAAAGGAATCGGATTTGAAACAGTCAATGATTCTGTTGTAAAATTATCTCAGAAAATGGGATATGTGATTGCTGTAAGAAAAGATCCAAGAAAAGGGTATGTGCGTGTGAAGGCACGGCCTTCACGGAAGTTGAAAGTTGAAAGTGGAGAGTTGAAAAATAAAGAAAAAAACTCTCAATTCGATGACATAGATTTAACATTAGCTTATGAGAAATTGAAAAAGATGGATCCGCAGGCTACGTGGTTCTTGCATATAGGAAAAAAGATGCTTCTAAATGGTTCGGTTAAAAACCCAAAGATGAGACCAACGACACTTTCCCTAGAAGAAATAATAGATGTTCTAAAAAAAGTGTAATAATCCAATAAGCAAATAACCCAATAAACAAATCAATAATTTAATATAAAATTTTGAATTCTAAATTTGATTATTGATTGGCAGTATTTGATCCTTCGATTTTGCTCAGGATCATTCTGAGCTTGTCGAAGAATGAAATTGGTAGTATTATGGCTGGTTGTATTTTTTGCAAAATAAGAGACAGAATTATTCGTAAAGAGTTTACCTACGAGGATAGCGATATTATGGTTTTTCCAGATATTCATCCAGTAGCTCCTGTTCATCTTTTGATTATGCCAAAAAAACACATTGGGGATTTCTTAATGATAAAGGACAAAGGATTAATGATGAGGTTGACAGAAACAATTCAAAAAATGATAAAAGAGCAGAAAATTGAGGATAAAGGATATAGATTGGTGGTAAATGGCGGCGGCGCGCAGCTAGTTGATCATTTACATATTCATTTAATCGGCAAAATTGGCCAGAAATTAAAGATGTAACGGAGTTTTAGCTTGCCGCGGGATAAGACGATCGTCTCAAACAGCGGAAGGCTATAAAAAAATGCCTATTCCTACCTATTCCTAGGTGTCGTGTCAATAGAAATCTACCTCCGAGGTGGACTTCTTGTGGACTTCTTCTTCGATTTTGTAGTATAATATTGATAATAGATTATTCTATGGCCCGTCTAATCTTACCGTTCGCCTTTTTCCCGCGGAGCGGGATCCTGCTTCGCAGGACAGTTCTATTCGCGTAAAGCGACGTGGTCGCCACGCGACTTTACGTCGAACACGGCTCACGGAGGATCGCTGAATCGGCGGGTTTAAGAAGTTCTAATTCCTTTCGCCAATTTTGTCGGATCGGAAAGAACTTCTAAAAGGTGGTGTATATCTATGGTAGTGGTCAGAAGAATGCCTGGAGATAGCGATGACACGCTAATTCGAAAATTTCAAAGAAAAGTCTTAAATGAGGGGATTATTCCCGAGGCTAAAAGACGCACTTTTTATTTGAAGCCATCTCTGGCTCGTAAACAAAAAAAGGAAGACAGCAGGCGCGCAAAAAAGATGTGGGCATAAAACGAAAAACTATGGAACATGTGAAAGTCCCCATTTTTGTAGAAAGCAGATATAGAGTCAGTAGGAAACGCATTAAACAAGCTATTTCCAAAGTATTAGCACAGCATGAAATCAAAGGCCCTGTGGAGGTCTCTGTTGCCATTGTTGGAGATAGGAAAATGCGCCAACTGAGTAAAAAATACAAGGGAGAGGACAAAACTAGAAATATCTTGTCTTTTTCTTTGTCTGAGGGGGAATCAACATATCTAGACAGTGAAGTTTTGAGACTTGGAGATATAGTTATCTCTTACCCTCAAGTTATAAAAGAAGCATCAGAGGAAGAGATGTTGGTTGATGATAAGGTTGATAAACTGGTCGAACACGGAATGCTACATTTATTGGGGATAAATCACGAGTAAAATTGACCTAATTGACCTAATTTCTAAGTTGGAATTTGGGATTTATCCAGCACCTTTTTAAAGCCCCGCAGCTTGCTGCGCGGGTTTGATGGTTTCTTTTTTCTGCGTGGGTTCAATACCCCGCAGAAAAAGGTGCTGGATTTATTTAGATCAATTAGAAATTAGTAATTAGAGATTTAGGTTATGGTTTTTTACCGAAAATATCGCCCTCAAAAAATAGAAGAGCTGGACAGTAAAAGCGTTCGTGACAAGCTTTATAGTGTTTTAGAAAACAAGTCAGTCTCTCACGCGTTTCTTTTTACGGGCCCCAAAGGTCTTGGAAAAACATCAGCTGCAAGAATCGTCGCAAAAGTTCTTAACTGCGAAAGGAAGAATAATGAATCAAGAATCCCCACTCCGCCAAGGCTCCGAGGGGCAGGCAAGAATCAAGGGAAAAAAAGGCATGATTCATCATTCATAATTCATGATTCAAAAAACGTTGAGCCTTGCAACAAATGCAATCAGTGCGTCTCCATCACAAGTGGAACAAACTTGGATATTCTTGAAATAGATGGAGCATCCAATAGGGGAATAGATGAAATAAGAGACCTTCGTGAAAAGGTAAAGCTTTCTCCAATGAGAGCTCGCAAAAAAGTTTACATTATTGATGAAGTTCACATGTTAACTACAGAAGCATTTAATGCGCTTTTGAAAACTTTGGAAGAGCCGCCAAGTCATGTTGTCTTTATCCTGTGCACAACAGAGCCTCACAAAGTTCCAGCAACAATTAAATCGCGTTGTCTTCAGATTCAATTCAAAAAAGCAGCAGAGGAAGAATTGATTAGGTCGTTTGAAAGGATAGCAAAAGCTGAAAAATTAAAAGCAGATACAAAAGCTTTGAATTTAATTGCAAGTCTTTCCGATGGAAGCTTTAGGGATGGAGCAAAAATTTTGGAGGAAATGGTCTATTCGGTTGGCTTTGGACAAGCTAAAGACAAAAAAATTACAACAGAATTGATAGAAAATAAGTATCATATATCAAGCATTAAGTATCATGTATCGGGTCTTATTACAGCAATGGCAACAAAAGATACAAAAAAAGGTTTGGAGTTGATCGCGAAATTGGCAAAACAAGGAGTTGATATGAAATATTTTATTGAAGAGTTGATAAATGATCTTCACAAATTTTTGTTGATAAAAATGGGTATCGGTGAGAATCCAGGATTTAAAAATTCAGAATTAGGAGTTGGAGAAATAAAAACGTTGATAGAATTACTATCAAAAGCAAATAGCGAGTTAAAATATGCAGTTTTACCGCAGATTCCTTTGGAATTGGTGATAGTTGAGTGGGGACTTGAGAAGACTCAGAACCAAGTCAGACTTGGTCAGAATACTCAGATCGCCAGAGAGTCGGACAGTCAGAAAGTCAGAGAGTCTGATGATCCGAAAGTCCGACTTTCTGATTCACCGAGTTTTCCGAGTGTTCCGAAAATAGCCAAGGGTTCCCGAGATGATGAGATTAATTCTTTCTGGAAAGAACTTATTGATAAAGTAAGAGCTTACAATCATTCTATTGCTGGGGTATTGCGCGGATGTAGCATAAAAAGCTATGATGGTAAAACATTATTACTGGAAACGAATTTTAAATTCCATAAAGATAAGCTTAGTGAGCCAAGAGCGTATGAGACACTCGAGAAGGTTGCGAGGGAAATTACGAAAAAAAATATTAACGTAGAAGTTCTACTAAAAGAAAAATAATATCCGCCAACTCTTACTTTTCGAACACGTCAGACGTGTCTCAAAGGGCGAGTAAAGGCGGATTTGAGAAACTGTAATTCCAAATTAAATTTGGAAACAGTGTCTAAAAGGAGGTGAAAGGTAAATGATAAATCCATTTAAACAAATCGGTGAAATTAAAAAGATGCGCGATTCTGCTATGCAAATACAACGCGAGCTTCAGGGAGAAGAAGTAACTGTGGATAAAAACGGCGTACACATTGTTATTTCAGGTGATCAGAAAATAAAAACTTTAGAATCAAATGGTCGTTCGGATGACGACGTAAGAGAGGCTATAAATGAAGCAGTTAAAAAGTCTCAGGAAGTCGCAGCCAAGAAGCTAAGCGGCATGAGCGGAGGACTCAGGGGACTTCTTGAAGGCATGCGATAATTTCTGTTGATTTTACTTCACAGCAATATATACTATAGGTTAATCATTAGGAGGTGTTGGAATGGTTATAGAGCGTCAAAGTCATCAACCAATAAGCCCAGAGCTATTGGAACAAAACCCAAAAGTTAACCGAAAATTAAAACAGCAACGGAAAATAGAGCTTTATAAAAAAGCGGAAGGAGAGGGATTTCTTGCATCTCTTACCGAAAAACAGCAACATATTTTAAAAATCCGGGGTTATCCTATAGGAGATGTGTCGAGATCATTTAGAAATCTTAGGAAGGAAGGTTGTCTAAAAGGCATTAGTTTTCAGGCAGCTTCTGATTTAGAGGTACGGGCTTTTAGAAGACTTGATGCTGCTAATAATAAGCTCGTTATGACAAGTAAAGAAAAAGAGCTTATTCTAGAACATCAAAATTTATCTGGGATAGAGCTTGCTAGATGGTTGAGACACAGTCAGGAGACTATAGGTAGATGGAAAAAAGAGCTTGGTATTCCAAATAAAAGACCAGGCCCGCCCAAGAAAGTTGGAGAATCCAGAAGAACAATTGATTAGTGTTTTTTTTCATAGTACAATAGGTTAGTGAAGATTTTTAGCGGGATTTCGAATAAGCCACTTGCTGAAAAAGTAGCAAAAAAATTAGGAACGGATTTATCTCCACTTGAAATCCACATTTTCCCGGATGGGGAAAAAAGAGTGAGGGTACTTGGAAAAGTTGTTGGTGAAGAGTGTGTCGTAGTGCAACCAACATCTCCTGATCCTGATGTAAATTATATGGAGCTTTTTTTTATCGTAGATGCATTGAGAAGATCAGGGGCAAAATCCGTAACAGCAGTAGTTCCATATCTTGGTTATCAAAGACAAGACCATATATTTAGAATTGGAGAGGCAGTTTCATTGGAAGTTGTAGCAACACTTCTTAAGTGGGGAGGGGTGGACGAAATTATAGCTTTTGATTTACATTCTATAAAAATCCCTGAGATTTTTAAAATCAAACTTACTCATTTATCCGCACTTCCTATTTTTGCCAAAGAGATTAGAAGAATGGGAAATGATACAGTTTTGGTTTCTCCGGATGCTGGAGGAATTAGGAGAATTAAACTTTTATCACAAATGCTAAATAATATGCCTTATGCGGTGATCAAAAAAGATAGAGATTTGGTAACTGGAAAAGTTACAGTGAATGGAATTAATGGGAATGTTAAAGAAAATGCGATTATAGTTGATGATATGATTTCAACAGGAAGTACAATTGTTACAGCTGCCAATCTTTTGAGAAGCAAGGGTGTAAAGAATGTATATGTTTTTGCAACTCACGCAGTTTTCTCCCAGGATTCCCCAAAAATACTTGGCAATTCTCTCTTGCAGAAAGTTTTTGTAACAAACACTATAAATATTCCAAAGGAAAAACAATTTCCAAAACTTAAAATATTGTCAGTCAGCGAAATGATAGCGGATAATCTCAAGGCTTGAATCGGGGATTATGAATAATGAATTATGTAAACAAAACCCATAATTCTTGATTCCTAATTCATAATTCATCGTAACAATGAGGATTCCAAAGGCCATACAAAATTTGATTGAATCATTTGAAAAACTACCGGGTATTGGGCCAAAAACTGCCCAGCGTTTAACGTTCTATCTTTTGCACGTTCCGCAAGGCGAATTGGATAAGTTTGCTCAATCAGCGCAGAATCTTAAAAAAGGAACAATTATTTGTTCCACCTGTTTTGCCGTAGATGAAACTGATCGGTGCAGTATTTGTACGGATATAGAGCGTGACAAATCAACCATTTGCGTTGTTGAAGAGCCATTGGATGTCTTGGCGCTTGAAAAAAACCGCAAGTACAAAGGATTGTATCATGTACTTCATGGGAAAATAGATCCACTAAATAATGTCGGACCAGATGAAATTTTTATTAAACAATTACTCGATAGGATCAGTAGGAATCATAGCTTGGAAATCCGCGAAATCATCTTAGCGACGAATCCGACAATGGAAGGGGAGGCAACTGCGATGTACATTAGTAAGCAGATAAAACAGATGACAGAAAACGGAAGACAGATAAAGGTTACGAGAATAGGACGTGGACTGCCGACGGGTGCGGATTTAGAATACGCAGACGAGCTGACTTTGCAAAGGGCAATGGAAGGGAGAAGGGAATACTAAAAGCATTTCGCTAAACTCCATTACTATCTAGTGATGGAGTTTAGAAAAATAATATGGAAGGAAATGTTGACCTTAAAAATCAACCAGAGGTGCAGTCAAGAAATAGAGATTTGCGTCAAAGAGTTGAAGATAAATTCAAGCAGGTTTTTGGGGAAGTCTTTCAGCGAGATACACCTCAAATATCTATTGGTATATTTTTTTCTTTTCATGGCACGCCTGAAGACTTAGAAGGTTTGCATGAAAGAATTAAAGAGGCTGATATTTATATTCCCGAAGGTATGGGTTGGACAAAAAATCACTTAGATGCTTTAAGAAATGCGTCTTTTGGCAAGATAAGCCTTGATGTGTTTAGGCAAAGATACAGAGGGAATCCAGCTTTTCGTAGAAAATTAGAAGATGTCTACAATTCTTGTATAGCTATTACTATTATTGATGTTCCATCTAGGCATCGGCTAAATAAGGAGTCTGATGCAATTTGGGTATACGATCCATACCAGAAAGACAATTTTTCTGAAACATTAGATTATACTAGGGAATCTTTATGTAATATCGCAACAAACATTGATAAACGAGAGGAGTATATGCTATCGCAGATTACACAAAAAAGAATTGAAGAACTTTTGGGAGCATATCCGTCACTTAGAAATCAAAAGCCCATCAAGATTTTACTTTCTATTGGTTCTAGTCATGCTGCTTCGCCATCTGATTATTCCGAATCTTCATTCACAGACGAGGGCATTATAAGAAGTAGGCTTGGCGAAAAAATAGATGATGATCTGGTTGCTAAAATTTTTCTTGAAAGGTACTTTGAATTATCGTCTTATAGCGCGCATCTTAGCTTAAGAGAGTGGCTATCAAAATCTTCTAGAAAAATTTCTAGGTTTGAAAGACTTATTATTTCTCAGTTGAACCTTCAAGACGCTAAAAGAATCTTTGATTATATTAAAAGAACAGGTATAAGAGTTCCGAGAACAGAGTTTGAAAGAATTTTTGAGGAGAAAGATATAAAGATTCCCCAGTCGGAAGGAGAACTCGATGAGCTTTTGGTAAACCAACGGCCAAAAATCAATGATACCCAAACCGATAATACTTCAGAGACCGTAATTTAGCTTCTCATTTGACAACGCGATCGCGTTATGATTTGATGTATATAAATTACGGTTTAGTTAATAGTTTTAGTTAATAATTCCTGAATGAAGAAGCTTCTTAGATCGCGAGACATTTTATTTTTAATACTTGCTGGAATTGGAGACATTGCGGAGGAGGTAAGAGACCCCATGAATGTTATCAGTTCTGCATATAAGAATATGTATGGTTTTATCCCAAGAAGATACAAAAGAAGTAATTTTTTACAGACTGTTGGCAGGAGTCTTAGAACAGGAGACATAGAAAAAATTGTCAAAGATGGTAAGGTATACTTGCGATTGACCCAAATAGGGAAAACTAAGGCATACAGAGATTTCCCAATTCTTAATATTACCAAGAAGTGGAACAAACGTTGGGTTATAGTGATCTTTGATATAGAGGAAAAATCAAAAGCTGTTCGGGATAGACTTCGCAACAAATTGAAGGGTCTTGGATTTGGAATGCTGCAAAAGTCTATTTGGGTTAGCCCGCTTCCTATAGGAGAAGACATGAAAGAAGTTATTGAATCTATAGGACTTTCTAAAGATGCATATGTCATAGAAGTTGCGGGATTTATGTTTGGCGATCCAAAAGAACTTGTTAGGACAATATGGAATTTAGATAAGCTAGAGGAGGTGTATGTTAGGCTTAAGAATAGAATTTATACCGTAAATCAGCTTCTCAAAAAAACAAGCGATCGCGTAAATAATAGAAAGGCTAAATTACAGACAAGCTATAGATATGATCTTGCCAGACAGAAGCGGGAAGAAATGAGAGCCTATCTTGAATTTATAGCTAATTTTCCCCTACTACCTAGAGAGCTTTTATCAGAGACTCTAAGAAATTTATACGTTTTTCGTGACTAGCACAAATATTTGACACTAAACAAAATTTAACCCACGAATGAATTGGGTACGCTGACTGATTGTATTTGAATATGTGCTTATTTATAATGTATCAATGTTATGAATGATGATACGATTTTGAGTTCTGCACTTGGACAGCTTGGACAAACGGCTAAACAAGTTGTCAAGCAGATTGTAAAAATTCCAGAGGAAATGGCAAAAGATGCGGGCGGGCAGGTTGGAGGGGTGAAACCAACTGAACAAAAACCAGAGGCGCAAAAATCAGATTGGAAATCAGATGAGGAGAGGGTAAAGTTTTTACGAGACCTTTACGGGTCTTCTCAACCTTCGCGTGAGGCTTCCACCTCCGCAAATGCTTCGGGGGACAAGACGGCGGGCAAAGCAAAACAACCAGCAGACCAGAACAGCGCGAATCCTTTGACAAGCACGGTAGAGAATAAAAAGCCAACGGAATTTGAGGAACAAATTGCTGATAAATCGCCTGAAGAGCAGAAGAAATTGATGGAGCTTCGTAGCCAATTACATAAAGAAAATTATTATGATCCAACGTTTAATCAGCCCAAAAATCCGCCAGCTGGCAAAGAAGAGCGGCCAGCGGAAAAAGTAGAAAAAGAGAAACAGATGGAAGATTTGGAGCTTGAACAGAAAGAAAAAAACAAACCGCCTCCTCTGGCAGTCGTAAGAGAGCGAAATAAAGCAGAACAATTTAGGGGAGCAAGTGGATAAATTGACCTAATTGCCCTAATTAACCTAATTTCTAAGTTGGAACTTGGGATTTGATTAGGTCAATTAGAAATTAGTAATTAGAAATTTGAGAATATGTTGAGACTTTACAACACTTTAACTCGTAAAATAGAAGATTTTAAGCCAATAAACCCTCCGCAGGTAAATATGTACACTTGTGGTCCGACTGTTTATGAATATTCTCACATTGGGCATATGCGACGTTATGTTGGAGACGACATTCTTATTAGAACTTTGGAATTTAATAATTACAAAGTAAAACAGGTTATGAATATTACGGATGTTGGACATTTAACTTCGGATTCGGATACCGGGGAAGACAAGATGGAAAAAGGAGCACGCAAATTTGGAATGAGTGTGTGGGATATTGCCAAAAAATTTGAAAAACAATTTTTCAATTCTTCAGGTGCCTTAAATATTAGAACGCCCAATATCGTGATGCGCGCAACAGACTATATAAAAGAACAAATTGTTTTTATTCAGAGTCTGGAGAAAAAAGGATATACGTACAAAATTGATGACGGAATTTATTTTGACACTTCAAAGTTTAAAAACTACGATAAGTTGCGCGGGAAAGAAGCTTCGGAGGGATTAAAAGAAGGTGCGCGGATTGATATTGTAAAGGGGAAAAAAAATCCAACTGATTTTGCACTTTGGAAATTTAGTCCAAAAGGATCAAGAAGACGAATGGAATGGGAGAGTCCATGGGGCGTTGGTTTCCCGGGCTGGCACATTGAATGTTCCACAATGGCAATAAAGGGACTAAACACTGAGACTTTAGATATTCATACAGGCGGAATTGACCATATTCGAATTCATCACACAAATGAAATTGCACAATCCGAAAGCGCAACCGGAAAAAAGTTTGTGAAATATTGGGTTCACCATAATTTTTTGCATGTTGATGGAGCGAAAATGAGCAAGAGTATTGGAAATATTTGGACAGTCGAGGAGATTGTCAAAAGAGGATTTGATCCCTTAGCCCTTCGCTATCTTTATTTACAAACTCACTATCGAGCGGAAATGAATTTTACGTGGGAGTCTTTACAAGCAGCACAAATTGCATATAAACGTTTGATAGAAGAAGTCTCAGAGTTTAAAAATCCCAAGATCGGGTGCGCAGAATATGAAGAAAATTTTTTAGATGCAATAAATGATGACTTGAATATGGCAAAAGCTTTGTCTGTTGTTTGGAATTTGCTTAGATCAGATTATCCGGACAACGCAAAGGCGGAAAGTATTTTTAAAATGGATCAGGTTCTGGGTTTAGATCTTGAAAAAGCGCGCGAGAAGAGAAAACAAATAAAAATTATAGTTCCAGCACAAGTGAAAAAATTAATTGAAGAACGGCAACAATTAAGAAAAAGAGGAAGCTACACTCAAGCCGATCACATTCGCAACAAAATTAAAAAATTAGGCTACAACATAAAGGATACGGAAAAGGGAGTAGAGATTGAGAGAATTTAAAAGTTCAATTTAGAGTTTGCTGGGGTTTATGCGGACTATTTTGTCGTCTGTTGTGTCGGGAATTCCACGCCCGTCACGATTACTTGTAGTTATGTAGAGCAAGTTGTCTGGGCCAACGATGACCTCTCTAATCCTGCCAAGCTCTCCTTTCAGATACTTTCTTAGGGTCACTTTGTTTCCGTCAATCACGGCTTCGTACAGAGTTTGACTCCTTAATCCTCCAAAGTATATAGAATTGTTGATAAATGCTGCTCCAGCTGGTGCCCATGTGTCGGAACCGCTATTGATTATTGAATTTTCCAAACCTTCTTGTCTGCCATCGCCTGTAATTATCGGCCATCCATAATTTTTACCTTTTTCAATTATATTCAGCTCATCCAGCGTACTTGCTCCATGTTCGGTTTCCCACAATTTATTATCTTTATCCCATGTAATTCCCTGCGGATTTCTATGCCCATAACTATAAATCAAGTCTCCAAAGGGGTTGCCCTTTGCTGGTTTGCCGTCTTCATCCACTCTCAAAATCTTTCCAGCCAAAGAGTTTTTATTCTGTGCCAACGAAGGATTTTGAGAATCTCCGGTTGTGATATACAAGAATCCATCAGGACCAAATTTTATACGTCCGCCATTGTGAAAAAATGCGCCCGGAATTGCGTCTACAATGATAGTTTTGTCTGAAAGCCTGTTATCTTCAAATTTAAATCTTACAACTCTATTTAATGTCTCATTTCTATTGAAGCTATAGGTATAATATAGATAAACAGAATTGTTTTTAGAAAAATCAGGATGAATTGCAATCCCCATAAGCCCGCCCTCGCCTTTTGCCAAAACATCATCTATAACAGCAACTGGAGTCGGATTTATTTCTCCCGTCTTGTCAATAAATCTCACTCGCCCTGCTCTTTCTGTGAACAAAATACTCCTGTTGGGAAGAAATACTAGAGCCCATGGAACTTCAAGGTTATCTGCTACGGTTGTGAGTCTAGGAGCTTTAGTCTCATTGACAACAGAGATTGTCTGAATTTCACCCGTTTTTATCACTGGAATTTTTGCGCGTTTTTGGAGAAAGTTAAAATAAAGGGCAGATCCTATTAGCGCTATAGTCAAAGAAAGTAATAAAATCAATTTTGTTTTTGACATGTCAACTTTAATTATACAATATTTATCCAGCATCTTTTTAGAAAAATTACCACATCGTCGTATCTATACCGATCCCATATCGGAAGGATCCCACATAATAATGAATATAGTTAACGAAAAAAATGGTAAAGTTGGAAGCTTTAATTTTGTTTTGCAATAATGGTTAGTTGCTTTATCTATTGCGTCTAAAGATTCTTTATACTACAGTTTTAATCAGTGAGATTATTTGTCCGTAGTCTTTTGGTTTTTGTTTTCTTTACACTTTCTTTTGCCTTTTTCGCGCCTTCTTCTTTCGCCGCCACAACCCCCTTCCGCAGCGCAAATATTGTCACGACTGAGGGCTCGCCACCCTATACGAATCTTAGCAATTGTTCTTCTACTGATGGGCTAACTTGTGACAGAGCAATGAGCGGTTCATATGCACATTTATACTTTAGAGACTTTGGTACTTACACTGATTTTGGCATGTCGGAAGGATCAACGATCACCAAACTGAGAATAAGGATAACGGGTAAAACAAGTAATTCGGTCTATGTTGGTTTATCGTTGGAAATACCGTTTACTGGACTTTGTCAGTTTCCTTCTGATCTTTGGACTACATATCAGTTGCCAAGTCAAGTAATCACGGTTCAGAATTTTACTACAAATGTTGGCTATCCATTTTTAAGCGCATATTGTCTTCAGGCTGATAATCTAGCAAGTAGAGCAGCATGGCATATTAATTTTAATGGTTTTGATGTGCCGTGGTCTGCAAATATTGATAATTTTGAAATAGCATTTGATTATGATCCAGGAGCTACCCCCACACCAACACCTTCGCCAACGCCAACTCCGACACCAACGCATATTCCCGGACCTGCGCCATTCTTGGACTTGCCGTGGGATTATGGAGGAAAGGGATTAAGTTTTAGTGAAGCGGCGCTGGCAATGACATCATACTTTGATCATTCTTATCCCTTATTGAGTGCTAATTTATTGGAGTCAACAATTTTTCTTAATCAAATTACTACTTTTAGGAATGAAAATAGCACTACTAAAAATTATTCATCTCACGATGGATATGATTACGCTAAAGTAGCTAAAGTCAATATCAGCGATCCTGTCCTTGCCGCTGCCTCTGGAATAGCAACCTACATTAATTCTTGCGGTTCCTGTGGTAATATGATTCTTATTGACCATGGCAATGGTTACCAAACAAGGTACATGCATTTGCAAAAAGATGGCCTTATTACTTCTACTCAAGGAGCAAAAGTTAGTGTAAATGCAAAACAGCAAATAGGTCTTGTTGGCGCAACGGGAAATGTTAACCCTTCTGGCGATCTTGGAGGTCATATCCACTTTGGGGTTTTTGAAGACAAAAACAAAGACGGTAATTTTGAAGATAATGTTCCGGATGGAGTAACAGACCCATTTGGCTGGCAGTCAAAATCTCCTGATCCTTGGGCAATATATACATTTTTCTATAACGGTCAAAACAGAACAGGCAATAAAAGCTATTATTTATGGACTAAGAAAATAGATAATCTTGACGCAACGCTTACCTCAAATGGCGGAGTGTTTAATAACGGACGCTATAAAATAGATTTTCCAAAAGATGCAACCAATCAAAATCTTATTCTGAATATCTTATCAGAACCAATAGCTAAACTCTCCAAAGAAGTTCAATCAATTGGCTCAGCAATCTCTGTAGTTGCCTCTGACCTTCTAGGAAATATTGTAACAAAATTTCAAAAACAATTTAATTTAAAAGTTGATTTTAGTGCTTTTGACCTATCAAAATACAATACTGACACATTATCTATTTATTCAAGCACAGATGGACAAGACTGGACAAAAGAGCCAACAATTATTGATTATGTTACAAAAAGCGCAAGCGCTCAAATTAGCCATTTAACTCACTTTGCTTTAATGGCAGAAAGGAAAGATACTATTTCTCCAACAACTAACGCAGTATTAGAAGGATTGCAAGGTCAACCAAGCTGGTTTAGATCAGATGTGAAAGTGACTTTAGATGCAAAGGATAACGACGGAGGTCTTGGCGTTGATTATACACTTTACAAGATAGAGACTAATGAAAATACCACCGATTGGACAACATACAAAACTCCATTAACCTTTGCCCAAGAAGGACACCACAAAGTACAATTCTATTCTGTAGATAAAGGTGAAAATATTGAAAGCGTTAAATCAGTGAAGTTTGATATTGATAAAACCATACCCGAAGCAAAAATCCAATTTGACACAAACGCGAAAGATTTAGTAATTTCTGGTGTGGATAATTCTGGTTACGTAACTGTCGACCAAACAAGCTTTGAGAAAAACAAAGAGCAATTTATCCTAACTGATAAGGCTGGGAACTATTTAACTCTTGTTAGCAAAGACAGGGAACACGACAAAGAAGCAAAACTGAGTCTAGAATCATTAACCTACAGTAATAATGCTACTGTCACTTTAGACAAAAATAAATTATATGTTGAATACAGCCTTGATAAAGATAATATAAAAGAGCTGGAGCAAAAGTTTGAAATTAAAGACGAAATAAAAATAAAGATAAGATATGACAGCAAGAAAAACCAAAGCACAATTGTTACAAAACAAGGCAAAAAAGAGAAATTAAAAGAAATAAAAGTCGGACTAATACTATTGCAAATTACAACAGAAAAAGGTACGCTAAAATATAGTTACTAATATGGCTAAAAAAAGAGAAAATAAATTTCTAAGTTTTATAGTCGTAGTTGTTCTCATTGTCTTTGCCGGCGTAATTTATATAGTGGTTAGTTCGGGAAACCTTTACAAAAATACTCCCAACAATCAACAACCATCAAGTCAAATATATAAGTCAAAAAATTTAAAATTCAGCATAAGTGTTTCTGCTAATTGGCAAGTCCAAGAAGATATAACGTTTGTAGACTTGATATCTAATAAGGGGAAAATAAATATTAGTAGAATAGCTACTAATTTTAATAGCGTAAAAGATTATCTTCAGGATTTTGATCTTAAAAGAAGTATATCAATTAAAAAAGAGAATGAAATAAAAATAAATAATAAGGAATCAATATCTAGAATAGAAATATTTAATGGTGGTCCAATTAATAAGCAAAAAGTATATTATGTATATACAGATAATTGGGTTTATGCCATCTCTACCACCCCGGAATCTCTTTTTGACGACCTCGACAAAATTGCGCAGTCTTTCAAATACGGCCCATAACACTTTTCGCTCACACGTCAAGAATAAAATAGTTACTTTGGAAATAACTTTTCTGAATAAGTTTCAATGTTTCAAAAGATTGAAACTTATTCATTTTGCAGTATGATTTTGCAAGGCAGCTGGCAATCTTTTTCTGGATGATAGTTCCACAAGGGGAGGCTTTTTGAGGCTGGAAGGCAAGGGATTTTTGTTAGGCTAGAATTTGACTTATTGATCAATAGACATTAATATAATAAACGTAGGGGGATTTTCATATGGCTATTCATAAGAGACACGAGGAAGAAATAAGTAACAAGAAACAAGTAACAAGTGATAGGAAGGAACAACCTGTAGTTGTTTCGGATATAGTAACAGAAACAACAGAACGCATTGAAGTGATTGAGGAAGCATCTCTAGATGAACCAAAATCAGAACCTGCCGTCGAATCTGCACGCACAGAAGATCTCCTCTCGGGTTTTAAAGAAAAAATGAGTCAGGAAGAACAGGTTTCGTCATTTACACCCGCAAAAAAGAATTTTATGTGGCCAATACTTTTTGTTGTATTTCTTGCTTTGGCAATGCTTACCGGAATTTTTGTTTACAAAAAAGGTATGATAAATGACAAAAAAGTCAATGTAGTAACGCTTTCTCCGACTCCAACTCTAACGCCGAAACCCACAAAAACAGTAGATCTGACAAAATATGAAATTGAAATACTGAATGGAAGCGGTGTAGATGGAGAAGCAGGAAGACAAAGAGACTTTTTGAAAGCAGAAGGATTCACCATTGCTGCAGTTGGCAATGCTGACAATTCTGATTATACAGAGACGATTATCCAGGCAAAAGAAGAAGTGGATAAAGATTTTATTACTAAGTTAAAAAACGTTCTTGAAGATACGTTCATAGTAGGGAAGATAGAAATTTTATCGGAAGATGCCTCAACTCCGATAGTTGTAATCCTGGGAACCAAAAAGTAAATCCAGCACCTTTTTTAGCGGAGTATTTATATTGTATAGAAAGGTGTGAGATTGACTTTATGATAAGGTGCTGGATAAAATGACCACATGGGGAAATTGGGAATTGGAATCATTCTCCTTACCGGAATTTTTGTAGTATTTTTTGTCTCAAAACACTTTGTTCCCCAGAGAGAAAAGGTGAAGGAAAAACCTCTTCTTAAGTACACTTTTGAGAAATTAAAAAAAACTAGGTTTCAAGCGTCTGGCATCACTCTTGGGGAACCTTTGGAGGAAAAAGAAAATTATATTTCACAACTTTTTTATTACAGTATTAGAGACGTTATAAGTGGAGAGAACAAAGAGAAAAAAGTAAGCGGACTTGTAAATGTTCCAAGGGAAGAGGGGACATATTCGGTTATTATTATGTTTCGAGGATTTGTTCCAAAAGAAATTTATACAACCGGAATTGGCACAAAAAGAGCAGGAGAAGTTTTTACGCAAAATGGTTTTATAACAATTGCACCAGATTTTCTAGGGTATGCAGAATCTGATAATCCGTCAAAGAGTGCGATAGAGGAGAGGTTTCAAACCTATACAACAATTCTTACTCTTTTGTCTTCTTTGGTTAATTTAAATACTGGTCTTGATGCCAGTTATTCAGGAAAAATCAAAGCAGATGTTTCAAAAGTTGGGATTTGGGGACATAGCAATGGGGGACAGATAGCTCTTTCTATTTTAGAAATAACAGGTAAAAATTATCCAACAGTTCTTTGGGCACCTGTCTCAAAACCTTTTCCGTACTCGATATTGTATTTTACCGATGAATTTGATGATCATGGGAAAGCTCTTCGAAAAGCTGTTGCAAATTTTGAGAAAGATTACGATATTGAATTATATTCACCCAGCAATTTCTATTCATGGATTAGCGCTCCAATCCAAATTCACCAGGGGACAGCAGATGACGCAGTACCTCTGAAATGGTCAGACAAATTGGTAGAGGATTTGGGAAAATTAGGAAAAGATGTAACGTATTTTACTTATCCTAACGCCGACCACAATTTACTTCCGAGTGGTTGGACAACAGCAGTACAGCGAAGTCTGGATTTCTACAGAGGAAAACTATATTAAAATTGGATTGCCGTATAAATCTTTCTGAGGACAGTCCCCAAAAGGGTCCCATTACTTTTCCGAATTTCCACGTGTCAAATGGGAGCATGAACTACAGTTCAACAGTTTGACATTGGACCATAACATCCGCAGTTGTAGCTCAAACTCACCCCAAAGGGTGTACGAAGGGGTGTACAAAATCAAATTATAAAAACAGAAGTGTTATATAGAAGTGTTATAATGTTTCTATGGACGATGTGAAGAATAAATCGGAAGAATATTGGAAGGAAAGATTAACCCCGGAGCAGTATAATATTCTGCGGGAAAAGGGAACAGAAGCTCCATTCTCAGGAAGGTTTTATAAAAATTTTGAAAGGGGAATGTATATGTGCGCTGCCTGCGGACAAGAACTTTTTTCCTCAGATACCAAATTTGATTCTGATTGTGGTTGGCCGAGTTTTGACAGAAGCTTAGAGGGAAATGTAAAGTTTCAAGACGATAATAGTTTGGGAATGAATCGCACTGAAGTTTTGTGCAGCAATTGTAAAAGTCACTTAGGCCACGTTTTCGATGACGCGCCTCGCAAAGCCGTCTTCGGCGACGCGGGTGGACCAAAAGAAACAACCGGAAAGAGGTTTTGTATAAACTCCATATCTTTAAACTTCAAGCCTCAAAAGTGATACAATACAATTTATGGATTTTGGATTAATTTTATTGACCATCCTTGGGCTTTCGCTTTTTGAAATCATCACAAGTATTGATAATGCCATTATCAATGCGGAAGTTCTAAGGGGTATGTCTCAAAAGGCCAGACGCTGGTTTTTGCTTTGGGGATTTCTTTTTGCTGTTTTTGTAGTTAGGGGTTTATTACCACTTCTTGTTGTATGGATAGCAAATCCTAACTTAGGAATTTTAGGCGTATTTTTTGCAGCATTTTCCCAGGATACTAAAATTATTGATGCAATTGAAGCAACATCACCTCTTCTACTTTTGGGAGGAGGAGTATTTCTTATTTTTTTATTCTTCAACTGGTTGCTTCTTGAGCCCAAAAATTTTGGACTGAAAGGAGAACGATTTTTTCAAACCCAAGGCGCATGGTTTTTTGCTGTAATCTCTATTCTTTTGACAGTTATTGTTTGGTTTGCTCTGCAAAAAGATCCTATGCTTGCTTTTGCGGCAGTGTTAGGTTCTACAGCGTTTTTTATCATTCATGGGTTTAGACAGTATGCAGAAGAACAAGAAAGAAAGCTTATTGGGGGAAACATGTCTGATGTAAGTAAAATTGCGTATCTTGAAGTATTGGATTCAACTTTTTCGATAGATGGAGTAATAGGAGCATTTGCTTTTACATTTTCAATACCCTTGATTCTTTTAGGAAACGGCCTTGGAGCATTGGTTCTTCGAAAATTGACAGTTAGCAATATTGAAAGAATCAAAAAGTATAAATTTTTGAAAAATGGCGCAATGTATTCGATATTATTTTTGGGAGTAATCATGATTTTAGACAGCTTCGGATTCCACATACCTAATTTCGTTTCGCCAGTTATTGCATTTGGGACTGTTGGATATTTCTTCCTCAAATCCAAGAGAGAAATTTCATAGTTCTTCAAAAAATTATTATAACCCCATTGACATCCATAAATATTTAAATGTAAACTACAATAAAGGACGGCAGGAGAAAGGACGGTTAAATAAATGGCAAAATCAAAAAGATCAGCAAAAGACTCAGTAACTCTTTCCAAAAATGCATTTATCGGATTAATACTTTTTGTTGTCGCATGTACGCTGTTAGCAGCCTACGCTTATCTGAATTACGCTGGAAATTAGAGATAGGGAGGGAAAAAATATTCGTCATAATTTTGTCATGTAAAAGTCAAGCCCCTCAATAAGTTCTTCGTTACTATGAGGTCTGTTGAAAAAAATGATTCTATGACAGTGGAAGCAGAAAGAAAATGGGTATATTCTTTTAGGGAAGGCAATACATCCAAAGATGAGCGCGGTGGAAAAGGTGCAAGCTTGAGAGAAATGACTCAACTTGATCTTCCAGTTCCTCCAGGATTTACTATTATTACAGAAGCATGTAATAGATTTTTAGAAAATGGTAATCAATTCCCGCATGGAATGTGGGAGCAGACACTTAAATCTCTCCGCGAACTTGAAGATGCTACTGGTAAAAAGCTTGGTGATCCTGAAAATCCGCTTTTAGTTTCTGTAAGATCAGGGGCTTCTGTTTCTATGCCAGGAATGATGGATACTGTTCTTAATTTAGGATTAAATGAAAAGAGCGTAAATGGTCTTGCGAAAAAAACAGGCAATGAGCGTTTTGCATGCGATGCATATCGCCGACTTATACAGGGGTTTGGTTCTATTGTGATGGGTGTTAATGGGGATATATTCGAAGAAAAACTAAGTGAAATTAAAAAAGAGAAAGGAGCATCAGAGGATACACAATTAGACGCAGGAGATTTAAGGGAAGCAATTACCGCATTTAAAAAAGTAATTAAAAATGAAACCGGTGATGATTTTCCTTCGGATCCAATAGATCAACTAAGGCTTGCAGTTTCTGCAGTGTTTAATTCCTGGGATGGGGAAAGAGCAAAAGTTTATAGAGAAGCGAAAAAAATTCCGCATGGCCTTGGTACGGCTGTTAACGTTCAGCAAATGGTTTTTGGAAACATGGGGGAAACTTCAGGAACAGGAGTTGCTTTTACAAGAGATCCTGCAACAGGAGAAAAGGAGCTATATGGAGATTTCCTTATTAACGCACAGGGTGAAGATGTAGTTGCAGGAATTCGTACGCCAACAGCTATTACTAAACTTAAAGAAGTCTTGCCTGATGTTGCCACGCAATTAGGAAAGACAGCAGGAATTCTGGAAGGTCATTATCGAGATGTTCAAGATGTTGAGTTTACTGTTGAGGATGGAAAACTTTTCATACTTCAGACCAGAACTGCTCTGCGTAGTGCAAAAGCAGCAGTAAAGATAGCTTTGGATATGGCAGAGGAGGGTTTCATTTCAAAAGACGAGGCATTACTGCGAGTAACTCCGGAGCAGGTGAGTCAGCTACTTCATCCGCGATTTGATCCAAAAGAAAAACTAAGAGCTCTTGCGGAAGGCCGGCTTTTAGCCAAAGGTATTCCTGCATCTCCGGGAGCTGTTTCCGGTAAGGTGATTTTTGATGCTGATAGGACAAAAGAAGCGCGAGAAAAAGGCGAAAAACCTATTCTTGCAAGACCTGCAACATCCCCGGACGATATTCACGGCATGATTCCAGCAGAGGGAATACTGACATCAAGGGGAGGAAAAACTTCCCATGCCGCAGTTATTGGGGTGGGAATGGGAAAACCTGCTGTAGTAGGAGCAGAGTCAGTAGAAATCGATTTGGAGAAAAGAGAAATGAAAGTAGGCAAAAGAACTATCAGTGAGGGCGACTGGATCTCAATGGATGGGGAAACAGGAGAGATATTTGTGGGGGAAATTGACACTATTAGTCCAAGTCTTGGAGACAACAAAGATCTCTTTAAGCTTCTTGAGATGGCAGATGAAAGAAGTAAAATGGAGGTTTGGGCAAACGCAGATACTCTGGAAGATGCAAGCAATGCTCGGGAATTTAAGGCAAAAGGTATAGGGCTTTGTCGTACGGAGCATATGTTTTTTGGACCAAAAAGATTACCTATTGTCCAAAAGATGATTCTTTCAGCGCCCGATGCGCATAAAGGGGAAGATTTGGCAAAAGAGGAATTTGACTCAGCGCTTTCACAGCTTTTAACAATTCAGCGTGAAGATTTTAAAGGGATTTTGAAAGAAATGGATGGACTGCCAGTCGTAATTAGACTATTAGACCCACCGCTTCATGAATTTCTTCCGAAAAGAGAAGATCTTCTTGTTGAAGTTGCAATAATGAAAGAAAGAAAAGAAATCTATTCCGCAAATTTTGAAGCAAAAAGAAAGCTTTTGGAAAGAGTTCAATCATTAGAGGAAACAAATCCTATGATGGGATTGCGAGGAGTGCGCCTAGGCATTATGTTTCCCGGCATTAATCAAATGCAGGTCCGCGCGATTATTGAAGCAGCATGCGAATTAAAACGCGAAGGTCTAAATCCGTATCCAAAGATAATGATTCCTCTTGTCGCGTATGTAAATGAACTTAAGGTAGTGCAGGACGAGCTTGTGGAAACAGCTCGAAAAGTAATGGATGAACAGGGGATTGAAATTGACTATAAATTCGGAACCATGATTGAAGTTCCCAGAGCTGCGCTGACTGCAGATAAAATAGCAGAATTAGCAGAGTTTTTTAGTTTTGGGACAAACGATTTAACCCAGATGACAATTGGAATTTCAAGAGATGATGCTGAAGCAAAGTTTCTTGCAGGCTATGTGGAAAAGGGGATTTTGGAAGAAAATCCATTTCAGAGTATTGATGCTGATGGCGTAGGGCAGCTTGTTGAAACGGGTGTTAAAAAAGGTAGAACTGTAAAGCCCGATTTGGAAATAGGAATTTGTGGGGAACATGGTGGTGATCCTGCATCAATCGAGTTCTTCGATAAAGTTGGCCTTAATTATGTAAGCGTTTCTCCATATCGAGTTCTTGTAGCACGTTTAGCTACTGCACAAGCTCAATTAAAAAAGATTATTCCGCGTAATTGATTAGTGCTTTATCGCCATCTTTAATTCTTCTGTCTAAAAGGTCTGGAGTCTCTACGTCGTTGAGATAGAACTTCAAATTTGCATTTGCACCAACGCAAAGGGTTTCACCATCTCCTGTTATTAAACAGTCTTTAGTCAGCTTCATGGGTAACGTTTTAAAAAAGTCATCCCAAGTTATGCCGGCTTTGGTAACATTAACAATTGTAGGGTCAGCTTTTTCTAGATATACATGAGGAGACTGATTATGATATTTTTCTGCTTTAAAACTTCTTGTGATGGTGCCGGTAACAATAGTAAACGATGCTTTAATATTAACTTTTTCTTCTTGAATAAAAGAGGTGGAAGTCGGAGTCTTAACTGAAGTTTTTGGAATTTGAGGTTTGTTAAATACTATTAACACAAAAATTAAGGTGAGGATGATTAATGTAGATATAGCAACAGGTTTTATAATAGACATAACCTTAATTATACATCGGTTCTATTTTGCATCAGAATATTCTTAGCATTTGACAATACTAATCTAAACCTGATTTACTAGACTTGTGAGTGAAATTCCGGCAAACTTAACTTTCTCAATGATGGTAGCTTCCATCTCATTTTTTCTTGCTGTTTAGTTGTTAGTTCAACTGCATTATAAAAAGCTTTCCACATCCTTAACAATACTAGCTGTATTGGTTGGATGGTTTTTAATGCGCTTTTTTGCTTAGGGAAAAAGTTTTTATTTAAGCTTATCAAATTCAGCTCGTGAGATATTTACATCTCGTAAAATCTTTCTTAACAAACCAACTCCTACTTTTTCACCAGAGTGAACAGGAACTGACGTTCTTCTGCCATCTTAATGCTTCATTCTTACATGGTTTCCTTTTTGATGGACTTTCTCAAAATCTAATTTTTCTAGAATCACAATAAGCTCTCTTGCTCTAATTGGAGATAGTTTAGGCATAACTTTGTATTGTTACGTCTTCTATGCCAAAGAATTGGGAAGACGATCTTGGGGACTCTAGTTTTTCTTTTCTTAAGTCTTGATCCGACTCTAAGACTAACTCAATTACTTTTTTAACTCTTTTTCTTGCTTCTTCCAATGTCTTGCCTTGGGTGTAACAGCCAGGAAGTTCTGGAACTGACGCAACATAGATTCCATCTTCGTCTTGTTCTATTAAAACTTTTAATTGTAGTTCTTTATATGTTTTTGCCATATCAACGCTATTATAACATACTTCAACCAAGCTCGTCTTTTTACCAAAGATGCAGCCTGTGGAGTTCTTCTATACCCTTCTTCCTCTAGTTTGCAATAGTCAAATTTGACTATTAATTTCAAATATGATGTTATAGTATTCCTGCCTATGTTAACAGACGAACAAGTAACTTAATTAAAACTAGCTCATAAACAAACTCGGGAGAAAAGAAAAAAGATCTGGCAAAAGAATTGATATCCTATGATTCATTTGATCCTGAGTTTCCATTGTCAATAATCGATCATTCCCAAGTCCGGGATAGAGTAGAAATTTATTTAACAGAAGAAACAGCAGGAACTTAAGCGAATCGATAAAATTCCCCAACCTCCATTTTTGATATAATAGAGCTGTGATTATCGCAAAGACAGACCCCTTTTCAAAAGAAGAAGTTAAGAAGTTAAAAAAGCGATTCGATACTTATATAAAAACAGTTATTGATATTAAGAGAAAAGTTTGTTCAGCGGGAGCAGATAGACATTTTAAGTCAGAGAAGATATTATTGAGACAAGGATCAAAACAAAAAGATTTGTGGGGCGGGGGAATTGATACTGAGACCAAAATTATTGATTACAATTCTTTTATTAACGTAAGACCAATAGATAAAAATATAAGCAATGAAATTTTAGATGCCAACCTACGAAAAAAATTTGAAGAATTAACAAAGTATTTTTTCAAAGCAATTTATGAATAAAAACAAAATGGTACTTGGTTCGTTGGCAATGGATTTAAAGCGAGTAGCGCTTGGTTATCATAATGGATCGTTAGTAACTGCGAGAAGGTTTCTCGACGAGGCAATAAAAAGAAAAAAAGAAATTGACGTGGCAAATATTAAGCCTTACATAAAAGATTTGCTGAATAAGTTAGAGAACATCAAAAACGAAAAAGATAAAGAAAGAATAGCGGAAGACGCTTTGATGTATAGTACCTTATTTCAAAACGCTGCTCTTTAATAGAGATCGCTAAAATTCCCAAACCCGACTCAACACTTCCCCAAAAAGTTTTACGAAACTCCATCACTAGATAGTGCTATAGTTTTTCATCCAGCACCTTTTTAAAACCCCGCAGCTTGCTGCGTGGGTTTGGTGGTTTCTTTTTCTGTGTGGGTTGAATACCCCACACCCCACAGAAAAAGGTGCTGGATTTATTGACACCCGGAAGACGGACAAGTAGCGACACCTAAAAATTAAATCTTAAAAATTCTGCTATAATCTTTCAATATGAATTTGAGGGTTGGGATCGTAGGGCTTCCGAACGTTGGGAAGAGTACGCTGTTTAATGCGTTGTTGAAAAAGCAACAGGCATATGTTGCGAATTATCCTTTCGCAACCATTGAGCCAAATGTGGGAATAGTTCCTGTCCCAGACCTCCGTCTGGAAAGATTAGCGCAGATAACAAAGGAGGAAGAGAAAATGAGCGGATTTCCACCGATAAAGCCAGCCGTTGTCAATTTTGTAGACATTGCAGGACTAGTAAAAGGTGCAAGTGTTGGGGCGGGGTTGGGAAATAAGTTTTTGTCTCATATCAGAGAAGTTAGTATTATTTGTCACGTTATCCGTGCATTTGAAGATTCAAACATTATAAGATATCAAGATAATGTTGATCCCCGCCTGCAGTCGCCTGAAGCGACAGCTGATGGCGGGCAGGCAAAAAGCGACTATGAGACTATTAACACAGAGTTGATTCTTGCTGACATTGAGAGCGTACAAAAATCAAAAATTATCAACGCTAAAAAGACATCAATATTAGATAGTATTGATGGTAAAAAAAGAGAGGCGATTGAAAAAATTATTAACAGCTTGAATAAGGGTATTCCGGTTAGAGATATGCATTTGTCAGGCGAGGAACAAGAGTTGTTAAGAGAATTTTTTCTGCTTTCGGCAAAGCCAGAGCTAATAGTTTTAAATATCGCAGAGAGTGATTATTCAGAGAACAAGTTTAAAAAGATTTATTCAAGATATACCAGTATATCTTCAGTTGACAAGATGGTTGTTGTTTGTGCAAAAATAGAATCTGATCTTTCCGAGTTGGCAGAGATAGAACAGAAAGAATATCTGCAAGGACTAGGACTTAAAGAATCAGGACTTGAAAGACTCATCCAAAAAGCATACGCAACTTTAGAACTTATTTCTTTTTTAACCGCTGGAGAAAAAGAAGTCAGGGCATGGACCATTCAAAAAGGGATGACCGCGTCAAACGCGGCTGGGGTTATCCATACGGACTTTGCCAAAAATTTTATAAAAGCAGAAGTTGTCTCATACGAAGATTTTGTAAATCTTAATGGTTGGAAAGGGGCTCGCGAAAAAGGCAAAGCTCGTCTTGAAGGACGAGATTATATAATGCGGGATGGCGACGTGGTGGAATTTAAGATAGGGAATTGAACGAAAGATCGTACCCAGGTGTCAACGTAACCCACCCCCGAGGTGTAATCACGGGATGTAATCAGGATGCTTTCGTTTTCTTCCCCATTTTTTTCTTTGCTCTTTTCTTAGAGCATCTTCGTATTTTTCCCATTCTTCTACGCCCTTATTCGTACACATAAAAGTCTGACTGTCTGTTACTTCTTTTTCTGACAAATGGAGCAGACGAGCAATGTCGTCCATAGAGAGTATATAGTTTGAAGGCTCGATTAGTTTGCCTTCTTCGTTTTTGCCAAGCCTAAAATGAACAGCATAAATAACTAGTTTACGCTTCGTTTTTGGAGCAACATTTGGTTGCCTATTAGCAACACTTATATAGACCTTGAGTATTGGATTATTCTCTATTATCTCTGGTCCAAAACCCAATAGACTTTCTTTTGCAATTGGAGGAGGACAAGTTTCTTTGCTTGAGACCATTTGTAGCATATTTTAATATATACTTGACTAAACGTCAAAATTTTGTTCTCAATCAACCTTGATTTTCCTCTTGCTTTTTTATTTTTCTGTATGGTAAAATAAATACATAATATGCGAATTTACGAGCTGGCTTTGGTTTTGAAACCGTCTTTGTCGGTAATAGAGCGAAAAAAAATAAAAAGTGAAATTAAAAATATTCTAAAGGGTTTAAAGTTAACAGAAGAAAAAGAGATCGGAGAAAAACAGCTTAACTATAAAATAAAAAAAGAAACCATGGGATATTACATCGATTTGGAGTTTGAAGGAGAAACACCTGTACCATCGGATTTTGAGAGGAAACTATTGATTGATGAAAATGTGTTGAGACACTTATTAATACGAAGAAAGTAAAAAGTCAAAGGTCAATCCTTCGATAAACTCAGGATTAACCCTGAGCGAACTCGAAGCATCAAAATTACAAATAAAACTCATCCCGCTAAGCGGGATAACTTTTGAATTTTGAATTAGTTTTATGGCACGGTCTTTAAATAGGGTACAGCTGATTGGGAATTTGACACGGGATCCGGAACTGCGGTATACGCCAAATGGCACAGCTGTTTGCTCTTTTGGTTTGGCAACAAATAGGAGCTGGAAAACTGATAGTGGAGAAAAACATGATGAGGCAGAATTCCACAATATTGTTGCTTGGACTAAGTTAGCCGAGCTGTGCTCACAGTTTTTGGTGAAGGGAAGAAAAGTTTATGTTGAAGGAAGACTGTCGACCAGAAGCTGGACAGCTCAAGACGGAACACAGAGAAACAAAACGGAAATTGTTATCTCAGATATGATTTTGCTGGATAGTAATAGGGGGGCAACGGCTGGAGTAGCAGTTGCGCCAACTGAACCGGCAGAAACACAAGTTGCAGAAGACAATGAGAAGTCTGCAACCACTGAAGCACAGAAAGAAACTGAAACACAGAAATCTGGAAAGGAAGAAAAATCTGAAAAAGAGCCAAAAGAAGAGGTTGTTCCGGATGACATACCTTTTTAAGTTGAGAGTTGAAAAATATGAAGAAAGTAATTAGAAGGCCAAGAAGAAAATTTACAGTCCCAAAAGTCTGTTATTTCTGCAGTGAAAAAAAACAACCTTCTTTTTGGGAAATGGGGATACTTGCTAAATTTTTAACAGAAAGAGGTAAGATTATTCCATCGTCTAGGAACGGACTTTGTTTAAAACATCAAAGATCTGTCACGTCCAACATCAAACACTCAAGACACTTAGCTCTAATGTCTTAGCTTCTAAGTAAAAGTTTTGATAGTGTGGTAAGATAAATCCAGCACCTTTTTTCACAAAGTATTGACTCACCAAGTCTGACTTGGGGGTTTTGAAAAGATGCTGGATAAAGAATGTCCTCTATGAAGTCTAAGTCCTTACAACTTATCGTAGTAATCATAATTGCAGGTTTAACTGGTTACTATATTGGACTTAACAATGTAAAAGTAAGTTGGAAAGATTACAAGCCTTCACTTACAATCATCAATAAAGAAGCGCCGGCGTCTGTCTCAAATGTTGATTTTTCTCTCTTTTGGAATGTTTGGAATAAGCTTGAATCAAATTATTATGATAAAACAAAACTGGATTCCCAGAAAATGTTAAATGGGGCAATTACCGGCATGACCCAAAGCCTTGAAGATCCCTATACAATGTATCTTCCTCCAAAACAAAATACTTCTTTTAAAGAAGGCCTTGCGGGACAATTTTCAGGGATAGGAGCTGAGCTTGGAACCAAAGACAAACAAATCATAGTTATTGCTTCTCTTGATGAGAGTCCGGCTAAGAAAGCAGGAATTAAGGCCGGGGATATGATATTAAAAGTAGATGGAGAGTCAACCGCGGATTGGGCTTTGCCTCTGGCTGTTAGCAAAATTAGGGGAACCAAAGGAACAAGCGTTACTTTAGCAATTTTGCATAAAGATTCAGATAAGCCCGTTGATATCAAAATAATAAGAGATACAATAACTGTCAAAAGCGTTACGGGATGGGTGAAGAAAGCAATCGATATAGAAAATATAAAAGATATCAAAAGTATCAAAGGGGGAGATCAAAAAATAGCTTATGTCAGGCTTTCGCAATTCGGGGATTCAACAAATAACGATTGGATTAATATCATGAATAAATTCTTTCTGCAAATGCAGCGGGAAAAAGATATAAAAGGACTGATAATCGATCTTCGAAATAATCCCGGAGGATATCTTGCAGATGCTGTATATATCTCTTCTGAGTTTCTTAAGCAAGGGACGCCAGTAGTTGTCGAAGAAAATGCACAAAGAACACGAACTACGCTTTCTGTAACTAGAAAGGGTCTTATGTACGAAACACCTATTGTTGTTTTGATAAATAAGGGAAGCGCATCGGCAAGTGAGATCGTATCTGGTGCCCTAAGAGAAAATAACAGAGCAATTTTGGTCGGAGAAACATCTTTTGGCAAAGGGACAATTCAAGCAGCCAATGATTTGGGCAATGGGGCAGGTCTCCATGTGACTATCGCAAAGTGGCTGACGCCAAATGGCACTTGGGTCAATGGCAAAGGATTTAAACCTGATATAGATGTTAAATTGGATGAAAAGGATCCAAGCCATGACTTGCAGCTTGAAAAAGCAGTGCTACAATTGTTAAAATGATATGCTAGATGACAAAGAAAAGATATGAGAAAACTTATTTTGATAGTTATTGCCCTCGTAGTACTACTTGGGATCTGGAACGCAGCCACTTTATATTTACCAAACCTTAAAAATATAGTTAACGACAAGGGGGCAAAAATATTCACAGAGAAAGTAAAAATAGTTACAGAAGAATCAGTAGTCATAGATATAGTCGAGAAAATTTCCCCGTCAGTTGTAACAGTTGGAATAGAGCAACGGATTGTTAGCTTCGATCCATTTGATATATTCCAGCTTCCGCAAACTAGAGCGGAAGAACAAGATATAGGATCTGGATTTATTGTTTCCTCAGATGGGTTAATTGTGACCAATAAGCATGTGGTTGGTGTTGTGGGGAAATACAAAGTAATAACCCATGATGGACGCAAGTTGGACGTTGAAAGTATTTATAGAGATCCGGTCAATGACATAGCAATTGTAAAAATTAACGCAACGGGACTTGTGCCAGTAGAAATGGGAGACTCGTCAAAAATAAAAGCAGGACAGCTGGTAGTTGCTGTCGGAACCCCTTTGGGGGAATTCAGAGGCAGCGTGACGAAAGGAATAATAAGCGGAATTGGGCGCGGAATAACAACCGGGTCTCCATTTGGTTCCTTTGCAGAACGGTTGGATGATGTAATACAAACAGATGCGGCAATTAATCCTGGAAACAGCGGAGGACCGTTGGTTAATTCTTCGGCTCAGGTAATCGGAGTTAACACCGCGGTTGCATCCGGAGCCGAAAATATTGGATTTGCTCTTCCTATAAATATCATAAAAGATAGTCTGAAAAACTTTAATCAAAATGGACAATTCAATAGGCCATATCTTGGTATAGCATATAAAATTTTGACTAGAGATCTTGCTATCTTAAATAATGTGCCGCAAGGAGCATATATTCAAGAGGTAGTTGAGGATTCGCCTGCCCAAAAAGCCGGTGTTGACAGAGGGGATATTATTATAAATATTGACGGGAAAAAAATAGGGAGCAGCAATGAAGTGGCAACTGTAATTGCGTCTAAAAAAATCGGAGATGTTGTTACTCTTTCTATTTGGAGAGATGGAAAAACACTTGAAATTAAGGCAACATTGGTTACCGCCCCAAGCCAGTGAATAGCTAATAATTTGTGGTTGATAGTATAATTGATTAATGGTTTCATTCCAAAAGAACATTTCCCTTAAAAACTACAGTAGTTATAAAATTGGCGGATCTGCAAGGCTGTTTGCGGAAGTTTTTTCCACAGAAGAGCTAAGAGAGATTCTGAAACAAGTTCAGAATGATAGTGAGAAGATATTTATTCTTGGTGGAGGAACGAATATTTTGATAGGGAATAGAGGGTTTGACGGATTGGTAATTCATAATAAAATTGAAGGAATCAATGTAGTTGCGGACGGTTTGGAAATGGGAAGCGGAGTAATGATCAAAGATCTCCTTAGTTTTTGTATCGAGAACTCTCTTTCCGGTCTTGAATGGGCAGGAGGACTTCCCGGAACAATAGGCGGGGCTGTCCGAGGAAATGCTGGAGCTTTCAAAGGCGAAACAAAAGATAGTGTTTTGGAAATTCGAAGTTTGGATATGAAAACCAGCTCAAACTCTGATTTATTGGGAGAAAAGATAAGAACCAACAGTGAATGTAATTTTGGTTATAGGAACAGTATTTTTAAATTAGGTGTGGGAGAGAATGAGTTTATCACACATGTAGTTTTAGGATTAACAGCGGGAGATAAGGAAGAAATTAGAGAAAAAATTCAGCAAAAAATAGATTATAGGATTAATCGTCATCCCATGGATTATCCAAACATCGGAAGTACTTTTAAAAATATTCCCATGGATTCTCTTTCTTCTAGGCTTCAAAAAGAATTCGCGTCTTTTGTAAAAACAGACCCTTTTCCTGTTGTTCCAACAACCAAACTCCTTGCGCTTTGTGGATTAAAAGGGAGAAGGGTAGGAGGGGCAATGATTTCAGATAAACATCCTAATTTTATAGTTAATGTAAATAATGCAACTTCACAAGACGTAGAAGCTCTTATTGAGGTTGCAAAAAACGCAATAAAAGAAAAATATGGAATATCGCTTGAAGAGGAAATTGTCCACTTGTTGTAGATTACCTTATCAGTTGAACGATCACGAAGATGACATAGATTCCCAAAAGCATTTTGAGAAGATCTTTATATGAATAGGCTTTTATATTGAGGAGCTGATCATTTTTTTTATCAAAAATACCATTTTTTCCTTCCACAAAAAACAGTAGTATAGTATACAAGAAAATCATGATAGCCCCTTCAAAAGTAGTTATTTTTTTATCTAATATGAATAGTGATGGCGCAATAATAACTCCCATTGTTACCAAAAGCGTTTTGTTATCCAGTTCATATTTTAGGCTTATTCCATTTCCAAATACAGCAAGTATTGGAATAATAACAAGAAATATTACCAATATTCCCCCAAGTAAATTTCCAACAAAAATTTCAGGACGGCTACTTGTTACAGCTTGTAATCCCACTGAAAATTCAGGAATTGAGGTTAGTATTCCCAAAAAAATGAAAGAAAAAGCAAAGGGCGACAGTCTTAATTTAGTGGAAAATTTGCTTGCTGAAGAGACAATCATGCCCGCGCCAAACCAAATGAAGAAAAATGCAATAATATACAGAAGAATATTTACAATAAGCACAATAACCTAGTATATACCCCTCTGCTTTCAAAATGCAAAATATAATACCTAACGAAGCAATCATTTTGGTACTTTTACAATTCCATAGCAGGATAAGACCATTTTGAAAGCTACGGTAGGTATATACCAAATTATTGCAAAATGATTGCGGAGTGGTATATAAAGGACTTGATCACATCGTCAATTTCTCCGCCTAAAAGAGCAGGGAGGTTGTGGAAGGACTTATTGATTCTGTGGTCAGTCATGCGGTCTTGCGGAAAATTGTAAGTTCTGATTTTCTCGGCCCGCATACCCCGACCAACTTGCGTTGATTTTAGAGATGAAATTTCTTTGTTCTGTTTTTCAACCTCCATTTCCCACAGCTTGGATCTGAGAAGTTCCATAGCGATTTCTCTGTTTTGCGCTTGGAATCTCTCTGTTTGAGCAGTTACTACAATTCCTGTAGGGATGTGCTTCAGCCTTACGGCAGTTGAAACTTTGTTAACATTTTGTCCGCCATGCCCACCAGCGCGGAACGCTTCAAATTGTATGTCGCCAGGATTTATATGAAGATCTATATCTTGAATTTCGGGCAAAACAGAAACAGTTGCGGTTGATGTATGGATGCGGCCGCGTTTTTCAGTCACAGGAATTCTTTGCACTCTGTGAACTCCTGCTTCAAACTTGAAAGTTTTAAAGGGCGGCGGAGTTGATGGTCCTTGGGAAATCTTAATAACTCCTTCATCAATTTGTTCCACGCTAAATCCTTTAAGTTGGGCAAACCTTAAATACATTCTTAAAAGTTGTTCTTTCCATAGCTTTGCTTCCTCCCCACCCGCCGCGCCTTTTACTTCTATAATCACATTTCGGTCGTCCAGAAAACCTCCAGATTCTACGTCTTTGTCAAAAGCTTCAACGAGTGGTTTTCTCTGAGCTTCTAGATCTTTAATTTCTTTTTCTGCCATTTCTTTCAATACAGGATCTGAGAGAAGTGCGCGCGCTTCTTCAATTTTTTTATTAAGTTCCTCGATTTGGACTTTTCTATAATCGTACATGTGAGGAAAATTTGGCTATTTTATTGCCATGAGCATTTCACGCAAAGTTTTAGGTGCAGTATCTTTTACTTTCTGCTCTTCTTGTTTTTTGACTTTAGAATGTAAATATTGTTTGGCAATATTTTGTTTAGCTTGGAATTTTTGAATTCGAGATGCGCTATCTACAAATTTTTGCTCACCTGTGTAAAAAGGATGGCATTTATTGCATAGTTCAACACGGACCTCCGAAAGGGTAGAGCCGGTTGTAAATCTATTGCCGCATGCACAAATAATCTGTGCATTGTCAAAATATTGTGGATGTATATTCGCTTTCATAGCTCTAAAATTATACCTTTTATTGAAAAAATACGCAAGATGGTGTATATTTACTATTATGCAAGAAAGAGAAAGTAGACCAAGAGAGTATGTAGAGCCAACAGGAGAAGGTGATGGTTTTGTTTTTGCCGACGAAACTTATGACGACCTATTGGAGGCGCTTAAAAGAAAGAGAAATAGAGAAATGGTAGAATCGGGAGGGAATGGACATGGATTATTTGAATTTGTAGAAGGAGTTGAAACAGAAATTACTATGAAAAAACCAAGAAAACCCTATTCCAGGAATGAATTTCGTGGGGGTTCTAAAAAGAATAATTGAATAATTTTTTCTGCACTTCTTCTAAAGATTGTGTTTTTTGTTTTCTCGTCTTCATATTGCGAAGAGTTATTAGATTTTTGGCTAGCTCCTTGGGGCCAATAATTATTGTGTAAGGAATTCCTTTTTTGTCCGCGTATTTCAACTGCTTTTCCATTTTCGCATTTTCATCCAAATACAATTCTGTCGAAACTCCAGCGCTACGTAGTGACATACTATACGTCAGAGATTTATCTTTTAGCTCCGGTGAGAAAATAGTGACAAGAACTTTTGTTGATTGCAGATCATCTGGGAACAGTTTTAATTCGGTCATGGCTTCAATTAACCGATCAAATCCAAAAGCAAAGCCTACCGCCGGGATCTGTTTGCCAGCCTTCCCTGAGCTTGCCGAACGGGCAAACATTCCAATCAACTTATCATATCTTCCTCCTCCGCAGACAGATCCAGCAGAATATCCCTCGATCTCAATTTCAAAAATAAGACCTGTGTAATAATCGAGACCCCTAGCGAGATAAGGAGAGTATCCAAAAAATTGTTGAGATATTCCGTAATTTTTCAAAACTGAAAAAATCTCTTTTATATTTTCAGTTGGTTGAGATTTGTCTATCTCTTCAAAAACCCTCTCAATTTGTTCAGGAGTAAATCCGCCCTTGATCGATAATTCCTTAACTTGTGTTTTGCCTACTTTTTTTATTTTATCGATAGTTCTGACAAGAAGCGTGGCTTTTTCATCCGGAAGTTCCAATTTAAGTTGCCAAGACCTGAAGACGGCTCTATCATTTATCAAAATCTTAAACTTTTTAAATCCGAGTGCTTCAACCGATTTTGCCACAACAGCAATAGCTTCGGCATCGGCAAGAGGAGAGGAGGAGCCGACAATGTCTGCATCGCATTGCAGAAATTCGCGATATCTTCCTTTTTGAGTATTGTCCGCGCGCCATACATTTTGGATTTGGTAGCGCTTGAAAGGTATAGGAAGTTGGTTTTGATATTGAGCGACAACGCGGGCGAGGGGTACAGTCTGGTCGTAGCGAAGAGCAACTTTTCTTTTGCCTTTGTCTTCAAATCTATACATCAACTTGTCGCCTTCATCCCCATACTTCCCAAGCAAAACTTCCTCATATTCCAAAGCTGGAGTTTCAAGTGGTTCAAAACCATAGGACTCAAACACCTGTTTTAAGGTGCTTATCACATATTGTCTTTTTCTCGCCTCAGTCGGCAAGAAATCTCGAAACCCCTTGAGAGTTTGTGGTTTAATAGATTTGATATTTGACATAGATTATTTTTTGTGATATATTTTTTTTGCAGTCGAAAGATTGTTGTGATCGCTCCCGAAAGGGAGCTTTTTTTTGGCAAACTCACAATTTCTCAAATCAATGTTAGCTGCATCAATAAATACCGCTACTCTTCCTTTGGGTATTTGTGGTTTTATCATATTGATATTATACAACTTATTTAACCTGATTTAAATTCTAAGTAATTTTTTAGGATTTATAATCATCATATCAAATAAGTGATTTTCATTTATTCCTTCGTTTTTAAGAAGAGTGGAGAATTGCAGCAAAGATTCGCTTGGTGATGGACTAAATGCTTGGCCAACGTCAGAACTTAATATTACGGATTTACTTCCAACTTCCTTTATTTGTTTTGCTATTTTTTAATCTTTTTAAGCATTAATTTATATCCGCCTTTGCCATTTGTTAACCATTTATTGACACGGGCAATAGTTGTGCTGCTCATCCGTGTTTCTTTTGCAATTTTCTCATAAGAAATTTTCTTATCAAGCATTTGCGCAGCTTTCCACCTATTGGCAAACTCTTTTATCTCCGCTTCTGTTAGTAAATCTCTTAAAAATTTCCAACACTCATTCTTGTTTTTTAACTCAAGAACGGCTTTTAAAAGAATAGAAACATCTTTATTATGATTATCGATTTTCACTTTATCGTACTAAAGTATAATACTTTATTCAACTAAAGTCAAGGGGTGAATTAGTTGCGGATTTTTTTAAATATTTTAATATTGTTTTTACCAAGAACAGAGAAAGAATTTTTGCAATGTTAGATTTTCAACTTTTGAAGCTAATGCTTGATGTTCAGTGAGTAATTACCCAAAGTATGCTGCTACATAGCAGCGTACTTTGGACGGTTTTGAGATTGGAGATTAATCTGATATAATTTGCCGCAATGATAAAAGAGACTGAGCCGGTAAGATTTAGGTCTAGGAAGAGTACAGGTAGACCTTATGGGGGAAATATTGCAGATGAGCCATTTCCAAGGGTATTACATTGCTTGGCGGTTAAAAAAGGCTATGGGTCACAATTAGCTTTAACAAAGGCTCTTGGGAAAAAATACAATTGTATGGTAGGTACGTGGTATAGGGGAGAACATGTTCCCTTACCTAAGGAGTTTGGCAATTTACTTGTAGTACTTAAGCCAAATGACGAAGAATTAGATTTATTAGTTGAGTCTTACGCCCAATTACTTACACAGAGAAGAGAAAAGGTTGTTAGGATCTCTTCAATGGCAACGCAACCGACAGATAATCCATTTGGACAGTGGGTAGAAAACATATGCAGACAGAAAAAAATTAGTATATCTGAATTTTTCAGAATTTTAGGATTTTCTAAAACTACAACCATTAGGAGAAAGCCAGGAAAGGAAACTCTGAACAGTGTAGTTGAGAATGCACCAAGAGTCCTGAACTTGTCAGAAGAAGAAATAGAAAGTCTTTCACAAGCAGTATCCTTGGAAATAGAAAAAAGAGTGGCAGAAGGGCATAGATTCCAAGATAATCCAAGAGGCTCAAAGCTAAAAAAGATGCAAAAAGAGATTAATCATTCTACTTATAACGGCGCTCAAGCGGCAAATAAATTAGGTGTAACTCGAGAGAGAGTGAGGCAATTACGAAAAAAGTTTAAGTTTCCACTACTGCTAACAGAAGAACATTTGGAAATGCTTGGGGCTCGTCTTGGAAAGACAAAACAGTAGAGAGAAAAACAATATAAGAGAAGATTCGGCGCCCTTAAATAAAGTCAATACCCAAAGTACAGCGCTACATAGCGCTGTACTTTGGAACAAATTTGTGTTGTGCCAGAAGTGGTAGATTTTTTTGCTTATATTGTCATTTTTGATATAATGGTGGTGCTATGACTCTTAAGGAACCTGAACCAACAAGGTTTTCAGACGTACCCCGGATTTCTAAAAAGACATCAAATGAGGTGTTGAAAAAATGGTCCACTAAACATTGGGAAAGCGATAGTAGAAGAAGCGTGGCATTGGATATAATTAATAACGGGAGAGAGTTGCTTTTAGGAAGTACTGTTGACTGGAGTTTGGTTTTAGGCAGTATAATTGTTGTGCAAGAGGGTGGTCATGGTGATTATAAACGGGCTGGGAAGGCCGCGATAGAGGTCAGTGGCGCGCGTTTCATTGGAGGATTGGCAGGTCGCGCCGGCTGGTCAATGCACGATCCGCAAAGTGTTTATCTAAGCGGAAAATATCTGGCGAGGATTGCAAAATTGGAAGATTTCAAATCTACAATGACTTTAGCTGCTGTTTCCTATGGACAGAATACCCTTCCTGAAGCTGAATTCTTAATGGAAACTATAGATTTATTGTTGGAACATCCAGATATAAGACGTCACGGTTATCGTATAACGAAGGTCATTACTTCGTTGCATGATGGTGATATTCAGGGCGCCTATAAAATAGTTAGTTTTCTTGGGGAACCTGTGAGTAAACGAGGGCCGGATTTTTCCAAAACCACTACATCTTCAGTTCTTACTCCTCCAAAATTAGGAATATAAGTTCCCGGTTCTATTGTAAAAACCATGCCGGATTTAAGTGTGTTTTTGGATTTTGGAGAAAGGCGGGGTGCTTCATGCACATCGATTCCAATCCCATGACCAACGTTGTGAGGAATTATTTTATAGCCCTTAGAAGTAATATAATCGCGAGCTACTTTATCAATCTGGGAAGCAATTGTTTCATTGTTCAATTGTTCGATTGCTAATTTTTGGGCTTCCAAAACGGTTTCATACATTTTCTTTTGTTCGCTCGTGGGTTGGCCGAAGAAAACTGTGCGTGTCATATCAGAACAGTAATTATTTAACTTGACACCAAAATCCAAGAGCACGAATTTGTCTTTAGTAGTTAGTCTTTGGTCGGTGGTCTGGTGGTGGGGGAAAGCGGAATTTTTCCCAAATGCAACAATTGGAGAGAAAGCAATATCTGCGCCTTGCTTTTTAATGAAAAACTCTATTTCAAAAGCGATTTGTTTTTCAGTAACGCCAAGTTTAATTTTTTTTAAAATATAATCAAGCGTTTTATCTCCCAGCTCGCACGCCTTTTTAATTTTGGAAATTTCATTGGAACTTTTAATAATTCTTAAAGACTCAAGACTTCGATGATTCGAATCATCGAATCGCTGTAATAATTTTTTATGTTCCAAGAAAGTAATATTGTGACCCTCAAACCCAATTTTTTTTATTTTGTGTTTGGATTTAAGTTTTTCCAGTATTTCTTTTACCGAATTTTTTGAAGAAATTTCAATTAGCTCAAAAGCAGTAATTAAACGTTTTACAGCTTCGGAGTAACGTCTATCAGTTAAAATATATTGAGAATTTTTTGCAACAAATAAATATGCTTCGCGTTCTTCTTTTGAAAAACCAGAAAAATTGGTTAAATATGTAATGTTAGAAATTGAGGAGATCAATGCAGCATCTAATTTGTTTTTTTTAAGGATTTGTTTAAGCCTGCCTAAGGAGTCAATCATTGTGAAGACTTATTTACTTTATCAAGCATTGAATTTACTTTTGGGCTTGCGGGGATTTCGGGAAAAATTATGATTCGAGTTGCTGTCATTTTATTTTTATCGTTTGTGCTGAGGGTCCCCTTAACTATAATGTTGTAGTTTTCTTGAATCTTTGAAAATCCGGATCTGATATAACCAGCACTTTGTGTATATGAGTATGTTCGTGTCAGATTCTCTACGTCAACTGTCATTTGTTTGCCACCGATTGTAGTGACGCTTATAGAAAAATTTTCATCGTCTATTTTAGCGACACCGCCGTGAATTATAAATGGAATAGTTATGACATTTACAAATCTGGCCAAAATTCTTCTAGATTCTTTATTGTACAATCCCAATACTCCCACAGTTGCATCTTTGGCAATATCAGAAATTCCATAAGTTCCTTTAGCATTGGGGGAGGAAAATTTTGTTAATTCATCAACATCTATAAAACGTGTGTTTCCCAAGGTGTCAACGACCGTAATTTGTATATTTGTAACGTTAGTAACTTTTCCTATCATCCCGCGTTTTTCAACTAATTTTAGTTGGGCAACACGGGATGCAATGTTAGTTATTAACTGGTTTCTCAATTCTTGAATCTTATCATCTGGAGTTGGAGTCGCAGCATGCGCTAGAGGCGCAACAATTAACAGTGAACAATTAACAATTAACAACAATGACAAAATTTTCCTCATCATTTTAAAATTCCTCCTGAGAATATGTAACTGTTTTTTTAACTGTTGTGCTCTCTCCGTTCGGCGCAATAGCTGTTACTTCTACGATATTTTGCCCATCATCAATTGAGACAGTTGTCGAGAAATCCCCATTGTTAGAAGGGGTTATTACATCTTCGAATGAATCAGTCATGACAACGACAGCAGCATTGCTATTGGTTTTTCCTGATATAATCAAAATTTTACTTGTGACAACCTCCTCATCTTTTGGTCGATCCAAAGTTAAAAAAATAGAAGGCGCCGGTGTTGGAGTGGGGGATGCAAAGGAAATAACTTTAGTGTTGGAAGGAGCTACTATCTTTGTTGCTTGAAAAAAGTAGAATGCTATTCCTGCAGCCAAAAGGCCAAAAAGTGTCGCAATAAAAGAAAGAACAAGTTTTTCTGTTTTCACTTAGGAAACTGATGATACGACAAAAGCGACCCCCTTGTCAAGGAAAATTCCCTATGATAGGATGTTGAGGTGGATATTGCGATTATTGGAAAAAATAGCATAAGACTAAAGGGGAAAGAGGCAACTTTTGTTGTGGATCCTGCAAAAGATATGCCCAAGACTCCTGCCGATGCAGTAATTCTTTTGAATGGATTGGAAAATATAGATACCTTACGGGTAACCGACTTTCGAATCATAATAAATGGTGCGGGCGGATATGAAGTCGGAACATCAAAGATAACTGGCGCGAAAACACCCAAAGGGACTCTCTATAGAATTTCAATTGATGATGTAAGCATTATCCTAGGATACGCGACGGATGCAAAAATAGAGGGTTTTAGCGCTTGCCAAATGGCAATTGTAAATACGAATAGTGATTTTAATGAATCATTTATTATGGTAATGGAGCCTAAAATTGCAGTTTTGTACGGAGAAAAAAAGCAAGAATCGGCAAGAGCGTTGGGAGCAGAGAATGTTTCATTAGTTTCAAAAATTTCGATAACAAAAGACAAGTTGCCAGAGAAAATGGAAGTAGTAGTACTGGGATAGATGCTGAAACAAGTTGGGCATGACACAAAGAAGATATGGCAAATCTTAAGGTTCCTCCACATAATGAAGAAGCGGAGCAAAGCGTGCTGGGTGCAATTCTTATAGATAAGGACGCAATCGCGACAGTTTCTTCAATCATTGCGCCTTCGGATTTTTATAATCCAGTTAATGCCGCGATATTTAGTGCAATGCTTTCCCTGTACGAACAAGGAAAGCCAATTGATATTTTGACGTTAAGAATCGCTATCAAGAAAAACAAAAATATTCAAAAAATTGATTCCGAGTATATTACAGAGTTGGTTAATATAGTTCCAACAGCAGCAAATATCGAACATTATGCAGTCATAATTAAAGACGTTGCTACAAAAAGAGCTTTGATTGCGGCAGGTTCTTTAATTGCTGAAATGGGTTTTGTGGAGGATAAGGAAATTGATTCAATTTTGGATAAGGCTGAGTCATCGATTTTTGCGATATCTCAAAAAAGTTCTATGCGTTCATTTATTCCTCTTAAGGAAGCATTGGCAGAAAGTTTTGACAGAATTGATGAGCTTCATAAAAAAGGAGCAGGACTTAGAGGAGTTAGGACTGGTTTTGTAGATTTGGATAATACGCTCTCCGGAATGCAGCAGTCAAATCTTCTTATTTTGGCGGCCCGACCCGGACAGGGCAAAACAGCAATGATTGTAAATATTGCACAGTATATTGCTGTTATGGATAAGCTCCCAGTTGCAATATTCTCACTTGAGATGAGCAAAGAAGAATTGGTGGACAGGCTTTTGGTGGGCCAAGCGGATGTAGATGCATGGAGAATAAAAACAGGAAGATTATCGGAAACAGATTTCACCAAATTATCGAATGCAATGGGGGAGTTGGCAGATGCGCCGATTTTCATTGACGACACGCCGGGAATTTCAGTTTCCGAAATGAGAACAAAGGCGAGAAGACTTCAGCTTGAACAAAATATCTCTCTTTTTATTGTTGATTATCTTCAACTGGTTGATCCGGGACGCCGCTATGACAATAGAGTTCAGGAAGTGTCTATTGTCTCTCAATCTTTGAAAAACTTGGCAAGAGAGCTGAAGATTCCTGTTCTGGCCGTGTCTCAACTTTCCCGAGCTGTAGAACATAGGGGGGAGAAAAAGCCTCAGCTTGCGGATTTGCGTGAATCAGGCGCAATCGAGCAAGACGCGGATGTTGTTATGTTTTTGTATAGACCAGAGGCAGAACTTGCGCCAACCATGCAAACAAAACTTTTAATCGCCAAGCACAGAAATGGCCCGATGGGGGAGATAGACCTTATCTTTAGAGGTGACCGCATCAAATTCTATAACGCAGAGAAAAAAAGAGAAGCAGAATAAAAATTTCAACTCTCCTCGACTTTCTTCGAAATAATTACCATACTACAGTTTTTATCCAGCACCTTTTTAAAACCCTACAGCAGGCTTTGTGGGTTGGATACCCCGCAGAAAAAAGGTGCTGGATTTATTGCTTGATTTAGAGTTAAATTTTTCATTGTGCCGAGGGAGAGATTCGAACTCTCACGAGTTTAAAGCTCATGGGTTTTTGAGACCCACATGTCTGCCATTCCATCACCCCGGCAATTTTGCTTTTTACCCTTTGTTATTATATACTGTCCTTTATGACACTTCAAGAAATTTACGAGTTGGCAATTGATATGGGAGCGAAGGCAGATCCGCGCGGTAAGGATGGAGTAGAGACGTTTCTTAAACAAACAAAAAAGCAGTACGAGGAGCTTCCGGCTAAAAAAAAGCAGTATTTCGACAAAGAATCTCTAAAAAATCCATACTCCGATTCAAGAATTCTTTTTGGCGACCCAAAAATAGAGGTTAAAAAACTTATGGCAGGCATTGACGGTGATGCTTCGGAGATACTTTTGGCAGACAGGTTGAAACAAAAAGGGGAAAAGATTGACTTGGTGGTATCTCATCATCCAAGCGGACATGCCTTGGCAAGCCTTCACGAAGTGATGGATATTCAAATTGATCTTTTTGAAGAATCAGGGGTTCCGGCCAATGTCGCCTCAGCACTTTTTGAAGAGAGGAAAGCAGCGGTCAGAAGAAGATTTAATCCGCTAAATCATGCCCAAAGCGTAGACGCTGCTAAACTTTTAGGAGTTCCACTTTTGGCACTTCACACTATTTGGGATAATATAGGGCACACTTTTATGAAGCAACACTTAGCCAAAAATAAGTTTCATACAGCAGAGGATGTTTTAGAATATGTTAGCGATATACCAGAATTTATAGAAGCGGCCAAAGGCAAAAATAGTCCTTTTATTGTGTCTGGATCTGAAAAACACAGAGCTGGGAAAGTAGTAGTTGGGTTTACAGGCGGAACAAGTCCGTCAAAAGAACTTTATATTGAAATGGCAAAGGCAGGGGTTGGGACATTAGTTGAGATGCATGTGCCGGAAGATGCAGTTTTAGAGCTTAGAAAATTGCATATTAACATTATTGATTGCGGGCATATGGCAGCTGATTCGATTGGAGCTAACTTATTTTTAGATGAAATTGAGAAAAAAGGAGTTAGGGTGGTGCCTTGTTCAGGATTGATACGGGTAAGACGCAATAAATCCAGCACCTTTGTTTCACGGAGTATTGACTCACGCGAAAAAAATAATAATGATACTAACCCACGCGGCAAGGCCTGGGGATTTTGAAAAGGTGCTTGATAAATAGTCTTTAGCTGTTACTGGACAAAAATAAAATCTTCGCTTTTCTCCAGAAGTTTAAAAGGTTGTAAAATGCCTGAAATAGTTGGTAAAATGAGTAATTAGTTCAATTTTATGGAAGCTCTTAAAAGGGGGGTTCTGGACAACGATATTCTTCGTGTGCTCAATATAAAACCTTTTCTTCTCATGATGCTTTCCGAATTTTTCTCCCAGTTTGCATTTAATATGCAGCACTTTGTATTGATTTTTATAATCTATAATATTACACGTTCTAATACAGCTGTATCAGGTATGATTCTTTCTTTTATGATACCCGCTGTTTTATTTAGTGTTATTACGGGGGTATACGTAGACAGATGGAATAAAAAAAAAGTTTTGCTCTACACCCACCTAATTAGGGCGACGCTTCTTTTGCCATTTTTGATTCCCAACGTCCATCTGGCATTGATATACGTTTTGACTTTTTTAATTGCAGTTGCAACACAGTTTTTTATCCCTGCAGAATCAGCTATTATTCCTACGCTAGTTCCTAAAAAACTTATTATTTCAGCAAACGCGGTATTTGCATTTAGCCTATACGGAAGTATGCTTATCGGTTACATACTCTCTGGGCCTGTACTTTTGCTGTTGGGTAAGGCACACACAATTGTTTTTCTAATCTCGCTTTTTTTAATAAGCATTTTTTTTGTTGCCGGAATTAAAGTGGCAGACAAGAAAAAAGAGATTACTCAAAATGATTTATCTGCAACTCGCAACGACTATTCCTTAAGAAGAGAAGCAAGCGAAATATTTACATTTATAAAGAAGGCTAGGAAAGTTATGCACGCTCTGCTTATGCTGACTATCGCTCAAGCCGTAATTTTTATGTTTGCGGTGCTTGCTCCAGGTTACGTTACCACGATTCTTGAAGCGCCATTGGAAAGTCTTTCTCTTATTCTTATTGCTCCAGCTGGATTGGGCTTGGGGCTTGGGGCATTTTTATTAGGAAGTATTGGGAAAAAATTCAAGAGCAAGTGGCTTTCTGAAATCGGGTTTTTGATTGTCGGAATTGTATTTATTTTGTTGCCATCGGCCAGTAGGGTCACGTCTCACGATTTTGTGCGAAATTTAAATTACTATTTGCCCGATCTTCTGCACATAAATATTTTGCATATCATTGTAGTTTTGGCATTTATTATTGGGTTTTCAATTTCTCTTGTGTTTATTCCATCCAATGCAACTATTCAGGTTGAGACGAATGAAAAAATGAGGGGGAGAATGTATGGACTTTTGAGCTCTTTAATTGGCGCTGTTTCCTTCTTGCCGGTAGTTTTGGTGGGAGGACTTGCGGATTTATTGGGAGTAGGTTTTGTTATAACAGGAGTAGGCATACTTTTGATTTTTTTAAGTATGGTTTATTTGTTTATGATTAAATTTTAACCGCGTCAAACGCGGTTTTGTATGCAATTTTTTATTCTTGTTATAATAATTTGTCTTTTTGTTTTTCTTTATTGTGTTTATTTGTTAGCTCATGATGATTTCATATTCTTAAGACGTGATGTAACCATGGAAAGACTTTTTAATATAATCTTTTTAGGAGCACTTGTTGATCTTTTTTTCGCAAGGCTTTTTTATGGATTATTTGATGGAAAATTTATTTTTTCAAATCCTTTTGTTTTCTTACTATTTCCATATTATCCCGGCCTTTCTCTTGTAGGAGGAGTATTGGGGATAAGCGCATTTATAGGTTTTTTGGCGGTTCGCAAAAAAAGCACACTGCCAATAGGCAGAATGGCTGATTTTTTTTCGATCGCATTTTTGATCACGCTTCCAGTAGGTTTTCTGGGTTATTTTATGTTTTCAGAAGAGAATATCTCTGCCATGAAAGCGGGAAGCCAGGCGATTTTGTATTTTGTTCTATTTGTAATTTTTTTGAAGTTTTTTCTGCCTCGACTTTTGAATGGGAAATTCAAAGAAGGAACAATCGCCCTTTTGTTTCTAGTCTCTTTCTCCGTTGTAAATCTTATTTCAAATGCTTTTGTGAAAGTGAGCATTTTAAATTATTTCAATTATTTCAAGAATCTTGAAAATATCTTCTTGCTTTTAGTTCTTCTCTTTTCTTTAGCTTTTATGATTAGGCAAGAAAATTTATCCAGCACCTTTTTGAAACCCCGCAGCTTGCTGCGTGGGTTTGGTGGTTTCTTTTTCTGCGTGGGTTCAATACCCCGCAGAAAAAAGGTGCTGGATTTATTGTCAAAATTAAAAGATAGGAGAAAAAAATAATGACATCCAAAGTCATTTTTGAGGATAATGGTTTGGTGGTTTTACCGTTTCGTCGTAGCTAAACCGATCCCATATCGGAGTTATATAGAACTAGAATGATTCAAATCATTTAGCAAAATATATGTGGGAGAGTTTTTTTTGGGAGCAGGATTAATTACAGGTGGTTTATCTAATGCTCTTGACCGGACAGTTCGCGGAGGCGTTATAGATTTTTTGCCTTTGCCTTTTTCAATTCCGAATCAGCCGTATCCTGCAAGGACTAATATTGCTGACTTTGCCATTATTTTTGGATCAGTATTTTATATTTTTGGAATTTTTGATTTATGGATATAAAGGTTGTTTTTGAAGATAACGATTTGTTGGTTTTGGATAAGCCTTCCGGGATGATTGTTAATCGGTCCGATACCACAAAAGGGGAGAAGACGGTGCAGGAGTGGATAGAGGAAAAATTTTCAATTTTCAATTTTCAATTTTCAATTGATAAGGAATCGGATTTTTATAAACGTGCAGGGATTGTTCATAGATTAGACAAGGAGACTTCGGGAATTCTTTTGGTTGCAAAAACTTTGGACACTTTTATCAATCTTCAGTCTCAATTTAAAGAAAGAAAAGTACAGAAAACTTACATTGCCTTGGCTCATGGGAAAATAGAGCCTGAAACAGGGGAGATAAATGTTTCTGTTGGAAGGTTGCCTTGGAATAGAAAAAGGTTTGGGGTTTTACCTGGTGGACGAGAGTCGGTAACGAAGTATAAAGTATTAAGTATCAAGTATTATGTATCGGGAAAAATCAAAGAGCCTTTGACTTTTTTAGAGCTTTATCCAAAAAGCGGGAGGACGCATCAGATAAGGGTTCATTTACAATATATTCACCACCCAATTTTCAGCGATCCTTTGTATGCGGGGCGGAAAACATCAGGGAAGGACAGGAAATTACTGCCTCGTATCTTTCTTCATGCCTCCAAAATCTCCTTTTTCGGGCCCAAAACTCAAGAATTAATCTCTTTGGAAAGCCAATTACCAAAAGATTTAAGTAATTTTTTAGATAGTCTAAAATCTTGATTTTTATATTGATTCTGCAATATAGAGTTGATACAATTATGTTATATGACCCGCCTTCGCTCTGCAATGCAGAGCTTCGGCGAGGTGAAAGAGATGATTAATTTATGGGTGGACTAGGAGGGTTTTATAAGGGAGAAAAGAAGAAAAAGAAAAAAGATTCAAAAAATATAGCGTCCTCTTCTATGGGAGTTGGCGCGCCCACTTTTAGCCTACCCAAAATAATCGAAAAAAAGAAACCTTCCCAATTTTAGCATTCGCCTTTTCAGTTCTGCATTGCAGAATTCGCACACGGCTTGCAGTGCGATTATCGGCGGGCAAGGCGGGTTTTTAATTCTATGAAACAAAGGAAGGAACAGGCAATAAACAATACCAGAATTGCTATCATCTTTTTCATAATACTACTTTTTTTTGTTGGGATTTCTCTTTTATTTAAATTAGTTCTGGTTATTAGAGAAGGTAAGTTTGATGATACAACAAGATTTACACTCAGTGTTTCAAATAACAAAAATCTCGAGGTCATATCTTTATCTCCCGGCTTAAAAAATATCACAATTTTCAAATTACCCAGCATTGAACCCAATGAAGCGGGGAAATTACTGGAAATTCCCATTGAGGGATTTATAGCTTCAAACTCATTAGATTTGAATCAAAAAGTCGATTCTGTATTTTTAAAATCAATTCTCAATTACAATAACTTAAAAACTAATTTTACATTAATAGATCTTCTGAGAATTTTTGCATTCGTGCGGACTGTCCCCGAGTCAAGTGTCAATATAAAGAATATAAATCTTGATTTAGATACGGGGAGAATAGACAAAATTGTAGGAAGACTTGCAGGTGATGAATTGATTGGAAAAGAAGGAAAAACCATACAAATTATCAATGGGACTGATATAGGCGGGTTTGGAAATAGGTTAGCCAGACTTATTTCGAATATGGGTGGGAATGTTATAATTGTTGCGACTTCAGATGTGCCTCATAAAAAGTCAGCGATATCTTATATTGATGAAAAAAGTTATACAGTAGAGAAGCTAAGTAAAATTCTCGGATATGAGCCGGTTTTGGAAATTGACAATGCGATTTCAGATATTACAATAACAATAGGCGAGGACAAGGCAAGCTCATCACCCTTTTAGTCTTTTTTAGTCTATGAATATTTGGTATATAGTTATAATAATTGCTTTAATTTCAGTAGTGCTTTCTCTAAGTTCACTTAAAAATCTCAACAGCAAAACTCACTTAAAGAAAGTTATGAAAAAACTCCAAGAGGGAAGAGTGCTATATCAAGATTCTTCTTCAGTTTCAAAAGAATAACTTCCATCTTCTTCCCCAATGCCATAATCTTTTATGTTTGTTTTTCCTTTCAGACTAAAATCCTGATTCTCTGCTTGTGGAAAAGAAGGCTGGTTTTTGTATCTGGCTGCTCTCTTAGTCTCTTTTATAAAAACAGAAACATTATGTTCGGTTGCCGATTTTATACACGCCTCATATATATTTCCGCCTTTTATTAATTTGATAAGTCTTTTTCCTATATCATCAGGCAATACACCAAGATATTGTTTACTCTGATCCAAAACGAATATTTTAGAGCGTTTTATTGCAATTATAACAGGCTGACCTGTAGTCAAAAGGGCAATGATTTTTGGCGCAGTTGTGTTAACTAGATAAATTATTTTGGTTTTTCCTGTTTCTTCAAGGAAAATGTTGTTCACATATTTAATGGATGCTGTGTTTTTTGCTAGTTGTCTGGGTCCTAATTCAGTCAACTTTTTTATGTTTCTTATGGCGATCTGATTTAAAATGTCAAGTTTTAAAACTTTTCTGTAGGTAGACTTGGCGTCTTTTATTTTGCCCAAGATCGTAAAAGCATAGGCAAGCCTGTTGAGCGCATCTATATCTTTGGGGTTTTCGCTAAGAAGCTTCTTGTTAAGTGTGGTTGCGTTTTGCCATTCGCCTAAAAGCATTGCTTGAATCGCTTTGTCTTTCAATTGCGTCATTTGCGGATATATTACGGTGAGAAATATGATACTACCTTTTCTTGCAAAAGTCAATGGGGAAAGGGTATAATTGTTAGATACTTTAGTGTATATGAGTGGACACTCAAAATGGGCGACAATTAAAAGGGCAAAAGGGGCAGCAGATCTTAAAAGAGGGCTAACTTTTACCAAAATTTCAAATGCGATCACAATTGCTGTAAAACGGGGAGGAGGGATAACAGATCCGAATAGCAACTTTCGTTTGAGGCTTGCGGTTGAGGCTGCACGTTCGGCAAATATGCCCAAGGACAACATTGAGAGAGCCCTTCGGCGGGCTTTGGGCAAGCAAGCCAATGTGGTAGAGGAGGTTATCTACGAAGGATTTGCACCGGAAGGTATCAGCGTTATTATCGAGGCTGCGACAGACAATGCTTTGCGGACAACGAGTGAGATAAAAAGCATATTCAATAAAGAAGGCGGAAATTTTGGGAAGATGGGATCCGTGGCATATCAATTTGAACAGAAAGGAAGGATTGTCATTCCCAAGAATGGCAAATCTATTGACGAGCTTTTCGAAGCAGCTGTTGATAGCGGGGCGGAGGATATTCAAGATGAAGGAAATAAAGCTATTGTTACTACCTCTTTTTCCGATCTAGCAAGCGTTCAGAAAAAATTAGCTGCAAAAGGAATAGTGGCAGAGGAAGCGGAAACTATTAGGAAGCCTTTAACGCCGATTACTATAGATGACAGAGAAAAATTAGAGAAGGTTTTTTCTTTTTTGAATAAATTGGAGGATTTAGATGATGTTCAAAAAGTTTATTCAAATCTGTCTTCAAATTGATAAAAAGCGAGCCCTTCTTTTCAAACGCTTCTCTCGTAAGAAAGATTCTTTTTTTAACATCCCAAAAAGACAAAAATTTATAATAGGTGTTGCAATTTTGTCTTTAATACTTTTCTTCTCAGAGCAAACATTTGGCAAGGAGGGATTATTATATACAGCAATTCTTCTATCTATATTTACGGGCATTTTTGTCTTTTGGGCGGAAAAGTCAGATTTGGAAGAAAATTTTTCACCCCAAATATTTATTTTGCCATTATTTTATACTCTTGCCTGTACTTTATTTTATTTTTTGGTTCCTGCAAGACTTATTACTCGCATAGGGATGACTTCTTTGTACGCTTTTGGTCTTTATTCTCTCCTTCTTTCAGAAAACATATTTATAGTGTCATCAATTAGAACAATTGCTCTTTTGTCCTCAGCGCGTACTGTTTCTTTTGTTGTCACTATTCTTTCTTATTTTTTTTTGTCTAATGTAGTTTTTTCTCTGCATCTTAATATTGTTACAACACTTCTTTTCGTATTTATTTTTTCACTCCCCCTAATCCTTCATTCTGTCTGGACACACACTTTGAATAGTAATTTTCGAACACATTTGGAATGGATAGCGCTAATTGTGCTTTGCCTTGTAGAAACTGCTTTTGCCTTGTGGTTTTGGTCAACAACGCCAACCATAATTGCACTTTTTTTGACCGGTTTATTCTATATTTTAGTTGGGATATCGCAGGTATGGCTAGACAAAAGGCTTTTTAAAGGTGTTATGTGGGAGTATATTTGGGTTGCAGTAATTGTTTTTTTGGTTTTTGTTACATTTAGTTTGAGGTCCTAAAAATTTAATAAGCAGGAAGTAGGGAAGAGGAGACCTCAATTCTACAATGCAGAATCAGGATCAAATGATGCAGTTTGATACGCATCCCTACAATATTATAGGTCTTATTTTTGCTTGCACTGAGTCCGCCTTTGGCGGACGAAGTGTGGATAACTTTTCACAAGATTCTACGGGAATTTTCACACCGTACAGAGCTTGCTTGCTCCCGAGGGCTACGTCTTCGCGTCGCAAGGGCGCTTATACGGTGCAGGCGCAAACTTTTATTATTCTCCTCACGGTGTTCACCCCGCTTTCGCCTTCTGGTTCTTGCGATTATTTTGTGAGCTAGATTGCTAATATCCCTCTAGGGTTAGCTTCAAAACTAATAGTTTGGGTTGATAAATCAATCTAAATGCGAAAAAAATACGAATGCGCTATTTCAAACGTTTTATGAGATTAAAATCTCGAGCTTAGATTGATGAATCAGTCTAAATTACGACGCGGTCAGACAGTGGGGTGGAGAGGGGTATCGCTATTTTAATATTTGAAATTAAATATTAAAAATAAAGGCTCAACGCTAGAGGGAGCGGCGGAGCTTTTACGTGTAAATATTTACACATCTCTCTAAGTGTTTGTCGAAAAAGAAAAAATATATGTTATAAGCAGATAGAGAGAAGAAAGTGATTATGTCGTACAATATAACTTTTACGACATCAACCAGCTTCAGATTTGCGGAGAAGTGGTTAAAATACAGTTTAACATTTGACAATCAACACTTAACAATTAACAAGCGATGCTCTGTTGCGTCAATTATTCTCTATAATTTCTCCAGCTGAAATTTTGATACACTTCCCTACTATAGGTTATATATTTAACAAAGTTTTTAGCTAAAATGAGGCTAAAATAAAAAATTTATCCAGCACCTTTTTAAAACCCCGCAGCAGGCTTTGTGGGTTCAATACCCCTCAGAAAGAAGGTGCTGGATTTATCAGCTTCCGCGAGGATTAACGTTGGAAGAGAAGACCTATTCCATAGCCTACGATGGCAGCGCCCATACCAATTACTGCTATTTCTAGCCCGCTTTTGAAGGCAGAGCCAACATAAATTTTCGCCTTGTAAAATCCTATGGCGAACAAACTCAAAGTTGAAAGTATTATTGAGACAACAATAGATTCATTGATTGGCATAAAGAAAAATGGAATAAGAGGTATTAGAGATCCAATTAAAGAGGAAATCCCAACGGTAGCGCTACCGGTTAGAACTCTTTTGGTTTTCGTGGAAGCAAGCCCATGACCTTCACGCATTATAGTTGTCAGCCAGACGTGTTTGTTGCTAGTTATTTTATCTGTAATAGTGTTTAGAACTTCGCCTGTAAATCCTTTTTCTTTGTAAATCTCGTGGACTTTTTGTTGTTGGAATTTAGGATTATTTTCAATTTGACGTCTTTCTTTTGCTAGTTCTTTCTCGTAGTGGCTTTTGTCAGCCATTTTGGACGTATAAACAACAGCAGCCATGGAAATGCTTTCGGCAAAGGTAGCAGCTAGACCTCCAGCTAATATAATCGGTGTAGAATGGCTTGCAGCAGCAACACCAAGTATGACACCCAGCACGTTTACGAGTCCATCCTGTCCGCCCAAAATCACTTCAGATAAGGATGCAATTTTTTCTGAAGGATGCTCTTCGTTTTTAATTTCTTCGTCCATGCATCTTATGGTAGCAAATTTTTAGCTCAATTGACAATCTACTGGGTGATGTCGTACAATAAATTGACTGTACTGTTTTAGTTTTGTGCATTTTACAACGCTTGCGCATCGCAAAATGCACTTGGCTTAACATAATTCATGTATGAGTAGCTTTCTATCGTCTTTAATAGATCAGTTTTTAGAGTATCTTGAAATAGAGAAGAATTGCAGTAAGCTTACCATTCGAGACTACAGACATTATTTGGAGGTATTTAATCAGTGGTTTGCTCAAAACATGTCTGACAAAAATATCGAAGATTTGGACTTGGTATCAGTTAGAAAATATAGAGTTTTTCTGGCAAATAGAGCCGATGAAAAAGGAATGACCTTAAAACGTGTCACGCAAAATTATTATGTCATAGCTCTTAGATCATTTTTGCGTTTTCTAATTAAAAATGACCATGCAACTCTGGAGCCATCCAAAATAGATTTGCCCAAAACAGAAAGCAGAAGTCTTAAGTTTTTGGAGCGCGAGCAGATTGATCGTTTGGTCAAATCAATTGACGCATCCAAGATAGATGGAATCAGAGATAGGGCAATTTTTGAACTTCTCTTTTCAACCGGACTTCGTGTATCCGAACTTGTCAAACTTAATCATAGCCAAATAAATTTGGATAGACGCGAGTTTGGCGTTATTGGAAAAGGAGGACGGGCGCGAGTGGTTTTTGTTTCAGACAGGGCTGAAGAATGGGTTACACGTTATTTAAAAGAGCGAAAAGATAATTTCAAGCCTTTGTTTATTCGTTATTCGGGAAAAATTACAGAGGAAAATAATGGAGAGAAAATGAGACTTACCGCCAGAAGCATTGAAAGGATTGTAAAAAAATATGTCCGGCTCGCCCGTTTACCAGTGGATGCCACAGTCCATACGCTTCGCCATTCATTCGCGACAGATTTATTAACCAACGGCGCGGATCTTAGAAGCGTTCAGGAAATGCTAGGGCACAAAAACATTGCCACAACCCAAATTTACACCCACGTCACCAACAAACAACTCCGTGACGTGCACAGGTCATTTCATTCAGGGAATAAATAGGCAACAGCTTAAGCAGTAGTGCTCCTATTTCTGACTGCGAGGCCTCTGTGGAGATCTTGATAAAACGTAGTGACAACAATAACACTATTTACTAGAATTAGCTCTGTTCTTCTTTCTCCAGACTGAAGAAGCTCACTGAAAGGACTATCTTCTGGGAGAGGGAGGGGCGTAGGCGGAAGAGCTTTATCCAGCACCTTTTTAAAACCCCGCAGCTTGATGTGTGGGTTTGGTGGTTTCTTTTTCTGCGTTGGGTTCAATACCCCGCAGAAAAAAGGTGCTGGATTTATATGCTACAAAGGGATCTAAGTTAAGCCGGATGTATGGTTTTTGGCTTTTCTCTCTGCATGAAAAGTAAAACCACGGGGATGATTTTTTTGGAAACGTTCGACGGGCATATGCGAACGATACCCTGTTCTAATAACTTTTTGAAAACAGCCGATTTTCTACGAAATTCCTTAGGGGAAAAATTCGAATCTCTTACGACCTGAGGAATTTGGCCCCCAATGTTCTACTAATCATGCCCTGTAAAGCTTCTTCGGTCATTTTGCGACCTAGTCCTCGATCAAATAGTTTTACAAACGAATCCCTTGATATTACAGGATTTCTTTGTCTTTCAGCGCTTGGTATTGGCATAAAATATAAATCTTATATCCCATACTACATCAAAATAAATGACAAGTCTATAATCTGTCGATATGGGATCGGTATAGCTACGACGAAACGGTAATAATTTTCCCAAATCCTTCTTTTGCAAGGATTTTGCCATTTTCAAAAACTTTTTTTCCGCGGATGAAGACCTTTACAACTTTTCCTTTTACTTTCCATCCCTCAAACGGAGACCACCCACATTTGGTAAAAAGATTTTTATTTTCAATGATATACTCTTTCGAAGAGTCGACTTCAACTCTAGTTCGATTATTCGAATAATCGAACTGTTTTATTCCGAAGACTTTTGCGGGATTTGTGTGGCATAGCCGTATAATATCATCAATTTTTAATCTTTTCTCGGAAACTGCAGTAAAAAGAAGTGGTAAGGTAGTTTCCAAACCAGGAACTCCGAAAGGAGTTACAGCTCGGGGTCCTGCCCCGACTTTCCCTCCCGCCAGTGCTCCTTCGACTCCGCTGGGGTGCGCGCTGTCGGGAGCCCTTCCTGTCGTGTCACCCCTCGCCTTTCCTAATTTTTCCGCAACAGTATGCGGCGCATGGTCGGATTCAATTACATCAATATATTTTAAATTCTTCCACAAAAAATCCTGGTCTTTTTTACTTTGTAGTGGCGGTTTCATTTTGCCAAATGGACCCAAACGCTTAACGTCTCTATTAATTAGAAATAGATGGTGAGGAGTAACGCCGCAAGTTATTTTCAAACCATCTTCTTTTGCTAGAATAATTTGTTTTAAATCAGAAATAGTTGATATATGGCAAATATGAATTTTGTTCCCGATTTTTTTTACTAATTTGATGACAGTGTCAAGCATTTTATCTTCAGCATGAAAAAGTATAGGTTTTCTAAATTCAGACAAAACTCCAGCGCTAGATAGTGATGGAGTTTTGCTCCAATGGGTAAAGATTTTTTCCAGAAGTTTTTTATCAATAACAAAATTGCCGGTTGTTTGATTAAGATAAAGTTTTAAACCAAAAACCTTTTTAATAACTTTTTCAAATTCTTCGAGATTATTCCCAAGGGATCCAAAATAAAAACCGACGTCGCAAACAATTTTTTCTTTTGCAATTTTCATTTTTTCATCTAATATTTTTGAAGTAGCGATAGGAACTTTATTGTTTGGCATGTCGAGAATTGTTGTAAATCCACCACTCAGCGCAGCGCAAGTCCCGGTATAAAAGTCTTCTTTATTGGTTTGCCCCGGATCGCGCAAATGCACATGCGGATCAATAAGTCCAGGCAAGATAAGTTTTCGAATCATTTGATTTTTCCAAGCGTTGCGGCTAGGAGGGCCATTCTGACATGGAGACCATTTCTCATTTGTTCAGTAAGGTAGACTGCCCTTGAATCGTTGTCTACCTCGGTACTTATTTCACCAACCCGTGGCAACGGATGCATAAGAATAAGATCTTTTCTAGCTTTTTCCATAAGTTTTTTGGTGACGATATAGAAATTTTTTATATTTTCATAGATGGAGAGATCTGAGAAGCGTTCCTTTTGCACTCTTGTTATATACAAAACATTGACTTTTTTTATGACTTCGTCGAGTTTTTCTACCTCAGTGATTGACACTCGATTTTTTAATTGATCTTTTATTTCTTGCGGCATGCGAAGGATTTTGGGTGCAACAAAGAAAAATTCAACTTTGCCCATCTTGGCCAGAAGTTTGGATAGAGAATGAACAGTTCTTCCATTAAGAAGGTCACCAACAAAAGCTACCTTTAATCCATCTACCTTTTTGAATTTACTTAAAATTGTAAAAAGGTCAAGGAGAGCTTGGGTCGGATGTTCCCCAACTCCATCGCCTGCATTGATGATAGGAACCGATGAAGCCAGAGCCGCTTTTTTCGCAGAGCCTACTTCTGGGTGGCGAATAACAATTATATCGCTATAACACTCAAAGGTTCTAACAGTATCCTCCAAAGTCTCCCCTTTGGCAACAGAAGAATAAGTCATGCCCTGAAGAGGAATTATTCCTCCACCCAGCCGTTGCATGGCGGAAATGAACGAGCCAAATGTCCGACTTGATGGTTCGTAAAAAAGAGCTGTCATAATTTTCCCTTGTAACATTTTTGATTTTTTTCCTGCCTTAACTATTTTTTTCATGAGCGTTGCTTTTTGGAAAAGGAAGGTTAGATCTTCTTTTGAAAGTTGGTCCACTGAGAGGATATCTTTGCCTAAAAATCCATTTTTTCTTTTCATAGTTCGTCCTATTTTATTAGGCTTACCAGTACAGCCTTTTGTGCATGAAGCCGATTTCCCGCCTGATCAAAAATAACGGACTTGGGACCATCTATGACAGAGGCAGCGACCTCATTGCCTCTATATGCCGGCATATCATGCATAAAAATAGCGTCCTTTTTAGCAAATTTCATAAGAGCTTCTGTTATCTGGTAGGATTTGAAAATTTTCATCCTTTGTTTTTTGCTGCTCTCATCCCCCATGCTAATCCATGTATCCGTATATACAATATCTGCATTCTCAACTGCTTCTTGGGGTTTATCTAATTCACTTATTTTTCCTCCACTTTTTTTTGCCAGTATTTTTGCCTGTTCAGAAACCTGAGGCGACATTTTATAGCCCTTTGGAGAGGCAACACGAAAGTCAATTCCCAAAATCCCACTTGCCAATGCTAGAGAATGGGTAACATTATTTTCCCCATCGCCCACAAAGGCAAGAGAAAGACCCTTTAGTCGTCCTTTTTTCTCTAAAATAGTAAGCATATCAGCTAATATTTGACAGGGATGTTCAAGATCAGAAAGGGCATTTATAATTGGTATTTTTTTTGTGCTTTTCGATAATTCCAAAAGAGTCTCATGTTTAAAAACTCTTGCCATAATTCCATCGACCATTTTTTCAAGTGTTCCTGCTGCATCGGCGACTGTTTCACGAACTCCAAGTTGGATATCTGCAGGTGCTAAATAAATTGCATGGCCTCCCAGTTGAGTCATCCCTGTCTCAAATGAAACACGAGTTCGAAGTGAGGGTTTCTCAAAAATCATTGCCAATGTTTTGTTATGTAATAGCGACCGATTTTTACCTTTTTTTCTGAGTTCTTTTTTGAGGGTTTGAGCAATCTTAAGAAGTTTGAGGAATTGTGGAGCTGTCAAATCGGAGATTCTTAAAAGGTCTTTTGGAAAATTCATAATTACGATTGTCTTATTCTTTGGGCAAAATGTTTATTGGGATAAACTTTAACAAAGATGTTAGTTCCTGTCAAGGGTTAAAATTTTTAGCAGATTCAATCAGATTTTTGAAAAGCATTGCGACGTTGACTGGGCCGACACCGCCGGGGGTTGGGGTATAAAAAGAAACAATGTCCTTTATTTTTTCTTCATTGTAATCTCCTTTAAGCTTGCCATCTAATCCTTTGTGCAAACCAATGCTAATAAGAACAACGCCTTTTTTTATCATGTTGGGTTTTACAATATTTGGTTTTCCGACTGCGGAAATAATAATATCTGCTTTTTTTGTAATCTCTTCGGGATTCTTGATTTTGCTGTCAATTATGGATGGTTCAATTTTCATTTTTACAAATATTTGAATTGTTGGCTTGCCAGCTGTTTCCCCTTTTCCAATGACGACAATATTTTTATCTTTTAACCAGTCGGTAAGTTGAGATTGCACCCTTGGGGTGTAGGCGTAGATTTCCTCTAAAATTCTTAAGACTGCCAATGCTATTGGCATTTCAAAATTAGAATTTGGGTGAAATCCGTCCACATCTTTCTGGGGATCAATAGCCTGAGTAATCTTTGCAATATTTATATGTGGGGGTAAAGGTTGCTGGACTATGATGCCGTGAATATTGCTGTTATTGTTAAATTGTTGAATTGTTTTAAGCAGTTCTGGTTGAGATGTGTCGGAGGGTAAATGCTTGATGGTTGTTTTTGTTTTTATTAACTCTGCTTTTATTTTTTTTTGATTTACATAAGCGTAAGATGCGGGATCTTCTCCAACCAAAATTATTGCAAGACGTGGAATTATATTTTTTTCCCAGAGTTTTTCTACTTCTATTTTTAAGTCTTTAAGAATTGTACTCGCAATCTGTCTTCCATCAATCTTCATTATTCTTCAACGCAAGTTGCGGAGGTCACGCGATCAGTTGAGTTAGAGAATCTCATAAGCTTTACGCCTTGAGTATTTCTTGAATGCCTTGGCACTGATGAAATCTCAAGCTTAACTACCTGACCTCTTCTTGAAGTAATAATAAGAGTTTTGCAATTTGGCGGAATAACCTGTGCAAATGCAACTTTTCCCGTTTTGGGAGTCACTTTTGCGACTTTTACTCCCTGTCCAGCTCTACTTTGTCCTCTAAATTGACCAACTGATGTTTTCTTACCAAGACCATTTTCCATAATTGTTAGAAGATCTGCTTTGTCACCCTTCTTAATAACATCCATTCCGATAACTTCATCGTACTCTTTTATTTTTATACCCCTAACTCCCGTAGTGCTTCGTCCAAGAGGTCTTACGGATTTTTCTGAGAATCTAATTGCCTTGCCGTCTCGAGTTGTTAGAATTACATCGTTATTGCCCTCTGTCAAATTGCTCCAAACAAGTTCATCTCCCTTATCTAATTTTATTGCTATAATTCCATTTCTTCTAATATTTTCAAACTCCGTTAAAGCAGTTTTCTTGACGGTTCCGTTTTTAGTTGTCAAGAAAACATACTTATATGGAAATTCTTCGTTGGTTTTACCAATTTTGTAATTTATGAATGATTCGACTTTTTCATCCTGCTCAACATTAACAAGATTAACAACAGCGGTTCCTTTGCTTGTTCGGCTAGATTCAACAATTTCAAAAGCTCTCAACTGATAAGCTTTTCCTCGATTTGTAAAAAACAGAATATTGTCATGGGTTTGAGCATAACGAATGTTCAAAATCCCATCTTCTTCCTTTGTTGTCATTCCCCGGACACCCTTTCCTCCTCGTTGTTGAACCCTAAAACTGTTCAGACTCTGACGTTTGATATATCCAGTGTTGGTGATAGTTATAACTGTTGGTTCATTTGGGATAAGATCTTCCTCAGAGAATTCCCCGACCTTGCTCTTAAAGACCTTTGTTCGTCTTGGATCTGCATATTTTCCTTTTACAACTTTTAGCTCTTCCTTTATAACGCCCAAAATTTTCTCGGGATGCCCTAGCAAATCTTCCAAGTATTCAATTGTTTCTTTAACCATGATAAGTTCGTCTTCAATTTTTTGTCGCTCAAGCGCTGCTAGGCGACGGAGCTGCATGTCCAAAATTGCAACAGCTTGAACATCGGAAAACTTGAATTTCACTATCAAGTTACTCTTGGCGTCTTCTTGAGTTTTGGATTCTCTAATTGTTTTAATAACTGCGTCGATTGAATCAACAGCAGTCTTTAGACCTTCCAAAATATGGAGTCTTGCTTTAGCTTGCCTTAGTTCAAATTCGGATCGTTTTGTTACAACTAAATAACGATGCTTAAGATACTCTTCAAGAATTGTTTTTAGATTAAGAGTCTGAGGAGTACCATCTACAAGAGCAACAATGTTGGCTGGGAAACTTGTCTGCAGGCTTGTGTGTTTAAAAAGATTGTTCAATACTTTTTTTGGAGCAGTATCTCTTTTGAGCTCTACCACAACTCTTATTCCATGTCTGTCTGACTCATCGCGTAAATCAGAAATTCCCTCAATCTTTTTCTCCCGAGCTAACTCTGCAATACGTGCAACCATCAGAGCCTTGTTTACCTGATATGGAAGTTCAGTAATAACAATTGCAGATTTTCCATTTCCTATGTCTTCTATTTCTGCTTTTCCTCTTATAATTATTCTGCCCCGTCCAGTCGTATAAACATTTTTAACTTCATTGAAGTCATAAATACTACCTGCAGTTGGGAAATCCGGGCCTTTCATGTATCCTAGCAAATCATCGACTGTCACGTCGGATGTAAAGTTTTTATCTTTTGAAACCTTTGTTTTCCCAATCATGAAAGTTATTGCATCTATAAGTTCTCCAAGATTGTGAGGTGGAATTTTGGTTGCCATACCAACTGCAATTCCTTCACTACCCATCAGAAGTAAATTTGGAAGTTTTGCTGGGAGAAATATTGGTTCTTGGAGTGTCGCGTCAAAATTTGGAAGATAACTTACTGTTTCTTTATCTAAATCCACAAGCATCTCTCTAGTTATTGATGCCAACCTGGCTTCTGTATAACGCATTGCAGCTGGTGGATCTCCGTCCATAGAACCATAGTTTCCCTGGCCATCAACCAAAGGATAACGCATTGAGAAATCCTGGGCCAAGCGGACTAACGCATCATAAATTGGCAGATCTCCGTGAGGATGATATTTTCCCATAACTTCTCCGACAATTTTTGCGCTCTTTGCATATTTTGCAGTATGTGTAAGATTGAGTTCATGCATTGCAAAAAGAATTCTTCGGTGGACTGGTTTTAATCCGTCTCTAACATCAGGAAGCGCACGGGAAACAATGACAGACATAGCATAATCCAAGTATGCTCTTTTGACTTCTATTGTTATTTCAGTTTGCTTAAGTGTTCCTATGTTCATATCCTTAGAATTTCTAATTAATCTAAATAAGTCCCAAGCTCCAACTTAGAAATTAGATCAATTAGGTTAATTAGGTCAATTTATCCAGCACCTTTTTAAAACCCCGCAGCAGGCTTTGTGGGTTCAACACCCTGCAGAAAAAAGGTGCTGGATTTATTTCAAGGCTTTTCTAATTTCTTGAACTGCTATTTTTTTGTCTTTCCAATCTCTAACTTTTACCCACTTTCCCGGTTCGCTTTTTTTATAGTTCTCAAAAAAATATTTTATTTCATCTTTTATTTTCGCCGGAATATCCGAGACATCATTATAGTCTTTGAATTTTGGATCAACTTTAGGAAGTGGAACTGCAATAACTTTGTTATCTATTCCTGCTTCGTCCTGCATTTCAAGCATTCCAATAGGTCTGGATGGAATTACAACTCCTGGGACAACTGGTTTGCTTGATAAAACTAAAATATCAACTGGGTCTCCATCAGCGGCCAAAGTCCCTGGAACAAAACCATAATTAAATGGGTAATTCATTTCTGTATACAGAAACCTGTCAACAAATATTAATCCTGATTGTTTGTCCAATTCATATTTCACACTTACTCCCTGTGGAATTTCAATAAAAACATTTACTTCCTCCGGCGCCTTTTTCCCAACTGGTAACTTCTTTAAGTCCATATCTTTTTCACCCCCTCTTATTTCATGTCATCCTGAACTCGTTTCAAGATCTAATTCCTGAAGAAACGAGATGCCGAAACAAGTTGGGCATGACATGCCCATTAAATGTCCAAAGTTGCTGCTGTCGCATTATTCTGAATAAATTGTTTCCTCGGCGGAACTTCGTCGCCCATAAGCATTGTAAATACTGCATCTGCTTCTTCTGTGTCTTCAATACTTACTTGTTTCAATACTCTATTTGTGGGATTCATAGTTGTTTCCCACAGTTGGTCCTTGTTCATCTCTCCAAGACCTTTGTAGCGCTGAATGTTTATTACCGCATTGTTTGTTTTCATTGCCTTAAGGATACTTTCTTTTTCATCATCAGAGTAGGCATATCGAATATCCTTTCCTCGATTGAGTTTGTACAAAGGCGGTTGGGCAATATACAAATATCCTTCTTTTATAATTTGCGGTAAGTGTCTATAAAAAAACGTCAAAAGCAATGTTTCAATATGCTCACCGTCAACGTCCGCATCGGTCATAATAATCACTCGATGGTACCTGAGTTTTTCAAATTTTACTGTCTCCCCTATTCCCATTCCAAGTGCAATAATTACATTTTTTAGCTCTTCGTGTTCGATTATTTTATCAAGGCGGGCTCTTTCAGTATTTAAAATTTTTCCTCCAATTGGTAAAATCGCCTGAAACTTGCGATCGCGTCCACCCTTGGCTGTTCCTGCTGCCGAATCTCCTTCGACCAAATATAATTCAGAGACGCTTGGGTCTTTTTCCTGACAATCTGCTAATTTTCCAGGAAGCGTTGATCCTTCCAATGCCCCTTTTCTCAAAATTGCCTCTTTCGCAGCTTTAGCAGCGAGTCTTGCTTTGGCTGCCAAATAAACTTTTTCAAGGATTTTTCTTCCCTCACTTGGATTTTCTTCAAAATATGTACTTAACCCTTCTTTTACAAGCGTCTGCACTATAGGCTGGATTTCAGCATTGCCGAATTTTCCTTTTGTTTGTCCCTCAAATTGAATTCTATCCTGAGGCATTTTGATAAAAACAACAGCAGATAATCCTTCTTTGGTATCATCTCCAGTTATGTAATCGCCGTCTTCCTTAAAGCTTCCGATTTTTTTACCATAGTCGTTTATTGCGCGAGTTAATGCCATTCTAAAACCAGTCAGATGCGTTCCTCCATTCACGGTATTGATTACATTAACATAGCTTTGAACGTTTTCCACATAACCATTGTTGTACTGTAAAGAAACTTCTACTTCAACATCCCCGTCTTGTTTTTGAATGAAAATTGCTTCATGCAATGATCCTTTATTTTCGTTTAACTTTTCTACCAAAGATGTGATTCCGCCCTCAAAATAATAACTTACTTCTTTTTTTTGATTCTCTCTAACGTCCACAAAATGGAAATAAAGCTTTGGGATCAAATAAGCTCTTTCTCTAATTGCTTTTTTAACCGTGTCAAAGTCAAAAATTAATGTTGAGAAAATTTGTTTGTCTGGGAAAAAAGTGACTTTAGTGCCTGTTGGGCTGTTGGGATTAAAGTCTGTTTTACTATCTATTTTTGCTTCCCGAAGCGAAGTTTTTGCCACTCCGCGCGAATATTCTTGAGAATAAATTTTATTTTTGCGTTTTACTTCAACCCTCATCCATTCGGAAAGCGCGTTAACAACAGATGCTCCTACCCCATGAAGTCCTCCGGAAATTTTATAAGCGCTCCCTCCAAATTTTCCTCCGGCATGAAGTTTGGTCATAACAATTTCCAAAGCGCTCTTTTTGTACGCCGGCATTATATCAACAGGAATTCCTCGACCGTCATCAACAACAGTTGCTGACCCATCACTGTTAAATGTTATCCAAACATTTTTTGCAAATCCTGCCAATGCCTCATCAACTGCGTTATCTATAATTTCCCGCAAAGACTCATGAAGTCCGATTACGTCTGTGGATCCAATGTACATTCCAGGGCGTTTTCTAACCGGTTCTAATCCTTCTAAAACTTGAATATGTTTTGCCGAGTAATCAAAAGATCTATTGCTTGTCATCTTTATAATTTTACCAAAAATCAAACAATATTTCCATAAGAAAACGTTTCAAACAAAACGGGATTGATGTAGCTATAACACATCGGTAAAAATCGTTTTTTATTATTTTTTATTTATTTTATTAAGCTTCCTCTAAGATAAGGTGTTTGATATTTTCGAGTTTTCGAGCATAATCCGCTTGATCTTCAACGAATTTTCTATAGTCGTTCTTATTTTTAAAGTAGGATAATACTTCTTTTGTATTGATGAAGCCACGTGTATCGTTTATATACTCAGGATAAGATGAATATTCATAGTCTAGAAGATCTTTAATTTCTATTAGATAAGAAGAAACAGGGTTAAGATGGATATATCTAGATGTGTGGATTAATTGCTCATCGCTTTCTATTCTTACTGCGCCAAAATTTCCTTGAAAGAGATGGCCAATTCTGTCGTATCTAGTATTAAAATAATGGCTATATGCATTTGTAATTTTTGCCATGAATTTGGAAATTCCTTTATCTATTAATTGTTTTAGTAGAAAATGTATGTGGTTTGGCATAAAGCAGAAAGAAAATATATCAACTAGCCTCTTGGACTCTTTTTCTAATCTTTTAATAACGTTGTCTTGTTTTTCGTGTGGAAGCAGCCTGAAGTATGAAAACCTCATAGGGCAGTTTGCAAAACGATAGTAATTTGTTGCTTTGGTGAATCTTATGTAATTTCGTTTGATCAAAAATATTTGCCTTTTTTCGACGCCTCGATTAAATACATGATAAATTTCATTGGTTGCCAATATGGTTTTCCGCTGTCCCATATACTTAGTAAATCACAATTTGACCGAAGTGTAAATAGGCTAACGATACGGGATCGTCACAGATATAGCAAAAAGGTAGAGATTAGACACTTCTCACATTTTTTCTAATAGTTTCAATAACGTAATTAATTAGGTATTTTGGATAGTTGATTATTAAATCCTGAGCGTGGAGGTATTCAATCTCTTCGCCTCCGAAGCCGCGTTTGAAAAGAGAGAGCCCGTAAAATCTATGGTCGGGATTGTTAAGGGGTGATACTCCCCAAAAATTATATCTTGTCAATCCACGTCTTTTTGCTTCTTTGATTGCCTCCCATTGAATAAGATATGCTCCATGATAATGTCTTCCTTCATCTGTACTTGCTCCGTAATGATAGACCGCTTCTCTCCCATAAAAAATAACAAAAGCCTGAGCTAATAATTTTTTTCCAAATTCTGCTTTATATAATAGTGCATTTCCATTTTTGGCAAAAACCTTAAACTGTTCATATAAAAATTTATAGGAGAAAGGTACGAACTTTTGTCTTTTTGCTGTTTCCAATTGCAACTCATAAAATTTTTTAATGTCAGATGGACTAGTTGATGTAGTTATTTTTATATTTTCTTTCATTGTTTTTTTTATTTCGTATCTTGTTGTTTTTCTCATTTGCGCAAGCAACTCTTCTTCGGATTTTGCGATGTCTAATTGAGATGTGAGTTCTGCATGTAAATGCATTGGCGCTTTTTTAAATCCTAAATCTTTGAAAATCTTTTTTGAAAACTCGTCTGATTTTAACTGGGGTCTTACTCTAACAAAAACACAATTATTTTCTTTAGCAATTGTTTTGACGTGTTGTGCGGAAGCATTTATTAACTCTTTATTTTGCCAGTCAATTATTGGTCCGCCGGGAACTGTTAAATATTTTCCCCGCCTTGCTGGTTCAACTACAGAAAGCATTACTCCAACCAGCCTTTCTTTTTCATAAAAACCAGTTCTATTAATAGTTTTCTCCATTGTTCTGTGAAATTCTCCCCAATACCAACTTTGAAGAAAATTAGCCTCGTTTTCAGCCAAAACAAAATCTTCCCAGGTTTTTTTATCGGTAATATTTTTTACTGTGATTTTAGCCATACGTTTACTTTATCAGCTATGCGTTTTGCGTCTTCCTTAGATACATTTATATGCGTTGGTAAATTGAGAATTGTTTTTGATATTTTGACTGCATTTGGACATTGTGGAGCAACATCATCGTACCAAATATCTGAAACAAAAATTTTAGATTTTTTAAGAAACCCTATTAGCTCTCCCCTATTTTCTACAAAAATCGGAAATCTTAAATTCGCAGAAATAGAAATTTTTTCTGAGACTCTGCCATACAGAATTTTTTTGTCTAAATTTTGTGCATAAATTTTCGATATTTCTCTCCTGTGATTTAATTGTTCTTCTAATTTGCTAAATTCAATAAGAGCTAAGTTGCAATACCGGTCTGGTAGAGAATAAAAATCATACAAATCTTCCTGCATGGGTTTACTTAAAAGATTTAATTTCTTCAAAATAAAATGTAATAATTTTCCAAGACCCAAATTATATAAAAATCTTATTTTGTAAGTAAGAAGAGGATATAAACGATCCTTTAATTGTTGTAGATTATTAATATTGTTAAATTGCTGTATTGTTTTATTGTTGTATAGTTTGTTTCTGATTATCAATGCTCCGCCTGAAACGCTATCGATAACTTTGTCTTGACTAAATGATAATGCGACAAAATCCCCCACTGTTCCCACTTCTTCTCCACTTTCATATTCTGTTCCGACACAATGTGCGAGATCTTCGATAAGAATAATATTTTTTTCTTTACAGATTTTTTTAATCTCTTTAATTTCAACAGGATAGCCAAAGGTGTTTTGGACAACAACTACTTTTATATTTTTATTTTCTCTTAAACTTTTTTCAAGCGCTTCTGGTGTAAAGTTAAGATCAGAATTCTTTTCTTCCAAATCAAGGCAAACTGGCGTAATCCCTGCCTCTTCAACTGCTTTGTAAACAGCAAAACATGTAAATCCATTTATAGCGACACCGCTTTCTTTGGGCAAATCTAAAATTTTGAGAGCCAAAATTAATGCCTCTCGTCCTTTGTAGGTCAAAACAGCTTTGCCTTCATATTTTTCTTCAATAAATTTTTTAAGCCTTCTATTTTGGCCATTGCTGTCTGAAAATAAAGACTTCAAAACGTATTTTAAGTTGTAATTTGATCCTAGAGAATTAAATATAGCCATAAACAAAATTGTTAAATTGTTAAATTGCTCAATTGTTGAATTATAATATTTGCCACTTGTTCTGCATGAGTAAAATGAGGAGCATGTCTTGCGCCTCTCACAATATGCAATCTTGAATTTTTAATAGACTTATACATAATTTTTCCGTCACTTAGCGGTGTAACTTTGTCTAGCTCCCCCCATATAATTAACGTTGGAGTGGTAATTTTATCAAGGTAAAATGATAAGTCGGATTTAATAAGATTGGTCATAGTTTTTTTCATTTCCGAAGTGGTATTATTATAGTCACTCTCTCCAGTTACTTTATACAGTAGATTTCTAAGTATTTGCGAGGAGCTTATTTTTTTACCAAATTTTGCAAGTGCACTAAAAAATAACAGTCTTAATTTAGCATGGAGTTCATTGTGCAAAATTCCAGCGCTATCTATTAGAATTAAATGAGATAATTTTTGTGGGAAGTGACTTGCATACGCCGCAGCAATTCGGCCGCCGTTTGAGTGTCCAATTAATACTACTTTGCCTTTTTCTTTATCTATTTTATTTTTAAGCCAGTCAATATAATCGTCAATACTCCATGTTCTATCTATTTTTTCTGTAAGACCTGGAACTCGAAGAATTTCATTTTTTAATCCTTTGCTGTTTAGAAGCTTGCTGATCTTTTTATATTTTTCTAAAGAATATGTCCATCCATGGATAATAAGAGCTTTTTTTATAGTCCCCATTTTTTTCGCCTTTCTTGCCAAGTTTTTTCGCGCCTACAAAGTCTGCCAATATCATTTTTATTTTCTAATAAATGCTCGATAATTCCTTCCAAAAATCTTGCGCCCTTGAAGAGTATTGTCTCTCCCCCTTTTATGTTGTTCAAAATATAATCCAGGCCATCCTTTGGCATTATAAAGTTGTCCGCTCTACCAGCTGGAAGATTTAGTTTAGAAAATGTATATTTTGAAACACGAGGTCCTGTTAAAACAACTTTTAATAAGTCCATAGTATTTATAATCTTTGCTAGCTTCTCGTGTTCTTCTTTTTCTTCGTTCCCAAGCTCTATCATATCTCCCAAGACCAACCATTTTTTATCGCTTGGATATTGGTTAAACATTCCAAGAATGGATTTTACGCCATCGGGGGTTGCGTTATATGAGCTATCTATTATAGTAGTATTTTTTACGCCTTTGAAAACAGAATTTCTGCCGGGAGGCAAAGTAAGATCTACAAAGTTTGGGTTAAAAGGCAAATCTAGTGTTTTCATAAGTAATTTAGCGATTTGAATAGAATAAAATACATCTTTTGGAACAATAAAATTGATCGAATACTTTTTATCTTTGGTATCAAAATCTGTACGATTATTTAATATTGTATAGCCATTTAAGTCTTGCATCGAGACTTCTCTGACAGTCACACTTGTTCTTTTAAGCTCTTTTCGAATTAAAGAAGAATCTCCATTGACAATAGCGAGTTTTTTTGTGTATTCCAAAAAATACCCAAACTCATAGGCAATTGCTTCTTCTACAGAAGAGAAACATTTATCCAGCACCTTTTTAAAACCCCGCAGCTTGCTGTGTGGGTTTGGTGGTTTCTTTTTCTGCGTGGGTTCAATACCCCGCAGAAAAAAGGTGTTGGATTTATTTTTCACCAAGTAATCAAAATTAACACTGTGTGTGATGCTTGAGTTTATCCATAGTGTAATCTCTGGTCGTAAAAGACTTGCTAGGAATTTTCCCTCCCCCGGCCTATCGCAATCAGCTTCCACAACATAAAATTTTTCTTTGGGCACGTTTTTAAAAGCCCTGAAAGGGGCTAATAAAAAAAGATTAATCCATTCATTAGGAGTCAAATCTTTTCTTCCCAATCCCAAAATGTCAAAGGGAATACCATAAGAACTATTTGCATGATGAGAATATTTAGCCTTGTTCCCAAGCTGAGACTTTATTAGATGCAAGAGCGTTGTTTTTCCAGATGAACCAGTGATTGCAAGGATCCTCGGCTTCCACAAGAAAAGCTGAATTTGAGCCCAAAATCTAAAATAATAAGCAATGGGAAAATACAATAATTTCTTTAAATTTCCAATCATAATTACTAATTTTAGCAGAAAGTAGGCTAAATAGCAGTTTTAAGGTTAAATTATAGTATATAAATGATAGGCGAAGTGGAGAAAGTGACTGCGGAGGAATTTAGGTTATAGAACGTCAACGTCCGCGGATAACGTTCTTTCGATATGGGATCGGTACAGATACGACGATGTGGTAATTCTTGTAAAAGCTGAGCTCAAAAAAGTTGAGTCCGTACCTATTTATTTTTCTAGAGTCAAATGCTTAATATTTTCAAGTTTTCTGGCATAATCTGCTTGATCATAGATAAACTTTTTGTAGTCTTCTGCGTTTTTAAAATAGGAAAGCACGTCCTTTGTATTGCAAAAGCCTGATTTTTTGCCGATATATTCTGGAAACGACGAATATTCATAATTAGCAATATCCTCTATCTTTATAAGATAGGAAGACACTGGATTAAGATGAATATATCGTGATACATGTATGAGCTGCTCGTCACTCTCTACTCTGACAGCGCCAAAATTTCCTTGAAAAAGGTGCCCGACTCTTTCATGTCGCAAGTTAAAATAATGACTGAACCCGCTTGTAATTTTTGCCATAAATTTAGATATTCCATTTTCAAATAGCTGCTTTAGCAAGAAATGTATGTGATTTGGCATAAGACAAAATGCCATTATGTCTACTAACTTTTTTGATTCCCCATCTAGTTTCGTAAGAATTTCTTGTCTTTTTTCGGCGGATAATGCTTTAAAATGAGAGAATTTTATTGGGCAATTTGCGAATCGGTAATAGTTAATTAGAGATATCAATCTTTGATAGCCTTTTCTTATTAAAAATATTGGTCTTTTTTCAACGCCACGATTGTAGATGTGATAGATTTCATTAGTTGTCAGTATTGTTTTTCGGTATGCCACAGCTTTAGTAAATCATAGAATAGCCGGATCGTCAATAGTAAACCGATATGGGATCGGTAGATTTGTAGATTTACGGTAGATTTTTACAGGATTATTACAGGATTACAGGCTGAGGAATAGGTTTTCGAGGGCAAGGCGTGGGTTCACGTTGGTGGTTTTTAGAACAGTATAGGTTTTATTTAGAGATACTAAGATATTAAGACACCGTGGAGTTGAAAGTTGAGAATTGAAAGTTGAGAATTTTTTATCCAGCACCTCTTTAAAACCCCGCAGCTTGCTGTGTGGGTTTGGTGGTTTCTTTTTCTGCGTGGGTTCAATACCCCGCAGAAAAAAGGTGCTGGATTTATTGCATGTTTGTAGAAGTTGCTGTCTTGCGGTAATAATCATTTTTTCAAGCCATAATATCGCTTCGTTTTTGTCTTTAGTTATATCTTGGGCTAACTTTAATCTGTAGCCTGTTCCATTTTCAGATAAGGACATTAAAACATTAAAATATTGATTATTTTCTTCCTCAGACAAAGTTTGCCTTTCTCCATTTAACTCAATAATTTTGCAGCGAGAAAGAATTGTTGGTAAAATGAGTTCTTTTTTTGCAGTAGAAATTATTATTAGCGTGTTTGCTGGGGGTTCTTCCAATACTTTTAATAATGCATTCTGTGCTTCTGTAGTTATGCCTTCATAGGTTTCAAGAACAACTGCTTTTGTTTTTCCTCTGAAGGGACGAAGTATAGTTTTTTTCTGGATATTTCTAACATCTTCGATTCCCACTGCCTTTTCAAATATATAAAGATTTATGTCAATTGGATCAACCCCCTCTTTTTTTAGAAAGTTTGATATGTGTGAAGATGCTTTATCTTTTTCTTTTGATACGACCAAAGAACTCTGCATGAGATTGTTTCTCTCCTTGTCATCCTGAGAAGTGAAGCGACGAAGGACCTTGAGATTCTTCGCCAAGTACCGTATGGCACATGGCTTCGCTAGGTTCAGAATGACAACTGCGAAAATTATCTATTGAATTATAATTTATTTTTCCTTATTATGGAAGTAATGCCTACTTCAGATTTAAGTTCGCAGCAATTGCCGGAAGACAAGACTCTTCTGGATATTTTGCTGTCGGATAATTTAATAACGAAAGAACAATACAATGATATAAAAGTAAAAAGTGCGAGCCAAGGAATCTCAAGCGCAAGCGTCATAGAGTCAATGAGCATAGTAGATGAAAAGAAACTCGCAGAGGAGAAAGCAAAATTGGTTGGCATTCCTTTTATATCTTTAGAGACAGTATCATTTGCTCCTCAGGCCTTAAGTCTTATTCCAAAAGCTGTCGTTGAGAGATTCTCTTTAATTCCATTCCTTTATGACGAAAAAGCAAGAACCCTCTCAATTGCAATGAGTAATCCTGTGGACTTGGAAGCATTGCAGTTTGTGACACAAAAAACAGGATTAACAATTAAATCTTTTGCCGCATCAAGAGTTGAGGTAAATAAGGCCATAAGGGAACAATATGGCCGGGAGATTGTGGGAGAAATCGGTGAGGCTCTTGCGGAAACGGAAGATTATAAAAAAATCCGTTCTTCTGACAGCAAGCAAATAGAAAAAATAGTTAGAGAGGCTCCCGTTGCAAAAATCGTTTCAACCATTTTGGAATATGCGGTGACATCACGCGCTTCGGATGTCCATATGGAGCCTCAGGAAGATAGAATCAGAGTTAGGTACAGAATAGACGGAATCTTGTATGACAAGCTAAGTCTTCCAAAAAATGTTCAGGATGCGGTGATATCGCGTATAAAAATTTTGTCAGAAATGAAGATCGATGAGCACCGTATTCCTCAAGATGGCCGATTTAATTACAAAGTAACGGATGAAGAAGTTGATTTGCGTATCTCTGTATTACCAACAGCGCATGGAGAAAAAATAGTTATGAGACTTCTTAGAAAAACAGGTGGTATACCAACGCTTGATGAATTAGGCCTTACTGGAAGTAGTCTTCGAAATTTGGAGACCGCAATGCTAAGACCCCACGGGATCATTCTTGTTTGCGGTCCGACAGGTAGCGGTAAAACAACAACTCTTTATTCGATTTTGGCAAAACTTAATACAACAAGAGTTAACATAATGTCTCTTGAAGATCCTATTGAGTATCAGTTGGCTGGTGTTAATCAAGTTGCGGTAAATCCGTCGGTCGGTCTTACATTTGCAACTGGGCTTAGGGCTTTCCTTCGCCAGGATCCCAACATAATATTAGTTGGAGAAGTACGAGATAAGGAAACAAACGAGCTCTCACTTCAGGCTGCTTTGACTGGTCATTTAGTTTTCTCAACACTCCACACTTCAAATGCAGCGGGCGCACTTCCGAGACTTTTAGATTTGGGAGCAGAAAACTTTCTTTTAGCATCCACAATGAATGCTATTGTGGGACAGAGAATCGTCAGAAGAATTTGCGAAAACTGCAAAGAAGAATATGTTGCTCTGCCCCAGATTATGGATGAAATAAAAAATACATTGGGAAGGCTCTTTCCCTCAAAACCTGAAATAAAATTAAGTAAAGGTCGAGGATGCGACCAGTGCGCTAAATCAGGATATTTAGGAAGAATAGGTATTTTCGAAACACTTCCAGTCACACCCAAAATTGCAAGTCTGGTATTAGAAAATGCAGACAGTGTGACTTTAGCAAAAGAAGCAATCTTGGAGGGAATGATTGCCATGAAACAAGATGGGTATTTTAAGGTTTTGCAAGGAATAACAACAGTTGAGGAAGTATTGAGGGTAGCACAGGAATGAGTTGAGAATTGAGAGTTGAGAATTGATCCCGCCAAGCAAGACAACTTTCCATTTTCAACTTTCAACTTAGTATATGGATATTCAAGAACTTTTCAAAATAACAGTTAATGAAAAAGCATCTGATCTGCATCTTTTGGCAGGAATTCCTCCTACTATTAGAGTGGATGGGTCTTTGAAGTATTTGACCCAATACCCAGTCTTAGAGCCCAATGTGATAGAGGAGATGATATCTTCTCTTCTCTCCCCTGCTCAAAAAGAACTATTGACTGCTAATAAAGAGCTAGATTTTTCAATTGGTTTCGGCGGCGGAGTATATGGAGACTTAGGAAGATTCCGTGCTAACTTGTATTACCAGAGGAAATTTCTAAGTGGCGCTTTCCGTCTTCTTCCTCCGCGAATATTAACTCTTGAGGAACTTCATTTGCCAGAGATATTACATAGTTTTTCTGATTTGACTCAGGGCTTTATCCTAGTCACAGGCCCGACGGGACATGGAAAGTCTACAACTCTTTCATCTATTATAAATGAAATAAATCTGAAAAGATCAACGCACATACTAACGATTGAAGACCCAATTGAATATGTTTATTCTGAGGGGAAAAGCATAATATCTCAGCGGGAAATTGGTATAGATACTCATTCTTGGGATTTTGCTTTGCGATCTGCGCTTCGTGAGGACCCTGATGTTGTTTTGGTTGGAGAAATGAGAGATCCTGAAACAATTGCAGCTGCAATTACAATCGCTGAGACAGGACATTTGGTGTTCTCGACACTTCACACTAACTCCGCGGCCCAAAGCATAGATAGAATTATTGATTCTTTTCCTGCAAATCAACAGTCACAAATAAAAATCCAGCTGGCAGCAACGCTTAAAGGCGTTGTCTCTCAGAGACTAATACCCGTGATAAACGGAGGAAGAATACCTGCTATAGAAGTTCTTTTAGGAACTCCTGCTGTTGCAAGTATTGTAAGAGATGGGAAAACTCATCTTATTGATTCGGTTATTCAAACTTCTAAAGACAAAGGTATGATTGGTATAGATGCGTCTTTGGCTGCGCTAGTTTTGTCCGGCAATATTAGTATGGAAATGGGGAAAAGCTACTCTTTACATCCTGAAGACTTCGCAAGAATGGTAGGTTAATATGAAATTGCATTACAAAGCAGTGACTGGCAAAGGCGAATCAATAGAAGGTTTGATAGAAGCAGCAAATCCAAGCGAAGCAGCAGCATATCTAAGGAGCAAAGAACTTGTTCCAATTAAAATCGTTAAAAGACAAAGAAGTAAAATTGAAGAATTAATACCATTCATTGGCAACAAAGTCAAAAAAAATGATGTAGTAAATTTTACAAGACAATTGTCAGCGATGCTTTCCTCAGGACTCACCCTTTTAAGAAGTCTTGAAATTTTGAAAAACCAGGTAAGAAATAAGGCTCTTGTTGAAGTAATAGACTCAGTTATAAAAGACATACAAGAAGGAGCAAATTTTTCTCGTGCAATCTCCAAGTACCCTGAAGTTTTTTCATCTGTTTATATTGCTTTAATAGAAGCGTCAGAAAGTTCGGGACTTTTGGATAAAGCATTCTTAAGGCTTGCAGACAATTTAGAAAAAGAACAAAAATTACAAAATACTGTAAAATCTGCGCTTACCTATCCTGCCATTGTTGTTGCGATGATGTTTGTCGTAGTAGTAATTATGATGATTTTTGTCATTCCTCAAATTTCTACCCTTTACCAAAGTTTGAATGTTTCACTCCCCTTGCCAACACTTATCTTGATACAGATTTCAAATTTTTTTGTTTCATTTTGGTTGATCCCATTGATATTGTTGGGAGTTATAGGATTTGCTTACCATCGTTGGTATAGAACAGTGGAAGGCAAACTTGCCATAGACAGCGTATTGTTAAAAATTCCGATTTTTGGAAATTTAACAAAAAAAACAATACTTGCGGAATTTGCAAGAACTTTAGGAATCCTCTTGGGATCGGGGAGTTTGGTTGTAGAGGCTTTAGATAAGGTTTCCAATATCACAGGAAATATTTATTATAAAAACGCAATAGATGATGTTGGGAAAAGAGTTGAAAAAGGAGTAAGTATTGGGGATGCTATGAGCCTGTATTATCTTTTCCCCCAGAACCTGGTAGAGCTGGTAAAAATTGGAGAACAGACGGGAAAATTAGACGAAACGCTTATGAAGGCTTCTGAATATTTTGAAAACGAAGTAAATCAGACAGCGAAAACTTTTTCTACAGCAATGGAGCCAATTATTCTTATATTTTTGGGTATTGGGGTTGCATTTTTAGTTATTTCTATTCTTACTCCTATTTACCAGATCTCCTCTTCGATAAAATAAATCCAGTGCCTTTTTTCTGCGGGGTATTGAACCCACGCAGAAAAAGAAACCACCAAACCCACGCAGCAAGCTGCGGGGTTTTAAAAAGGTGCTGGATAAATCCAGCACCTCTTCCAACTAGCTTATATTAGAAAATGCTGAATTTTCTAAAGATGCTGTGCATCGAGGCTATAAGTCCTCTTGACAAACACTATTATTTCTGTTTTACTAAATAAGAGCTTATATTTTTTTTAAATGAAAATAAATCCAGAACCTTTTTTCTGCGGGGTATTGAACCCACGCAGAAAAAGAAACGACCAAACCTACACAGCAAGCTGCGGGGGTTTAAGAAGGTGCTGGATAAAATCTGTATTGAGTAAATTTTTCTCCTTCAAAGGCTTTGTTCTGAATATGTCGAAGGGTTTTACCCTCATAGAGCTTTTGATCGTCATAGCAATTTTGGGAGTTTTGGCAACAGGAGTTTTGGTAGCAATTGATCCAGTTGACAAAATCAATGCTGCAAATGATGCAAGAGCGCAATCTGATATCGGTATTTTAGCAAGCGCATCAGAAGCATATGCAACAGCTAATGGCGGTTTTTATCCAGGCAATTCGATTACAACTGCAACAGCTTCTACATATGCAGGCACTACAGCTGAGCTGGTAGCTGAAGGAGAGATTAAGGTAGTGCCTGTTCCAGCAACTGGATATACTTATACTATTTGGTCAGCAGCGGGTACTACAGAGCCAACAGCATCTACCACTTGCATAGCTGGTCGAGGAAGAGCTTTAGCTACATGCAAAAGAGTTGTTATAGAAACTAATCTGACATCAAAGAAGTATTCCGAAGTTCCCTTCCAACGTTACGAATCATATACAGGCAAAACATGTCAAGTCGCTGCAGTTAGTGACGACTGTCCATAAAATTGGTGCGTACATCTCTCTTCTTTTGTAATTTCTTTTTTTATCCAGTACTCTTCTAATACCCCAGGCATTGTCCTCGCACCAGTTGGCGCGGGACTTGCCGCAATGATTAATCTGTTGACAGGAAGAATATATTGTGTAATAGTAAATATATTGATAAAATCGTGAAATTATTCAATAAAGAAAAGAAAAATTTCTCACTTCTCACTTCTCAACCCTCATTTAGTCACGGTTTTACCCTCATCGAACTTCTCATCGTCATCACAATTTTGGGAATTTTGGCAGCAGGAGTTTTGGTAGCAATTGATCCAGGTGAAAAAATAAAGCAGACAAATGATACAAAAGTGCAAATCGATGTTTCCGCAATAGGAAGAGCAGCCGAGGCGTATGCTATTCAACAAGGTGGATCCTATCCCGCTAGTGCCTCAGAGTTAGCAACTTATGGAGAACTCAGAAAACTTCCTAATCCCCCTTCTTCTGCTTATGGAACAAGCTATACATACACAGCTTTACCAGCTAATTGTACAACCGCTGCAAAAGACTGCACAAGCATAACTGTGACTTCTCCACTTCTTTCTAAGAAATATTCAGCAGCAGCAGCTAATACTCCATTCTGGAAGTATGAATCGACTACAGGCACAAGCTGCGCTGTTGCAGACCCTACATATTCATGTTCAGCGCCACTTCCAACCCCAACACTAATACCAACACTAATACCAACACCAACACCAACACCAACACCAACACTCTTACCAATATTCGATTTTTTTCGATTTTTTTAGAATTTATTAAGACACTCAGTGCTCGTCACCTGAAAGGCGCAACACGATCGCCACCACTTTTGACATATTGACTCCCTCTTTTTTCTCCTTTACAATGTTTTTGTGAAACAAAAAAGCGACTATTCACAAGTTGTAACAAAAGCTTATTTGGACAAAACTCTTGATCAAAGATTTCTATTAAACGATGCAAAATTCGATCTTAAGCTAGAAAATTTAGAAAGAAAGATTGATGAAAAGGCTCAGAAATACAGAGATGAAGTTCTAACGTCTAACGACAAGATAATAAAAGAGCTTGAAGTAATGCGAGAAGAAAATATTATCGGCTTCAATCAAATAGCTCGACTTGGTAGGCAAGTAAGCAATCACGAAAAGCGAATTAAAATCTTAGAATCTGCCTAAAATCTTATCCCGAATCTATGCCCCTTTTTTTTATAATCGGTTTATTTGTTGGGAGTTTTTTAAATGTTTTGATAGACAGATTGCCAAAAGGAGAACCTGTTGTAAAAGGCAGATCTCATTGCGATAAATGCAAAAAAACTCTCAAATGGTATGATTTGATTCCCCTACTCTCTTTTGTTTTATTAAAAGGAAAGTGCAGATACTGCAAAGCGAACCTGTCATTTTATTATCCAATAGTTGAATTAACAACTGGAATTGTATTTGCGGGAATTTTTCTTTTTATCGGGGGAGCAAATATAAATTTTATAACGATTATAAGTCTTATATATTATCTATTCATCTCTTCGTCTTTGATTGTTATTTTTTTTGTGGATCTTAAGTATGGCATTATTCCTGATAAGATGATTTTGCCTTCGATTGCAGCTGCTCTTACCTATTTATTCTTGATTCACAATTCTTTATTCTTAATTCATTTTTTGTCTGGTTTTGGAGCGAGCTTATTCTTTCTTTTTTCATTTTTGCTTACAAAGGGACGCGGGATGGGGTTTGGAGATGTTAAATTTGCATTCTTGATGGGGCTTATTTTGGGTTTCCCAAATATTGTCGTTGGCTTATACATAGCTTTCTTGACAGGCGCAGTTGTGGGATGCATACTGATAATATGGAGGAAAAAGAGGCTAACTGGAACCATCATACCATTTGGTCCTTTTTTAGTTTTAGGCACATTTTCAGCAATGTTTTGGGGAGAAGTTATTTTTCAAAAAGTAATGCTATTGTTGGGTTTACCCAGCACCACTTTTTGATCTTCGCTTATGTATTATATTTACGTTTTACAAAGTGAGTTAAACGGTCAATCATATGTGAGATCGACAAATAATCTTAAAACTCGTTTCAAACAGCATAATAACGATAGGATAACATCTACAAAACGTTATAAACCATGGAAACTACTTTATTACGAAGCGTATGAATCAGAAAAACTAGCAAGAATTAGAGAGAAAAGATTAAAATATAATGGCAATGCAATGAGGGAATTAAAAAAGAGAATTGGATTTTGTAAATCCATCACCTTTTTTCTGCGGGTAATTGAACCCACGCAGCAAGCTGCGGGGTTTTAAAAAGGTGCTGGATAAAATTAACTAACTTGTGAAATTTCTGAAAAGTGGTGCTGGGTTTACTTTAATTGAGTTATTGGTTGTTGTCGCCATAATTGGCGTTCTGGCAGGTTCAGCTTTTTTTACCCTAAACCCCGCAGAGCAACTTGCTAAAAGTAGAGATGCTCAAAGAAAAAGTGATTTCGAGCAGATGAAAAATGCGTTAGATGCGTATTACAGCGACAATAATCGTTATCCAGGAGCTATAGACGGTAAGATAAACAAAGCAGATTGGGGTAGCGCTTGGCAGCCATACATGCAAACAATTCCTAAAGATCCCATTGCTTCACAAAACTACCTTTATCAAGCATCAGAAGACGGCAGTTCGTATAGGCTTTATGCTAGACTCGAGCACTGTCCAGATCCACAATCTATCCCTGGAGTTAACTGTCAACAAGATCCTTACAACTATAGTGTTACATCCTCTAGTCTAGCTCTTGCTATTTTTGTAACTCCAACCCCAACCATAACCCCCACTCCTACCCCAACTCTTGCTCCCAAACGAGTTTTTGTTACCTCAACAACGTATAATGGGAATCTTTTAGCTAATGGTCAAGCAATAGACTCTTCAGTTACAACTGGTTTAGGAGGAGGAGATACAATATGTAACAGAAGAGCAACTGTTTCTGCTAGTTTAGGTGGCACATGGAAGGCGTGGCTGTCGACTAGCAGTGTAAACGCAAAAGATAGAATTCCAGATGCAGAGTATAGATTAGTAGATGGTACTACAATTGTAGCGAATAACAAAGCAGATTTGCTGGATGGTACTATAGATAATCGAATTAATAAAGATGAGGGTAGCAATTCTGCTGCTACCATTGTGTGGACTGGAACAGAAACTAGTGGGATAGTTTCACCTAATCATTGCAACGGTTGGACGAGTATTAACACTATTGGGTGGTTTGGAAGTACTACAGAAGCTGATTCAAGGTGGACACGTCTTGGTATTCGTAGTTGTACAGATAATACGAGGCTCTACTGCTTCGAACAATAACCTTCAGATGCCAGCCTCGCCACCTGCACCCAATCATCAAACGCACTGCCGAAACTACAATCGCAATCGATTACATTAGTCCGCTATAGCGTATCATGTCCCGATCCGCAGTTCTTAAAAGTAGATATAGTTATTGAGGTCGCAACCGCACACATCGGATGCGATATACCCTCACATATTTTACTGCGTTTGCACGCCGAGAACCCATTTCAAAATTTACTCCATCCTTTTCAAGAAAAGAATTATGCTCGTGGACAGTTCGATAGTTCGAACTATCGAAGTGTATTCAATAAAAAACTGTATTTAAATTAAAAAGTAGAATTTAGCCTCTCATTTATTGATGCGATCGCTTAACTTTTCGAGAGGCTAAATTCTGTGGAAAGGCAAAGGGGCAGCCTAAGAATTAGCTGATTTGATTCTCAAGCCATCGTTCTGCTTCAAGAGCCGCCATGCAGCCGAATCCAGCGGCGGTTACTGCTTGTTTGTAATGACTGTCGTGGACATCACCAGCAACAAATACTCCGTCAACAGTGGTTTTGCCTTTTGTAAAGCAAGTAATACTATGATAGTATTTCTTATGAACACAAGTATATCCGTATTAAGGGGTATTACTAAGTAGTCTCGCCACCTGAAAGGTGGAACCATATGGAACCATACAATGAAAAATCTTAGCAAACTTTCAATTTTCAATCTTTCGACGAGCTCAAGACAAGTTTTTCAATTCTCAACTTGCAAGGGTTTCACCCTTATCGAGCTATTAGTTGCAATTGCAATGGTTGGCACCTTGGCTGCTGGATTTATAACAATATTAAATCCCTCTGAACAGTTTAGGAAAACTCGTGATGTTCAAAGAAAACAGGATTTACGTCTAATTCAAATCGCATTGGAAAATTACTATACAGACAATAATCGTTATCCAGGAGCTATAGACGGTAAGATAAATAAAGCAGATTGGGGTAGCGCTTGGCAGCCATACATGCAAACAATTCCTAAAGATCCCATTGCTTCACAAAATTACCTTTATGAAGCACCAGAAGACGGCAGTTCGTATAGGCTTTATGCTAGACTAGAGCACTGTCCAGATCCACAATCTATCCCTGGATCAGAGTGTACAGATTACAACTACTCAGTAACTTCTCCAAATATTGCTCTTGCTCTATTTGTAGCTCCAACCCCAACCATAACTCCAACCCCAACCATAACTCCAACCC